>Ga0105246_10000170_pt1 | contig 31599 bp, 32 predicted proteins | sample KBSM64metaG_FD_99694 | JGI IMG/M metagenome (GOLD analysis project Ga0105246, IMG submission 99694) | Miscanthus rhizosphere microbial communities from Kellogg Biological Station, Michigan, USA - KBS M6-4 metaG | ecosystem: Host-associated > Plants > Roots > Rhizosphere > Soil | place... | reverse complement strand
GTGCTGGTGCTGGTGCTGGTGCTGGTGCTGGTGCTGGTGCTGGTGCTGGTGCTGGTGCTGGTGCTGGTGCTGGTGCTGGTGCTGGTGCTGGGAGCTTGATCCCTGCGAGTGATGCATTCAAGCCACGACTCTCTGTTATTGAGCTTAAAGCTTGAATCAGTGAGTCAGTTCTTTCCGCGACGTTCTCTTTTGATTTTTCTGTACCGAATAGATCTGGTAAATCAATCTGCACAGCCGGTTCGTTAAAGTTTAATTCATTCATGTTTTACACAGTTGTTTTTGTCATTATAGCAAATGCGATTAGCCCAAATGGTATAATACATTAAATAAATAAATTCCTGCACATGCCGAATTCAAACCTTCACGTATTAAAGCCAGCCACGAGACTCACATTTCAAGACTTCACAGTAAACGGAAAGCCTTTAATCAGTCAGAATCTTATCCAGGCACTGGCAGATCTGCACAAAGCGAATACTAGTGAGCTGATGATTTACACGGCCCAAAGAAAACGCTTCTTTACAAAGATTCAGGTGCATTTCACAAGAGACTTGCTACTAGAGCGACACATCAGTATTACAGCACCAGATGCTATACGCATCGAACACGAACACCACTGCTGCTTTGAATTCAACATTAGCGATAATGGTAAATCCGAAACAGCTAATGAAGATTATTTGAAGCTACACCTTTGCCGCTTTTTCAAGGTTGTGGTGAATTACGACACTTGGGATTCTTTTACTAACGAAGACTACAGTAAAGCGTATAGGAAATTCATGCCGTACAGGAGCCCTTCAGAAACTCCCTTCAAGATTAGCCAAACAGATCTTCTTCAAGGTTTACGCTCAATAACAAAAGATCTTGAAGGCCCAGTCATCAAATACATTCCAAGTGGAGCCGAAGCATTCGCAGATTTAACCCAAGATATAGAAACACGAACACATAAGCTTTACGTTGCAATTGAAAACACATTAGGGGAATTGCATTGTATGGTCGCAGTGGATGCGATCACTTGCCAGGTGTTTGCACACTACTCAAAATCAAATCTCAAAGATCTCGCATATTTCAGTAACGTCTTCCTAAAAGAATCCTCCTAAAAAAATGGTATAATCTATAAAAACAAACTTAACAATTATGCAAAATTCAAAACCATCTACAACCCAAGCTTATGCCAAATACTATAAAATTGAACGCTTCATAAAATTTGCAATACTTGCGTTTGTTATATTGATAGCTTGCTCAATCTTCATGAGCCATTCCATTGGCAATTTTAGCTTCATAAATTGGTTAGAGGTTGTTTCTAAAAAATCAAATTTAACTCAAATAATTTGCGGCTCAATTGCTTACATCGCAGTACCAATCACCCTCTCCTACCTATTCATTTACAGAAGAAAAAACCGTCAGGCTTAACGCCTGATTTTTCTTTATTCTATAAGGCGAGTTACATCACCTACAAATGGTATAATTAGAGAAGAAAAACAAACAATGACATTATGTTTAAAGCTAGCCTCACAAAAGGGCGAGAGATACCTATCAATGACTTGGATGAATTGCTTTACAGCAAGACTTTCGACTTTGATCCGAAACCCAACACTCTCGATGAAATTATCAACGCTGAAAACTACACAGAGCTGACTAATCCTTTCATCCTCTACAAGTACAACAAAGAAATTGAATTTCTACTTTTCTTTTCGAATTGCCCAACGCGCAACGATTTAATCAACGCACTTATCTTTGACGATTACTCGCATCGATTGGCTAACAAACCTTTGGCTTTTCGTTTGAAGTGGTTCTATGAGAAAGATCTGAAAGGTTTCCTAAAGTCTCTATATGCTTTTCCTACAGATGCATTGAACGTAAGTGGCTATAGATCCAATAGCCGTTGTACAGATCATCGTTTTAAAATCCGACATGACTGGGCACAGATTCCAAACGAAGAATCATTAAACAACTTCACTACGAATGAAGAAAACTGGCTGGCATTTGACGCTTTTCAACTATGCCAATTCGATGATTGGGCTGAAAACGCGAGACCAAACAGCATTAATGAATACATCGCTTTTCTGCTAAAGAAAAACTATGCCCGATACTTTACCCATTACGTGAATAAACCGGAATGGCTTAGATACCCAACAGACTATATGACGGAACACCCTACGCTTCATAAAGACTTGTTAATCAGTTATGAACCCTTTCTGAAAAAATACGGGCACCTTTTCCAAAGGTACAACGAGAAGTATCTCAATAAAAAAGCAAAATCATATAGAGCCTTCCTGTTGGCTACGAAGCCCAAACAAAGATTAATGAAAATACTTTCAATACCAACCAACCTAATGAGGATATTATGACAGACGAATATGACGAAGACGCGATAAATCAAATGATGGAGAATTTAGATTCAGGGATAAACGGGGATGACGAAAAAGATATACCCAATCCAAACTCAGACATTCTTGATCAGATTTTCAACTCCGACCCACCACCAGAGGACAAGTCTTATGCCGGTGTTAAAAAGAAGCTTGGCGCGCCGCTGGATAAATACTGCACTGCATTTGATCAAATAATTACAAGCAATTTTCTAAAACAACCAATCGAAACATGTGCATCTCTAATGTTTGTCACGAGCATGATTAGGACTTACACAAAAATCAGACCCGGCTCACCCGAATGGAAAACGTGCAATGAAGAGGTAAAGGCATTTGTAAAACACATGGATGACTATTATAGTATTTTTAAGTACACCCAATTCGAAAACAACAAGGTTAACTCTCACTTTGTAGAAAATCTATTCGAGCTGGATAGAATTATTTTCAAGCTTGGTTATTCAAAGGTCAAATGGGAGTACAGACAACCAATGGAAATCCTAACAATTTGCCTAAAATTTCCAACGAACAAATCGGCTTTGACAGAGATATTCACAGATTTGCAAGGCGACCTTTAATCGCCCTTTCTGTAGGTGCTTGTCGTATCAAAGGTGTAAAGGTCATCGAATAGAACATCTGCATTCTTCTGTAGCTTTTTATCCAAAAAGCTCTTCAAGTCTTCAACATCCACCATCATGTGAGGTGCCTTCAAGGCTTCATGGCGCGCTACAGAAAGTGGGATGCGCTGATTGTCAGCGAAGTACTGCCCGAGGTTAGAAGCCAGCTTACGCGCAATCACAGCTTGAACTTGTCCCTCCACGGAATCACGCCCAGCTTCCAGGACTGAATCTGGCAGATCTAGGCACGCATTGTGAATTACGTCAGTGATGAGCCTGACAAGGCCCCCTTCTGGCGTTACAGCTTCATCAGCTACCAGGGAGAGAATGATCTGGCCTTCGTTCGTGGCTCCCACTGAAAACTCATGATGCACATCCCGTATGAGGGAAAGCACAAGCTCCGCAGACTGGGTACGCACGTCCTGGACGCAGAAGCCCTTGCCCATCATAAGAACAGAAGCCAAGCCATTGGCCGGGGCTACAATCTCTTCCCCTAAATGAGGCACTACAAGCCGCAAAGAACGGGCCGCACGAATCATGGTGCTGATCAATCGCTCTCGACTTCTGTTGAGGAATTCAGGCTTCGACACCAGCTCATCAGCAGCTTTGGAAGCCTCCTTGCTTCTTGGCTTTTGAGCTTGGTTAGCAACGAAGAAGGAGAACAGCCCCTTCACAGAAATCATGGCTTGTACCCCCTTTTAACTGCATCGCGCACCGTGTTGTCGTCTTGCTCATTCTTTTCAAGCTTGTGCATTTCTGAAAGAATTTTACCTCCATTAATGCTATTTAGCTCTAGGGATACTTTGTGTAGGTTTCCTTCCTTCGTTTTTTCACCAACGATATTTTTTGAATCATGCGAGATTGCAATATCAATACTTAAATCTTTTGAAGCCTTTCCTGTTAAATCTTCAAAAGTGGATAGATTGCCTTTAGAATTCATAACAATACTACGAATTGAATTGCTTATCTCTCTCGCGCTCAATTCTTGAATATACCTCTCTCCTTTTTCTACGGTTTTTGTAAGAAAAGTTGCAGATAGCTTTTTATCAACAGTCGAACCTGTGACATGCTGACCATCATCGCTGAACGTAATTTCTAAATTGTGTTCACTTGCGAGGACTGGTCTTTTACTATCCAAGAAATCCAAATCACCACCGAAAACCTTCAGCATTCTTAACGTGCGTTGTTCTAATGCTTCTTGTGCAGTTATAGTTTTAACACCACCAGTCAGGGGCGGGGCTTGCGAATTCAATGATTTCGCGTTGTTGGTTGATTCCGCTTCAACCTTGATGGGTTCGATTTTAGGCTTTAACTCATCCATAAGGTATCTGAAATCTTTATCAAGAACGACAATTCTCTTATGATCGATACCTGCAGCATGAAGCGTTTTATAGCATGACACGAAATATTTTTTACGTTCTTCATGGCTTACCAAATCTGGATCTGTTGAAAGCTCAATGCTTTTTCTGTTCCCCGAATAGTTATGTCTTGCTTCAAAGTCAACAACCTCTTGAACCCACGGACCATTGATATTTACATAAAACCTAACCCCCCCTGTTCTATTGAGGTCAAACTGAGTTCTATTTCTTTCATCCGCTATCTTAATCTTGGAATTAGAAAACTCCATAATTGACATATTGTATTTTTCTAGAATCACCTTCAACTCAGCTAGATAATCTTTTGCCTCAACCATTGAGTTTTCAGGGTTTTTATCCCGTTCAGACTCCGGCACTCGCTTAATATTTATACTAGCAATAACTTTGTCACGGAATGATCCATCTGTGCCAGTCAAATAATCATATTTTGTTTGACTATTGCTTCCCATGCCGGATGCCTTTGATTCTTCTGCGAAAGCCTTTAATATATCATCGCTATATTGTTCTTGATTTTCAGGCAAATCATTGATGACACTAGGGGTAGAATCTGCATCTTGAAAAGACTGAATTACATCTACTGTATTCTCAGAGAATCCCGTGTCTTTTTTTCCGCCAAAAACCTCTTTGAGGTTATCTTTAATTTTGTCTATAAACTTCATTTTAGATTTGTTTGTTATTGCTTTAATTATACCATTTCGCAGTCATCAAATTATGCGCAAAAAAAAGAACCCGTGGGTTCTCTAATTCTTCTTACATCGAAGGTTTGTTTCTTCGACTTGTTTGCCTCTCTTCCACATCCACAGGTTTTGGCTCAAACAAAGCATCCGCATTTGCTGCTTTGACAGCATTGCTTGGCTTTATTTCTTTAAACTGATTATCTGCGCTTGAAATATTATTCAGTGCGTTGAACAACCCCGCCCCTAATTTTGAAGTCCCAACCACGATGCTACTTAGAGGAAATGTTTCCCTCTCTTTTGTATTACCATTTACTTTCGAAACAACCACGTCTTGGTAATCATCTGAAAATGACAAATCAATCCCATTTTTCTTTAGATATGTTTTTTGCTTAACAAAATTTTCGAGATTCATACCTGATCTTATGATTGCCAACTGACCTTGACCTTCAAGCGAATTGAAGACCCTTCTGTATTCTTCAGCATCAGGCATCTTTGAAGTATCAAATTGAAAATTTCGATCTGGAATGCTCGCATCACCCCCAATCTTTGTGACATTAAAGGTACTGCCATCTTGTGATATTTTAATCTTTAGTCCTTCTGTTTTATCTAATTCTACCCCTCTATTCATCATATCCAATATAGAATCTCCCCTCCTGAACAACCCTTCGCCCAAAAAGATCTCTTCAATTCTAGTTTTCACTACATCGGCGCTCTGCTCCGCAGGAATTTCTTCTTTTGGTTGAGCGACCTTTTGAGAGGGTTCAGCCGCTGGTGCAGCAGGTTCAACTGGCTTTTCAACAGGCTTGTTTTGACTCACGACATTAACACCAGCTACAGCGGGCTCTTCTTGATTAGCTGCCTGTGCGTCTGTTTTGTACTTCTCAAGAATAGAGTTGAATTGCTCGTTTTTTAAGACAATACGGTCGAGGCTAACGCCAGACTCTATCAATGTGCCAATAGTGTTCTTGATGAATATTTCTTGCGCAGCAATTGCTTCTGGAGTTTTTTTAGAATCATCTACCCACACCTCAAGCACAGTGTCAGGCTGATGAAACTTAAATGGGGCTACTGCTTTCACTATGTCTTGGTTCATCTGGCAGTTCAAATCGCCTTCATTGAAACGAATATCACCACCATGCTTTACGCTCACATCAATAGCGCGTTCTTGCCCAACTTTGATGAAGAAAAGGTCTACGCCATCATGAATGTCGTCTTTCTTCTGCATTACTTTTCTATCGTATTTTTTACCTATTTTCAGTAGAGCAGAAACGAATTCATCCACTGGTAGCTGTTCTTCTTCCTCTTCATTTGACAGCTTTGTTAAAGGAACTGCGCGTTTAACATTCACTCCCCCGCTTATTATCCCTTGCTGTGTAACTGGTTCAGGTAATTTCTTTAAAACACCTTTTTTTGCAAGCATGTCATCAATATCTTTTGTTTGCTGTGCATCATCTATTTCGGATGCTTGATTTCTTTTTGCCAGCGCTTGCTTTTCTTCTTCTTTTGTATACTTCATATTAGACTTGTTTGTTATATTAACAATTATATCATTTTCTTTTATAAAACCACGCCAAACAAATTGACAATAGGTTATCCATCAATTATCTTCAGGCAATTCTTATTAAAAACACCAACATGCACGCAAGGAACGAGTGAATGACTGACAAAGCCTCTCAAACTGAATACGAAACTGCCATTGCTGCTGATCTCCACGCAGCTCCTGCGAAAGAGCTGGGCGCAAAGGTTTTGAAGCACCTGCTGTCTGTCACGACTTCATCAGCTCTGACTGACATTCACGCTCAAATCGCCACTGCAGCATCATCGGGCGATGATGAAAAGCTGGTTAAGCTTTTTGAAGAATTGAAAAAGCTGAAAGATGCAGAAAAAGCCAACCTCAAGTCCTTGGCAGAATTGAAGAAAAGCACGTCTTTTGAACGCGTTCTGTTGGCGTTCCAGGACGAATTCAAAGCCTTGGCCTATGACATTTCCCTTGAAGTCATCAAAGGCACACACGTAGCGTTGAAGAATGCCGGTGGCAAAACAAAGGGTACTCGCAAAACTAGCGAGAAAGACCAATCCGACAAGCCGACATTCCACACCGTTACGCACAATGGTAAGTCTGAAAAGCTATTTACCCGCTGGGGCCGTGCTGCTGCGAACCTGACACAAGACGAACAAGTATTCAAATTCTTGGGCTTTAAGATCGTCAAGAATGAGGCCGGAAAGGAAATACTCGATCCGGCAACCATCAAACTTACAGACGGCTCAGAGATTCCAGCTAATCGACCAAACATCGCTAAAGCTATCACTGAGAAAACTGCTTTCGAGGGGTACACCATCGCTTGATGGTTCCAAACTGCTAGCATGAAGCCCCGGCCTGTCGGGGCTTTTTTTCGTCTGCCATTAGGGACTGAACATGGAAGAAGATTTCCCAGAGTATGAGGAATACCAGCACCACCAACGGCCCACGCTGGTGGACGACAAGAGCCACCAAAATCATTGGCGGAACCGTGCTAACGACCTTCATGCCTCTGCCGGTGCCATTTGGCTTTCCATGTCAAATGGTCGTGGTCATGACGCCGCTAGGGAGCTTGGGTTAGGTGAAGGGTTCGACATGCATCTGGCCTGTTCACACGTCTACCACATGCTGTGTGGCCTATCGTTGGAAGTCGCAATGAAGGCGGCGCTTGTTAGCCAAGGTATTACTCCACCTGAACATCACGACTTGAATCGGCTGGCTCATTTGCTTGGCGTAAAAAGGAACCCTGCGCAGAAGAAGATCCTCAATTTCTACCAGCACAGCGTTGTTTGGGCAGGACGCTATCCCGTGCCAGTGAACGCGACTGACGAAAAGCTCATCGACTACTACGAAATGGCCAACACCGTACTGTACAAAGGCAAGACGGTGATTAAGGGCGCGACCATCAACATCAAGACCTACTCACCGACCGGGGCAACGTCTTGGGAACGGTATGACGCTCTCTACAAGAGCTACACCGCCCTCTTCGATCATCTTTACCCAGCCAAGGCCAAATAAAATGAGCGAGTGGGAAGAATTCTGTGAGTCCCGTGGCTTCTCCACGGGGGAAGACGACTATGAAAAAATCATCGACAGTCTTGAGAAAACTCCGCGCCAAAAATCTTTGAGCCAACCGCCTCCCTGTGATCTTAACCAGGAGGAAGTGAACGCTTTGATCAAGCTTGATGCACACGGCATCCCCAAGCATTCCGAAATATCTCTAATGGTTTGGACGGGCCAAACGGCTGAAATCGGTCAGTGGTCATTGGATGGCATGATCGCGGGTAAAGATGAAGGGCTGATTGTTCGCTTCCGAGAAAAGGACGGTGATTATTTCGCGCCTTTGCACATCCTCATCGAGGCACTCCGCTCAACGTGCTTACCTCTGCAATTGGAGGACCAGCTTGTTATCTGGGATTCCAAAAACGAGTGCTTGGATAGCTGGCAGGGCATTTTTAAAGAGTCATTCTTGGTCCAACGTACCGATAGGGTTCCCTCGGGACAGGACGATCTGAACATGCTGCACCTTCTGGATCGTGCAAAAGCCGCTGACCATTCTTTAAAACCACTACTGGTAGCAGCCACTGACCTTGAACGGGCGTTGGCCGGTGGAGTTGTTGAGTTCATTGATGGTAGCTCGCTGTCATCAGAAACCCTGTCTGATGCTTTCCTTGTTTACATCACGAGCAAGGGCATACCTGTCAGCAAGCCGCTTCGGTCGATGGATGAGTTCGTGATGGAGCTTCACACTCGAAATGGCACCTACAAACTCTCAGATGGCAAGGTTCGCACGGTAAACGGCCCCGCTCGACTCACTGCCGGTGCAATCCTTCTCGACAAGGAAACGAAGTACCCAACGTACTACCTGCGGGCCGACCATGGGACGATCTACCAGCCTGTGTACAGAAAGGTTTCCGAGGACGATATCCAGGACCACGACCCAAGTAACATTTTCGCAACTGATGGTGCCCACCCTCTTGAGCTGAACGGAACGCATATCACTGATCGGTACGTTACAACACTGCTCTATGCAGAGCGTTACCAAGGCAGTTTATTCAACGGCATAATGGACGAGGATATTTTTCGATAGCGCGAAAAGCATACCACTTACAAACAAGTAAAATACGCCGCACTACATGGATCTATAAGAGGTTTTCAATGGAATATTTGATCGGTGCAATCGTGGCCGGAATTATCATTTTTGTTGTCTTGGTAAAATCCAAAACAGACAAATTTAATAAGCTCACACGGATGCACTTTCCGAATTGGTTTGCATTATTTTCCAACAGTCAGATGCCTGAAAATCACGGGATGGCGCGTGCGTTGATCCTTCAAACCTTCCACCTTGCAGAAGAATTCGGAGCCATCACCCCGACCGAGAAACGCGAACTCGACGCCGGATGCATGAAGGAAGATCCTATAGAGATTCTGAATGGGTGGTTGGAGCATGCTTTGCCGGTCGTAAGGAGAGAATTTGGGGATGCTGAAATCGCCACTTCGGAGGCTCGATTAATCGGAGTTTTGATGTTGGTTAGCGTCAAAGGTGTACGTCCAGAACGTGACCTTAACGAATTTCTAAAACGGTTCAATTAGGAACGTCAGCATGGATGAAATTGACCCTCAAGCCCTCCAATTTAAAGAGGTCTGCGCCTACTACGGTGCAGCCATGCACATGGCGCAGGTGCTTGAGCATGGGATCGTGAACGCCCTCTTCTTCCTCGACTTCTTGCCTCGCAAAAAATCAGAATGGACTGACACAGAGTATGAGGAATTTTTTGACGGAAATTTCTCCAAGACGTTTGGCACTCTGGTTAACTCGTTGAGGAAAGTGACGACCGTACCGCACGCCTTTGATGACTTGATTCGCAGATCCAACAAGCGCCGGAATTACCTCGCCCATACCTTTTTCCGTGAAAATATGGACGTTCTTTACGCAGGTGGTTTTGATGAAATCGTCACCAGATTAAACGATGACATTGAGCTGTTTCGAGAGGCAGATGCTGCTCTCACAGTCATCCTCGAACCCTTGTGGTTAGAGAACGGTTGGACCATAGAACGGATCGAAGCAGAGGCTGAAAAATACCAAGCTGAATTGCGTAGGTCCAAGCCAGACGAGGTGGTCTGATGTTCAGAAGCAATGGTGATGATTCATTCCGTGCTTACCTCACTGCCGGGACCGAAAACCTAAACGAGATCCTTGAAGCTGGCTCTCCGTTCCTGACCATGATGGACGACCTCGATTCGTTCCTGAATCAGCATGTGAGCGGCCCGAACGTCGAGATCGATAATCAGATAATCCACCTATTGCGCATCAACGCCCGTTTTCTTTTGATGACCGGGTTTCGCATTGGCCTGACAGGCCACGTTTCAGGGATTTTCCCCATTCTACGCACAGCACTGGAAACCGCTTGTTACGCACTTCTGATGTCGAAGAACGATTCCCTGTGTGACATATGGTTAGGTCGTAACAGCTCACCAGAGGGCTTCAAAGCCTGCAAAAACGCTTTCAATAAACCTATGAAAGACGCTCAAAAACTCGTGGATGAGCATGACCCTGTACTGGGTGCCTGGATGTATGCGCTATACGAAAGCACCATCGACTTTGGCGCACACCCCAATCCGAAGACGGTGACTCTTCATACTAGATTCACTGACGATGACCAGGGCATGACTTTGATTGAAAATATTGGTCTCTATGGTGTCAGCAATTATGGATATAAAGGCGGGCTACTCGCCTGCGTCGAAATGGGTTTAGCCACTGCATTGGTTTTGTCCATGACACACGACAAGGTGACTCGTGATGCTGTAAAGGCTCTCCAGGCACTCAATGACAGGAAGAACGAGCTGGAAGATATGATCAGAGAGAAGCACCACCAGAACTGATCAAAAAGTGATCATCCTTTCGTTGCTGGAGTGTCGCCGTTCGGCTACACTTACTCCATGAACACAATCATCACTACCCATGAATTTGATAACTGGCTGAAAGGTCTGAAAGACGTACAGGCACGTCTACGGATCGACCGGGAGCATGAGCAAATACAAAACCTCCTAAAAGGAGGCTTATTTTTTAATATAAGATTGTTATTTATACCTAATTTTACAATCCTCGTATATTTTATTATTTAGCCTCTCATAACTTAAAAGAGAAACTTCAGCAACATCTAGAGTACGAATGGATTCCTCATCGCACTTTATCAAATTATTGTTACACGAATTATCATTATACAGACCCTCTATGAATGCCGGAAACCTCCATGGGAGGTGCCCATAGCTTATAGAAATATCTAAAAAGTTTTTCAGCGACCTTCTAAAGCAGCAAGCAAAAACAAACGAACCATCCTTTCTTGATAAAATCAGATCTTTACGAAACCTAATAACATCCGAAGTGACATTTATATCAGGCTCTTTGATTTCCAGCTCTGAAACTTCTGCTTCAAATCCATATTCTTCAAGCAGCCTCAAAAGAAAACAAGGAACATAAAAGGACTTAGCATATATATTTTCAGAGTACCCTAAAACCCGATCCTTCTTAACCTCAAATTGATAACCATAATTTTCAGCTTTGATCTTTCGGATACTAGCAATTACCTCTACCAATTCTTCTCTTACTGATTCAGAATATGAGCTAAAAAATTCTATTTTCAATTTAGTATATTCTTTAACTGAATTTTCTAACCAATCATATTCAAGACCATTTATAGTAAAATCATCATTCGGATCAACGTATTCATCCTTACTATTCTTCGCGCCTATTGGGTCTTCTTCAATAAGAAATGAAAAATCCAGATCGTCATTTTGAATTTCAGCAACTGGCTGAGTACTTTCAGGCAACACACCTTTATTTTTTGTAGCTTTTCTTTTAGTCATAGATGGATAATTTGTTATACAGACAATTATATCATTTTATAAAACCAAGCCTCCATCTAAGAGACTTGTAATTCAATTTCTTTTAAATATTTTATCTGCTTATGAGTTATTACTGTCTCGCCACGAAAAAGCAATACCTCTTTGTTCTTGAATCTTCGAACAGCAACCCCTACTTCTTTGACCAGATCCCAGCTCACCATCGAATCTAGTTTTACATCATAGTAGTCCAAAGAAATTACAGTTTTCCCTGAATAATCTTTGTAGGATAAGCCATACGCGCAATAACCGTAATCACGGGCTATATGCCTTAAAGAATCAATCAACCCTTCAAAATGCGTAAGATATTCTTCATCAGATTTGAATTTAATTTTAGCCATAGTAAATATAGGTTTGTTTATGAGTCAAATTATACCAAACGGAATTAGCAAAAATCACCGTTAAGGATTTTGTACTCAAAAATATTTCAATCTTTAGCAACACCAATTAGCAAGGTTAGATCGAATGCTAATCGTTGAAACCCTTCCTCTACCATTTTATGACCGCTGGTAAGCTCACGGTCGTAGGAAGTGTTATAGGCTATAAATCGACACTCATCGGTTTGGAAGCATTCAGAAAGGTTAATCTCAAGATTATGCTTAACAAATTCAGCTTCATCTTTTGCCGTATTTTCTTCAATACTGCTAAACACATCGATCTGAGCCATTAGCTCAACAAAGGTAAATGAATGAGGTAGGCAGGACCGCTTCTGGCAAAGCTGAACCATTTTCTTCTGTGCTTTTTCGGAAAGCACTTCGCCTATATTGAAGAAATCTAATTTACCGAGACGCTCATAGTGCCTCATTGAGTGGTATAGATTTTCGCTTTCGAGAGTTTCAATGTTCAGCGCACGGAATAACAGCGAACCATCAGGCTCCATGTGCGTATTATTGGTATTAATATAGACTGGATAGGTTGCAGACTTCACCGTCAAAATATAGGCAAAATCCAAAGCGGCTTTTTCCACAGGTGAATTGAATTTAAGATTCATATGAAAATTCCCTTTATGCTTCAATCACCTAGGCTTCACTGTTTTCTGCTACACAGCCTCTACTTGTTCATGTAATCGACTTAATCAGATAATCGCCTTTATTCTTCACATTGCCAACGTCTTTTGAGACGGGATACCACTCAAAATCTTCTGCAGGTTGCCCAAGATCGCGGGCAATTTCCTTTGCTCTATCCTTCGTCAGATCAGGAGAAAGCCACTCCCTTGCAAGCTCGGGAGAAAGAACCACGGGCCTACGGTCATGAACGTCTACCATGCCCCCGGCTGCATCAGCAGTGATGATCAAAAAGCCCGGTGGCTTATCAGGCGATGGACCTGGCTCTACCTGGGCCAGTCCAGCGAAGAACATAGGTTTGTGGCTCTTCAACCTGATGAAGAAGGGTTGTTTCTTCTCATCACCCGGTTCTTTGACCCATTCGTACCAGCCGTCAGCCATTACCAAGGCCCTGTGGTCAGGGAACAGATCCTTGTAGAACCTACCCTTCGCAATGGTCTCTATGCGTGCGTTGATAGGCTGCACAACCTTCGGCTTCGGCCAAGACACCTCACGCTTCCAACCCCAATGCACAAGTGAGATCTGCGGGCCATCAGGCTCGGCATGGATGATTGGCACATCAGTTGAAGGGGCGATGTTGTATCGCTCAACAGGCGTGGTGTCAGCGCTTGTGAAGAGGTCGCGTTGTGGATCAAGCTCCTGCACATACTCATCAAGGCTTCTAAACATCACGAATCGACCACACATAAACCTTCTCCTGATATTAGAGGTTAGGTCACTCACCCTTCCCCATCTGACTGCAGATAGAAATTTGGATGACTCTAATGCTGAGAAATTCATTAAAAAATGAAGGCACCAAACTAATATTTTAGTAAAGGTGGAACGGTCCAAGAAGGGTTAACCCGCCCTTCTCCTAGGATGCCTGCAAGTTCTTTTAACTCTGATTCGGAAACTGGCAATAACTTTTGATGAAGGCCAATCATCTGCTGACCGGGGCTTGATGGATCTGCAAAGGTAAGTCCCATCCAAAAGAAGGCCAAATTTTTATCGCGAGTGACAAGAGTGACCTTTAGCTCTGGGGCCTGTGTCTGGAGAACGTTAGTAAGCATAATCAAAAAAAGATCATACATAGAGTTGTATGCATCTTCTTCCGTGTAAATCGCTTTAGGCTTGATAAGCTTTTGAGCCGGATTGAAACCTTGCTCTGCAGAAGTAGCACTTAAACAGGCAAGAAATACAATATGACTTACAGGAATATTTTCAGCCCTAGCTATTTGAGCCATGGCTTTCCACCTATCGACTCTTCTATTACGTGCTGGTGAATTAATCACCAATGGAGCTAACTTAATAAGAAGGCGCATTCCTTGCGAAAAATACTCACGAAACGTATCTGCCAAAGCCAGAAAGTGTTCTAGATCCGAATCGGATTCAGGCCAGGTTTTTACGTGGGGCAAAGCTTTCGATAGGGTCTTTAAAGCAGCACGATGTTGGTCAATAATTTTATCTGCGGAAGGAATTTTTCGCTCATTACTTTCTAGCGCATAAGATAATGTGTGTAGAGTGCAAGAACAGCTCTTATCACAGATGTAGTCCAAAAAATCGTTAGGCATTGTTCCCGATGACATTTCACCATTCGAAAATCTAGCCTGGATTTCAGATACTAGATTCCTATCGGCAATAATATTCCCCTTGGAAAAGGCATAAAATATAGGCACCCATCCGCCTTTCACCAATGTAAAACATGAGTTCTTTAAGGTTGAATCAACTGAAAACCCAAGCTTAAACCCCTGACCAACTGGGGGAAACTTTGTATCCCAATCTGGCTTACCTGCAACAATACCGTGAATTTTTATCTTCAAATCATTTGAGTTAGAAAATTCAAGCCAGTTATCCAATGTTAACGGCAAGGCTTGAACATCCTTAATAAATACAAATCCCTGAATACCGGTTTTCTCACATTGGACTGGGATTTTCATATTAAGCTGAGTATCCAGAGTGGCGTTATGCATTCCTATCCCTTTAGACATTGTGTCTGTAGGTCGATAGTAGCCTAGTGGTTAAGTTTTTAGAAGGCAAAACCGACTTCCTTAAAATCAATATAGAAGTTGGGACCATCCAGGAATAAGGCACCTCCCGCGTAGCGCTGACCCTACTAAATCAATGGGCAAATCAACAATGTAAAGCTCTCTTGAGGATTTACATTAACCAAAAAAAATCATGCTTGTTAGCTATTTTATTTTGCATCATGAGATTTCGCATTTCTACCTTTAAAAAAAGGAGTATGGTTATTTGACTTTAAGGCTGCATTGTAGATCCTAATGAAAGCTTTATAAATCTTCTCAAATTCTAAATCCTGAACTTTACGTCGAAAGCACTTTTTAAAAATATCATTACATAGATACCTTGCTTGAACATCGCAGCAGTCGTTATCAAATCTTAAATATTCATTCCACGTAGCGAACATTAATCTCGAAATTATTTCGTAGACCGGCTTGCGTTTAGGATGAATCATAAAACCCGAAGTCCTATTATTGAAACCGGCGAACATTGGAAACGATGACTTATGCGTTTTTAATTCTGCTTCACATCCCTCCCTGCTCATAAAATCGAACAACACTGCATAACCGTCTCTAGTAACCATTTTGGAACCCTCCTAGTCAGCTATATTAATAAAACAGAGATCATCTATTCTTGTGCAACACATGTAGGTATTCAGTCACGTAGACCTCATTGGAAGCTTCTTTTCGTGATTTGAATTTCTTGTACTGCATTTCTTTTCTTTCGTATGTGCCAAAGCAACTCATCACATCGGCAATCAGCTCAACAGGCATGATGCTTTCGTTGGAATAGCTCATGACCAGGTATTCAAAATTGGCAGTCTCAACCAGACGCCTAAACTCACCCTCTACCTTCGGCCTGCTGGCCCATGAAGATACGTTCCGGCCTTCAGGCCGACCGCTGATCCCGTGGATCGTGGGTCGCTCGTTCTGCGCAATGGTGTTCAGAACGTGATATGCGTTGCTGTACTGCATCGACGTGTAAGGTGGGTCGAGGTAGAGAACGTCACCACTAACGCGCTTCAAAAGCTCGTTAGCGTCTCCCAGGTACACCTCATTGCTTGCCACGGGCTCCTTAAGGTCAAACCCTCTGAACTCGATAGGCTTGAGCGAAGCACCAGTGAATTTCTTTAGGAACGATGAGTACAACCCAGTGGTGTTGCTCACCCTGTCTGCAGCTTCTAGGACAGAGCAGAGGCAGTAGTAGAACTGCCCTTCAGTCAGCTCTCCATTTCCATATAGCTCGTACACCAGAGACACCCCAGCGTCGATCCTCATAGCGTTTGCATTGGTAAAGAAGGTGCGGCCCCCGGCTTCGCTATAATTCTGAAAAATGAAGCCTTCAACACCATCCATGCAGTGGTTCATGTAATCAAGAATCGGCTGACATTCGTAGACCGTAGAGGCGTCATTGTTCAGCAGATTTTCAAGCGTCACATAGGAGTAGTACTCCAGGTCATTACATACGATCTTGAAACGATTTTTGAAGTGATTCGCTACCCTGCCAGACCCTGCAAAAAGGTCACACAGAACAATCTCATTAGATGGCTTTGAGATAGCTGAAACACATTCATTAACAACAGAATCGATGAAGCCCAACAGCTTTGTTTTAGACCCAAGGTATTTCAAAAGCGCACAGAGCGGCGCACTGATTCAAAATGAAAGCAGTGGAAAAGACTTTAACTTTTCTGGTTCGCACTGCTGAAATAAATCAGCGATTAGAAATGGGCTATTTCAGATAGTGCGAATGGTACAATGAACTTACAAGAAGATTCGATGAAACGAACTTTAATGATTTTAAAAACATTGTCAAACAGCCAGAATCTAGAAAAAACAGACTTTTATTTACACGAAAAATCTTAAATCCAAAATGATGATTTTGATAAATAACACATAGAGGCTCACACATCGCTGCAGCTCTTAGTTTCAAAGGGCTAGAGGTCATTTAGAAAAAGAGAATGAATTTTTTTGGAAAAAATAAAAATCGGTTTTTTAGAGAAACCCTGTTCATACCTACCGTTTCTGATAGTCAAACTCGATCAGGTGCACAGAAGGCGATTAGAAAGATTTTGAAAAAAGATATGCCTTTGTACTCTTGCTCACCGTGATTCAACCCAACAAAAGCAGTTTGATGATCCACACTGCTCAGAACGAGCATGCGTGTGTCGATGGATACGCACTGTGTGCAATGAAGGCAATCGGCTTATCAGCCGAAATCACGAAGCCAAATGGTATAATTTAGAAAACCAAACCTATTACTAATGCGTCAATTAGCTCTCGCCTTTCTTCTATTGCCATTCATATATCTGTCACAAGCATCTGCAGCGGAGTGTGGATTCAAATCAGATAACAAAACAGTAGATCCAAATTCATCAACGCTTTGCCCTGAAAACATAGCCATGAAGCTAATGAGCAGTTCAGTGGGCGAAGGGGTTCTTCTTCTGAGCAATGATCAAGACGCCCAATACGCAAAGATTCAAGAAACTAAAACGGATTCACAGTTACGCTTTGATGAAGCGAACCAAGATCATTTTATAAGAGACAAGCAATACACAAGGGATTTAGCTTCCTACCTAATAATTGCCATATTTATTATAATATGGTTAATCATGGCGCTCAAAGCTTGGAAAACGGGTGAATTTCATGATTCAAAGAATGAACATGGAGAACAGGTAAAAGCCAGATATAGCTTCTTGAACAACCTATTCATAGCAATAGCGGCGGTAGGGATATTTGGGTTAGGAATGGTCGGACAGAAAAACTCTTTATCAATAGCAGACGCCGTGATTATAAGGCTTGACGTAACATCTGAAATCGCAAAGCAGAAATTCATACAAATGGTGAGTTGGGTTAGACAGAAGGGATATTTGGAAACAACGGTTAAAGACTCTGAAACAGGCGTAGTAGATGATGTGACAAAGGGACAAGCCGCTTTTACGGCTTCGGCATTGTCGAACCAATTAATTTCAAAAGCCATAGTTGCGAGGCTTTCAAGTCAACTTTACAACGACATTTTCAATAAGAGCGATTCTTCGAATTGGGTTGTATCGAATTCGCTATCTGACATCTCAAAACAGGAAAACAATACCTTCACCTTTAAGAAGTTTAGCGAAAACGGAGAGCTACTGTTTAAGCTTGACCCTGTTACGGTATTCAAATCAGAGCTTGATGCAGGTACGGCAACACCTTATTTGAAGGAAATCAGATACAACGAAAGGTTTAGGGACGAAGCTGACATTCGCACAGTAGAAGCAACTGCAAATCAGTTAAGAAATGAACTGCGTAACGGCCCTTTTGAAAACAAGAAAGCTGAATACGAAGACATAAAAAACAACGTAATGGTGATGTTCTATAAGGATACGAGAGCAAACACTTACCTCAAAGAATTACCAAACGATTTTAAGCTAGCAGACGATGTTGCTGTGACAGTCTTGAATCTGGTATGTGCAGAAAATAAACAACTGCGTCTTTCAGCAAAAACCTACATAGATGCACATAAAGGCATTGGGGCAAGAGGCACGGGCTCAATTGAATGCGTGGGAAACGACTGGCAAGTGATGGGCGAAGACCCAATAGCGAGTTACAAAAAAAAGCTCTACGAAACAAGAAAGAAGCTGGAAGACACATATCGTGACAGAATTTTAGCCTTCAACGATGCGTTCAGCACAGCTTTGGAAAGTCCTTCGATCCTGGACCAGTTGAAAAAAATGATTAAAGAGGGGGAGCTAAATTTCTATTTCAATTACCAGAATCTTGTTGAAGAGACTACTTTCACGAGCATCAATCAAAATCTATTCAACACCAAAGTCTTGCAAATTTCAGAAAGAAAGGCAGTGGATTTCTTCATAGATGACGAATGGGCAAGAGCGCACGGATATGAAGCTGACTATAATAACCGCGTCAACATCAGCCAATACGTCAGAAATTACTTCTTAAAGACTGACCGTGCAACATTGCCAACTATCACGGATGCAGAAGCTATTACTCAGAAGCTGATTTTCGATAATGGTACGTCTGCAGGAATGCACAATGACTTTGAACAGGGCGCAGGAATAGGCTTTGAATTGCCTTCTACTGCCTTAAAACGCTGCAAGCTTTCAGTTACCCACCCGATCAAATGTTATCAATTGTACGCAACTAGCTTAAGCAATACGGCTAGCGATTTGAGAGCGTTCGGATTGACCCTAGCAATTTCAGGGCAAATTGCTAACGATTATGCCAAGTCAAAAATTGAAATGCCTAAAACTGATAGCGCAGCTAACATTGGTAAACAGAATAAAATCCAGGCTGGAAGCTCATTAGCACAGACCGTAACTTTCATAGCAGCAGGTATTGGTTCAAGCATTGTGTCTTTGAGTCTGACACTTGACATGATTAGTAATGGTTACAGATTTTTGCTTATCTCAGTAACTATATTGCCGTTCTACACAATGGCGGTCACACAAAAATACTTTGTGATAGCACTCATCAAATTCTCACCATTCTTCCTATTCGCTTTCGTGAGACTGAATGATGCTGACAATTTCGCCGCAATGCGCAGGAATATTTTTGCGTTTGCAGTGAGCATTGCAGTTTTCCCTATACTGCCTCTTATTGCATACACGATAAATTGGGAGGTAATCAGGGTCGTTTTATTATTCTCAGATGCATCATTCTATTACGAAAGGGGTGGTATCTTTGACAACATTGTTGGATTCTTCATTGAGTGCATAAGACCATTCATTGTGACATTGGTTTCGACAAGCATTTGTCTACACTTTATGCAAAACACCCTTAAATTACTCAAAGGACACATGATGTTTGCAGAAGCGGGAATCAAGGTTATAGGTTGGATGATGACTATCGTAAACGTTTTATCGATGGGCTCAATTGGTATGATTAGAAGTTTAAGCACAGGCTTTATTTCTTCTTTAACATCTTACAAACGAAGGTAATTACGCATCATTAAGAAGGGCTTGAAATGGTATAATACTTTAAAACAAGCCCACCTTTAATGAAATTCTCAACTTATGCATTTCTGCTTCTACTAATCCTATTCCCACAATTTGCTAATGCAGAGTCTATTGGCTCTAAAGCAACGGCATACATCCAATCTCAAACAGATGAAGAAAGAAGGTCAGGATTCACAGAGCCAGTATTAGACTCATTGTATGGCTGTGAAATGACACAGAGCATTGCTGAAGGAACAGAAACTGGCAAATATAACTGCATTGGAAAGAACAACAAATTTAATAGCGGCGTATCCAAGATAGTAAATCTGTCTATCTGGAAAATGCTCACAGTGATTACCACTCTTGCGTTTTTAATACTTAGCAGGTGGTTTTATATTAAAGTATTTGCCGCAGCCTCTCAAAAAATGAACGAGAAAAACTCTGCATTAACGGCCACATTAATCACCTTACTATTTTATGCTTTTGCTTTTCCCGTTTTCGTGAATGAACAGGGTATTAGATACAACTTATTTACTAAGTTAGCGATAGGGACATTTTACAAGGCTCACTCCATAGCGGAATATTATTTATTCAACGATGCTCAACAAACCGAGATTGAATACCCAAAGCGCTTTATCCCCGCTGTGAATTCAGGTGGACCTGCTAACGAGTACAACGCGATTAGCTTTCAATTGTGTACGTCGAGTATGTCAGAGCAAGAAGCCTCAAAAAAACAAAAAATCATCTTCAACTTTAACGAGTCTACAGGTGAATTTTCAGCCTTTCACCAAGTGGGGAGCTGCATACTGGATGTCAGCTTCACTATCGACATGAATACTGAAAGCATTGCAAAACGTTATGGCTTATCCAGCTATGTGGATAATTCGATTGAGACAATGAAACGAATCATTGAGGAAGAATATATTCAGAAGGCACAAGGAATCGCTGAGAACGTAATCAAGGCAGGTAAACCTAGATTGGGAGTACCTGACACATACACACAAGGTCAGCTCGTTTGCAGTGACGAAGAGAATTTCAATCTCAGCGGTATGAGCCCCAATAGCATAAAAGACTACGCCTACGATGCCGCAAAATGCATGCACGGGCGCGTGATTGACGACCTTAATAGGGTTCCAGGATACACAGAAGCGTTGATGCCCAAAGACCGAATGGTACGAGTTTGCTCAACTGTTGACCACAGCGCCGGGTCAGAAACCAGTTTAGATCGTGATGCAAACTCAACCACTTTTACCAGCAATTCGACACTTGAATCTACGTTGAGAGCGTGTGCAGAAAGGGCTTGTGCAAATGACTCAAGCCCAAAGAACTGTGCAGACTCACTAAATTTTTACAACCTTTATTTCAAAAACAGATACATGACCAATCCAAACATCGTTACTTTTTTTGCAAAGATATTGAATACCGATTTCAAAAACACCCTATTCTCTGGCCCAGGTGAGCAGTTAGCATCAACGCTAAAATTAGACATGTATCAATCATCAAGCATACTCACGTCTGAAATTAAGGATAAAGAAGCCTTTACTGTTGAATACGAAAGGATTCAGTCGAATATTAATTTACAGTACTTCATAAACAATAGTCTTGATGCTAGCGAGTTATCACCAGTTGCAAAAGATTGGGACACAGCATTTTTGAAATCCATTACAATCGGAAATGACGGTCCTTTAAGTATAGATAGAGTGGTTGACTGCTTGCAGTACTCTAGTTCAATGTCCCCTAGTGGCAGAGAATGTGGTTCTGTGTTTTTAGAAATTGAAGGCTTTGGGCAAAACCTTCTTGCAGTAGGTATGATTATCAAGGCAGAACTCAGAGTAAATGATGCAATCAGAAAGAACACGTTTAGCAGAACTAAAGAGTCAGCAGGATTAAACGCTAGCAAAAACATAATCGACCTTGCATCAAGCTTCTTTGGATCATTCACAGGTAAGATTGCAATCCTTTCAACAGGTATAACAGCCACAACAGGCTTCAATGAGATCTACAACCCCGTAGGATTAAGCGTTGGCCCTGAAGCTCTCATAGCGCTAGCTATAATTGTCAAGGTTCCGCAAATGGCTGCCTTCCTGGACACTTTTGCAAACTCCCTGATTTTGGGTGGAAACGCTTTGATTTGGGCAATTCCTCTTGCAATTGTACTGAGTGGTTTGAGCGTAATATATACATCTATAAAATCCACGATAGGTTTTTCTGTTACAGCCCCGACTACAATTCTTCAAAATATCAATGGAACTACAGTTGACAAGCATACGGATATATTCAAATTCATCCAAGAATTGGTTTTACTTTTTCTCTCAATAACCTGCTATGCAGTGATGCTGTACCATTCTCTCTGGTACATAAAAGCGCTATTTATTTATAAGGTTATAGACATAGAAAAGATAACCGGTAGTTTAAATATCGGATACAGAATCACCGGAATTGGCGACATTTATTCAACCCTGATGGGAATCAGCATCTACCTTTGTATTGTCTTAATGTTATGCATTCACATAATTCGCAGATCAACCCAAATCAAAGATTTCATAGGAGTGATACTGTATTCAACGGAAAGCAATCTCCCTGAACACGCCCAAGGAATAGAATTCTCTTCAAACAAATTCGGAAAAAACAATATATAAGTTGGCCTTATGGCCAATTTGAGATTGTGCAGATGCTATAATTAGGAAAACAACCTAACACTATAATGTCAATCAAATTATCAAAAAATGAATCTCAGTATTCAGATGAAGAGAAAATCGCTATTCAGCAACAATTCGATTATGCAATGAGCCAATATTGTGAAGTAGACAACCTCTACAAAATAGCTAAATTGACGGCGCTATTTTTCCCATATGGATTATTAGCGACTTTCTTTCCAATACGAAGGCTAATGCAAGCAGATCACAGTCTTTTTAGGTATTGGATGATTCTGCCAACTTTATTGGTTATCACGTTCATTTCAGCAAATATCTATGTTTGGTATGCTTATTTTTCTGTTCGCAGCACACCAATCTCCGACATGTTCCCCTTCCACCTAGTAATTATCTGTTCGATTTGTTTGTGGACAATAGGATTATTCGCACAGAAGATTTCAAAAGTAGCGTGGCTAATCAGAGAACTCATCTATTACAAACAAGTCAATCGTTACAATCACTATAAACGAATCGTAGCTAGCCGCTTCACCACGTCAGGAATGAAAGGGCTGTTCAATAAATTTGCAGGTAGGATTAAATAAAGCTCAATGCCTGCGGCAAATGGCAAGCACTAAAGCTCAACCCATTTGCCATTGACTACCATCACACTGAAAAGCCCGTGAATAAAATCCAAAATGACTTTTGCTTTGTACCGCCGAACCATTCAACGAGAATCTACTTATCCAATCATATAAGCCAAACAAGGTGCTTCTCGCGTCAGCGGATGCTCAACCAGGTACTCAACCTTCCCTAGGCCGTCCCTAGGCCATTCCGAACAGAATCCGAATGCCTCTATCAACTCGATAGAATCTGTCCAACTCCAGGGCACCACACCGCAGCGTATACTCATCCATACCGTAGGTTCAGGGAGTTGACCAGATGGACAAGGAATTCAGCTACAACCCTCAAATCCCATGCATTGTGCTGCGCAACGGCCAAGACGTTGGGGCAATGGTGGATGGCAAGTTATACAGGTTCGATTCCAGCCTTACCGCCGCCAACCTCCATACAGAAGCAGGATTCCTTGTGGATAACGTACTATTCCAGTACGGAGAGCCCATAGGCCACCTTGAAGACAGAAGGCTCATCATTGATAGCGGTAGTGAAATCCTAGAGCTGGTGGAAGCCTAAACGCCCTTCTCTGCTCTACTGGCAAGCTGACTACGTGCAGCATCGAGTGATTCCAGCAGGCTCTGTGAGTAGCTGACGGCATCAGCTAGAGCCACTTCTGCAAAGCCCGTTTCAACATCTGCGAATTTCTCAACAAACGCCCTGCAGTACTCCTGCCATTCCCCATCATCACCCAAGCGATAAAGCCCGAGCCAACAGGCGATGATCTGGTGTACGTGCATAGCATTCCTCGCCGTCTCCCCTTGTGTCCGTAGAAAGGCTTCGCGGTCATCAGCGACCGAGAATTAACGGAAAGCTTGTAGGTGCTGATTTAGAGTCAGGACACACGCAGCAATGTCAAAATCAAGCTGAATGCGCTCCCTAGGGTTGTACCTGTTGCGGATCGGTCGAGACATGTGAGGGCGCCCAGGAGGTGTTCAATCTGATCCTAACTCCAGATCTCGCAGCGAAGCCACTTAGCAATCAGAGAAAGCGAAAAGCCCGCACGATTGCGGGCCTCTCTAAAAACAAACCTAACTACACAAGCAGCGGACTTTACTAAAAGATGAACAACTTGCTGCTTGCTTCTACAGTTTAACATTTTAAATTAACATTAACCCCCATTAACATTCTTTTCTTTAAATAAATTAGATTTTCTTTTTTTAAATGCTATTATTTAAAAACAACAAACCTTTACTAAAATGAAAATCAGATTATTCACCCTTGCAGCTTTAGCATTACTTTCGAGCTTATCCCATGCGGATGACTTAACTCAAAATAAATCAGGAAAACAGAATATAGATGAACAACACCTGATTGAGACAACAAGACAAATTGTTGACTCAGTGGGTTTCGTTGATATGGATGCACAGTCACGTTATTTTTTAAGCACAGACTTCAAAGCAATTCCTATTGAAGATTATGAAGACACAAACGATTACGACGCCCATATAGACGCTTCATGATTAACCATTTATCAATTAGAGCCTCAACAGAGGCTTTTATTTTGCCCACATGAAAAATATGGAATCGGCAAAATGGTATAATTAAGCTAATAAACAAACCTTTAAATCATGCAAAAATCACTACTAGCCATATCAACAATTTCTGCTTTGTTGATAACAAACACAGCATCAGCAGAAATCACATGGCCTGCTGAACAAACATACGAAGAATCATTAGGCGCAGAAACATGGTCAACAAGCGGGGGATGCAAGTCGGGGCAACAAATCAGTATGAGAAGAGTCTTTTTTATGAATAAAGATGGTAGTAAAAACTATGTAAATAAAGGAAATGGAGTCTTTGTTAAGGGTAGTGAATCGTATGGCGACGGATTTGAAATATTGTCAGAATGCTATGAATCGAAAAACACAGCGATAGAAGAAGCCAAAATATCGAAAGTCGAATCAGAAGCAATTTTTCAGAAATGCGAAAACCCTTTTGATACAGGTAGAATTTCTAAAAGTCGTCAATTCACGGCGTGGAGTTCAGATAGAGTAAGCAGCAATTTTAGAACAAGTTTTCTTGTGACCATTTCTAACACTTGCGGGCTGAATGAAACGAAGGTTTTTGATAATCCTGTTTGTGCAACAAAAAACCCGACATATCCACTTGGCACAATTTACGGAACGTGGTCTAGAACAACGAAAGACGGCGTAATGGGCGAATGGACTTTAAACCCTTTTTATACAAACACGAACAAATGCTATAAGACAGTAACAGAAACTAAAAATCCGACCTGTCCAACAGGCTATTCAGGACAAATGACCCAATCGAGAACATACGATTTATGGAAAACAGGCAGCACAAAAAATGATACTGGCTTTATCACAACGCAAGACACATGTTTAAAAAACGAAAGCCATAATGACGAATGCACAATAGATACTTCATCAATTCAGAATGGCGCATACACTCTCAAAGGCTCAAATAACACCGGTTTTTACTGGGGAAAATATGGAATACATGCCGTTATGGTTCCGGTTCCGGGCACTAGTTTTACTCAAAACGGTTATACATATTATGTGGGAGCGCATAGCGGCGCGGATGTTTATGGCATATGCAGAAAGCCTGATTTAGCTTTTAGCCATTATGATTATGACAATTCAAAATCTTTATGCCCTACCGACAAACCGTTAGGCGTAATCAATATCCAACAGAAATACGAGGTTTGGACTGATGGTTCAATCAGAAACAAATCAGAATGGTATGAAACATCAAACACTTGTGAAGCGATTAAAGCGCAAACAGTTGAAGTCAAACCGGGCAGCGAAACCGTAAGCTGTGATTCCTATTATGGAGTACAACCCGGAACATATACGGGGATTGTGACAAAAACCGGTGACAACATCACAATTTTTGACCCAGCATCAGGAACGACTAACACAACGTTTCAAACGAAAAGCGAAGACACAACATCATGTGTGAAAGAAATCACAGCGACTACAAAAGAAATCATTGAAGAAAATTGCCCTGCTGGCTTTTCAGGAAAAATCACATCGTATTTAATAAAAGCCGAAGGCGCGAATGGCAGCGTTTATCCGTATGGAACAACCCCGATTTTAGAATCTAATACATGCATTGCTGCATCTACCGACGCTGAAAAGACTATCGAAGCAGCTAAACAACAAGACACGGTATTATCAAATTTAAGCTTTACCACCACGTCAATTTCCAAAAGCGATTTGATAATAAACGAGCTTAATAAGATCAATACTTCAAGCCTTGAAAGCAAAGGTTACATCATGAATATCAATGCTGATGATTTGAGCGCTAATGCTTTCGATAAAAACAAAATCACCAACCTTGTAAAGACTTTTAAAACAAAGCTTGGCAGTCAATCATCAAACGTAAAATTAGCATCTGTACCAAATTCGCTTGAAAAATTTATCGGCCAAAACGGCTTGACGTTGGACAGAATCAAGAACGAAAAACTCACTATGACTGGCTCAACAATTGACGGCGGCACAGTCACTGTTAAGTACCTTTCTCTTACCAACACAAAGCCCGTGCAATCGAGCTTCACAGTCAAAGTATTTGATTGAATCCAATCACCAACAGAAGCCCTACGGGGCTTTTTTTGTGGCTCAGAATCGCGTCTGTGAGCCGTCCTAACCTTACCCAGCACAAAGCCACACCCCAACCTTTGAAAGCTCTCAAATCAATCGACAGCAAACCTAAATAGGAATTCTACAATTTTCTTTGCTTACGGGCTAGTTTGCAAAACCAAAATGGTATAATTCGATTAACAAACAACCCTTTACTAAAAATGAGAACAACATTAGTCCAGACCATAAAAAGATTAAACTTAAGAGCTGACACCAACCCAATCTATTTGACATTCAACCTATGCATTTGCATATACTTATCAGCCCTTACACTTCCACTCATAAAAGAAGCTTTGAAATTAGGAGATAGAAACTCTATATATTTACTCATCCTTCATTACTTATTCATGTGGAGCTTCTTAACGGCGTTTTTTTACCTTTCCCTCTGCATAGCCTATTTATTTAATTTATGTAAGCTATTTCTAAAGACCCGAATGCATGAAAATAATATTTTAAGACGAATAGCGTTATCAGGAAAAAATCTTAAAGACCAAAGATTAATAATGAAAATCTCGATGGATTTTATAAAGCACAACACCAAAATCGATGCTTTGTATCTAGCAAACAAAAAATCTGAACATAAGAAACAATTTAAAAATCAAATAGAAGGCAGAGAAGGCTTGAATAAGCTTCATGAAGATTTAAGAGAGCAAGAGTACCTAAATAGCCTTGAAGTAAAAAGGATTCATGATGAGTATAATGCCTCAAAAAACAAATAAACCTTCGCAACCACTGAATAAATCATAACGCCATAAGGCGTTATTTTTGTTCTCACTATCCGTTCTTAACTCTGAATCCACGCCTTGCCAAATGGTATAATTCGATTAACAAACAACCCTTTACTAAAATGGACCAAACCAACCAGAAACAAACAAAAAAAAGCAAGCTGCATATATTCTTAATTCTTACCTTGACCTTTATAGGTGGTAGTGCCTTTTTTCTATCTGTTTCATATTTAATTCTTCTGAATAAAAGCCTTGATCGACAAGGATACTATGTTCATCCTTTCATAATAGAAGAACACCTAGCACCAATGTTCTACACCTCTGTTGCTGTGGGTTTTCTTTTTTTTATATGGCGATGCATCAAAATCACCATTAACACTAAAAAAGAAAAGCTTATTATTGAAGGTATTCAGCTAGCTTGCATGTCGGCGTTTTTAATATCCACTATTACTTTTATGACTTTCGTTAACACACAGATTAGATTTGAGCTTTTGAAAACCCAAGATATCAATGTGATACTGGAAGATGCAACCTTGGATAAATATGGAGCATACAGCGCGTCACGCGCTCCATATTATGAATACAAAAATGCCCAGTTCAGCTTCATAAAAGAACAAGGAGCTAGCTTACTAAAAACGCGGCACATTAGTGATTTATATGCCACCAGCATGCTCATCAAACCAATCGAACCGCCTTACTATGATTTACAAAACTTATCTAGGGTTGAACTGGAAGCAGGTTTATCGCCACTATTTGCTTTCTATTACTTGGTAACTTTTCAATTTTTCTTGGCAACATTATTAAATCTGTGCGTTTATTTAACATCTAAAATGTTACCTACTACCAATCAACAAGAGAGGTAACGATTTTCTGTGTTATTTAAGATTGATGCTTGCTTACAAAAAAATGCCTCTTATGAGGCTTTTTCTTTTGTGGTCAGTCATTAGAAGGTCATGAGCTTCACAGCATGCTCAAATGCATTTTCCCTCGCTTTGACGTGGCCCTGGCTCAACAGGAAGGCCAACACGTCATCACCGCTGTAATGCTCTGCAAATGCCTGCCTAGCGACCTTCCTGTCGATCACATCATCAACCACAGCGTCACCATGCAGCATTGATCTGTAGACCAGCGTTTCACGTAAAGCCTTTAGGTAGAAAGCAGTATCACTAGCGCTTCCAGCAGCCAATGGTGCTGTAAGGCTCATTCCTTTTACCTTCTGTATCTGAGCCACACATTCAGAGCAGGAACGCTGTAGAGAGCGATTGCAGGTCACGAATGACCCTGTGCCATGGTGCTTGAATCCAGCAGCGTGGATAGGTACTTCAAGGCTCTTGGGGCGCGGTACGCGCAATGTGCTGACACTCTTGTTCAGAGCCCACACAAACATCTGTGCGTTGAATGCGTACTGGTCATCGTCCTTATGCTTGTCGATCCTACACACCAGGTCATAGAGCTTGCTGTGCAGGCTTCCCTTGACCGTATTAACCATTGTTGGGGCAAAGCCAAGGCTAGCCAGGTCTTTGAGCTTTACGGACGTGACAGAGCTGATAGCAAGGTAGTGGTAGGTCTTTGACTTCGGGACAATCGTTACGTCATACCCTTCAATATTCTTGGCGCTCATCAGCTTGAAAAGCTTGTCGGTCAGCAGGTCATCAGCAGTAAAGAACTGATCCTTCACCCCCTGCGCGTTGTACGCTTTCAGGCAGAAAGCCGCCTTCTCTTTGGCAATCAAGGTTTCTGTAGCAGGGTGGAATATAACTTGGAATTTGTCAGCTTCAAAGGAAGCTAACTGGTTTGAAAAATGGTCGATTCTAGCTATTTTTGTTTTTGTCATTCTTTTTCTCGTTTATTGTTATTTTCTCTCCTTTCGGAATATTATTGCCAATTAGAATGGGATGAGCCCATCTACACCCTCTTGCTTCATATCATTATTAAATTGCTTATATTTCTTGAATTTCTCTTTACAAATCTGCCCATTTACCAACGCAGCAGATCTAAACGATTTGTTCAATGCGCTAGCCATTTTAATCTTCTCTTCAATACTACCTTTACAAGCAAACTGGACATTCACCTTAAAAGTCGTTTCACCACCTGTCCTATTACTATTTTTAGTTTCAATGAAATTCATATACCTCAAAACATTTAGGGATTTCTTACGAGTATTTTCAGAAACGTCCAAGTACTTATCAAGGTCATGAAGGTTAACTTTGCATTCATTAAATCTATCCATATTTTCGACTGCAGCCATCAGGATTTGCCCCGCCACTTTATCAAAACCAACCACCGCAATATAATAAGGCATTGCGCTCGTAAGAATCTGCGCGTAAAAATTCTTTTCTAATTTATTAAATGTTATACTATTAAAAGGGTTCTTCATCTCAACCTCAACTCATTAATTAGACTGTTTGCCGCAGTCTTTTTATTTTTCTATCAATTAAAGGTTAAGGAACTTAACTTCAACCCACATCATTCCATGGGCTTTATCATGCTCAACAGCAATTAATTTTTGCTCAATTAAAACGTTCATGCATCTGCGTACATTTTCGCTTGTGCAATCCATCCACTTCATAATCTCTGCTTTGTCCGTATAAACGACATGCAAGCCAGTTTCTGTTTTATCAGCAGCAGTGCAGAGTTTTATCAATAGCGTATGCGCGGAGTGTTTTGTCAAAGCCACTTTACAAAGAGCTTCTAAGGCTTTGTCAGAAGTAGGCAGTTTTATATATCTTCTATTCTCAATGTTCATGTTGATTATTATTTGGTTTGTTTTAATACAATAGCATTTGAAAAACACAAAATTGTGGTTTAAGCACAAATTTGTTGGAAAATATTTTAGTATGCGAAAATAAAGCAAACTTTGGAGTACAATTTTTTGTACTCCAAAAAGAAAAATTCCACAAATATGTTGAAAAAAACTGCTTTAGAGTACAGTTTTTTGTACTCTAAAATACCTTTACAGTACAATTTTTTGTACTCTAAAGTCTCTACAGGCCACGGAAATCAAGGACTGAAATCCTATAGCGCGCGCGTATAATTTAAGATCTCATTAAAAACATTCAGGCGTCAGCAAATACAGCTAACCATAACTGGGTATTGGATCATCCATCAACCTTGAAAATGCATTAGGGGCATAGCAATGACTTTGATTGATCCTTGAAGCTCATTCCTTTTTAGAGGTTTGGGCACTCGCTGCGCGAAATTGTTCAGCACTGCAAGCCCCAAACAGTTAGATCATACGTTTTTCGCTCAAGTATCCGCCAGGATACTTTTTTAATTAAAGCTATTCCTGCAAAGTCTTTCTCATAGCCATAGATTAATCGACTCAATTCTCAGACTTGTCTTTTACAGATGGAAATCTAGAAGACGAAAATCTAACCACCAGAATTGCAAATGCCAATAGAAGCACACCGCCACACACATAGATAATGCCAAGGTCTGGTGCGTTATGGTGCGAAACATCGCTAATCAAAAGCCTAATCAGTGCCGTCACGCCTATATAGAGCAAAAACCGCAGAGGCATATGATTTGTTTTAAAATAAATCCCGCTCATTGCTAACAATTCTAAATAAATGAATAGCAACAGAATGTCATCAACGCTTATTTTCTCTTGGCCAAGCATTCCGATGAATGCGCTAATCGCTGCCCAAATCGTAATCAGAGCTATGCCAAAAAGAGCGAGGTAGTGGAAAGCCTCGACCACTAAATTCCCAAGCGAATCTGCACCACCATGAAGGCTTTTGCGCAGCTTCTCTACTCCACGTATTTCGCTCATCACTCACACCCCTACCATCAAAGAAAATACTGCCTAGCTGGCCTTAAGCGCGCCAAAGACCAGCAATCATAGGGGTTTCGCCCTTTTTTTGCCCATAAGAAAAAATGTTAGATTCAGGAGGGTTCGTCTTGAAATAAATCCCGACCATGGCCCCCAATTCCAGGTAGATGAACAGCAGCAAGATGTCATCGATCTTGATGTGCCCGTTCTCCAGCATCCCCAGGAACTCCATCACCGCCGCCCAGGCG
>Ga0105246_10000169_pt1 | contig 31685 bp, 28 predicted proteins | sample KBSM64metaG_FD_99694 | JGI IMG/M metagenome (GOLD analysis project Ga0105246, IMG submission 99694) | Miscanthus rhizosphere microbial communities from Kellogg Biological Station, Michigan, USA - KBS M6-4 metaG | ecosystem: Host-associated > Plants > Roots > Rhizosphere > Soil | place... | reverse complement strand
GGGACGATATGCAGCAAACTGGCATCGGCCATTGCGGCTGGCTGTGCCTCGGTCATCAAACCGAGCGAGTTGAGCCCCTTGCAGACCACCGTGCTCGCCCAAGCGTTGCATCGCGCAGAGTTGAGCTAGCCGGCTGCAGGGTGGTCTCGAACCCAGGTGGCTACCCTGGAGAGAGCACTGGTTTTGACCCTTACTTCGAGATCCAAATCTAATGGCCACTTCGGCGATGAAGCACTTTTTTGACCACGCCGTCGAGCCGATAGAGCTCGATCGGGATCTTCCCTCGGAGGTCATTCAGGCGCGGGGCATTTCCTGGGGTATGGTGGTCGACGCTTACCTTGTCAACGCAGCAAGGGTAGGGCAGAGCTATGCGGCGCTCGTTTACAACGATCAGTCAAACGTGAGCTCGAATGGAATGACGGTTGCTACCCCTCCACTTCAGCTGGTTGAGACAAGGGCGGGGTTCAAGCTAATGCGCAGCCTAAGTGGCAAAGACTACTACGTTATCGCTAGCGAGCTCAGCGAGCCGCGGTGAGCATCCAATTGGGTTGACTCACTCAGCCTAAAGGCCGCTTTCAAGCTGTAGTACTTGGCAAGGCGCGGCGAGCACCTTGGGTTTAGAGCTTTATATATCCCGCTGACCAATCCGCTGGACGACTTCGTGTGCGCTCGTATTCACGTAGCACTTCAAAGTGCACTAAGGAAAATGCATGTCTGATCTGAAAAAAATTGAGCTCACTGTCAAGAACTACAATGTTAAAAACTCTGCTGACATTGATACGCTCTATAGCCAAGTTCGGTGCGAAGACAGTGAAGGAAAAACTTTCTATTTCAAAGAAGTTTGCATGTTGGATTACTTGAAAAGGCACGGGGCGATTGTTACTGACAAGCCTCGTACGTGGTACTACAAGCATTTGAACAAGAAAACCATCGTTCTAGTGGTGTTCCAAAAGGCAGATGGAAAGGTTGAGTATGACCTTGATCACCTGAGACAGGTTGCTAAATCCAGCATTCTTAAAGGGATTGTTTTCGCGGTAGCGGCAATTCCTGCGGGTTTGATCATCGCAACAGCGACTTTTGGTATCGGGCTGCTGTTTACGCCTGTGTGCCTCTTCTATGCATACAGAAGTCTCTTTAAAATCCCCCGGATGCTGCGCCGGGATACGCTGGTAAACGAGCTCGCCGCGCATGGAGTGATTGTACAGTAGCTGTCAAGCTGGACTGCTGCGATGCAGAGCCAAGGCCGCGTGTCGATGAGGAGCAATAAATGACAGCAGTAATTTTTGATCTCTTCGGTACGCTTTTGGAGATTCGAAACCGGCAGAACCCCTTTCGACGGCTCCTCCGCCTAGGCTCACAGCAGGGACGCGCCGCTTCCCCTGGAGATTTGCGCTGGATTATCACCAACGCCTGTGGGTTGCAGGAGGCTGCTGATTTTTTTGGAATCAAACTTTCCTCCACTCAACTCACTGAGCTCCAGAGCTGCCTAGAGCTCGAACTTGAATCGATCACACTCTTTGAGGATGCGCTGCCGGCGCTCGCTCTGCTGCGACACCACCAAATAAAAATTGGCGTTTGCTCGAACTTGGGTGGCCCGTATTGCCCGGTAGCCCGGAATTTGCTGCCGGGGCTCGATGGCTATGCGCTCAGTGCCGAGGTTGGGCTGATGAAGCCTGATGTGGCCATGTACCAACACATCTGCACCCAGCTCAATGTTGCACCCAGCCAACTCCCAGGATCGCCTCACGTCTTGATGATCGGAGACTCCCGGCGATGTGATGCTGATGGCCCCCGAGTAGCCGGCATCGAAGGTTACCATCTGGATCGTAGTGGGGCGGGTCGCTTTTGTGACCTGCTTGAGTTTGTTACAGGTATCAACACCAGCAGAGGTTGATGCCCACAGCCAGCGGTTCTGCACCTAGCCCTTTCTGATAGGTCTCCGCATCCCCAAAATGGCCATTTTGGTCTCGTGCCTGGCTCATCTTGATGCCCATAGATGTACGTCCTGGTAACGCCTCACTTTGTTCAAGGCCGGCCACGCGAGTTGGTTGAGTGGTCGCAAGCCATTACGTCATCGGGTGGTGTATTCCACCAATCAGTTCGGCGTTTCGCCCCTCGGGCGGCTTCGCTGCTTTGACCTCCAAAGGATTCGAAGGCTGAAGTGGCGCGTGGCTTGTTCCTGTGTGCTCAGCCAGTGACTGCGCGCCCAAGCTCGTAGAGTTATTCTTCACCCTTGTGCTCAGGCCGTTCGAGAGGGTGCTATGCGTAAAGGTGAGATACCGACCGAGCTCTCATTGCTCGCGTTTGACTTCTTCTACTGGTTTTCACGATTTGAGTTCTGTCTCAAAGAAAACGGTTACCTAAAATCCGAAATCCCTGGGCAGAAAGCTGAACCAGGTTGGGACAAATTTGTAGAGCGCCATGCCGAAACCTACGTGCTGACCGCTGAAGCGGCAGAGCTGCTTGCCGCTCCACCTGATCGGCAAGTGGTTGGGGCCGGGTTGGTTTTGGAGTGGGCACCAGTTGGATTTCAAGACTGTAGATCTGACCTAGCAAAGGTTGTCCGAACGGTGAAAACAGTTCGCAACAATCTATTCCATGGTGGCAAGCATGGCGCCGCTGGCTGGGATAGCCCTCAGCGTACGCAGTCTCACCTCACATCGAGTGCAGCTGTACTGGAGGGTTTGGTGGAGCTCGGTGATTTCCGAGGCGACTACGAAAGGTTTTATTGACCTGTGATCATCAGCAGTGGCGAGTGAGCCAGCTCCACCCTTAGCGCAGTAGGCGAAATGTGGTTAAGCTCGAGCATGATGGATCAACCCTCGCGTGAATGGAGTCGCCATGCCCTTAACCGTTTTTTCCGCATCCCGCCGGATGGAATTGGACGTTCAGCAGCTATTAACACAGCTAGGGGCTGAGACTGGTTATGTCATGCCGTCGAAGAGTACGCCCATTCCGGAAAGCTGGAAGGTGCATTGTTCGACGGATCTCGAGTGCCCCTCGTGCTTCTGCATAGGTGCGGAGGTTGTAAGGGCGAGCAAGTCCAAGGTCGATGGTCACGATGTGCGGCAGGCCTACTTCCGGTTCCCTCAAAGCGATAGTTCAGCAGGACACCATCCATTCTGTGACTTTTCGGGCAATGTCTCAGCTGCGTTCATCCCGGAAAACCTTGTCCAGTTTTCGTCTGCGAAGGATGGCGTCTCCAGGGTTGTACGGGAGCTCGTATGCAAAGGCATTCAGCTAGAGATATTCACGCAGTGGGATATTCGGCGGATGCGCGAGTGGTTCTTCCAGACCAAGCTACAGTCGCAGTTCACCATTACCCTGGATCCCAAAGTGCCTGGATGGCTGGATGGACTGCATCGTCATGCCTCATGGTCACAAGATTTGGATGCTGTGCCTATTGAGCTGACGACAGAGGTGCTGGGCATTCCCGGTTTTAATTTCGAGGCAGCAGCAACGCGAGAGGTTTCTCAGCGCCATCGCGCTACGCTAGACATCATCCGGGAGAAACGCCTGTACCCAGGTGCAATGGTTGAGCGCCTCGAAAAGCTGGCCACTGACTACCATGGAAAATCGGTCTATGACCCCACCGTTCTGCAAAACCACTTCCAGCTTACTAACCGGCTTGCAGCATTCATGTGCTCAAACCATAGCTCGTTGAGACGATTGTCGAAAGCTCACTACCCCTTGAATGGGCTGAAAAATGTCAAACCGCTGTTGGCGTTTTCGGCACTGCTATTGTTCATTTCTGACTGGCAGCTGGACGCTGCGGTCAGCCGATTTGCGCAAATTGCCTCGAGTAAGCTACAGGCGGATGAAACGTTAGGCAATGTGATGGGGCTTAACCCTTTCCATGACTTCGCGGCATGGGCCATGTTGAAAAGCATCCAGGATTTGCCTCCAATCCAGATCCCCCCTCTGAGCGTCAAAGAGGAAATCGCTTTCAAGGTTGCCGAATTGAAGAGGCAAGCGGGGACGTCGAACTAAACCATACCCGGATAACATCCTCGAGGCTTTCGCTACCAACATCTAAGCGACATGGCTGCTGCCAGGGATCCTGCTCGAGGTGGCGCCATGATATCGTCGCACTCCATCATCATGTGCAAACGACTGGAGACGGCCCAATGTGGTTCCACGGAATTAAGGATGTTCCACGTTACGAACTTTACAAATTGAAACAAGTCCGAACGAAGGCTTCATGGGATAAACCCGTTATTCCAACTGGGCCACCGCTAGCTATTGATCCAACGCTTTTTATTTATGCGTCAACCCGCGCATCAATACTCGGGCAAAAAATTGGACTAAGAGGTCAGCTGGCTGGACGAGCGCTGGGCGCAGCTGCTTTATGCTATCTGACACCTAATCTCTACAGTCCGGGCGCAAAGGTTACTAATAAGATTTTTCTTCATCACAATTTTAATTATACCAAAGACTTCATTGGTTCCAGTATAAAAGGAACAATCGGAGCAGCCTTGGCTTACTTGGAGATGCAAGATCTAGGATACGCATGGTGCGGTCATTGGGAGGACTGTACAACTCCCGCAGTTTTGATCACAAGCTCCGCAGCATCGACGTCGAAGGCTTCCGGCTCAGCCAAAGCTAAAACCAAAGCACCCGCGCCTGACTTTGTGTTTGCTTCCTCGAGCAACGTATGTTTAGTCGATGCTAAGGGGTCTGCTCGAACGATGAAGGAAGTGCGACAGATCGCCAAGAATGAGTGGAAGCGTCAAATCTACTCAAACAGACTAGTAAAGTTAGCTGGCGGTGGCACGGCTACCGAGGGGCGCATTATCGCGGCCTCGTTGGCAAATCCGAATGGTGTCGGCCTAGTAACCGCGCACGGACGATTTCTAGGCTCTTCTCTTCCTCCGGGCACTGGGCATTCGAGCCGAGTGAGCACTACCAGCAAAGCGATAAAAACTGTTCAGAAAATCAATTTCACCAACGCTTTCTATCTCTTAGGTTTAAACGCTATGGCCAACCATTTCATTGGTGGCCCTCTGGGGCTAGCGAGAGCCGAAATGGATGCTGCTCGGCGAAGTGCAGTAGATATCGATGATCTAGGTTCCGTGTACACAGGCAAACGACGAATTGTCGATTTGGGCGATCAAGGTGCTTGGACAATGCAGCCGTTCTGTAGGCTCGACGTGCTGGAGGAGGCCTTAGAAAACCTGGTTTCTGATAACGCTCCGGCAGTTGCTGAGACCCCGGCGATGCTGGCCCCGCCCCCTGACAATGCGAAAAGCTCCGGAGACGGAAAGGTAGTTTCAGCTAGCCAGGTGATATTCCAAAGTCGTGATGGGGTCGGAGCAATATTCGAGCGTGTGGCGGGTACCTGATCCGCGACACGGCGGACTTAATGTTCGCAACGACGTTGCTTGGGACTCATCATCTCATTCATCCTCCCAATTCGGCCGAAAAGGATGCTTAGCCGGCAAACTCAGTAAACTTTACGGGTTAGGTCGCGCGCCCCTATAGGGACTACACACATGGTATAGGCAGACAAAGAATGAAGATTTTTTCCTCCCATGACATTTTATCCGTCATGAACTGGGGGAGTGCCATTGAAGCCCTACGTGAAGCCCACGCGGGCCAGCGGCCAAGTGGTGATAGCTATTTCATAGGCGACGCTTCCTACGGGTTGTTCAGTCGAGATGTTTTATTTCAGGGGTACCGCGTGCTTCGCTGATCGTGATTGCGGCCACCCTGACTCACTTCGGACTGCCCGAGGAAGGCATTCTCTTAGTCATGGCCATTGATACGTTCCTGGACATGGGCAGGTCTGCGACCAATGCCGTGGGCAATTCGATCGCATGCGCTGTCGTAGCCAAATGGGAAGGAGAGCTTGGAACGAATGAGGTTGGAAAGAGGCAGATGCACGCGTAGCTCCAGAAATTCTAGTGCCAGACCAACAGGTGCCTCAGCGCTCAACAGCAGTGTAAGCAATTGATCCAGTGCAGCCGCCCGGATATCCAGGCGGCTTATTGGCGGAAAACCTACTGCGCCGCTATTATCGTGAAAGCCTTACCCGAAGCCTTCTCGCGCGTTCCTTGAACGCGGTCTCTCCACCCTCCAAGATCTCGCAGACTCGGTCGCGTATAGCTCGATCCTCTAGGCCTCCCGATGTGTAAGTAATGGGTGGAAGCTCACCGAGCGCATGAGGCCCACACTCTGCAATAATTATTTGATCGGCGTCGGTATTGACCACCAAGTTAGCATTGTGTGTCACTATGATTACTTGACGAGTGGCTTTCGCCTCCATGAACAATGGAACCAAATCATTATAAATAGACTTTGGAACAAGATTTTCCTCTGGCTGATCGATGATCAGTGGGCGACTGTCATTTTCGTCCAAGGAAAGATAAAGAAGGAGTAGCACTATCCCTCGAGTGCCTGGGGATAGTTTCTGGATCTCGATCCCATCATAGTGAATGGCATACCTGATCGATATGTGATCTGTTCCATATAGCCATTTCGCCAGTTTTTTTGTCCATTTACGATATTCAGTCAGGTCTGTTGATGCTACAGGCGCATGCTCGAGCAATTGCGCTTGAAAGCTGGACATGAAGGCCTTGAGCGCACCCAGGACATCTTCATCACTGCCGGTCTTCCATGGGGTGTACAGGGTTTCCTGCACCTTTTCACGGAGCGAACCCTTGCCGCGGAATGGCCCTTTCTTAGTAAGATTCAGAAGCCCTTCGCCTTCATCCGCCCACGCGTCGATGTCTACAGTGCGAGTAACCATGAAGGACAGCTTGCTGAGCGTGCCCTCTGAGTTGTCCAGCCGCTCTTTAATGGGAGAGTAGAGCTCGTTGAGCACCGTTTCTTCGGACACAAGGGCAGAAAAGACGTCTTTGTACGTCGTATAGCGCTCAGCTACCAACTGCTCCAAGCGGGATGCTGCGCCTTGGTGATCCACGAGCTTTTCTGTACTCGCCCTGAGCAGCTCCGTTTCCGTCTTTATTTTCTGGGATATCTCCCTGAATCTCGTGGCAGTGTCTTTGTCCACGCTGACGAGCTGCTGGAGTCTACCCATTTCTGCCTCAAGCAGCGCCAGCGTTTGCTTTTCAAGCTCTGCCGAATCCTCGAGGTAAGGGGTATTCAAGTCCTCGATAACTGGAGGAGGGGTGCCGACCCAGGCATCTCTATTCTTGCGGGCGCTAATCAGCCTGGCGCTTAGGATTTCAACCACGTTCCCGTTAAAGTCCCTGTAGAACGCGCTCCAGTCATCACCCTCAATCCCGCTTGACGCATGCTTGGATTGCATCGCTCGCAGGTCGTTAGGCGCAACAACACCTTTGATGTTTCTGATTTCATCCTGCATGAGCAGGAACTGTTGCTCTTGAGTTTTGTAGTATCTGATGTAGCCGCTCACCTTTTCTGAGGCTTTGGTGAGAGCCTCCAAACGCTCGACTCTCGCCTCAGCTCCTTTAGCCACCAATCTGCTTCGGTCGGCAGTCAGCCGCTTCACAAGCGCCTCTTTCTCTTGGGCTTGGGTTTGCAGCTGTGGCACTAGACTACGCTTTTCGAGCTCCGTATTGATGCGTTCGGAAAGGATTTCTAATGATTCCTCAGCACGTCGACGACCCTCTCTATGGCGCTCCGAGCGGAGGTCTCTCAAATCAGTGAAACTGACGGCGCCTTCTCGTTCCAAGGTAGAGTGAGACTCATAGATGACCCGCTCAACCTCCATAAGCAAGCCGTCAGTCATACCGTCTGCGGAGCACAGTTCCTCAACAAATTGTTGAGAGAGGTACCTCGCGCGGGGATAAACGTAGTCATCGACCTCGATCTGCCCGAGCGACGTTGAGTGCGTGTCGCCGTTGCACCAGGAGACTTCAACCGAAGCATCTCGTAAGTGTTCCTCGGCTCTTCGTAGAAATGAGTGACCGGTGATGGTACTACCATGAGCATCACAGCCCGCAGCGAGCACGTCGGCTAAGGCCGTCTTTCCTGAGCCTCGCGCACCGATTACTGCGATTAGGCCTGGGTTCAGTTCCAGGCTAGGGGTGATGAGCCACGGAGCGTTCTTGATCTCGATCTTTGAAAGAACTTCGGAAGAGTTTCCGTGGGGTGGAGGTTCCTCGCCTACGAAGGCTCGGCCTTCTGGATCGATGCACGCCTGGCGGAGGGTATCAAACGAAGCCGTGCCCTTCAGCCAACTGTAACGCTTCCCGTCTGGCGCAGCTGCTTTAGATGTCTGGTGCGCATCGCTACCGTGCAAGCAAGGCTTTAAACCATCGTACCTGCGGATGATCTCCTCACCCGAAACACCTTTTCGACCGAGCCAGTAGTCCCGCTGGTTTGGATTCGACGCGAAGATTACATGCGCAAAGCGTTCGATCTCCTGGCGAAGTACTTCATCGGCACCGTCCTGAAGCGCAGCGGTACCATCATTCTGCTTCCCAGCCACCCCGAAAATCAGATTCTGCTGCGCCCATTGGCTTTGCTTGTACTTTTCCCTCAATTGCTGGAAGGAAACCTTGAATCGTTCCGCCCCGTGACGCGTTGCCGCGTGGTCGTCAGTCAACTCAGGCTTGGACTTCCGGCCTAGCCGTTTCATCTCGCTCGGGGTACATGGGAACTCATCATCGAATGCCTTGAACGTCAGTGAGGCCAGAAACCGCTCAAGTTCTTCAAGGTGGTTTGGATCATCAGGACACACCAGCAGGTGGGCATTTACCCAAGACTTTGCGGTGCCGGCGTCGAGGCGCAGTTCGACGTTGGGGAAGATAAGGTCGCAGTTAGGCAGTCTGCCTGCACGTTTGTGGTCTTTCACCTGCCGGTAGGTATCAAGCAGGTAATAGTCAGTCACCGCGATTGCGCTCAGGGTGGGCGTCGCCTCTTCTAGAGCCTTGAGGTAACCACCCCAATCGCCTTTGAACTGATCGTTGAATAACGTTCCTGGGGCGTGTAGATGGGGATCCCATCTCAACCAACGGGAGCCAGAGGATAGAGGCATCGGTGTGTTCTGCATACGTACGTCCTGGTACCAATATGTGGAAGGGTGGATACTCAATTGAACAACGCCATCGAAATGCCACTATTTTGAATCTGCTGGCATGTGTCAAGACGAAACAAATGGGGCGGTACAATTCCTGTTGAGCTGGCCAAAAAGCTTAGAATTTTTTGGAGCAAACACAAAAAAGGCATGCCCTGGGGCATGCCTTCTCGATTCAGTGGCTCTGGTAGGCATAATCAACCATCGCATCTGCCAGGACTTCATGTCTTTGACCCAGATGTCTGGTTGGTGAGGAGTGCCGCCGAACGGGCGATTCCGACGATCGATGAATGCGCTGCGCATGCCAGCAGCCTTGGCGCCTCAGCAGTCGAATGCATGGTTGGCAACGAACAGCACGTCGTCCATTCGACACCCACTTTTGCACGTGATATCCATCCTGAGAGGGGGTGAGTGCGCCAATGATGCCACTGCGCCACGCCCAGTAAAAGCACCGACGGCTGTCAGGAATGATCTTGGTCAGCCTGATTCCCCCTGCAAGAAGTGATGATCTTGCAAGGGATGTAGCTCATCGGGCTCATTCCGTGACGGAAAGATGTCTCGATACCTAGTTGCAGGCCCCCTCGGCACGAGCGGATTGAAGCACGCGGTCGCTCGTTGCCTTGATTCTCGAGGCCGTGGAGCGCTCAAATGGATCCTGCGGGTTAGGGTTAGCTACAACCGGCGAGCCCAAGGAGAACACACGTACCGCTAAGTTTTGGCTGGGGTCTTTAGGCCAAGTGTTCATTTTATAGACCGTAGGCTTCGAACACACCAAATTCATCTGCGCCGGGGCGGATGCTGTGCCTGGGGCGCTCATGGGCGAAGGGCGTTCATCCTCGTAGATTACCGCGGCAAACCACCCGCTTTCACTGCGGCGGGTTTGGGGCTGAGAGTTGAGATTAAATCGCACCGGGACATCTATGTCCTTGGGCAGGCTTACCAGCACTGCAGAAGTCTGCTCCCCAATAGAAGACTCGGATGCTAGTGTCACCCATACTCGAGGCGAGTCACGTTGCCCAGAGTTCCTCAGAACCACAGTGGCGGTAAACTCCGGCTGTTGCTCTGGCTGTCGAAACCCTGCGGGGCGACCTGAGCATTGCCAATGCGGCTACTGCACGTGCGGAAGGTGCCAAGGAACTGCTCACTCATCAGCTTGAAGCCAAATCAAAAGAGGCCATTGAAGTCCATTCGGTAGGAATAGCAACACAGCAGAGGGTTGAGGAATTACGGGAGCAGCTTGAACAGTGTGAAGCAGAGTTAGAAGTGTTACGTACTTTGAACGCAGCTGGTGAATCGCCTAAAGACCATGAAGGCGGGCGCTAAGCAATTGATGGAGTAAAAATATACTCTTTCTCCGCAGAGGCGTACCCCACTCGTCCGGGCTAAGTGAGGTCATGATGTTGGCGGATTTATCTCGGTTTTTCCCGCGCCCCAAATGCGTTAATATCCTGCCTGCAGTGATGGCAATGTGCGATCCTTTTGGCAAGCTTGGCGTCTTCTGGGCTTCGCGTGCATGCGTACGGTGGCCATGCCTGGCTCGACCTGGGCAAAACGTGCGCAATTTAATAGAAGAGCAGGGATGAATGAATGTGACTGGCTCGGAATCAAACCCAATACCAACCCAGGCTCCTCAACTTAAGTCCAGCCGGCCGGGGTCTTTCTTGGGGTTCTCCCTGCAGTCCACCCGGATGTGTCTGCACCTGTGCGACGCCCTACAGGGCTCTTACGTCGCACTGGAGGTCTTCGATGATACTGATGTCCACCATGCCGACGGCTCTGGCTTACTTGAGCAGGCAAAAAGCGGCTTGGTTACCAACCCCATCAGCAATTTTTCTGTCGACTTATGGAAGACTTTCGCCAATTGGATCGATGTCATTGAGGCAGGCCTAATCGACTTGAGCAAAACCCGCTTTCGTCTGTACGTCCTGCAGGAGAAAGACGGCGAGTTTGCCAACCATCTCCACTTCGCCCACACAAGGACGCTGGTTGATCGAGTCGTGCAGGAGATCCGTGATGCCTATGAGGCGGAAAAGCCCGAGCAGTGCAAACCCTACATTGAAAAATTTCTCGACTACGACGAGGCGAAGCGGGCCGACCTTGTCATGGCCTTCGAGCTCGAAACAGGAAATGACGATCTGATCGGCAGGATTTCGAATTTCTTCGCGCTTACCGTTCCAGATGACAGGCTCGAAGACGCCTGCAACGTTGCCATTGGTTGGGTCAAAAACAACTCCGATGCGCTGATCGCCGCAAGGCGATACCCTGCGCTGTCGCGCAACGCTTTCAAAGACTACATGTCGACGTTCGTTAGTCGAAGCGCCCTGAACCTCCTGAAGACCTATACCGTACCTGCGCCCTCCGAAGACGAAATCGAGGAGTGCCGCCCCTTGGTTTTGACATTGCTTCGTCAGCTAGACCTCATTGACAAGGCAGGGGATGGGTTTGAAGCGGTGTCAGATTTCTTGCAGTCCAAAACGAACAAGGTTCGATGGGGCGAGAAAGGCCTGGTGTGCGACCAGGATTTTGAGGTGTTCCGCAAGACTCTATTCAACAAATGGGAGCTTCTGAATAAGAAGACAAACATGACCTATCCCAGCGCTTCAGAACAGGATAAAGGACAGCTGTTGAAAATGGAGTGCATGGATATATCCGAGCCTCTGGACGGTACTGAGCCCCCAAGGTTCTTCGTGCGCGGAACCTATCAGGAGTTCGCCAACGTGAAGGAAATTGGCTGGCATCCTCGCTACCTGAACCTGCTCGAAGATTGATGGAAGCTTCTGAATCCCGTCAATAAATACTATAACCGCTGGCTGCCCGGCTCCATCTGGAGGCATGCGGCTTGGCTTTGAAACAGGTTGGCCAGGATGGAAACCCCTGAATTCAAAATGTCTCCTCGGCTCAACGACGAGATTTACTTGGTGCAAAATCCTGCCCTTGGGGCGGTTCTTATGTGGGAGTTCGTCAAAGGGTATAAGCGGCAATGCACAGGCGCTGGCCCATCGCTGCCGTTCCTATTTCTCGTATTGCCGATAATCTTCAGTGAGCCCCTACGGACGATTATAGGCAAGACCAATTCAACCTCAGGGTTACGGCTCTTCGCCGCCAAATTTTCCAAAGAACAGGAGTTATTGTTATCCATCCAGCGCCGGATGCTAGCGCTGAGACAAACATCGCTTAGCAGCGTGAGCATCGCACTGGACAGTGGCCTGTTAACCCTCGACTGTACCACTGCAGTCGTCAATTACAGCACCAAGCGATACCCGCCCAACATCCCTGACACGGTAAGAGAGTTAGGCAAACACGCAGACAAGCTTGGTGGTTGGTGTGGAGCGCTTTCCATCCAGGAAGTCCAGACCGCCCTACGGATAGGTTTTTGATGAAACTGCAAATTGAAAAACTGATTTTGTGGCCAAAAAATGGTCGCCGTTACCGTGAAGTGAAGTTTACACCTGGTGCCGTGAACGTCATCAGCGGCTCCTCTAAGGCGGGCAAGTCCGCGGTCATTCCTATTATCGACTACTGCCTGGCCTCAGAGAAATGTGCGATTCCTGTAGGCACGATCAGGAATACTTGTGCATGGTTTGGACTGCTGGTGGACACGGATGAGGGCATGAAGCTGTTCGCGAGATCCGAGCCGGGCCGCCAGCGCTCCACCGATGATATGTTCGTGCTAGAGGGGCAGAGCATTTCTATCCCAGCCAGGATCGAACGAAAAAACTCCAATCGCAACATCGTTAAAGAGATCCTGAATCGGCTGTCAGGCCTGCCCAACATCGGTTTCGGCGAAGACGTCAAATTCGGATTCAAGAACCGGCCCAGCTTCCGAGACCTGATGGCGTTCACCTTTCAGCCGCAGAACATTGTCGCCAATCCGGATGTCCTCTTCTATAAGGCAGACACGACTGGCCACCGGGAAAAACTGAAAGACATCTTTCCCTTCATCCTAGGTGCTGTCACGCCCCAGACATTGCTGGCGTCTTGGGAAATGAAGGATCTGGAGCGCAGACAAAAACAGCTTCGGTCAGAAATCAAGACACTGGCGGACGCGTCAGCTCGGCTGCGGGGAGAAGCCAATAGCTGGTACTTCCGAGCGCGTGAGTATGGTCTGGTTGGTATCGACTCGGTGCTCTCCGAGGAGTGGCCTGTTGCGGTCGAACAGCTTGCCGCGATTCTGATGAAAACCTCAAGGGATGCTCAACCGAAACTAGAGACAATCCAGGCCTCGATCACCACCATTGGTGAGCTCAAGATCAGGGAAGAAATTATTGCCGCGAATCTATTCGCAGGTCGCCAGAAGCTAAATCAGCTGAGCGGACTGCAGAGAGATGCAGATGCCTACGTTTCTGCCCTAGAAACTATGAAGGATCGCCTGTCTCTCTCGACATGGCTCAAAGGCTTGGTGAAAAAAGAAAATGTGACACCTATCGGTGCACTCGTGTCCCCAACCCTGTCGGCATCGGGTGAACTGGACGCGCTATGCGAGGCCCTCAGCAGCATCGAAGACAGCGCGCGCGTCGCGCCGGTAGTTCCCATATCGTTTGAGAGCGAAACGCTACGGCTCCGAAACGCGATGAACGAGGACTCAGATGAACTTGATGCCATCCGCAAAGAGATTAGAGCGATTGAGTTGGTCGACGCGCAAGCCAACGGACAAGCGTTACGCGAAGCAGACATTGACCGATATCTGGGAAGACTTGAAGAGGCAGTCAAAAATTACAAAGAGGCTCAATTCGATAGCACCCTAGCCAGCGAGTTGGAGAAGGTGGACAAGCGGATGACGGAGCTTGCACCACTAGTGTCCGTGGATTTGATCAGAGCGAACACCCGTAAGATCCTGGATTCCTTGAGTGCTTATTGCGCGAAAATCACCCCGACTCTTGATGCTGAGTGGAAGGACGCGAGGATTGGGCTGTCGATCACGGACTTGGCCATCAAGGTGCGCCATGATGGCCGTGATGACTTCCTTTGGGAAATTGGTAGTGGTGCGAACTGGCTCGCCTACCATGTGGCCATGCTCCTCGCGCTGCAGAAGCTATTTATGGCCAAGAAAGCGGTCGAGCACCCAGTGCCACATTTCCTAGTATTCGATCAGCCCAGCCAAGTCTACTTCCCGGTAAAACGTGCCGCGCAGGTCGAAGAAGAGCATGAGCTCAATGATGAAGACCGAGTTGCGGTGCGTAAGGTCTTCAAGGCATTCGCCGACGCGGTCAATTCGTCTGAAGGACGGCTGCAGATCATCGTGCTCGATCATGCTGACGATGGCGTTTGGGGAAAAATTCCAGGAGTTGTACTGACCGAAGAGTGGCGAGACACCAAGCTGGTGCCTGACTGGTTCAGCCTTCCGCCAGAATAAAACCTCAGGCACTATCCGCGGAGTCTTGCAGATGGGCTAAAGGCTTAACTCGCTAGCGCGGCTTCCTCCAGTGCCGCTGCAAGCACCTCCAAGGCGTCAGCCAAGCGGGAATCCTCACGCGCGTCCCCACTGCTGGGAGTAAACTCCCGGCAGTGGCGCAACAGCGCGTCGCGATCATTGTGGTTCAGATCCAGTTGAATGTACATGGTCGAAAATTCCGAGGTGGTTGAGCTGCACCTGGCGACTTAGCTGGCGCTCAAGCACGCTTTAATCGCATATTGCGCGTTGTTGACAAGCCGGGAGTGCAGGGTATTGATGCTTGAACAGGAGGCCCAGGTTTTGCTCGGTCTGACCACGTGGTTTTCATATGCGCTGTGAGCACGCAAGCCGCTCTAAATCCCCCTCATGAGGATTCGCTGTGTCGCAAGACTTCTACCGTTATCCTGAAGCCACACCACTCACCCTAGAAGCACTGCATGCCATTGATTTCGCCACCGTGCTGAACGGTGTGGCACCTCGCCACTACGACATTTGGCGTGCACTGGCTGACGCCGCAAGAACAACCCTGGCCAGCGAGGAGTTCGCCCAAGCCCGGGTACTTTGGCTCCTGTCCGATCTTTGCTCCATGATGCTCAACCCCTCTAATCCAAACGAGCTCTTCAGGCCCTTCGCCATCCTGGAGGACAAGCGGTCACTGGCCATCACCGATGTAACTGGAGACGAGTTCGATTTCCTCGAATCCGCGATGGATGAGCTCAGTACTGGTCTCGTGAAGGCCCGCGTTGCAGAAGCCCTATGGATCACCCAAGGACGACGTCATATCAAGCAGGCCCAGGCGGCTTTGGCGGGGTATCAGACAGTCCCCTTGAATGAAGACACCTGGTGGCGAGGCGGGGAAGATTGCTGGGGCCGTGCACTAATGCTGGCGCCAAGGCTAGGGAAGGCCGGCAAGGACATCGCGGAACAACTATCGAATCGTTTGTTCGATGCACTCGACAAAGAATTTGAAGCTCCGTCCCCCATGCTGGCGCCAATAGCGGCCTTGGTACTCGAGAATCGCGTGGTGCACAGCCAAGCAGCTGATCTGCCGTCCAGGTTGGAGGAGGTCGGCCGGAACTCAGAGCGCAACGGTAATATTTTACGGGCTCGACGTTGCTATGAGTTGAGCATGGACGCGTACCGTGCTGCTAAAGACCCTGTTTCATCGGCACGCATGACAGCAGCCCTCGCCAATACGTGGGTGGCAGAAGCGGAGGTGCTTGGTGATGGAGAAGGGGCGCAGCCGCTGATCGCCCTGAACAACCTCGAGAAGGCGTTGCAGATCTACAGAAAGGTACCGCAGAGATTCAGGGATCAGCTTGGCGTGACCGAGCTACTGATTCGCTTGCCTCAACGCATCGCAGATGCGGGCAATCGTTCGGTGGGGATGATGCGCATGATCTCATCGCCGCCTACGGATATATCAGACCTAGTCAATGATGCCTTGGAAAAGGTTTCTGGCAAGTCCCCGGTTGAAGCACTCCATGCGTTAGCCACGCTGTATCCATTTGCCAAGAAAGAGGGCGCTCGGCAGGCAGCTTTGAACACGCTGCGTGTAGGCTTGATCGGTGCGCTTAGTGGCGCGACATACCTCGACAAGGGTGGGCGTGTGATCGCCAAGACCAAACCTATTTCATTAGGCGCTGAGCCCTCGCAAGATAACGAGGAGCGCATTTGGGCAGAGATGGTCAAAAACCACACCTTTACACGCAATCTCACCGTGCAAGGCGGATTGATTCCAGCATTGGGCGTTATGCAGAGGGAACACTGCTACAAAGAGCAGGATCTGGTTGAACTTGCCAAGGCGTCGGCTCTGGTTCCGCCCGAGCGGGCGCTCATGGTCGGCAAAGGTCTGTATTGGGGGATGGTGGGCGATTTTGGCATGGCAGTGCACTTCCTCATCCCACAACTGGAGAACATCGTTCGGTTCCACATGAAAGGCGCGGAACTGAAAACCTCCAACACTGACGCAGAGGGTATCGAGAATGAGAATGGCCTAAGCACGCTTCTGGACGTCGAGGGGGTCGATGCTGTCTTCGGCGCCGACATCGTGTTCGAGATGAAAGCCCTGTTCTGCAGCGCATTCGGGCCGAACCTGCGCAACGCGTTTGCTCATGGCCTGATGGACGACGATGATTTCTATTCGGCGGATGCGGTTTACGCCTGGTGGTTCATGTTGAAGTGGGTAGCCATGGTCTATTGGGCCCAGTCAGCACAACGCAACAACGCCTCAGCCGATGCTCAATCAACCAGTCCGAGTGACCAAGGCGCACCTGTTGACGAACCAGAACCAGACGTTACCTAATCTTGCTACCTGCTTGACCTCAAGTTTCTCAACGCTGGAATCCAGGCGTGAGGGGTAAGCGGAAGACGGTAGTGCCGGCATGCCATAACGAGGATAGGATCGTACCCATGCTTGACAACAGACAAAGTAGAGTACGCGTCGCCATCTAGGCATACGGCTTCCACCAGTTTAATAGCGAGATCACCGTCAGCGGTAATGGGGATTTCAGTGAAAACCGCGCCATGCGATTGATGATTTGTATAAAGGTGTTCTTCAGAGTCTAATCTGACAAACCATAGCTGGTGGTTACAGTGCCTTAAAGACTCATTCGCGAAGGCTACGAAGTTGTCGGTGTAGTCGCTAGCTCCATCAATGGTTGCCCAAAGGATGAGCAGGGGGATCAACGAACTGCCTGACGTGTGCCACTGTCGATAATCTTCCGTTTTCTCCTGGGGATGAGAGATCAGATCACGGTAACGAGAAACATGCGTTGGGTAACGATCATGACAGCGAAAAGCAAACTGGTACTGGTCTAGGGTTTCCTGGCTGTAGCTAATAATGAGCTCTCGATAACCTTCGATTTGGGAAAGAAAAAGCAACGCCGTGGCAATGTCAGTCGACTGGGAGTCCGTACATGGGCTGAATAGCGCGTCGTTATTGTTTATCAGATGGAAGACATTTTCTGCCATCGCTTTAGCGTTGGCTTGATGTGAGATTTTCGACTCTGAGTCTGTCGCATGCTGTGCTTTCCAAAGCATCCACAACCCCCGTTGAGAGAGTCTTCCAAGCGTGTCAAACAGTTTAAGGTTGGTATCCACTGGGCTGTCGGGTCTCACGGCCGCAGATACGGCGTCCCTTAAACCTATAATCGGAATTACTTTCTCGCCATAGTACTCATCCCAAATCCGGAAGTGCAAATTTATGAGTTCGTCGAAAGTGCTACGCAGACTTCTTGACTCTTCACCTGTTAATTTCGTTTTTATAAATTCCCAAGCATGCAGAATTGTCAATTCGCTGGCTTTGTACGGGGCTTCGAGGTTTTTGGCCTCTCGCGCCCAAACGTAAAGAACCGACAGGCAAATATATGTGCGCCTCAGGGAACTCAGATCACTTTTGCGACCCTTTGGCTCATTGTGCAATAGGCCCTTAAGCAGCGGAACGAAATTTGCGTAAGAAACCTCCGGCTCATCGAGCATCGCGATCGACTTTTGAAAATAACCACGTAAATCTTTGCTAACAAGTTGCTCGCGCAGCGTTCCTGCAGCTAACAGGTCAGCAAGTTTGTCTCCGTTCCACTCTTCAAAGCTTACCCCATACCGTTCAGTAAATTCGGCCATGAGCCCTGTCATGCGACCACGCATGGGTTCATCGACGTCACCCCCAAAGCAGATGCAAATTACTTTTTCCAAGTCCTGGAATTCGGGCGGCACCCTGGATCGAAAGTAGACAAAGACGATGTCGCTCACAGAACTCACCAACGACTGATTAGTTCTATCCCAGCCGTCACGCGTCAAGTCTCCTTTTTTCAAGGTAAAAGCGTACAGTTTCTTTTTGCCATTTTCATCGGCAGGGCCAACTGCAAGGACGTCTACTCCTCCTTGGTCTGTGCCTCTACCAGGGCGAGAGATTACGTTGTACCCTAACTCACTTAGTAGGTCAGGCAGTACGACATCGAGCTCATCACGCTCGCGCAGCGAAGCGACATATTGCTTAAACACGAGCTTCACTAGTGACTCTCCATTTTGTATAGGAATAGTTGCTTACGCAGCGAAATGGGCGCAAAGAAATACTGACGAGCGATTTCTAGATTGTGGTGGAACGGGGTGGCCTTAGTCTCAAAAGTATTATAATTACCGTCAACCGGCCTCAGACTGACGAGTCCATTGCCATAAAGGAGAGTCCGCTCGACGAATATATCCGCTAGGAACGACCCTTTCTTGCCTTCATCGATAGCCTGCTGAACTTGATCGCTGTAACGCTCAAATTCCATTTGCCGGTGATGTGCTGGAGGCAAGAGTTCTTTCAAACCCCTAGCTTTATCGATACCATTCATATAGCTATTTAGGCGGGTGATCGCAGCGCTGATCATTTCTGCTGTCGAACCATCACCATTGGCCATAGGAGCTAGACAACCTTGGGCAAGGCTTGGATAGTTAATCAGCACAGGATCGTATAGCAGGTCACCAATCTCTGCCCGCTGCGTCGAAGGCGCTGATGTGCCCAACAACACAAGGATTGTCGCCAGAGGTATCGGGTAGGCGAAAAAGTGACCCACCGCTTTACGCGCGATGAAGCCGTACTCTTCTGGCTTTAGGTCAAACGAAGAACCTTCACAGACGAACTGGTGGGGTGCTTCCTGGCCCAGCAGAAATCCTTTATGGAGCTCTGTGCAGAGTCGCTGATCTCCCGTTCTAAGCCATCTTACGACCCATGAATTGAGCACACCAGGTTTGCCCTTGAGCAGCCCCTCAACCGTCATGACGAACTGGCTAAGTGTGTGCTCTGATTGGTCATCTCTGAGAAACAAACTCTGCAGAAAGTCTTGGGCATGATTAGCGCCGCCTGCATCAATTAACCGCCCAAGGAACAAGTCTAAATTTGAGCAATCGTAGGGCTGAAGCGTGGCCCCTCCCACCGCTATAAGCAGAGATTGCCAAAGCGGGGGCGTGAGGCAGCTGGAGCGGTGGGCAAGCGTATAGGCTATTTCTTTAGTTACCGCTGGGGTCACAGGGAGCAAGATCTCGAGAGCGAGATCGTGAAGAGCGACAAGAGCAGGCTTCGGAGCCTTTTCAAGCCAGCAGAAGATAGTTTTCAGCAGAGCTGCACGGAGCGAGTCTGACCTGTCTACTTCGGCAGTAGCCCTCAGAGCATTGATCGCGCTTAGCCATTTCTCGTCGTCATCGTATCTTGCGTATCGAAGCCCTGCTAAGGCTTGATCCCTTAAAGTCTGATTGGGGTTGGACAGATAAGCGAAGACTCTTGGCCCATGCCTCCGCGTATCCGACCGCACGCCCTGTGAGATGGCTGCTGTCAGGGCTTGGAAGCGCTCACAGCGCGAGTCCATCGCATCCACGGACTTGAAGATTTGTTCAACGCGGTCTGACCGATCATGACACCAGGTTTCAAGTACCTGAGAAACGTCGCCACTGTCAGCCACTGGCTCGTACAGACGTTCAATGACGGCTAGTAAAGTGGGCAGACCGATGTTCAGCTTACCTAAAAGACTCGCATAGACCATCTTGCCTATGGCTCTTCGTATGTCGGTGTACCGGCTCAAGAACTCTTCGGACACCCCTTCAACCAAATCGATGGCGCCGTCATTGTGGACTTGCGCGAGTGTATCGGTGTACGGCCCATACTCGCTGTAATCGCTTTTCCAGTACCTGTTGAAGATAGCGTCGATCAACGTGCCTTCCTGAACCTTCTCCATGATTTCGGCGTATGAGGGCACTGCCATGCTGAGTCTCCGTCTGTCCGTAGCGACTAATGATATATTCAAAGTTGGCGAGCACGCCCGGGTTTGTGTCCGAGACAGGAGCTCACTCGTTGCTGCTTGTCAAAATTCAATCCATCACGAAGGCTGAGCCGACGATTGCTAGGCTGCAGTCAACTGTACCGCGCCCCCCTCAAGCACCTTCTCGGGACTTCACCTGGCCAAATCCTTGGCCTATACCCAAAATTCACAGTTAGGCATAGCGCGACAAAGGTCGTAGCTAACAGCTCTAGCTCGGGCCTTGGCGCTCGACCCCGGGCGAGTTAGTCTCGAGCTTTTGCGTTGAGGCTGGAGATGCGAACGAAGCGAAGGATTACCCGGGCGTACTGTGTGGAGTTGGGCGAGGAGTTAACCATAGGCGGTGCACGCCAAGCCTATTTCAACCAAAACCAGCCACGCATCCGCTTTCTGTTCCAATGCTCATCACCGGAATGCAGGGCACTCAAGGTGGTGCCAAAAATCACAGCCGTCAATTACTACATCCACCCGACCGAAAAAGCGCGCGTCAAATCTCCGCATTACAAAGACAACGAGCACTATGACCATCATGCGGAGTGCGAGTGGATGCTGCCAGATGAGGACGAAGGTAGCGATGCGCCGTTGCCCGGAGAGACGGAGTTACAGACCCGCACACGCTTGGCAAAACGCCAACTCACTTCGGTAATCGATATCTTTGTTCCCCCGACACAGCCAGAACAACCCGTGGTACGTCCACCTCGAGCCGCACCAGGCGACGAGGACGAGGCAGGAGCTATTCGTCGACGGGGCGGTGGCGGCGCAGAAGGCACCCGATCCGATCGGAAGCACCGAAGCGGTGACCTGCGTGAGCTAGTGGATTACTACCACGACACACGCGAAGCCTTGAAAGACCTCTTTCCCGAGGTAACGATCAACGTGACAGGGCGTGGTGAGATACCGTTGCGTTCGTACTTCAAGAAGGTGGCTTGGGCCAGGCCTGACACTGCAGGTTACGTCTACAACGGCGGTGGGCGGGTTGAGCCGCGGGAAGGGGCCGGCTTCGTATTCAACTTCTATGACAAGGTTGCGGACAAAGATGCCTCTCTCCAGGTCTCTGATGAGGTCATGACTCAGCACCGATCGAGGCGCTATGTGAATGAACTTCTCGATCAGGCACGGCTGGTAAGGTACTTCACGTTCTATTTCCTGGGCACCTTCACCTATCACGAGGCCAGCGACACCATGGTTGCACAGGTTACTGACCTTCGCTGCCTGGCGATTGACTTGGGGCCGTTGAGGAGCTGAGCTTCAGTAGAGATGGCAGCTCCAAACCATTGGCAAGGGCGGCACCCGATGGGTAAATGCTTAAATCAGCGAAAGGCCTTCGCCTAGACATAGATAGGTGCCGTGTAATGCAGCCAAGGAGCAAGTGATGCGTCAAGTGGTGTGTACCGATTGCCTTACCGAAACCTTCCTGCAGGATCACGCTTCGGACAACGACATCAGCGAGTGTGACTACTGCGAGCGAGAGCTCCCTGCCATGGACATGGAAGAGCTGGTAGAGCTCTGCGAAACAGCAATCCATGCCTCTTTCCGAGCTATCCAACAACCTAGCTCAGTGATCCATCACGGCTATCCTCCCGTCGGCATCAGTTTGTATGACATTTTGGAGCTCATGCTAGGTGCCGATCAGGCCCTAATTTCTGATATCCATGAACACCTGCTCGACTCCTGGAGCTACACGGGGGGCGATGACGACCCCTATTTTGTCGAAGAGACGGAGGCATCGTCGGAGCTGACGGTAGGCTGGCGAAAAATGGAGCACAGCCTGCAGTTTGAATCCCGACTAGCAAACCCCATGGTCGGGTCAATTCTGACTATGGTCTTCGACGACATAGAGGATTTGCGCTCGAAGGACGACAGGTCAGCCATTGTGATCGCAGGCCAAGGTTTTCCAATCTCGTCATTCCAACGGGGTAGGGTGTTCCAGGATGAACAGAGTATGGAGGAAGCGCTGACTCACCCTGAAAAGCATCTCGGCCCGGTACCAGGAGGCAAAGGATCTCCTGGCCGAATGAACGCCAAGGGGATTTCGGTTTTTTACGGCGCAACAGATGACCACACGGCGATTGCGGAGGTGCGCCCTCCCGTTGGCAGCATGGTGGTTACCGCGCGGTTCGACGTAATCCGGCCTCTGAGGCTTCTCAACTTAAACGACCTGGCTTCAATGCGTCCGCACCGGGGGTTGAGCTACTTCAATCCAATTCGCAGGAGCCTCAGCGAACGCTGCGCGTTTCTGAAAGACTTACAGCGCCAGCTGACGATGCCAGTCATGCCGGACTCGGCGGAAAGCGGGTATCTGATCACGCAAGCTATTGCCGACTTCCTAGCAACCCATGAAAAGCTGAATCTCGACGGTATTTTATTTCCCTCTGTGCAGGTGCAACAGGATACGTCACCGGGGCAGAACGTCATTCTTTTCCACAAGGCCAGTGGGGTAGAAAGGCTCGAGGACACACAAAAGGCTGAGTATGTGAGTCTCTGGGAGCCGGATGAAGATAGGTGGGTGTATTACCCAGAGTTCTGGGAAGCGGAACCTAAAGACTCAGATCAATCCTCCCGGTACGTCCCTCTGGTACCTCCGCCGGAGCCAAGCCTGCGTCTAGCTCGAGACGGCATTGTGATTCACAAAATCCAGGGAGTCCGCTTCAGCACCGAGATCGACCCAGTCCACTATGTTCCTTGGTCGAAGGACAGGAAATACCATGGGTTTCGATAGCGTGGCTGGTTACTAACGAGAGCTCGGATCTGGTAAGGGATCTCGAAACCCATCGGAGTTTGGCGGGCCATTACCAGCCGTACCGTTCATCGGTAAAACCTATATATTGGGTTAGGTACATCTTGAAAACACTACATATTGGGCTAAATTTTGCTTGAGAGCCTACATCTGGTATTTTGCCATGAACGAAGCCCATATCGAGAAAGCAGCGACCGATCTGCTCATGCAGATTTACCGTGATCGCCGTTATCTGTGGCCAGATCAAGATATTCCGCCGATGATGATGCGCAGCCCCCGGATCGCTGCCATGGTCTGCGGCTACGACTACCATGAGCATCCCACCCTGGGAGACACCCAGTTCAATCGGCACAACACCGGTACTCGTATCGCGGGCCTGATTGACCGTCAATCGAACAAGATCGCCGTCGCGACTGAGTTTGGTGACAAAGTCCAGCTCTTCACCGGCGCGCATGAGATCGGCCATCTTGTGCTCCACGAAGACACTGTCATGCACCGCGACCGCGCTTTTGACGGCAGTATTCTGCAGGCACCACGTGCACCTGCAGAGCGACAAGCCGATCGCTTCGCCGCCTGCTTCCTCATGCCTCAAAAACTGGTGAGGGAACGGTTCGAGTTCATGTTCTGCTGCAAGGGCCAATTGCGCTTCAGCGACGTGATTGCCTATCACCTCGACCCCAACAATCCGGATCGGCTTCTCTACTCCCCGAAAGAGTCGGGAGAACGTGAGCTGGCGCTGGCGCGATGCACCCGATTTAACAACCAGCACCTAGTGTCACTGGCCCAGCAATTCGGTGTCTCGGACTCGGCGATGGCCATCCGGCTCAAGGAGCTGGAGTTGGTACGGTGGCCTTAGAGCGAGCAGGGCACCTGGAGCGTGCAGTAGGCGGGAGTTGTAGGGGCGCCCAGAGAGGCATCACTGTTCAAGGTAAATAAAAAAGGGGCCTTTACGAGGCCCCTTATCTTTGCTCATGAGGATTTACTACGCTAACCAGCTCTCGACTTCGTCGGCACCATGCTGGCTTTTCCACTCTTTCAAGGTCTTGTGGTTACCACCCTTGGTCTCGACGCGCTCGCCCGTATGTGGGTTCTTGTAGACCTTAAGCTGACGGGGCTTGCGGCTGGACTTTTCAGCCACAGCGGCTGGTGCACGTCGACTGGCAGATTGTGGGTCAAGAATGGACACGATATTGCGCAGGCTGTAGCCGTACTCCGAGAGCAGGCTACGGAGTTTTTTTTCAAATTCGATTTCGCGCTTAAGGCCATCATCGTTTTTGAGGGTCTCAAGTTCGGCCAGCTGAGCAGCCAGTTGTTGCTCCAGGGCACGGAATTCGGCGAGTCTGGACATTTGATACTCCTGTATATGGTGCGTCGAGTATAGGTGTGGGGCTACAGGCCATCAATGTGCGGATCGTGCAGAGGTAAGCTAGGGCTTAGCTCTTGCCTGGTGAACAAAGGGTTCGCAGGCGAAGATGGCGGTGAGCTATCATCCCAAACCTCGTATCAGGCTCACCGGAAGTTCACCTTCCCGCTCAGACCCAAGATCGATCATTCAGTCTTTGGCAGATGAATGCCTGGTAGCCGCCAGCCTGCTTGGAGACACGGATGTTCATTCGCTTGCGCGCCATCTATCACCGGGCATTACATGCCTATATCGTCTGGAACAACGAGACTCGCCGCAAGCTGGCCGCCCTGAAGCGATACCCTTGCGCGGTCGTCGCTGCTTATAAGGCCGCATATGCGTTCTTGGCCATACCTACTCATGAAAATCTGTTCCAGCCGCTAACCCCTGTGCTCATTGAGCCTGCGAAGATACAGCGGTATGAACGTGAGTTATTGAATGGTCTGAGGAACGATCAAGTCAGGAACATCGCTATTACGGGGGAGTACGGGGCAGGGAAGAGCAGCGTGCTTCGCACCTTCGTCCACCGCCACCCAGAGTTTGTCTACGCGTTTGTTTCGTTGGCTACCTTCGGCAAGGATAACGAAATCTTCGGGGCGTCTGAGCTTGTTAGCGATACCGACGTGGCCTCGGATTCTTCGCGGCCCTCCGAATCCTCCACCAAGGCAGGGCAGGAATCTAAATCCGAGGCAAACAAGGCTGAATCCGATCTCGTTGCTCGGATCGAGGAGACGATCGTCCAGCAGCTCCTGTACGCCGTCCCAGCAAAGACGCTTCCCAAGACCCGCCTTAAGAGAATCGATCAGGCTTCCGGCCTGAAGATTTGGTGGAAAACGCTCTGCTATGGAGCCCTCATTTTGGCAGCGCTGAGACTCTACGTTCCTGTGGCAGAAAAGCTGCCGAAGATCGAACCGACTTGGCTCATGGAATGGCTGCTGTGGATCCCGAGCCCGCTGGCCGTCGGGGTCGCAGTGTTAGGGTGCGTACTCCTGCTACACACGTGCCTGAGGCTGGGTTCGCTGTTTAGTATCGATGGGTTGACGCTCAAAGGCGGCAAACTGGAGACCACCCACCATGGCTCCGTCCTGCATAAAAATATCGATGAGATCATTTACTGCTTTGAGCGCAGCAGCATTGACGTGGTGATCATTGAGGATCTCGACCGGTTCGGCATCCATGACGTGTTCACCCGATTGCGAGAAATCAATTTCATCATCAAGCAATCACCTCAGGTGAAACGCCCCGTCTATTTCGTCTACGCGCTGCGCGATGAAATGTTCGTCGTCGGCGAGAAAACTAAGTTTTTTGACCTCATCGTCCCAGTGATCCCCGTCATCAACTCGGAAAACTCCCAAGAAAAGATGATGGAGCTGCTGAACCATCGAACCTTCAAATCTAAACCCTTGGGCGAACATCTCGACCGTCGACTGGTGGAGACGGTCTGCTACTACATCGATGACCTCCGGCTGGTGAAAAATATCGTCAATGAATTCGATATGTTTTCAAATATCCTTGCCAGCGGCCTACGTCTAGAGCCAGACAAGCTGTTTGCGATTGTCGCCATTCGAAATCTGCATCCCGGCGCGTACGCCGACCTGGTCAAACGCCGAGGGGCGATTTATGGCGTCATCAAGGGACTGGCTGCCTGGAAAACCCAGGAGAACAGCGCCAATGCCAAGCGACTTGATGACTTGCGGCGTGAGCGAGATGACCGGGTCTTCGAACTGGCCAACAATGTCACTGAGTTGAGGGCCTACGTGTGGTTCACGCTTCTTCGACTGACCGAAATGGACACGGCAACCCATGTCCTAATCACTGGTACCCAGTACACGCCAAAGCAGTTCGTGACCGACGAGGTGTTCGACGTATTCATGAATCACGCCGGGCCCCTCTCAATGGTTGTCTTGGATCAATTCGGGCGGGCCAGAAACCCATCTAGAAATGTCTCGAAGGCTGAGCTGCTCACCGCTACATCCTATGAACGGCGCCATGCTTTGCTTGGGCGGCGACTCAGCACAATCGCGGACGAAATCGCAGCGGTGCAGAAGCAATCGGATCAGGTCATCCGGATGTCCTTCAGTACTGCCGTCAAAAAAGGCTATGGGGAGGTCGTAAGAAACAAACTTCCAGGCTTGAACGTCGTGAGCTATCTGATGCTGCACGGTTTCCTCGACGCCGACTACACGGACTACCTTGGTTATTTCTATCAAGGTTCGCTGACACCTGGTGACAAAGATCTGATCCTTTCGCTGAGACGTGGTGTGCTGCCTGAGGTATCCACGCCTGTCGATAGCCCGAGTACCGTGCTGGAGAAGCTTAAGAGCGACGAGCTCGACGAGGGCAGGGGGATCATCGTCGATTTGATCGCCTGTCTCAGCGCCCGACCAACCTCGTTCGCCACTAACTCAGCAGATGCCCAGCTAAGCCACATACTTAAGAGCGGCCTCAACGAACACCCCGAACGGATGGCTGTCGCTGTACGGGAACTTTTGAACCGAGCAGAAGCGGCTGAATTTATCCGCGCCGTGTACCGGCTCGAACCCAGACTGTTTCAGAGCCTTTTCGACGCTAGGGGCACGGGGGACGCTGGCGGCGTGTTTGAAGGAAGCGAGGCCCGTCAGTCCCTCGTCAAAGTAATCGCCGACAACCTGTTAGGATCCGACTTTAAGACCCTTGCCGATGACGCTTCAACGGATCTGGTTCCTACAATCGATTGGCTGGAAGATGCATCACGACTGATGCCAGGATTAGAGAGCAATGTGGGAGCTTGGGCGTGGCTAAGGGCTTACCCAGTCCAGTTTGCCTCACTGGGCCATATGATGAGTCTCGCAGACCTCGAAAGGCTGATCGAATGGCGCTGCATCAAGATCAACCTGCCAATGCTATCGCTGATATGCGCGAAGTCGGAAGCTGGGCAGCATTCTAAAGACGCCAAATCCGAACCTGCAGATGTGGGCATCGTGTCTCTGCGTAGACTGCAGGCTTTGGGCATCAATGGGCTCGGTGATTATCTGCTATCTCACGCCGATGAGCTCGGTAGCGCATTGCTAGGTCAGTCTGCTGTCCTGGATGAATCAAGCGATTCCTTGGCCAGTTTACTAGCAGAACTGGACACAGATGACGACCTGACAAATCGACTCTTCGATCACACGACCTGTGACTTGCACACTCTCAATGACACCCCAAGACATCTTTGGGCAAAGGCACTTGAAAGTGATCGCCTGGTGGCCAAAGCTGACGCTGTGTGGGTCTTTTTTGAGAAACTCATTGCGCCAGACGGCCATGTTTCGGGCGAAGAAATCGGATCGGAACCCACAACGGTGTTCACCGCCTTCATCACTCGGAATGCATCGGCTCTCAAGGGAACGCTGTGGCAGTCAACGAGCGCAGACTGGGCGCTGCAACAGTATCTTCTGAGCTCACCCAGCATCAGTAATGACGTGCTCAAGGTATTGCTCGATGGAGTCGTGCTCCAAGATCTATCAATGATCAATGCGGTCTTACCTGCGGGGCGCTGGGTCATGCTGGTGACCTCATCATTCCTTCCATACAGCTCGGAGGTCAGGAACATCGTATTGAGTACTTGCCCACACCTCGAAGGCCAGTACCTGGTTGAACGGTGGGATCTAGCAAAAGCCGAGGTCGATATAGGCTCGCTCCGACTCGACTCGATGCTCACGCTGAGCAGAAGCAAAGCGTTGCCACTCACACTGAAAATTCAGATGTGGTCAGGGCTTAGCCTGGAGACGATTGAAAGCAAACCCGAAGCGGTTCCTGAGCTCGGCCGTGTATCTGCGCTAGCCAACCAAGCTGGCGAAAGGTTTGCTGATTCGCTGACGCCTGTGCTGCGACATCTGGTTCGCAACGCAAGCCTCATCCCGGAGCATCGCTCTGAAATGCTGACACAATGTCTTCCAGGGATGAAGTGGCCAGACGTTTCAGCAGCTCTGGCGTTGCTCGATGATGAGGACTTCAAAACCGTGAGCTCGAAGGTCAAGAAGATCAAGGTAAGAAACACTGAGTCAAATCAGAGGTTGGTGGGCGCGATGAAATCTGAGGGGTACCTGGCAACGGTGACACCAGAGGACGACGTCATCATCGCAACTACCAGGCCTTCATCCATGACGACTGAGGGCGGGTGGGTATAGGCGTTTTTTGCCAGCAGTGTGGAAATGCCCTGGTCACTAGTGGAGGTTGTCAGGGCCGAGGAGACCGGGATAGTGACGGAGTACAGATGTACCCCTAAGGACTGATGAGAACTCACCACCCCCGTCTTGCTCATTGAGTCAGCGTGGCTTCAAGCACTTTATCGATTGACGATTAACGCCATGTAGCGATCCGTGTATCTCTCCGGTGCAGCTTGTGAGTCGTCTGTGATGTCTTTGAAGTATCAGCTCACGAGATCTGCTTGATGCGCCATACGACACCAGACGGTCGCTACTTCGTAGTCAAAGGTCAGTTATGGCGCTGCAGCAATCCCGCGCTATCTGATGACCAGCGCCAGCAGTTGGTGCAGATGCTGATGGAGGCGCGGAGAGCCGTCAAAGTAGCGAAGGCAACAAATCATGCAGATCAGATGCGCACCGCTCGAGCAGAAGTAGATCAGGCGAAAAGGGCACTAGGGTAGCTATCAGGGCTTAGATCCGGTAGTTCACAAGTGAAATTCACTAGAGCCCTACGCGTGAACATTGCATGCGGCTCTGTGGACTGTGGATACTTAGAAAGCCCTAGATACTGCCCCCAACGAAAGAAGAATTTCATATAACTGATAGGTAATTCCCGCTCTAACATTCCGGTGCTTGTGGCAAGTTTAAACGAGCCACCTCCAGCAGCAGTCAGTAAAAAACACCGCATACCAAATTCATCGCAATATTTTGCCAACTCACCGTGACTAATGCGCAGATAAAACGAAGTTGCAAATAAAAACAGACCCCGTTCACTAGCAGCCCTACCTGGCCGATATTGCTCAAGTCTCTTAATGTACTCCAAAGCGATTTTTTCTGCATTTTGACAGCAGCACTGTCTGACTGTGTTTTTTTTGCTGGAGGAGGGCACATGACAAGACCGACGACTCCGGAGCCAAACCTCAGAAATTTATTCAAAGTAAAACGCACACGCTCATAATCCACTACTGAAGTGGAACATGGACGCCACATTGGATTTGACCTCGACATACCTCGTTCGGCTACAAACCGCTTGGCTCCCCTTGTACCTAGCCAATCTCCAGGTGGTGCTATTAAAAAATCAATGAATTCTGCAACATCTACAACGGTAAGGATGCGAAGAGAGATCTGCTTTACAGAAAAACACCACAGAAGCAGTCGTTCAATTACGTATAGTTCTGCCCTCGTATCAACGCGCTTTGACTTGGTTTCCTGATAATAATCCAACAGGAGCTTATAGCCTTCTTGAGCATGCAGCGTTGAGGGAAGCGATCTTAGATAGTCCTGTATCAACCAGCTCTCGGTTGCGGAACTCTCAGAGCCAACTGCCGATGGTAGCCCCAGGTTCGTCAGCAAAGGGTGAAATGAAACGTCCATCTGAGCCCACCAGTGGAAATGATCATTCACTGGAATGTACGTAATGTCGCGAGGTGCGGCAATCATAACCTCGAGTTCTTGATCGAGGCCAAACTTTCTTCCGATTAAGTCTCGGCAAGACGCGAAGGTGCGCATGTATCGCAGCTACAAACTCGTCGGAGTTTAAGATGAAAATCAACTAGCTGTGCAAGTTGAACGAGGCTGACTTTTCGTTCTTCCGATTAATTATCAAAGCATGCTGAGGTGACGAGGCAGGTTTGCATTTTTCTTTAGCACATCATCGGTTTGTTTCGAAGATCAGGAAAATCAGTGGGTTAGGTAAAACTGGGTTCCGTTTATTCGTTGCACGCTGGAGATGAGAATCCTCAGAAATATGCTTAGGTAAGCAGCGCAACTGCGCGACCTGAAAGGCTTTCCGCGAAACCAGCGGTGGTTTCCGATTAACTGGTAACACCCACATCCGATTAGCCTGGGGTTGGCGGGAGATTGCCCAGTAACCTGGCATGACACACAATTTAACATAATATACATTATGCGTAATACGATGTTACGTCTTGAGGGACAATGCCCACCGGATTTCAGCAGGCAAAACCCCTCTTGGCCATTGGCCAAACCTGCGTCGTCTCAAACCTGAGCGAAACCGCCATCCACGAACATTTCGCTCCCGGTCATAAAGCTGCTTTCTTCCGAAGCCAGGAACAATGGATTCTGGCTTGAGGTGCGCACTAGGCCGAAAAAACAAACCATCCATTTCACTTGCTAGCTTGCAACCCAGCTTTTCATTCTTCAGGATAACGTCCCATTCCAACGTCTGAATAAGGTTCTTCCCATGAAGCTACTGCGCATCTGGCGTGAGCGTCAGGAACGCAAAGCGCTGCGTGCACTGCCGAAGCTTGAGCGTGCAACACACAAACTGCGCAACCGTTATCCGCAATTCAGCTTTGGTATTGGCACCTATGGCGATCTCAAGGTACATGACTGGAATGAAGGAACGACATTGCGCGTAGGCGCTTATACTTCGATTGCCGGCAACGTCGAAGTGTACCTGGGCGGTCATCACCGCATCGACTGGTTAAGCTGTTATCCGTTTCCCGCCAAGGTCGAAGAAGTTGCCTATATTACTGACTTTGGCGGCAGCAATGGCGACGTGGTGATCGGCAATGATTGCTGGATCAGTTCACATGCAAAGATCCTTTCGGGTATCACCATTGGCGACGGCGCCGTTGTGGCGGCCGGCTCGTTGGTGACCAAAGATGTGGCGCCCTATTCAATAGTAGGCGGAAACCCGGCCAAGTTTATCCGTTGGCGTTTTGATGAGCCTGTTCGCCAGGTTTTGGAACAATCCGCCTGGTGGTATTGGCCTGAGAGCGAGGTACGTAGTGTCGCGCATCTGCTGTGCAGCTCTGATATCGAGCCGTTTATCGAGTACTTAAAACAACGTCAATAAGATAACTCGCTCTTGGCTATCGAGCGCTTTAGCCTGGATATACGTCATATGAACCTTCGATTGCGCTGCAGCATGGACGTTATAGCTAAATCCAGCGCCGGGAGCTTCGCAATTTTCCCGGTACTGGATTCGGCCTTATCAGGCCGCAAGTACCATAACGTCAGCGTCATTATGCGTAATGCTATGCTGCGTATTGAGGGACAATGCCCACCGGATTTCAGCAGGCAAAACCCCTCTTGGCCATCGGCCAAACCTGCGTCGCCTCAAACCTGAGCGAAACCGCCATCCACGAACATTTCGCTCCCGGTCATAAAGCTGCTTTCTTCCGAAGCCAGGAACAATGCCGCGGCGGCAACTTCTTCCGGCTT
>Ga0105246_10000167_pt1 | contig 31688 bp, 31 predicted proteins | sample KBSM64metaG_FD_99694 | JGI IMG/M metagenome (GOLD analysis project Ga0105246, IMG submission 99694) | Miscanthus rhizosphere microbial communities from Kellogg Biological Station, Michigan, USA - KBS M6-4 metaG | ecosystem: Host-associated > Plants > Roots > Rhizosphere > Soil | place... | reverse complement strand
TTCATCAAAGCGGTAAAAGTCGTAGCTCCACGCTGCGCGTGCGCTCAATCCCTGAATGGAAAGTTCCAGCTTCTGTGTATGCGTGGACAGGGCAAACGACATATATGGTGAACGGTAGAAACCCGGAAGCTTACGGTTCAATTCGAACGTCTGCTCCGATTCCACCTCACCATGACGTATAATCTTGATGGATTGTCCGCCCAGCTTCAATGTTGTACGGGTCATGCCTCCCTCGGGTCCAGCCTGTGGTTCTTCGTAACGAACATACAAGTATGCCCCCTTGACCACCGCTTCTCCCTGCATTTCCTGCAGTACATCTTCCCCTTCATAACGGCTGTGCAGCCGGATCTGAACCGGACGCATCTTCGACATGAATGTTAACCTCCATTATATTCGAGGCGACGCAAAATCAGGACGGCCGGTGAGAACAGCCCTTCCTGTATGGTTGTGTCGCTATACACGCTCATATTCCGAATAACTTACTCTCCTACACTCTACTGTATAACTATATCCAGTTCACCCGCTCAATTCAAATCCAAATTCAGAGTTTTTTGTTATGACATCAAAAAGGAGAGCCGCACCCGTATCGTGCAACCCTCCCTTAATTCACATCTATCTTGTTATCTTGCTTCATCATCTGGCTATCTGACTTCATTCATTTTGCCACTTTGCTTCATGAGACTTGCTCACTTGCTTCATTATAATGACACGTGTTTAGGCAATATATCAACATACATGTATACCCTGTTCCAAACTGAAAATGATGAACTCTATTCATATCCACTGCGATTGAAATGGGAAGGGACATGTTGACTCGGCCAGTTTGGCACGCACTTGTACAAGGCAGCCGCAATGCCGGCATGTTGTTCCGTACTGTAGATCCGGACAGGCAGAGCAGATGACAAGCCGCCGTTCATACTCATTAGCCTCTACTGTTTCGCGAGAGCGTGAAGCGATCTCCACCAGACGTGCCATTTTGGCATCACTGATATGAATATCATACTGACTGTCACACCCTTTACAGGGTTCATTTCTTCTCCCACTGATCTGCTGCTGATGTTCGTATCCGAAGGATTTCATACCTTAACCCTGGACAACGACCAGACCAACAGAAGCCGGAGGTAACACGAAACGCAATGTATTATTCTCCAAAATAAGCCCTTCCCAAGCTACAGGTTTCACCTGATCCGGCTGTTCAAACGTATTATAAGCCCCGAAGTCAGCGTTATGCAGAACCTGCCCCGCCACACTCGCTGCTTGACCTGCCTCAAGCTGGCATACCACTTCAAGCTCATCCGTATGACTCAGATTACATGCCGTCACATGAATAACCCCATCTTTGTTGCGAGATGCCGACAAGCTAAGCTGTGGAATCGTCTCTTCTCCAAATGTATATCCCGGGCTATCATAGCTAAGATCCAGACGCTGCGCATCCATATGCACCTGATACATATCAAACACGTGGTACGTCGGCGTCAGGAGCATTTTATCCCCTTCAGTGAGCACAAGGGATTGCAGTACATTGACGATCTGGGCCAGATTGGCCATATGCACCCGTTTGTTATGCTGGTTGAAAATGTTTAGATTCACCGCCGCCAGCACAGCATCACGCATTGTATTCTGCTGATAGAGAAACCCCGGATTAGTTCCTCGCTCAACGTTGTACCATGTGCCCCACTCATCTACGATGATCCCTACTCGACCTTCTGGATCATATTTGTCCATAATCTCGGAGTGTTTTACGAGCAATTCATCCATAAACAAGGTTTTCTTCAACGTGGTAAACCATTCATCCTCTCCAAAACCGGTAGCGTTCCCTTTGTCTTCCCACACACCTGTTGGAATCGTGTAATAATGAAGACTGATGCCATCCATGAAACGGGTTGCTTCCCGCATCAACACTTCCATCCACTCATAGTTGCTATCGTTCGGTCCACAAGCAATTTTATAGATCTGATTTCCTGAATAATTACGTACATATGTAGCATAACGACGATATTCATCCGCATAATACTCTGGACGCATGTTGCCACCACAGCCCCAGTTCTCATTGCCGACACCAAAATACTTCAGCTTCCACGGTTCTTCCCGACCGTTTTGCTTCCGCCAGTTCGCCATAGGAGACTCACCATCAAACGTAATGTACTCTACCCACTCCTGCATTTCCTGCACGGTTCCGCTACCCAGGTTGCCGCTGATATAAGGTTCTGCCCCTAGCAACTCACATAATCTCATGAATTCATGTGTACCAAAATGGTTGTTCTCCTCTACGCCGCCCCAGTGAGTATTGATCATACGCGCACGTTTACTTTTAGGACCCACACCATCTTTCCAGTGATACTCATCGGCAAAACATCCGCCCGGCCAGCGAAGCACAGGAATGTTCAGCTTCTGGAGCGCCGTAAGCACATCATTACGTATCCCTTCCGTATTTGGAATAGGTGAATCTTCTCCTACCCATAATCCTTCGTAAATACAACGTCCCAAATGCTCGGAAAAGTGACCATATATATTGCGATTTATTAATCCTTTGTCTGAATCAGCTTTTAAAATAACATTAACCATTATTTCAACCTCCTTGAAATATGTTGTCAACGCTTACAATAACCTGTTTCGAGACAGCTTTCAACCCTTTTATTTCCTGAACAAAAAGCCCTTTTCCTTATGAATTCTCAGGAAAAGGGCTCATTATGATGTTACATCATTTTAATTCAATTAAAAATACACATAGATCGTTTTTGCTATGAATTAGCTGATACATTAATTCATTTTATAATTTGTTAATTTTGTTCTGACTGAAATAAAATTTTTGGTAACCATGTCATTCCACCATCTGTTGTTGCATAAACGGCAGGTGCATTCCCACTGGTCACAACAAGCCAGCCAGTCTTGGCTGCCGGGAATGAGATACGGGAGCTGTAGCCTTTAACTTTCAGATCAATGTTTTTCCACGTGGAACCTGCATCAAAGGAACGTCCAATCCCAACCTTGTCTGCCGCTGGCGATCCAGCAGAGAGATAAGCAGTCTGGTTGCCAATCAGTGCCATGTTGCCCGGATGTCCACCGGGGTTCGCCGGTCCGGTTCCTTTGCCCTCTTGATTAGCACCAGGAGCTGGACCTGCTCCTGCTGTTGATTGGGTAAAAACCTGTCTCCAGTGTGTCCCTTGATCACCGCTCGCATAGAGTGAATAGGATTGTTGGGACATGCCCGCATCGCCATACAGGATAGCATATACCAGATATTCATTCGCATACAATTCTGCTCTGTTCCATGTATCGGATTTAACCAGAAGAGTCGTAGTCCAGTTCTTGCCTCCATCGCTCGTCTTCTCAAGCTTATAACCCGATCCGGGTACAGCTACAACCGCATATCCCAGCTTGTCTGTGGTAAACGTAGCGGCCCTCGTGTTGGCTGGTGTAGCTATTTTACTCCATGTCACACCGCCATCGGCAGTTCGATATGCCCCGTTATAGGTGTAACCGTAGCCCGTATTTTTATCCCTGAAATCAATCTGCTTGAATGGTGCTTTGCCCGGCGTATCAAGTCTCTTCCAATGTGAACCCCCATCATCCGTACGAATAAGATAGGTTACTGTAGAGTCTTTCGTGCCTGCAAGTGCATAACCGGTAACGTTATTCGGAAAATCCAGCTGTTTAAACTGCCACTGCCCGGTATAGATGGATTGCCATGTACACCCCGCATTCGAGGTTCCAATCAGGAACCCCTCGCCTGCGGCTCGTCCGGTATTCGGATTAAGAAAGTCAATATCCGTGAATCGCAACTGCTGCTCTTCCACGCCACTGCCTTTTTTTAAGTCTGATGTCAATCCATGATCTCCTGTGCCGCATGTTGCCGCAGAAGATGTTGCGCCGGCATCAGGTAATGTATGCATCAATCCCGTTCCCCATATCAGTGTGAGTGCTAGAGTTATTATACTTGCTCGTTTCCATGTCTCGGTGTTCTTGGTTGTTTTCATTCTCATCGGTAACACCTCCTTCTAACGTTTTACCCTAAATCGCGCATCATAACGTAACAAATCGGGTGAAAGCAGGTGACAATTTTGCAAGAAAAAAACCACCTTTACCCATGATGACGTCCATCCGGTTAAAAGTGGTGTGCAATAAGTTATGTTAACCCGGTTTCTTCATTACCCATGGTCGTTATAACCTTTATATTTCCGCTTAAAAGACGAGCCTTTGTCTTCGACTCCATTCTTTATGATAACAAACCATTTGGGGAACATATGTGCTATAATTAAAGGTATGGACTTATGATTGAGTGTGGATGTTTTCCGATCACGGCGCTGCTTTCCGAAAGGAGGTGACGTCGATGGTCAAACTTGTGGCGTGGCTTGATGTAATCCGATGGGTCGCTGCGATCCTCAGTATTGTGCTGAGCGGACGAAAGCTGTATCGTTGGTTACGCAAAAAGCTTCGGAACAAGCGAAAACCCACCTCATAAGGTTAGCCGCCTACGGTGGGTTTTGCTTGAATAGCACTATTTAATTCTTGCACGCCGTGGCAATCCCAGCCTTTCGGGTCCTAAGAGTCATTACCGTTGGCGCGGTAATGACTCTTTATTTAGTATATGGTCGAACCCGCATACCCTATACTTTCCGACTGTAATATATTCATGAATATATTACTGAATTACTTGTGTGTTCAGTATATCATAGCCCGAAACAGAAGTTAAGTTCACTTACTTCACGAATCCAAGCAGCATTTCACGAATCAACTTGGCAGCTACAATCTGTGTCTGTTGCGTCGGGTCATAGATTGGTGCCACTTCCACCAAGTCGCAGCCCACAACATTCACATCCGATCCAGCAATCATATGAACGGCTTCAAGCAGCTCTTTGGATGTGATGCCGCCTGCTTCTGCTGTTCCTGTTCCTGGTGCAGCAGACGGATCAAGCACGTCAATATCAATGGTTACATACACTGGACGGTTGCCCATCTTCGGCAGAGCTTCCTTCATTGGAGCCGCTACTTCAAACGGGTAGAAGTTAATATTCTCGCGGCCGTACTGGAATTCCTCACGGGAGCCGGAACGGATACCGAATTGATAAATATTTTGACCACCCATTAGCTCAGCAGCTTTACGCACAGGTGTTGAGTGAGATAGGGGCTCGCCTTCATAGTTTTCGCGAAGGTCTGCATGTGCATCAATGTGGATCAGGATCAGATCCGGATATTTCTTGTACATCTGTTGAATCACGGGCCAAGTCACGAGGTGCTCACCACCAAGGCCAATCGGGAACTTGTCGTCTGCCAGCAGGCTGCCGATGTATTCATGAATAACCTCAAGGCTGCGTCCCGCGTTACCGAACGGCAAAAGTAGATCTCCAGCATCAAAATAAGTCATATCCACGATACTTTTATCCAGATACGGGCTGTACTCTTCAAGTCCAACCGATGCCTGACGGATATGAGCCGGGCCGAAACGCGAACCCGGTCGGAAGCTGACGGTGTAGTCCATCGGCATGCCGTAGATAACCGCTTTTGAGTTTTCATAATCTTCAGAGCTGCAAATAAATACGTTTCCTGAATAAGCTTGATCCAGTTTCATTTTTCATTTCCCCTTTATTTCGTTAAATCTTCCACGAATTTTGGAAGTACAAATGCCGCTTTGTGCAGACGCGGAGAGTAATACCTTGTATCCATCTCCGGAATTTGAGCCTCGTCCACCGCAAGTGGATCATGCCTTTTGCTGCCCATGGTAAATGTCCATAGGCCACTTGGGTAGGTTGGAATATTACAGCCGTACACATGTACGATCGGGAAGATTTCTTTGACGTCTTTGTTCACCTTCTGGATCAGATCCGCCTTAAACCAAGGGTTGTCCGTCTGGGCAACGAAGATCCCGTCTTCTTTGAGCGCTTCATAGATCCCCTGATAGAAACCGCGCTCGAAAAGCGGAGCAGCCGGGCCTACAGGTTCTGTTGAGTCTACGATAATAACATCGTACTCATCTTTATGTTCAATAATATGCATGTAACCATCGTTAACGAGCACTTCAACGTTCGGCTCATCGAGCTTGCCAGCGATCTCAGGCAAATACGTTTTAGAATATTCGATCACTTTACCGTCGATTTCGACGAGAACTGCTTTTTCTACAGCCGCATGTTTGATGACTTCACGGATTACACCGCCGTCACCGCCGCCAACCACCAGCACTTTTTTCGGATTTGGGTGAGTGTTCAAGGCCGGATGTGCCGCCATTTCATGATATACAAACTCGTCCTTTACCGTCGTCATCACCATGCCGTCCAGTACAAGCATGTTGCCGAATTCTTCGGTTTCAACCATTGCGAGGTCCTGAAAATCCGTTTGCTCCGTGACGTAAGTCTGCTTAATCTTTGCGGTAATTCCGAACACAGGGGTCTGCTTTTCTGTAAACCACAATTCCATGATCGCTACCTTCTTTCCGTAAAAGTAATGAGTGATCATTTAAAATTGCATAATCACTGGTCTGTTCGTCCACACATGCTTTAGTATGTTGTGCCGAACCCTACCTTTTCATTACCCTTTTGCATTATACGCGATAGACGATTCAACTGTAAAACGGTTTTCAGGCCAAAATTCGCTAGAATTTGTTCACTTCGCAGACCAATTGAATATCCCGGTTAATCCAGTCCCATACTGGAAAGAAAAGAGAGGAGCCCGTTCCATGAACAAGCCAAGTGTCAAGACCCGCAAACGCGGGTTCCGCGTACTCCAATTCATCAAATATCTATCCATACTTATGGTGCTCGGCCTTGTTGCCACAGCTGCCATTTTGGTATATCTATACGCAACCAGTCTGCCCCTCGCCGATTCTGACCGCAATTCCAGACTGCTAGACAGCCAGGGTGAAGTCATCGCCACCTTCTCCGCTGGCGGCAAGGATTCGATTCCCGTTCAACTTCAGGATATTACTCCTGATTTGGTGAACGCTACGCTAGCTGTAGAGGATCGCAAATTCAGGCAGCACTTCGGATTCGACATTCAAGGCATGGGACGAGCGGTCCTTGTCAATATTCAACACATGCGGATGTCTCAAGGAGCAAGTACACTGACCCAACAGCTTGCACGTAATCTCTACCTGTCCCACGAGAAAACATGGACACGTAAAGTCAAAGAAGCCATGTATACTGCACAGCTTGAGATGAAATACAGCAAAGATGAAATTTTGCAGATGTATCTGAATGAAATTTATTATGGTCACGGTGCCTATGGTATCGAAGCGGCTGCGCAGATGTATTTTGGTAAATCCGCTAAAAAGCTGGATCTGGCCGAGAGCGCCATGCTTGCAGGTATCCCGAAAGGGCCAACCTACTATTCACCCTACAACCATATGAAAAATGCCAAGGATCGGCAGAAGATCGTGCTAAAAGCCATGATGGAAACAGGCAAAATTACGCAAAAACAAGCAGACACCGCCTACGAAGAGATGCTGAACTTCAAACCGGAGAGCGAGCGCAAGACGGTGGAGAACGCGCCTTATTTCCGGGACTACATTCGAAGTCTCGTAGTAAAGGAGCTGGGCATCAGCGAAGCGATGCTCGATCACGGCGGGCTGAACATCTATACTACGCTGGATTTACGCGTACAGAGAGCTGCAGAAACAGCTGTTGCCAAAGAAATGGATGCCAAAAGCGAGCTGGAAACAGCCCTTGTGTCCATCGACCCTCGTACTGGCTACATTAAAGCTATGGTTGGCGGCAAAAACTATCGCATCAATCAGATCAATCATGCGCTGGCAACTACACGTCAACCGGGATCGGCCTTTAAGCCGATTATGTATCTGGCTGCTTTGGCGTCTAAACAACTTACCAGTGCATCCATTTTCAACAGTCAGCCTACGCTCTTTCATTATGACAATGATCGCAAAACCTACAAACCCGGAAACTTCGGTGATAAATATCTGGGCGAGATTGATCTCCGGCAAGCCATCGCTGCGTCCGATAATATCTATGCAGTGAACACTATTATGAAGGTTGGCCCTGAGAAAGTCGTAAGCATGGCTCAGAATCTGGGTATCACAAGCAAGCTGAGTCCTGTGCCATCTCTAGCATTAGGCACTTCACCTGTTAGTCCGCTCGAGATGGCCTCCGCCTTCTCCGTTATTGCTGCCGGAGGACAACGGACACCCCCCGTAGCTATCCTACAGATAACAGATGCGGCAGGACGAGTGTTGTACGAATCTCCGCAGACCAAAGCAGAAACAGTGGTTGAACCGGCAGCAGCCTATGTATTAACACGTCTGATGGAGAGTGTGTTCGAGAACGGTGGCACGGGAAATCGGGTATCTTCTACAATTAAACGCCCAGTAGCTGGCAAAACGGGAACAACGAATACCGATGCCTGGTTAGTTGGATTCACCCCAGAGCTGTCCACCGCTGTATGGGTTGGCTATGATCAGGGCAAAGCTATCTCCACATCGGATGGTCGTCGCGCTGCCCCGATCTTTGCTCAGTTTACGGAACAAGCCCTTGCAAGTGTACCACCCAAAATCTTCTCAGTACCTGATCAAGTCGTGAGTGTCTACATCAACCCGGAGAGCGGAAAGCTTGCAGGCAACGGCTGTGAAGAGAAGCGACTGGAAGTGTTCATTCAAGGAACTGAGCCCACTGAAGTCTGCCGTGGCGAGAAAGAGAAACTGGATGCTGTGCAGGATGAAAAAGAACGTGCGGCAGAGAATCAAAAGGGAGTTCAAGAGCAGAAGCATTCCTGGTGGAGTGATTTCAAACGCTGGTGGGTGGAGTGACGCATATCCGTAATGACTTAATTGCGTCATAGAGCCTCATGTAATAATGATGCCATTTACTAAAATGGACATCTTATAAATATGCAGATGTGTGTATAGAACCATCCTTACATCTGCACTGAATACAAAATAAGCCCCGAACCCAGTTATTCTGGTTCGGGGCTTGTTTTGCTTTGTTCTTTTTCACCCTAAACAAGCGCCTCTTTCAATTCATCCGGGGATGCATTCCACCACTCTTCATTATGGGAGATCAGCAGAGTCTTCAATGCCGCTCTGTCTTCTGGTCCCAGCTCATCCAGCATAAATCGGCGTTTCATCGCATAATCCATCCGGTTGACGTGATCCGCAAGTAGTTTCCAACCCCGTTTGGCTTCTGTATCAATCCACATCTCACATGCCGTTGCTCCGCCATACAGCTGCCCTTGCTCCGTGCGATCTACAGCGACCCATACCAGCCATACTTGGCGTCCATTTGGAACATCTTCACGATTGGTAGAGAATTTGATACCTCGTTCCACTTTACTCTTCGCGTGCATTGCACCAACGTCGATTTTGGCTTCGCCCTGATCAATAATAACCGGTGAAAGGTTGTTCAGATCAATGGAACCTGCACCGAAACCTTTATGTTTGCTCTTCGCACTCACGATATTCAAGGCAATCTGTTTCTTGCCGTTTTGCTCATTTTGGTCCATATTCATAGCCTCCAAGAGTTGATATAAATATTTTAACTAATAATCAGCCCATTGCAAACATATACATGCTGTAGATGCTTGTCAACGGGAGGTATTTAACGATGATTCCACGACGCGCCAAGAGCTGGCTCACTGTATCCCTGGCCTTGTGTTTACTTGCCGGAGGGATATGGATCACACTCGGTTACAATCGTTCCACTTCATCTGAGTTACCCGTACTCGCTCCAGAATCAGGCAAGCCTCAAGCCAAAGCTGGAGTGCCTTCTCCCCCGGAAAGTGTACAATCTCCTACGGCCGAGGTGTACAGCAAACGTGTGGTGGAATACCACATGGATGTGAAGCTGAACGAGGGAAACAAACTCCAAGGCACACAGACCATAACCTGGACTCATCCGGGTAAAAAAACGGTGAACGAGCTTTATTTTCATATGTACCCGAATGCGTTCTCCTCTGCGGATACTACATTTATGAAGGAATCCGGCGGTAAACTTCGCGGAGATGTCATGCCCACAGATGGTTATGGCTCCATGAAGCTTATCGACATGCAGACGGAGGACGGGCTTTCCCTGCTGCACCGAATGCAGTATGTACAACCGGATGATGGGAACATCAAAGATAAAACGCTGATCAAGGTCCGTCTGCCCAAACCTGTCAAAGGTGGGGAAAGCATCACGATTCGCACAAAGTTCGAAGTGAATTTGCCAAAAATCTTCGCACGAATGGGCAAAACGGATAATTTTGTTATGGCAGGCCAGTGGTTCCCCAAACTCAGTGCTTACGAACCTGCCGGAAGACGGGGCCGTACTATAGAAGGCTGGAATCTGCACCAGTATCACGGCAATTCCGAATTCTATGCTGACTTCGGTATCTACAGTGTGCGTATTCGAGTACCCGAAACATACAAGGTAGCAGCAACCGGATTCCCAACGCAGCAGGCGGTCTTGAAGAATGGCGAGAAAGTATATCAATTCTATGCCGATGATGTGCATGACTTCGCTTGGGCAGCCTCACCTGACTTTGTCTATGCAGAAGAACCCTTCTCTGCCCCCAACGTACCCGGCGTACGTATTAAACTCTACCTGGACCCGACACATCAGGATCTGAAAGAGCGTTACCTTTTTGCCGCCAAAGCTGCATTGACGAATTACAGCAAGTGGTTCGGCCCTTATCCTTATGCCACATTATCTATCGTTGTCCCGCCAAAAAACGCAAACGGTGCCGGAGGTATGGAGTACCCCACCCTCATTACAGCCTTTGGAGCCGATGATACAACACCGGGTTACGATCTGGAGCGCACAGTTGCACATGAAATTGGACACCAATACTTCTATGGTATGGTTGCCAGCAATGAATTTGAAGAGGCTTGGCTGGATGAAGGATTCACCTCCTACGCAGAAGACAAACTGATGGAGCAGGAATACGGACTCATCCCGAACCTGCCTGTACAATCAGGTCTGATTACATCCCCGGCTCCTTTAACCCAGCCCTCATGGAAGTTTGATTCGCAGAATCAATATGCTTCCAACGTATATACCCGAGGCAAGCTAGTGCTTCTCGGCATCGAACAACAAGTCGGAGCGAAGACCATGGAACGAATCCTTTTGAGCTATGTAAAAAAATATCGCTTTAAACATCCCGCAACGGGTGATTTTCAGAAGGTGGTTGAGCAAGTCACCCGCACCTCCTGGGCAGATTATTTTGACCAGTACGTCTACCGCAACGGCATGGCCGATTTTGCTGTGGAGAAGATCAACGTTTCTTCTATAGAAAAGGACGGCCAAAAAATGTACGAGTCCTCTGTCACTATTGTCAAAAGAGGAAGTGACTTCCCCAAGGTTCCTGTTCGGATTGCCTTTGAGGACGGCCATACCGTAACCAAGGACTGGGATGGCAGCGAGGAGCGCATTACCTATAAGTTCACATATACATCTCCTGTCACCTGGGCCATGACCGACCCTTTGTATGACATTGTGCTCGAAAATCGCCATATGAACAATTTCCTGAGAACCGGACTGGATGAGCAAGTCAAATCCCGCTGGAACATGAGTGCTACGAAATTAATTGAAGCCATATTCGGAGGTCTGTCATGGTGAGGTGGAGACAGTGAAAGCAAAAATTCGTGAAGGCTGGTTTCTCGTCCGTCAGCATATGTTTATTGCCGCACTTTTATTTATCTATCAATTAATCTGGGGATATTTCATCTATCGGCTAGTTCAATCGGCTGTCGTTCCTCTTCTGCTACGTTACCCAACAGACGATGTCGGAGAACTAAGTACACTTTTATTCAAAATGGAAAGCCAGCTGAGTCTGTCCGGCCCTGAAGTCCAGCGCTATCTGTGGATTCTGGGCGGCATGTTGCTGCTTCGCCTTTTGATCAGCCCACTCATTCAAGCCGGATTGCTCTACTCCCTTCAACATTTCAATTCTTCAGAAGAACGCATTCCTTTTATTCAGGGTATTAAAAAGTTATGGAAACCGATGCTCCTGACGCACACCATACGTACAGTACTCATACTACTCCCTGCGTACTGGCTCGTTCCCATTTTGTATTCAACAGTAATGGATAGCTTTCATTCTCTTCATCTGTTACTTCCTGGCATTCCATATGCAGCAAGCTGGATCATCTATGGCTGGATTGTACACCATGCTGTGCTCTATATGCAGTTTGGCATTTCTGACCCGGAAGGAGAAGGACGAATTCACGGTACATTTAAGGGACTGTGGATTGCTGTACGCCGCATCTTCCCTGTCATCGGCATTGCGCTGGCGCTGGGAGTTGTTCATTTGTTTGTCTTTGGTGCATTCACATCTGCCTCATGGTTCCTGACAGGACTCTCCGGGCTGATCTTGCAACAAACATACCCCCTTGCCCGCAGCCTGCTAAGCATGTGGAAAATTTGTAGTCATTTTCGCTTATGGCAATCGACATCAACCAGAAATGAAGATCATATAGGTTAACTCAAAAATTAGGCACGCAATCTGAGATCGCTTTCAAAAATAAAAATTTGTTACCATCTCATGTTACACATTTCATTCGTTATTGCGTATAAATACACAAACCTCGACCTTTCCCCGTCAAAGGTCGAGGTTTTTTTTGCTAATTTTGCTGCTAAACGTTGCCAAAGTACTAAGCCTCTGGTACAATAATCGCAGTGAGCTTTTAGTAACAACTTTGTAATCTTTAAATCCTGATTTGTAACAACTTTAAATTAAATCCTTAAATTAAATTTTCTTTTTTCAGGTGCAATAACTAGCAAAGCCAAATTCTTGGCACCTGGGAAGCGGGGGAACCAGTTATGGGTGAATTGATCTTGAAACAGAGGGATCATAGGGGACCTTCAACCGAATCCTTAAGCTAACCTCGCAGGCGTTGGAAGGGGTATATCACTTGTTTAAGAAGAAACTTACTGCAGCAGTACTTAGCCTCACATTTGCATTATCACTTGGAGCAGGCAGCGCGTTTGCAGATTCTAAGATGGACAAAGTCATTGATTCAGCAATGGGAACTACATACAAAAGCGGAGGAACAACACTTGATGGTTTTGACTGCTCCGGATTCACACGGTATGTATTTGACAAACTAGGTATTGATTTGGCTCGTCAATCTAGCTCTCAATACGACATGGGGGATTCCGTATCTCGCATGGAGATGAGACCTGGAGATCTGGTGTTCTTCAACACAACAGGTAAAGGCGTGTCACACGTAGGTATTTTTGTAGGAAGTGGCAAGTTTGCACATTCTTCTTCTTCTAAAGGTGTAACGATCAGCTCATTGAGCGAAGATTACTGGGCTAACCGCTACATTGGCGCTAAACGGATTATGAGCACGGATGCGTATGAGTCTTTGGCCCTCGACTAGGGACAAGCTGGAATCAACATCATACTGTAACGAAGTATAAACAGAACCGCCCGGTACATTCTCCGCAGGAATGTATCCGGCGGTTTTTTTATGCTTTCTGATCCCATGTGGCTGCTGATGCTGCAAATTCATGTAGATGTTCCTGAACCAACACGTTATCTTCCTTCGTTGATCCGTGCCCTTATGATGTTTTTACCCATCCCGTTATAATATAAACGGAGTGATCCGTACTTTTGTTTCATTTTTTTCTGAGAATTGAAGACTTGTCAAATGGACAGGTCTTTTGTAGAGTGAACAATGAACGGATAACGGAGAAAGGAGCATGCACTTTTATATGAAGAATGAAGCCCCTTTGACGTTTCATGTGGTGCCTATGCAGGAAGAACATGCAGAACTCATCTGTAGCTGGCAATATGATCCGCCTTACAATATCTATAGCTGGCTGCCGTGGGAACAGATGAAAGCATTGGAAGTTGAGTTTGGAGATGCACAACTGCGAGAAGAGCAATATGCCATTGTCCTGAATCAGGATAATCATGTGTATGGGTTTGCACAATATTTTCCGCTCCAGAATGTTACACGTATTGGCCTCGGCATGCACCCGAATCAATGTGGTCAAGGTCATGGCAAAGCTTTCGTTGAAGCCATCGTACAAGAGGCCATCCGTCGCAATCCGTCCAATGAGATTGATCTTGAAGTACTCACTTGGAACAACCGTGCTATTCAAGTATATCTAAAGAGCGGATTTATTATCCAGGATACATATGAACGCCAAACCCCAAGTGGTTTAAAGCCCTTCTATTGCATGGTCTATGAAGGCCCTAGAGCGTAAATTAATGATTAAAATGGTTTCAATTTGTCTCTCTTTGGTGATTAGTTCAAAAAATTACCACAAAATGCTATGATGTAATGACAGCTTCCGTTATAATGATAGGGATAGTTTGAGTTAGATGATCTTTCATTCTGGAGGGGACATAAGGGATGCACAAATGGATCATGAGCGGGGTATTTTTTGCAGCATGTGCTTTAGCTATTGTTTTAATGTTTACGCTTCCAGGTAAAGAGGAAGTAGCCAAGGAAGCCAAACCGCCCATGCCTGAAGTAGCTATGGATGCTGGACAGGCTGAAACACTGGTGAAAGCCAACTGTATTTCCTGTCACGGTGATCAGCTTCAAGGTGGCGTAGGCCCGGCTCTTGCAAACATTGGTAGCAAGGACGATGTGGAGAAAATCTATTCCACGATTGTCAAAGGTAAAGGCGGAATGCCTTCCTTCAAAGGCAGACTGCAGGATGAGGAAATCGCCCATATCGCCATGTGGTTGGCAGAGAAGAAATAAGTGTTACGACGCAAGGCATCAAAGAGAGGCTCTCGTTCCCCCGTTTGGGAAGCAAGAGCCTCTTTTTTAAGTGCGTTAAGCGCAATATTCTGTAGGCAGATTCTAGGATGCTGCTACAGATTATTCTGTTCTCATTTTCTCAAACGCTTCATTGTATTGCTCTGCTTCCTTAATGTCTACCGATGTAATGCCGCCCTCATCCCATGACGTAAGACGCAGCGTAACCGTTGTATAATCAATAGTAATAAAAGGATGGTGATTGAATGCTTCCGAAATGGCAGCGACTTCGTCTACAAATGCAATCCCTTTCATATAGTTAGAAAACATAAATTTGCGGACAATCCACCGTCCCTCCTCCAGTTCCCAGCCTTCAAGCCTTCCCAGATGAGCTTCGACTTCCTCTTGCGTAAAAACCATGCGTTATCTTCCTCCCCATATGATGAGACATCGCGGACTTGCATCCACGTGACCATCGACACCTTCGCAAGCTGCCATACAGCTTTAAAGGCAGGCCACCGCCCTGCGGCGCCTTTTTTCATGAGTATCATCTTACCACGTCAAAGCGCCAAAATCCATAGAACAGACGGCTCAGCGCCTTGATGCGCAAGGTCTTATTGTCGATTCATTTTCTTAAATTAAAGGAACAAATGTTAATTCTTCTTCTCCAATTAAAATATGAATCCGGTGTTGTTCCTTATCATGGATCACGACGCCGCTACCAACCGGTATGACCGCTTCCTCCCCGAGAGCATAAAACAGATCCTCTGCCAAAGCCTCATCTACTTCATGCTGTTCCGTTTCTCCCAGTCTACCCCACTCTTCCGCATCCATTTCAAAGAAAACATAGCGATCCGGGATGCGCCCGATGGCTACGGTTAAATCTGTCAAAATTCCTTCATAATCACGTCCATGCTTTACGCCCATTGACTTTTCACTCCTACTCACCCCGAATGAGGCGGATTTGTTCTTATTATACCTGAAAATAACCCTTAAAAAAAAAGGCCTTCTGGTCGATAAATACTATAAATGACCGTTTCAATCGTTTCGGCAGCCATGGAGGCAGCCAAACATGCAACGGATTGCGGCAGAACGTTCGTCCGGAAGCCCGAATTCGGCCGCTTGAAAGGATTCAATTTTATCTCATGGATGAGGTGTATGATGGAAATTTCAACGATTATCGGACTAGTTTTGGGTTTAGTCTCCCTTGTACTTGGTATGTTTCTGAAGGGTGCTCCGCTGGTCAACCTCGTTAATAACCCGGCAGCTTACGTTATTATCTTCGTTGGTACGGCAGGAACCATCTTTATGGCGTTTCCTATGTCTGAAGTTAAGAAGATTCCGAAGTTATTCGGTATCCTTTTTAAAAAGCAAGAACTGATTGACCGCGTCTCTCTGATCGGCACATTTATGGACTGGGCTTCCACTACCCGTCGTGAAGGTTTGCTTGCACTGGAGTCAAAAGTAGAAGAGATTGATGATCAATTCCTTCGTGGCGGTATGCGTATGATTATTGACGGCAACGATCAAGAATTTGTGAGTGACGTCCTGATGGAAGATATTCATGCAACCGAAGAGCGACATCGCGGCGGTGCGTTGATCTTCGCTCAAGCAGGGATGTATGCACCAACTCTCGGGGTTCTCGGGGCTGTAGTAGGTCTAATCGCTGCACTTGCCGACCTCAGTGACATGGAGAAGCTCTCTCATGCGATTGCAGCCGCATTCATTGCAACACTCCTTGGTATCTTTAGTGGTTACGTGTTGTGGCATCCGATGTCCAACAAGCTGAAACGGATGTCCAAAAAGGAGATGGAAATCAAGTTGATGATGGTTGAAGGGCTCTTGTCTATTCAATCGGGTGTATCAACTATTGCCATCAACCAAAAGTTATCCGTATTCCTGACACCTTCCGAACGTAAACAACTGGAAGAGAGGGAGGGATCATCAGGTGAAAAAGGCTAAAAAGCACGAACCGCATGAAGAACATATCGATGAGAGCTGGCTGCTTCCTTACTCTGACTTAATGACCTTGCTGCTCGCCTTATTTATTACCCTGTTCTCCATGAGCTCACTTGATGCTGCCAAATTCGAGCAAATGGCCTCAGCACTAAGCAGTGCACTCAACGGAGGCTCCGGTGTCCTGGATCATACCTCCATGAATCCGACTGAATCCAGCACGGATCTTGGCAAGAACAAGGAGATCCCTAAGGAAATAACGAAGAAGACACCTGCACAGATCACTGATGCTCAGATGGCTCAGAAGGAACAGGAAAATCTGGAGAAGCTGAAGAAACAACTCGACAAGTATATTGCTCAAAATGGGCTTTCAGATCAGTTGAACACCAAGCTCAACCAGTCTGAACTGAAGATCACCATCAGTGATAAGGCCCTGTTCTCCTCTGGACGAGCAGATGTAAAACCTGAATCACGTTCACTGGCCAAGGCGATCTCCAGCATGCTTCAAGAGTTCCCTGAGTACGAAATTGTCGTATCTGGTCATACCGATAATGTGCCCATTTCGAATAACCAATATAAGGATAACTGGGATTTGAGTGCAGATCGCGCCTTGAATTTTCTGAAAATCCTGTTGTTAAATACCCAGCTGGACCCTTCCAAGTTCACACCTAGTGGATATGGGGAATATCACCCAGTCGCCAGCAACGACACAAACATCGGAAGAGCACAGAATCGGCGTGTAGAAGTGTCGATTATCCGGAAGTATCAAAGTAAGAATACCAATGCAAAATCCGTGAGTGGCAGCAATTAGAAGCCCTCAGCTATACATGAGTCCAAGACCGTTCTCCACTAAGCTTAAGGGGAACGGTTTTTCTCTTTTTTAAACCATAGTATAGAGCGCCCTCCCTGTATTTAGACCAAAAAAGCATTGCCTCCTGTTGTAAGGAAACAATGCTTTTTTTCATACTTACTAGCGCTGAGCAAATCATTGCTTGATTCTCGTTCTTCATTTCCTATTCCAGCGAATAGTCCAGCAAGCTGCCCAGCTCTGCTTTTTCAGCGGCTGTAAGCTCCCTCCATGATCCTGTCGCCTGTTCTCCAAGGTGAATGTTCATAATGCGAATCCGTTTCAACTTGCGAACCTCGTATCCGAATGCACTAACCATGCGGCGGATCTGACGATTTTTTCCTTCCGTCAAAATAATCCGAAACACACGATCTGTCATTCTGGTTACTGTACAAGGCAGCGTCATTTCACCCAGAATTTTGACTCCCGTACTCATGCCTTTAAGAAAACTCGGCGTAATGGCTCGATCAACCGTAACGATATATTCCTTTTCATGACGACCTTCCGCTCTCAGAATTCGATTCACGATGTCACCATCATTCGTCATCAAAATCAAGCCTTCTGAATCCTTGTCTAGACGTCCAATAGGGAAGATTCGTTCATGGTGACCAACAAAATCAACGATATTTCCCTGAATATGCTGCTCGGTCGTGCTGGTGATGCCCACGGGCTTGTTCAGCGCAATGTAAACATGCTTTTTCTTCTCGCTAATGGGCTTGCCGTTAATTCGAACATCATCGCCTTCTTCTGCTTGACTGCCCAGCTCCGCCTTAACGCCATTAATGGTCACCTGACCACTCTCAATTAACTTGTCAGCTGCTCGACGGGAGCAGTAACCTGTCTCACTAATAAACTTATTAATACGCAAAAGGTCATCTCACCTCATCTAGTTCTCTTCGTCTGGTTGTTGTTCTACCGCTGTCTGATCTGCCTCTTGTAACTGCGGGTGCAGTTCAGAGGCTGGCAGTTCAATAATGACCGTCGTTCCCCTATTCATTACACTCTTAATATCCATCATGCCCTTATGTGATTGAATAATGCGCTGACTGACCATGAGGCCGAGTCCTGTTCCTGATTCTTTATTGGTGAAGAACGGCTCCCCAAGCTTTGACATCATATCTTCAGGAATACCGATCCCCTCATCCTTGATTTCAATTCTTACCCGTTTGGCAAGCTCATCAGCCTTAAGTTTGATATGGATGCTTCCTCCATTCGGCATAGCTTCCATTCCATTTTTCAGCACATTGATAAATACTTGCTTCAACTGATTCTCTTCACAGTGTACCATAGCTGAATCTGATGAGGCATGCAATACAAACTCTACCCCGTGCAGATGAGCCTGACTATCCAGCAGCGAGATGACATCTCCAAGAATGAAACGAATATCCCGTTCCTGAAAATGAACCGCCTGCGGCTTTGCCAGAATCAGAAACTCACCTACAATCAGGTTGATTCGATCAAGCTCGGATAACATCAGATCCAGATGGCGATGGTTTAATTTGTTGCTTTCCTGTTGGAGTTGCAAAAAACCACGCAGTGTCGTAAGGGGGTTACGAATCTCATGAGCTACACCAGCGGCGAGCTGTCCTACCGTTGTTAACTTCTCGGACCGTCTAAGCAGCTCTTCCATCCGATTACGGCTAGTAATATCCCTTGAGACACTGATGAGTGCTGTAATCTCACCGGCCTCGTCCCTCACAGGCGCTGTACTAACACTGACTTCGACCCGGGTCCCATCTTTCTTCATCCAGATTGTTTCGTTGGACGTAATTGACATGCCTTCAACCAGCTGGGCATGTTGCTGCTTCATTTCCTCTTCCGCCTCTGGCGGAATAATCTTCAGCAAACGTCCTTCTACCTCACGGCTACGGAAACCATATAGTTGTTCAAAAGCTCGGTTGACCCGCAGCACTTTTCCTTCCAGATCTGTTATATGAATTGCATCGGCGGTTTGATTAATGATAGACTCCAGATGCTCCTTAACTGCCCGGTTTTCTTCATACATCTGTTTCAAGCGGCTTGTGTAATGACCCAGATTGCGTATCATGGCATTAATCCGGTTAGCTAGTTGTCCGAGTTCATCCTTGCGTTTAATTTTCAAACGGAAATCAAAGTGCCCATCCGCCACATCGTTCACCTTGCCCAAGATCGATTGGATTGGACGCGTGATGTAACCAGCGAGCAAGTAACTACCGAAGATCACAATCTCCAGCAATACCAAAGATATGGAAGCATGGCTGACCAATTGCTCAGAGACCATCGAGGATATTTGTTTGTAATCCATGACAATACTGATCACATAGGAAGACTCATTCGGTGTGAAGATCGGAATAAAACTCTTCAAAACCTTCTGATCATGTGTCTCACTAACAAATGATACATTCTGCCCGGTGCGAACAGCCCTTACTACAGCACGATGGTCTTCGTCTACCGAGCCATACTGATATGTACCAAAACGAATCGGTCTGTTGTTCAGTTTGCTAAAGTTCGTATCTCTTCCATCACCACTCATGTCCGGACTGGCAAACGTCAACGGATTAATGCCCGTAATCTCCAGAATGGAAGGATTGACTTCACGAATTTTATTTAAAATTTCATCCGGGCTAGAGATTTTCACATAGTCATCTACTTCAGTATTATTATAGAAGGGATTGATTATGTAGTTTCTCTTTCCATCATGGTAATATCCCCATATATCAATATCTGTAGGACTGGAAGTTGAATATTCGAAACCATCTGACCAGAAATGATCCAGTTTCTGCCCTTGGGGAATCGTTACCTGATGCTTCTCAAATAACTGCTTAAACGCCTGGTACCAGTACGTCATCGATTTTGTAGACAAACCAATCTCTCTTGGATCAGAAGACCGATTAACCACGATGTCATCATCTGTCTGTTCCAGAAGTGAGATATGAGATACACCTACTCTTTTACTCAAACGAACCAGGTCTTCATTGGTAATATTTTTGATGTCTGGATCTAATTCCTCTGCTGCCATTATAGAAGCAAGCCACAAATTGTTGCCGATCTGCCTTTTTACATATTCAGCACTGTACTGATTCTGTTCGACAGAAATTGCAATCTGTTTGGCTGTGAGCACCATCTTGTTCTCACTATCCTGCCTCAAATTCTCTTCTGTAGTATAATAGCTCAGTGCGATATTTAAAATCAAAATAACAAGCACGGAGCACGACATAATCATGGATAATTTCGTTTTAATAGACAAATTTTTTGTTCACCTCTCGGCTTATGCCCTCTGGCGATATATGGCAAAACCTATATCCATCATAACGCTTGTGTGACTATTTGAAAAGGATAATTGCCCTTTGCCCAAAAGTTACCGCTCAGGCTTGAACAGGTCGAATATTGTTGTTTATTCACTTTCCATGAAATATATCACTTGAGTTATACACAAATCCACAGGGTTGTGGATATTATGTTTATAACTATGTGATTAACTACTGGTTATCCACAATTCTATACACAACATGTTAACAAACCGAATATTTGTTCGCTGAATAAACGGTGACGAAAGGAGTTTTTCACTTATGAATGATGATTTTTCCCAGCCTGATCTCATAAAATTGACCGAAGAAGAGCTGCATGAGTATTGGATGAGACAAGCGATTGCAGAAGCTCAGAAAGCTGAAGCTCTTGGTGAGGTACCTATAGGAGCTGTCATCGTGCGTAACAACGAGATTATCGGACGTGGATATAATCTGCGGGAAACTACACTGGATTCTACGGCCCATGCGGAAATGGTAGCCATTCGTGAGGCCAGCGAAGTCATCGGAGCTTGGCGCTTACTGGACTGTTCACTGTATGTTACTCTCGAACCTTGTCCCATGTGTGCTGGTGCGATTGTACAATCCAGAGTTCCACGCGTCGTCTTCGGTACCGCTGATCCCAAAGCAGGCTGTGCAGGGACACTAATGAATTTGTTGCAAGAACCGCGTTTCAACCATCGAACCGAGGTTATTGCGGATGTTCTTCAACTCGAATGTTCTTCCATGCTGACCCAATTTTTCAGACGTTTACGTAAAAAATAAGTTTCAAGACACACCCTAATTCCATCGCAAAAACTGCATACGAAAGGAAGTTTACTGAAATGGCACTAACACTTTATGATACAGCTCATGGAATAAGTCTTCGGTTACTCACCACTCAGGATGCACAAGCCTATCTTGAATTGATTAGGCTTACCCGAATCCCTTATCAAGCGGTTGAACCGGTTCGAGAGAATGATTTTTATACACTTGAAGCGCAGACTCAGCGGATACAGGATCGTGTGCGAGCGGCTGACGAAGGTAACGGTTATCAGTTCGGAATTTTCAACATTAAGGATGACTTGCTCATCGGGCAAATTAGTCTGAATAATGTTGTACTCGGTGTTGCTAACTATGCAGATACAGGTTACTTTATCCATCCGAACTATCAAGGTGGCGGTCGTATGTCAGCAGCTGTGAAGCTGGCTGTAGCCTATGGCTTCCGCGCTCTAAAATTAAATAGAATACAAGCCGCTGTACTGCCTTCAAACCATGGATCTAAGCGAGTTCTGGAGAAAAACGGATTTCAGCCTGAGGGGGTAGCCCGCAAATATTTGAAAATCAACGGGATCTATCAAGACCACCAAATTTACGCTGTGCTTGCTGAGGATTTGGAAGAGGACGTGTAGCGCTAGTTGATGCGATATGCGGCATTGGGTCAACATAATAAAACCGCCTGACATTCAGGCTGGAGAAGTTCATCTCCAGTTGAATATCAGGCGGTTTCGTTTGATTCCAGGTTTTAGTACCCGCCGTAAGAGGAATTCATCATTTTCTCGAACTCTTCCATCGTGATTACATCATCACCCGTTGGGATATTGATTTTGAATTCTGGTTTTTCGTTAATCTTAGTGTACGTATTCGATCCCGTAAACGCCAATTTCACTTCGTCTTTGGTATCTTCCGGTTTGATCAACATATCAGCAACCATTTTTTGATATACTGGGAAGTCATTTTTATCCAAAGCGAAATCGATATTAAATGTGTTAATCGTCAGAACATCTTTTAATTTATCCAGATCTTTCGTCATCTTAGCCTGATCTGCTTCGGAGATTTTCAAATCTTCTTTGGCTTTATCGATATCTGCTTGGCTCAGTTGCAGCATATCCCGGTACTCCTCTTTGGAGACAATGTCCATTACCTTAGGCAATGCTTTGGTTACTAGTACTGTAAGAGCTTCTTTCACATTGTCATTGTTCACCGAAAATTGTACAACTTGCTTTGCATCTACGCCTTCTGGCAGCTTAGCATCTTTGGTATCGAGATTTTTGAAAAATTTATTTTGATCATATTCACCCAATACCGCATCCATGATTTCATTGCTCAGCTTTTGTGTTTTGGCAGCATCCAGTGCATCAGGGTTAAATTCAGTACCCTCTTGCTCCGCCAACTTTTTCAAGTCAAATTCAATGAATTTGTTCACGATATTTTCCGGAATTGGCAGGAATGGAATGTTTGGCACCTTCACATACATTTTCTCTTTAGTCAACACCATAGGAATATTAAAGGTCATTCCCATATCGCCTTTAAGCTCGATGCCAACGGTCATCTCTGTCTGCATTGGCTCACTTTGGTATACACCTGTGACATTCAGTTGTGCATCTTTCAGCATGCTCATAAACTGGGCCATACTTGGATCCGTCTGAGAAGCATCACCAGGTTTATAACTCAATTCATTAATTGTAAAGTTGGAACTCATTTCATACGATGTTAATTTAGAAGCATTTGCTGCAGCTGTCTTCAATGCCTCTTTTGGTTCTTGCTTGCTACTACATGCTGTTAAAGCCAAAGATACCGTTAACAACAACGTAAGAAGAAGCGCCCCCATGCGTTTAGTCATTTGTTTCTCTCCTCTCGTGATAACCCCAAAAAAATAATTCAATATCAATGATATACCATCTCGGCAGATACTGAAACCTTATTTGGGAAAATTGTGATTTTTCCTCTTGAAAATGGCTACAAAGACCTATGTCAGTAACGGGATAATCTGACTGCTAGTCTTTCCATATGTATGAATACGCAAAAGCCCCTTGTTTGGTAACAAGGGACTTTCAAAAGATTTAATTTTGTATGTGGCAAAGCATGTCTTATACAGTATAACTCTGGTTAACCCTCCGGATTCAGATGATCCACATGATTCTGATTCTTTACCTTTTTAGAGCCCGACAATGGTTCCTGCATAGAAGAGCGTTTGGACGAATGATGCTGCTGATGGCTCTCCTGAGCTTCCGGTACAGGAATTGCTTTGGGTTTACTCATACAAGTGCCTCCTCATCATAGCTTAAGAATGGGATGGGTCTCTGTCTTCCGTTTTATCATGATTTAAGGCATCCTGATGACGGCGATCATTGGAATCCTGCTGTATTTGATTGGCATGATGACTATTAACTCCAGTTTGGTCGAGATCTCCAACAACATTCTGTAGGTTTTTGTCCACACCTGACTTAGCTTTAGTCACACCATTCAACTCCTTTTGGTTCGCGTTAAGGTTTCGTTATCGATTGCAGAGACTGGGCACATTCGTGAATATGTCTGGTGTAATCATGCGCCAGTTCCTGAATCGGCTCTGTACGCTCATCCGTTGCTCGCCCATCCCGTTCCACATCTACCAGCTCTACACGAACCTCACGGGAATCAACGTATTGGCATTTGAAATCAAAAGAATACATTTCATGACCTGCTGTTGCAATGTGTATCCGTATCGCCTGGTTATCAGCTTCATCAGCCATGATCTGTGCCTGATCACCCACATTCAGGACTTGGGGCAAACGATCCTGCCATGCACCTACAAGTTCGTTCTGTTCGATGTTTAGCTCGCGGTTCATCTTTACCACCTCCACTTCTATAACGTGTGGAAATGATGTTGTTTTTATGCATGCTAAGTTTGCGCTCTTTTTTATATAAAATTAAACAAAAAAGGACCTGAGCATTAACGCTCAAATCCTTGTTATAAGTGTAGTATGGCGGAGAGGGTGGGATTCGAACCCACGTGGGCTTGCACCCTAACGGTTTTCAAGACCGCCCCGTTATGACCGCTTCGGTACCTCTCCAAATATTCATTTTATAAACTTGCCACGAAAAGTATCATACCATAGATTAATATCAGAGTGCAAGTTTTTTTATTGCTTTTTTTAAATCAAAAACGAACTTCTGTTCTCAACCTTCTAGCCAACGTTCTATTACATCATCTATTCCACCCGTCACCAAGCAGATGACGGGTGAGTCAGATGATAAATATAGTGTCCGATCTCGTTTCCGGCTTTACGCGCGGCGAGCGATGACGTCAATTCCGCCCATGTAAGGACGTAATGCTTCAGGAATAATTACCGTACCGTCTTCCTGCTGATAGTTCTCCAGGATCGCTGCTACCGTGCGTCCCACAGCCAGTCCAGATCCGTTTAATGTGTGTACAAATTCTGGCTTCGCCTTAGGCTCTCTGCGGAAACGGATATTGGCACGACGTGCCTGGAAGTCTTCGCAGTTAGAGCAAGATGAAATCTCTCGGTAAGTGTTGCTCTCAGGCAGCCACACTTCAATATCATATGTTTTTGCCGAAGTGAAACCCATATCAGCCGTACAAAGCGTCAACACGCGGTAAGGCAAGCCCAGAAGTTGTAGTACACGCTCTGCGTTTTGTGTCATTTTCTCCAGCTCATCATACGACGTCTCTGGTGAAGATAGCTTGAGCAACTCCACCTTATTGAACTGATGCTGACGAATCAAGCCACGAGTATCACGTCCAGCCGATCCGGCTTCAGAGCGGAAACACGAACTGTACGCCACAAAATGCTTCGGCAGATCATCTGCATTCAAAATCTCTTCACGGTGGTAGTTCGTTACAGGCACTTCTGCTGTTGGAATCAGATAATACTCTGTATCTCTAAGCTTAAACAGATCTTCCTCGAACTTCGGCAGTTGTCCTGTTCCAAACAAGCTGTCCCGATTCACAATGTATGGAGGCAAAATTTCTTCGTATCCATGCTGATCACTGTGTAAATCCATCATAAAGTTAATCAGCGCACGCTCCAGACGTGCTCCAAGTCCTTTATAGAAGGTAAAACGGGAACCTGTCACTTTGGCTGCTGCTTCGAAATCAAGGATGTCCAGCTCCTGTGCAATCTCCCAGTGCGCTTTTGGCGTGAATGAGAATGACTTGGGCTCTTCCCAGCGGCGAATTTCAACATTATCCTCTTCCGATGTACCGATAGGCACACTCTCATTAGGAATGTTAGGAATCGCCATTGTCAGATCATTAATTTTAACCTCAAGCTCACGTACTTCTTCATCCATCGCTTTGATGCGATCAGATACCTCACGCATTTCAACAATCAAATCATCCGCGTTTTCACGGTTCTTTTTCAGTCTGGCTACCTCTGAAGATACCGTGTTGCGGCGGCTCTTCAGATTCTCACTCTCCTGAAGCAGCTCCCGGCGCTTTGCATCCAATTCGGTGAATCCAGCAATCAGATCTAGTGATTTGCCACGGTTGTTTAATGCTTCCTCTACTCGTGCATATTCATTCCGCAATATTTTAACATCAAGCACTACGTACCCCTCCTAATAAACCTACAATATAGGGCCTCGTGTTAGACCCATTCTCGAAACCTTCAATATAAAGGACAATATATTTATTATAACCTACTTCATACCAATAACCGAAAAAACAACCTATGTCCTCAGGTCTGCCCTCTGCCGCAATTCCCGCTATGCAGCAGTGACAAGCAACATGAGGCATCCGTTCAGATGCAGCCGCCACAGCAGCCTGAAACAGACGTCTGAGGAAGTGATCCGATGACCGGGAGATCATAGGTTGTACATCATACTTTATTTTACTTCTTTCGATTGTTGATACGCTCTGGCCATGTCTACAAAGTAAGCATGCAGACGATAGTCATCCGTTAGCTCCGGATGGTAGGAGCAAGCCAGCAGATGCCCCTGGCGAGCTGTCACAATCTCATCTTTGTACGTTGAAAGGACCTCGACCTGCTCGCCAACACTTTCAATTAACGGCGCACGTATAAATACAGCTCGCACCGTCTCATCAATGCCTTTGACTGGCAGATCCGTCTCAAAGCTTTCTCTTTGTCGTCCAAATGCATTACGGGATACCGTCATATCCATAAGCTCCAAATGAGCCTCATCCTGACCCTGAATGCGCTTCGCCATGACAATCAGACCTGCACAAGTGCCGAATACCGGCTTTCCTGCTGCTGCGAAGGCTCGAATGGCTTCCATGAACCCATACTTGCGCATAAGCTTCCCGATAGTCGTACTTTCTCCACCCGGCAGAATCAGGCCATCCAGTTCTTCTAGCTGCTGGACTTGCTTGATTGCTATGCCTTCGGCCCCAGCACGTTCAATACTGCGTATATGCTCTGTAACAGCACCCTGAAGTGCCAAAACGCCGATCTTCATCTGTCAATTCCCCTTCTCTTACCAGCCGCGATCCTGCATACGCTCGGAAGGTGCAAGTTTGGAAATTTCGATGCCTTTCATTGGTGCTCCAAGATTTTTGGAAACCTCGGCAATCAATTTATAGTCTGTGTAATGTGTTGTTGCTTCAACGATCGCACGAGCAAACTTCTCCGGGCTATCGGATTTGAAAATACCGGAACCTACGAATACACCATCTGCTCCGAGGTGCATCATAAGAGCTGCATCTGCCGGAGTCGCTACGCCACCCGCTGCAAAGTTAACTACTGGCAATTTTCCGTTCTCATGTACATCAAGCAAAAGCTCGTATGCAACGCCAAGGTTCTTTGCTTCTGCATACAGCTCGTCCTTCGACATATTGGTTACCTTACGAATTTGGCTGTTGATGAAACGCATATGGCGTACCGCCTCAACGATGTTGCCTGTTCCCGGCTCACCTTTTGTACGAATCATGGATGCTCCTTCACCGATCCGGCGAAGTGCTTCACCCAAGTCTTTCGCTCCACATACAAACGGTACAGTAAACTCATGTTTATCAATATGGAATACTTCATCCGCAGGAGTCAGTACTTCACTCTCATCCAGGTAATCCACACCAAGTGACTCAAGTACTTTAGCTTCTACATAGTGACCAATACGTGCTTTGGCCATAACAGGGATCGTAACAACCTTCATTACTTCTTCCACAATCGTTGGATCAGCCATACGAGCCACTCCGCCTGCTGCACGAATATCAGAAGGAACACGTTCAAGTGCCATTACTGCTGTTGCACCTGCTGCTTCCGCAATTTTAGCTTGCTCAGCGTTCATGACGTCCATGATTACGCCGCCTTTTTGCATTTCAGCCATACCTCTTTTAACGCGTGATGTTCCCGTTTCCATATTCCAAGCCCCCCGTAGTGTATGTGTTGTCTCTCATTTTTCAACAAGCATAATGACGCTTCTATTCAGATGAAAGAACCTTAGACTTTTATACTTTAATACGTAGAATTCTAACTTGATATTTTACCGGAAAAAGCGTAAATATACAATCCACTCATTCAGTATTAGTTTGTATTTTTCGATTAAAACAAGTTTTTGATTCCATCGAACAGATCAACGAAGAAGTCTTTGATCGCACGGAAGAATAGACGGAACCAGCCACCTTTTTCAGCCTCTTCGGCTGTAATCAGGTTTACTGTTTTTTCCTGAGGCTCCATTCCCTCTGCTTTGTATGTGTAAGTCACCGTACCAACCTTAGTACCTGCTTTGATTGGTGCAACCAGTTTATCTGCTTCGGTTACACTCGCTTTGAATGTAACATTCAGATTTTGAGTACCCTTAGGCACAACAAAACTTACCGCATTATCGGTTACAACAGGAACTGTTGTTTCTTTCCCTTTTTTCAGAGGTACCGTTTCCCAGCCCTTCACTTTGGTTTTGCCTGCAACAGCCTGTTTTACTTCAAAGTTATCAAAGCCATAATCCAGCACCTTTTTTGTTTCTCTAAAACGTGCAGATTCAGAATCTGTACCCATCACCACGCTGATCAAACGCATGCCGTTACGCTCAGCTGTACCCGTAAAGTTATTCCCTGCATTGCTCGTATGGCCTGTTTTCATGCCATCCAGACCTTCATAGGCGTAGCTTTTGAAGTTGGTTATATTTTTATTCGCTTCCAGCATCCAGTTATAGTTGATAATCGGTGCTTTGTCTTTAGGACGGAATTTATAGGATTGAATCGTTGTAAAATCTTTGTAGTCCGGATGATCTCTAACGATATATCTGCACAAAATAGCAGCGTCTAAAGCGGACATCACCGTTTCCTTGTCTTCTGATGGGCGGAATTCAGCTGGCATGTCCGCACGATCCAGACCGCTAGAGTTAATGAAGTGGGTATCTTTCATGCCCATTCTCTTCGCTTCTTCATTCATCATTTTCACGAATTCTGCTTCAGAACCCGCAACATATTCAGCCAAGGCAACAGTCGCATCATTGGCCGAACCAACAGCCATAGCGATATACAGGTCTTTCACAGTGTGTTTGTCACCTTCGGCTAGAAAAATACGTGAACCGATACTTTTTTCTGCGTTTTTGCTCACTTCAACTACAGTATCCCAGCCAAACTTCCCCTGTTTCACCTGTTCTGCAACGATATACTCTGTCATCATCTTCGTCATACTCGCTGGCGGCATTGCCTTATCCGCATTAACCGAAAGCAAAATCTGGCCTGTGGAAGCTTCCATCAGGACTGCCGATCTTACATCAAGTCCAAGCGAGTCAACTGAGGGAATGCTAACCGCCTTTGCAGGCGTTTTCGTTGTTGTAGCTGCCGCGGTCAGGACCTGACCAGAGTGACTTGCTGCGGCCATAACAGGCATCACTGCGGACATGCATAGCATGTTAAGGAGCATAACGGAGGCTACGCTCTTTTTGAGGATCTGATGCTTCTTCTTATTCATGTGTTTGGCTTTCAATGATGAATACTCCCTTCGATCTGAAGCTTCTGAAATGATGCCTCAGTGCAGCTCAAGCTGCTGTTTTCATAGTCCCTGTCAATGTATCAATGGATGTGTGATTCTCTGACTATATGCGCTGTATCGATATGAGCAAATTCTTTGCTCTAACGTCCAGATCAATTGTCACTTCGCTCGCATCTTGCCATATGCTTATGTAATGGGCATCGGCTTCTCTTCATGTGGGATAAGCCAATTCCGGCTCACCTTAAATCGATAAAATAAATCATCATGGATCACGTCAAAAAATCGCCGCAACGCCCAGATCCATCGTTGGACGGCACCGCTTGTTCTATTCTATCACAGGGATATCCGCAAAAAAAGACAAGCCCAGCGAAAATCGCTGAGCTTGCCTTGGAAATCATTAACTCTCTTCGGATTACAACGAGTAGTTAGGTGCTTCTTTTGTAATCTGTACATCATGCGGGTGGCTCTCACGAAGACCAGCGCCTGTAATACGGATAAAGCTTGTATCATTCCGCAATTGATCTAGATTACTTGTTCCGCAGTATCCCATACCCGAACGTAGACCACCGATCAACTGATGGATTGTATCAGACAGCGGACCTTTATAAGCTACACGGCCCTCAATACCCTCAGGTACCAATTTCTTGTCATCATCTTGGAAGTATCGATCTTTACTACCTTGTTTCATTGCAGCCATCGAACCCATACCACGATATACTTTATAACTACGTCCTTGGAAGATTTCAGTTTCTCCTGGACTCTCTGCTGTTCCTGCAAACAGGCTTCCCAGCATTACCGCATGAGCACCGGCAGCAAGAGCTTTAGTAATCTCACCAGAGTATTTAATACCGCCGTCAGCAATGATAGGTACGCCGTATTCACGCGCCACACTTGCACAATCATATACAGCTGTAACTTGAGGAACACCAATACCTGCAATAACACGGGTTGTACAGATGGAACCTGGCCCAATACCTACTTTGACAACCGAAGCTCCTGCTTCAATCAGATCACGTGTGGCTTCACCCGTAGCAACGTTGCCTGCAATGATGGTGAGCTCAGGGAAACGTTCACGTAACTTGCGAACCGCTTCAATAATGTTAATATGATGTCCATGCGCTGAATCTACTGTAATCAGATCCACACCCGCTTTGACCAGAGCGTCTGCACGTTCAAAAGTATCTTTCGAGATACCAATTGCTGCACCAACCAAAAGGCGGCCTTGCGCATCTTTCGCAGCTTGCGGGAACTGAATTGCCTTCTCGATATCTTTAATCGTGATAAGGCCCTTCAATGTGTTGGACTCGTCCACCAATGGAAGTTTTTCAATTTTATGCTTCTGCAAAATACCTTCTGCCTCTTGCAGTGTTGTACCGACAGGAGCTGTAACCAAATTCTCACGAGTCATGACTTCACTAATCTTGATGTTGAAATCATGGATAAATCGCAAGTCACGGTTGGTCAGAATCCCTACGAGCTTCTGATCTCCTTCAACGATAGGCACACCAGAAATCCGGTATTTTGCCATAACTGCCTCAGCATCAGATACCAGATGTTCAGCTGTGAGTGAAAAAGGATTGGTAATTACACCACTCTCTGAGCGTTTAACCCGATCCACTTCTTCAGCTTGTTGTTCAACGGACATATTTTTATGAATAATACCAATACCGCCTTCACGCGCAATGGCAATCGCCAATGTCGCTTCAGTAACAGTATCCATCCCTGCACTAATCAAAGGAATGTTCAATTTGACGTTATCACTCAAACGAACGGATACGTCTACTTCTTTAGGCAGTGTCTCGGATTTCCGTGGCACTAGCAATACATCATCAAAGGTGAAGCCTTCCTTACCAAATTTATCTTCCCACACGCAAGTGTTCCTCCTTATGTTTGCTCAGCTTTACGGACCAAGACCCGAAGATTCCAGGCTGTATTGTATGCCGAAAATTCGTTTTCTGAAAATATATTATTGTCCATCTTAGCAAAGCGATATTTAGAATGTCAAGGGAAACTCCTTGGAACAATCAGGTGTGCTTCCCCTTGTACACAAATGTGTTTCTTACGTGGACAAGTCTTGAAAATATAACAAAAAGCGTCCTTCCATTTAGATCGGACGCCTGCCTTTGTTATGAGTGTAGTTTAAGTATTCCTTAATTGAAGATTTTTATGTTCTTACCTATATTTAAATAAAAATAAAAACCACCACCGAATTACATCGGCAGTGGTTCTTTGCTTGGCGGCGTCCTACTCTCCCAGGACCCTGCGGTCCAAGTACCATCGGCGCTAGAGGGCTTAACGGTCGTGTTCGG
>Ga0105246_10000165_pt1 | contig 31859 bp, 33 predicted proteins | sample KBSM64metaG_FD_99694 | JGI IMG/M metagenome (GOLD analysis project Ga0105246, IMG submission 99694) | Miscanthus rhizosphere microbial communities from Kellogg Biological Station, Michigan, USA - KBS M6-4 metaG | ecosystem: Host-associated > Plants > Roots > Rhizosphere > Soil | place... | reverse complement strand
ATCTTATTATTATATACTCACTTCATAAAAGTAAGTTTATGAGTAATAATACGTATTATAGATGTACATACCATTCCGCGGATGAGTTGAAGCTTCTAAAATAACAATTTAATAATAAGGAGATGCAAGATATGAAGAAAGTGTTGGGATATGTTTTTTTGGTAGTGCTGGCAGGTGTATTCGTCATGACAGGATACACGAAAGTCACTGGAGCAGATATGATGATTGAGACATTCGAGAGTTTCTCCTATCCAACGTGGACAATGTACTTGATCGGTGTGTTGGAACTGCTTAGTGCGGTTGGTTTGCTCATCCCGCGCACCCGTATTTTGGCTTCCGGAATACTCACATTCATTCTGATTGGAGCTGTGGGCAGCCATCTAATCTATGTACAGTATGCGGCTGTACCGCTACCAGCAGTATTACTTGTGGCTAACATCGTGGTGTTAATGGTCAGTCTGCACAGACTGGAAGAGGAAGAAAACAGCATGGAAATGGTGGAAGCGTAAAGAAAGCAGAAAGAAAGCAGAAAGAAAACAGAAAGAAAGCACAAAGGTCTTAAACCCTTAGGAACCGTGCTTGTTCTTGTCAAGAAGGGAGTTACATAACTTGTGCTTCTCGTCATGAGCTATGTTACTCCCGTTATAACATGGAGGTGGTGTGTAGTTATTTGATAACTGCAACCATATCCTCTACGCATTAGATACTTCGTTGACCGCGTTTGATGATTCGCTGGGTATCTTTGGTCCCGGATTGTTCAATCCAAACGGCACATACCTGACGAACCCAATCGGGGTTTGTTTTACTGGCATCGTTTAACCAGTTGCTAACGGAGTCCTGTACATAGGGATGTGCATCGGATTTCACAGCAGATAACAGGGGGAGAGCCATTTCCGGGTTTTCTTTTAAAGGCTGGATATGTTTTGCCCATACCCCGCGAGGACGGATAGATTCAATGGCAAAGCGCCTAATCATTGGGTCGGGGTCGGTACTCCACGGGATTAAACATTGGAGGGCTGTTGTTATATCTTCACGAAAGGAATCCCTCACAGCCATCCAGGAAATCTCCCTTACACCAAAGTGAGGATCTGCTGCAAACATACGGATCTGCTCCAGCTTTTCTGTCAGATGAAGATCAGGGTTCAGCCCTATAATATAAGCTGCCCAGCAGCGGACACTGTCTGAACGGTGCTTTGCAAGGAAGTTGAAGAGATGTAATTTCTCTTGAGCAGGTTGTCGCTCCATATACTCCAGCCATTGCCTGCCAATTGCCGGTATAACTTTCATAATGCGCTGTTCATCCTTCGGTGCTAGTCTTGTGGTAACATCTTGAATGGAGACGGGGATATCGAGTTCACGAGTGATCTGTTCAAAAAGAAGAAGATGATTCACGGCCAGCCATTCCGTCAAATTTACAGATTCAATCGTTCCGCTCTGCAATAAGCTGCAGACTTGCTCTGGAATTTCGGCAGCTTTACGCGCACCTTTGCGAAGCAGAATATTTTCAGGGATAGTAACGTTAGAGTTGGGATGCATGGTATGGCCTCCTTGTTCGTCTAAACTTATTATGTATACCATACAATAGACAGGAATGCAGAGATGTAAGGTGAATTACAAGTTTCACAGTGGAGAAGCCATTTTACGAAATTTCATCATTTCATGCGGGTGAAGGGCAACCGATTTGAATGAGGTACGAATTCGACACGTTTGCGAGAGTTCTTTCATAGCTACTGTGACTGATTCTCTTGAGGCACCAGCCATCCAGGCGATCTCCTGATGTGTGATTATACACTGAATAAGACAAAACCCCTCTTTTTCCTCCCAACCCATCTGCTCGGCTAACCGACATAAATTATGCATGATTTTGTCATGTAAACTTCCGAGTGCTAGAGTCTGTGTCAGCTCACTCATTTGTTTGATTCGTTCACTCAGAACGTTCATCATTCTCATCATAAAGGCTGGATGTTCGATTAAAAATTGCTCAAATCGGTTTCGATCCATTAGGCAGATATCACATGTCTCCATCGTTTCAATATATAAATCGCGTGTGCCAAGAGAAATATGATTCAGCTCTCCAAAAATATGACCTTCACTCAACATATCTACCGTAAATTGCTTCCCTTCAGGGCTTAATGTGTATAAACGAACTTTACCTCGCTTGATGAAATAGAAACCTTCTGTAAAAGTAGAAGGTGTTTGAATGGTGCTTTGTTTCGGGAACGATGAAATGGACGTCATGCTGTCCATTTCAATGAGATCGGCCTCGGATAAGGAGGACATGAGGTCGAACTGAGACAAATACAGGATTTTATTCATGAGGCTCCTTTCGCTCACCTTATAAAGTGATAAAAAAAGAAGAACCCGATGAAGCCAGGGTTCTTTGGCAGCGTGTTATCCTTTGCTTAGGAGTACGCTGTTTTATATATGATGATATAACATTCTAGCTATAATAACTTTTTTAGTTGAGAGACGCGTCCCTGGCTAATGCCAAGTTTCTCCGCAATTTGCTGTTGAGCGAGGCCTGGATGTTGTTCAATAATTTCCTTCATCTGTTGCAGCATGCGCGCCGTTTTTGGCCGCAGGTCGGGGTAGTCCTGGCTCGCAGCAGTATCTCCTTCTTCCCAGGAGGAAGCTGAGGCAGCAGCGGGTTTAACAGCAGGACGTTCTTTGGGTGCAGAAACCTGTTTGTTTTCAGGTACGAACCAGTCGGGAGTGTCATCTGGGTGTTTTAATTGAATTGCACAAGTCCGGCAGATGAATTGCTCTTTGAAATACATTTCCGTATCCACGTCACCGCAAAAAATACACAATGTTGATTTGTACTTCCTTAAAATCAACTCTTTCCCTTCAATGAAAAATTCAAGCGGATCGCCGATATGGATTTCCATTGTATCCCGCATTTCTTTGGGAAGGACAATTCGTCCGAGACGGTCCAGAGATCTCTTCATTCCGGTTCTTTTCATCGCATCTCCCCCGCATTATTAACATTAAAACCTGTCCTTATTGTAAGGAAGAAAGGGCTTTAATACAACAATAATATTTCAAAAAAAAGGGATTATTCCAACTATTATGGGAAAATAAGTTTAGAAAGCGCGGGAGCGACGGCTAAAGTGAAGAGTGCGGCCAAAACCATGGAGATACTGGAGATGGTCCCCGTTAGCGAACTTAGTTCAAAAGCTTTCGAAGTTCCCGTGCCATGGGCACCGGTTCCAAGCAGAGTACCACGTGCAATTTCGCCATCAATACGAAGCATTTTGACGATGGAAGGCCCCATGATAGCCCCAAGCAGCCCCGTCATAATCACGAATACGGCCGTCACTGCCGGGATTCCCCCGATAGAAGCTGATACATTCATCGCAATGGGCGTTGTGATCGAGCGCGGAATCAGACTATGAATCAAGCCGGAGTCGAGGTGCAGCCATTTTGCAAGCATAGCCGAGGAGAGTACGGCAACAACTGAGCCGGTCATGACACTGACTACAATCTCGGAAATATGTTTTTTGAGTACATGGAAGAAGGTGTAGAGCGGTACCGCAAATGCGACCGTAGCAGGTTGCAGCAGAAGGCTAAGCCATTTGCCTCCGCTACTATATGCGGCATAATCTGTTCCAGTCACTAGAAGTATGCCTACAACCAACAGAGGGGTAATGAGCAATGGTGACAGATAGACTTTGGGCAGACTGCGATACATTCGCTTAGCAACCATATAGATTCCGACCGTTAATAGCAGACATAAAAATCCAATCATCCCGTATGACGCTCCTTTCGTTTGGCAATACGTGTAGCAACCAGACCAGTACAAGCCATCACCAGAAATGTGCTCAGTAGTACGATAAATAAAATTTGTAATCCGTCATGCTCCAACATGGGCATGTAATTCATAATGCCAACCGCCGACGGGATGAAAAATAACAGCAGTTCACCGAGCAGCCATGCCGCACCGATTTCGATCCAGCGCAGTTTCACCACACCGGTCTGAAGCAGGATGAACAAGATAACCATCCCGAGAATGGAGCCTGGTACAGGTAGGTGGAGAGCACGGGCCAATAGGTCCATGAGCAGTGAAAAAACCATTAACAGTGCAACTTGTGCAATCCCGATGCCCCATTTTTTCACAGGAATCCCTCCTTTATAGATGAACATGCTTTGATGCATTTCATTTGAATGTTCGTGAAAAATGAATGGAAACGTTGCTTCGTATCACAAATTTTACATCGCATTCTTTCATGAGTAAAATGCATATTAAGAATGTTTTCTATTCCATTTATCTATGATGGGTTAGTTATGGCAGAAGGACAGGAGTGGAACGAAACGATGGATATTCGCCATCTGCAATATTTTCTGGAGGTCGCCCGCCAGCAGAGCTTCACAAAAGCTGCCGAGGTGCTGTATATCACCCAGCCCACAATCAGCAAAACCGTCAAGAATCTGGAGGATGAGCTGGGCGTGACCTTACTGGATCGTTATGGTAAACAGGTGAAGTTAACGGATGCGGGGCATGTCTTTTTTCGGCAGGCGCTGGAGATTGAAAAATCATTCCGCAGTCTTTCGTCCGAGCTGGACGATCTGATGAATCTGAAGAAGGGACATCTGCGTATTGGATTGCCGCCGATGGTGGGATCAAGCTTCTTTCCGATGATTATCGGTGAGTTCCACAAAGCGTATCCCCAAGTGAGCATTCAATTGTTCGAGGATGGTGCGAAAAAAGTGGAGGCTGATGTCATCAGCGGTGCACTAGATATTGGTGTGGCGGTGCTACCAACAGTGGATGATCTGCTGGATCATTTTGTATTTGTTCAGGAAAAGCTGAATCTGCTTGTACATCCCTCGCATCCGCTTGCCGGCAAGGAGTCGGTCGCGCTTCATGAACTGGAACAGGATGCATTTGTGTTGTTCCGGGAGGATTTTGCGCTCCATGACCGCATTATTGTGGCTTGTCAGCAGGCTGGATTCCAGCCCCGAGTCGTGTATGAAAGTTCACAGTGGGATCTGTTAAGTGCGATGGTTGCGGCAAATCTGGGCGTTGCCCTGCTGCCGGAGACGATCTGCCGCGAAGTCGATGATATGCGCGTGCGGATCATTCCGGTCGTGGAGCCAATCATTCCATGGCAGCTTGGCATGATCTGGCGGAAGGATCGATATCTTTCTTTTGCTACGCGGGAGTGGATTACATTTACCCAGTCGATGCTGGGAGAACAGATGAAATGAAGCTGGATCATTGATACAATGTAAACACAAATACTAGTGGGGGTGTGGAACTTATGAAACTGCGGGTATCCGCTGTACAATACCAATTGCAAACGATCCGCTCATTTGAGGAGTTTGCCGCTCAGGCGGAACATTACATACGGACAGCAGATGAATTCGGAACGGAATTCGTGCTGTTCCCTGAATTTTTCACTACACAATTAATGTCCATTGGGGACGCACAAGGAAATGCATTAACAATTGAAGATTTGCCTGATTTTACAGAGCAATATGAGCAGTTGTTTATCTCCCTTGCTGCCAAATACAATATGCATCTAATCGGAGGTACGCACGTTATTCGAAAGGAAGGCAAGCTGTACAATACGGCGCATATGTTTTACCCGGATGGACGGATTGCACGCCAGGCCAAGATTCATATTACGCCTACCGAAGTGACGGAGTGGAATATGGCGGCGGGGGACGGACTTGAAGTGTTTGATACGGACAAAGGCCGCGTTGCGATGCTGACTTGTTACGATATTGAATTCCCCGAAATTGTACGTATGGCAAAAGCCAAGGGCGCAGATGTGATTTTCTGTCCTTCCTGTACGGACGACCGCCACGGATTTTATCGGGTAAGGTATACGAGTCATGCGCGCGCAGTGGAGAATCAGGTATACGTTGTATTAACGGGGACGGTAGGTCATCTGCCTACGGTTGATTTCATGCGTGCCAATTATGGACAAGCTGCGATTATTACACCGAATGATGTGCCATTTCCGCCGCGCGGTATTCTGGCTGAAGGTGAGATTAACAACGATATGATCGTCACAGCCGATCTTGATCTGGACTTGCTGTATGAGGTGCGTGAACGTGGCTCCGTAACAACCTGGCGTGACCGCCGCACCGATCTGTATACGGATTGGGAGTAAAATTACGCAGGAGGGATTAAGCAGGATGTATGTCAAAGAAATGCTGATAGTTGCGCCTGATGGTAGTACCAAAGATGGTGGAAACAAAAATGGTAGAGCTAAAGCGGTGATCCGCAATTATGTAGCTTCCGATTTTGAAGAGCTGATTCGCATTCAGGCGGAAAGTTTCCCGCCACCATATCCGGAGGAACTACTATGGAACCAGGAGCAGCTCAGTAGTCATGTGCAGCATTATCCCGAGGGAGCTATCTGTATCGAGGTAGACGGGGAACTGGCTGGTTCGATGACTGCACTGCGAATGCAGTGGGATTCTGCGTACCCATCCAGCCACACATGGGCAGAGGTTACGGATGATGGATATATCCGCAATCACCAGCCGGATGGGAACACGTTATACATCGTTGACCTCTGTGTCCGTCCGAAATATCGCAAATGGGGGCTGGCTCAGCTCATGATGCAGGCCATGTACCATCTTGTGATCGCACAGGGGATGGATCGTTTGCTCGGGGCAGGGCGGATGCCTGGATATCATCGGGTTGCGGAGCAGTTGTCCGCACAGCAGTATTTGGATCAGGTTGCAACCGGAGAGAGGCATGACCCGGTTATTTCTTTTTTGCTACGATGTGGGCGTATGCCTGTTGGTGTGGCTGCCGATTATCTGGATGATGAGGAATCTTGTCATTATGCGGCTCTGATGGAGTGGCGTAATCCTTTTAAATAGGGCTGGTGTCCATTGAAACAAACAATTGCACTGAATACATATTTTAATTAGGAGGCTTTTAACTATGGAATTTACACGTATTACATCCATTCAAAATCCGTTGTTCGCTCAAATGCACAAACTGATGCAGGAAATTTTTCCGCCGGAGGAAGTGCTGGACTTCCCGTTATGGGCTGAACCGCTGGAGGACCCTGGCATTCGGGTGTTTGTCGCTGTACATGAGGGTCAAGTGGTTGGTGCAACGGAGTACCGTTATTATGAGGACTGGAATGTAGCCATGACTGATTTCACCATTATTGGGCGCGAAGGTTTGGGAATCGGGGCATTCCTGGCGAATCACCGTAAGCGTGATCTGCAGCAACTCGCTGCTGCCAATGGCAAAACATTGTTTGGCATGTTTGCCGAAATCTACAATCCATATCTAAGCCAGGATCATGCGTTTGGCGGCATCAAACCGATGGACCCATACGTGCGCCGCGAAGTGTTATCACATCTGGGGTATCAGCGCCTGGATTTCCCGTATGTGCATCCATCCTGGCAAGGAGACGGTGAAGCGGTAGGAGGCCTGGATCTGTGCTTTATGCCAGGCGATGAGTCCCTTTCGGAGCTGCCATCCAGTCTGGTTGCCGATTTCCTGAATCGGTACTATGCTGTACTGCCAAATAAACCGCAAGAGTGGCTTGCCATGGTAGAGCAATTGAATGCCCGTGAATCTGTGGCATTGCTCCCGTTGTAAGTGAAAACGAATAAAGGTAAGTAAGACATTATTCATGTGTTAAACCCGCAAGGATGTACAGCAAAAAAACTAAGTTTAGACTTGCTGTCAGCTCCCCAGCAAATGAAATATCAGGTGAATAGCCACAGCAGTCGCTGTGGCTATTCACCTGATATTAGGGAGGGAAGACATCGCCCTGAAGTTAAATTGTTGGTACTTCAATAGCTTTACAGTAAAAAAAGTAAATTCAGCTTGTTTGTAATCTGGTTCCTAATCGTTGCATAAGAGGATTTTTATAGAATATTTTATAGAACATAAGTACTTTGTGTTAGATATTCCCTAAAATTATAGATCAGTAGCAGATTTAGTTTGAAATATATCTGGAAGACGGTATAATAAAATAAATCTATAACGATTAATTAACGTTGTTTAGAGAAGTTTACATTCATGGGAAAGAAGGAGGATGAATGAACGTTCATGATCGGGTTGAAGAGATTTATCAAGAGATTTGGCTCAGAGAGCTTTTTGCGAAATACAGGCCTGAAGGGGAAACACATCTGTTACAAGCGATTAACTTTAGGGATCAGATGAATCGGTTCAGCTGGGGAATGTTGTTTTTATACATATATGTTTTGGGGCGTCGTTCCAAGGAGGAATTACCAATTTCAATTGCAGCCGATATGGAATTGATCTGCTTGTCCTCCCGGATCCTTGATGATGTGTTGGATGAGGATAATTCCCAATTGGAAAGATGTATTGGCCGACAAAACACATTATTTTTATTCACGGAGTTACTAATTACCTCATTGCGACAGTTACAGGCATTTGAATGCAGGGATATAGGTTATATGCACCTTCATAGTGCATTGCAGGCAGAGTGGCTAGATGTAAATCGAAACATGTTTGACGAAATTAGTGAGCAGCAGTACATAAAAAAGATTCTGCCCAAGAGTTCTGCCATGTTCAAATTTGTTACGGCATACGCAGATTCGAATCATCAGGAATTTTGGGATGAATTTTGGAATTGGGCATGTATGGGTATGCAATTATCAAATGATTTAAGTGCGATATACAATGATGAGAAGAGCGACCTTATCAAACTAAAGCCAACACTACCACTACTTAAAACGTTTGACGTAAGCGACGAAGCTCGTAAACTTGAGATCAGGGCTGGTTTTATGGAGTACGCTTCGGGCAAGGGATCAGTTTCTACTGTTCGAGAGTTCATTGAGGCCCAAGGGGCTTTGGAATACTGTCTAATACTTCGTGAGTTATGTAAGGAACGTTGCCTGCATATGCTGCAAGAGCAGTTCCCTGAACAAACCGAAATGACAGGAAAGCTACTAGCCTATTTAAATATGGTGGCTGCATGATGTTTCCGAAACGAATCGGCTTCATTCCGATCAATGCCCTGCTGATGCTGGTGACAATCCTCCATTTTGCCCGGTTTCAAACAAACTTGTTTGTTTATGACCTTATTCTCATTGGTGTGCTGATCCTAACAGGCACTTTCATTTATCTGGGAACGTTAGCCGTCGATTCAACCAAATGGTTTATTTTTCTGATGTATACAACCGCTTGGATTCTGCTTTTGCTAAATGGCCCTTCCTATCTCTATTACGGTATTGGGCGGATTCTGATGAGCTTTGTTCCTAATATGTTGTTTATTTTTTTCGCCCATTTTACAAACTTGCCACGAAAATCACTCTACCATAAATGTAATATGATGCTCCTAATATCGGGGCTGGTTACGTTGGTTTCCTTGTTAAGCTTTATTCCGTTTTTAAGCTATGTACTTTTTTTGCATGTACTGTTTTCGATGTATTGTTGTGTCTGGTTGTCCATCCATTACAAGCATAGGCAGAGAAAGATATTAAGTGTGGACCGAAGGATTATGAATATGTCGATTGCAGTGTCGTTTATACCGTGTATAGCGGCATACACCATATTTGGAGGTCTAATGCCCTCGCAAGCCAAATTCTATACCATTTATGCCTCCGTATTCTTGCCCTTAGGAGTAGGATATCTTCTGCTGAAACGAAACGGGATACAGACTCGTTTTGATTATCGATTAACTCTGAATTTGCTTGCACTTTTTATAGGCGGAGCAGTTCTGTTCATTGGATTTGTGATGTATGTGATGGGTCTATCCTTTGTACAATCTCTGTTACTTCTTCTTATGGTATATATCCTATTATACGTCCATGTGAGTTTACAGAAATTACTATCCTTACGTCAAGTACAGGTGATGAGCAGAGCAAAGGAAGAACTTGAGAAGGAACGATTAGAAATTCTTCAAAATGTAACCTATGATCGTTATATTACAGCACTTAATGGCATGATAAGACAGTTTATCGATAGAACCATTCCACTTAATGGGATGCTGACGATATGGAAAGAACAAGAAAGTAGTTATATTTTGGAGCAAAATGGCATATTTGAAGAATGCTCGCTAAAAAAAATTAATGTGCACAAACTTAAAAATGTCGTTGATACAATTTCGATTGAGGGCGAAATTTATTATGTCTTTCCTTTAGTTTATCAAAAAAAGGTCAATGGTTGGATGATTACCGGCCATAAAGTAAACAGTGACAAGTTCACAACTCAAGAAGTCGAGACCTTAATGCTGCTTGCTGATATGATCTGCGAGATTTTGAAAACAACGGAGATCCTATACGAGAACCAGCGACGATATGTACAACTCCCAAATTTGACATATGAAGATTATCAGAATATCCGTATTTCTCAAAAGACAGAAGATATTCGGAAGGAAGTGGCGCTGTACCTTCACGATGATATTCTTCAGTCCATATCGGCTGTGCAAAACATGATTGAAGTTTTAGAGACTCCTCGGCAAAAGGAACTTCACGATTTTATTAATGAGACATTAGAAGGAATTATTCGTTCAATTCGCAACAAAATGTTCGATATCTATCCAACAACACTGAAAGATTTGGGGCTCTATCAGAGCCTGACTATACTCTGCAATCGGCTTATGGAAGAAGCGGTGATGCAACCAAACTTGAAAATACGTGTGGAATCCGAGATGGAACTTGAGGTAGACGATTCGTTGCAATTCACCGTATTCCGAACGATTAAAGAATTGGTACAGAATGCAGTTAAGCATGCTCAGGCAAAAGAAATTGTGGTGTCTGTAGAACTATCGGAGGACCATATTCTAGTCGTTGACGTTATTGACGACGGAGTAGGTATCGATGTGGAATCTGACTTGGTCCGGAAGACCGCTGTGCCCCACATCGGACTGTTAACAGTGAAGCAAGAAATTGACTCTTTGCATGGAGAATTGTCCATCATGAGGAATGCTACGAATGGAACCCATGTCCAGTTCAAACTTCCAATGGAAGGGGCGAATATGAATCATGTATATCATACTATTTGATGATCACAAGCTCTTTGCCAAGAGTTTAGAAATATCAATGAAGGGCATAGTAAGCAAATTCGAGGTTCACACTTCACCTGAGGATATTGTTCAGATTCTGAAAAAGAGAAAGCCTGATATTCTTCTTCTAGATATCCATATGGGAGAATATAGTGGTCTGGATGTGGCGACTGAGGTGCTGACACATTATCCTGATTTGAAAATAGTCTTCTTGTCCGGATACGATCTGGTAGAATATCATAACCGGGCGATCAAAATCGGGGCTAAAGGCTTCATTAACAAAAGTATCTCCGTTCATGACTTGGCTATGCAAATTGAGCTTGTAGCCAAAGGAGGAATTATTTTTCCGAAATCCAATCAGGATACAGTTCCTCTGACCAGTCGTGAAAAGGAGGTTCTGCAACTAATGGCGGAAGGCATTACACAGCAAGAGGTGGCTAATAAATTATTTATAAGCCGTAGGACAGTCAACAACCATATACAAACAATCAATGAGAAATTTAATGTGAATTCTACGGTCTCAGCTATTATTAAAGGAATAGAGATGGGAATCGTGGTCTTGAAATCTCCAAAATGATTAACCTGTCTTAAAACTCAAAGCTTATAGAAGTAGTTATGAAAAGCAATTTGTACTGGGCACTCGGTACAAACTGCTTTTTTTTATTGAAAAATTGCACAAAATACTCGTTTTGTATCGGAAATAATTTCCTATACTAAGGTTAACAAAGCAAAGGAGGCAGTTGAAATGACAGAAAACCTTTGGAGTGTAGTGAGAGAAATAAAAAGCGGGACGTTATGTTTAGCAGACATACAGGATAAGGCTCCTAAGAATGTGGTAACACATCTGAATAATCTGTTCTCTGGAAAGGAACGGAACACAAGGGTAATGAACGATATTGTAGCATTAAAGGGTGCTTGGCCTGATTGAATTTATGACATTTTCCAGCAGCCCAATGTAAATCATCAATAAGTAAAAGGAGTTGTAACATGCTGACAGTTCGAAACATGACATTTTCGTATGCGGATCCAGTCTTAGAGGAAGCATGCTTTGTCTTTAAACCCGGAACACTTTACTTCCTATTAGCTCGTAATGGTGCGGGGAAGAGTACCTTGTTCAAGCTGCTAGCTGGAGAACTGCAGGCGTCTTCCGGGGAAATCCATATGACAGAGAATCTAATATTTCATAGGCAGCAACCAGTATATTTTGAGGACATGACGGTAAGGGAAAATATCGAGTGCTTTTTACAGTTGTTGAAGACAAAGGCGCGTTATGAAGAACTAAAGGACGAATATCATCTGGAGAGTATCGAATCCAAAATTGCCCGGAAACTTTCAGGTGGGGAAAAGCAAAGGCTGTACTTGGCTCTAACGGGTATGAGTGACGCAGGAATTCAGCTCTATGATGAGGCCGATGCCGCTCTTGATGCAGGTGCAAGGCAACAGTACTACCAAGAGGTTTTGCAACGGAATGCTTCAGAGGGGCGGATTGTGATCGCGATTAGTCATCATATTAGCGAAAGCTTAAAGTATGCTGATCGAATCTGTGTACTGACCGAAAGGCAGTTGTACGAGGTAGATCCAGCAGAACTCCCACAAGAACTAGCTGATCTAAATGAAGATAAAATTATGGAGTACATTGAGAGGGTGTGCATGCAACCATGAGAACGTTAACGTTTAATTTTCTGAAGGCGGATTTGCGAATGCCACAGCTTATGTTCTGGGATTGGTTGTTTCCTCTGGTTCTGATTCTGGCCTTTAGTGTGTTTATTCAATCACAAGAGTTTTCTAGCTTCTTACTGCCAGGTCTGGTCAGCCTATTCATTATGCAGAGCATCATCTTCTCGCTACCTTACCGAATAGCGCAATTTCAGGAGCAAGGAATTCTGGCCTTGGTGAAAGAACGTGGTAATCCGGTGAAGCTGTTAACAGGGTTTTATCTGAGTCGATTCGTTATTTTGGTGGTACAGACCGTCGCGATTTTAGTGATCGGAGCATGGTTGCTGAAGGTGCCGTTAGAACTGAACATCGGCCTAATGGTAGTAGCGTTTGTAGCAGCAACACTTCTATTCATGCTACTTGCGACATGCTGCGGTATTGTAATGAAAAAGCAGAATGCGGCATTGGGTTTGTCTCAGGCTATCTATTTTGTACTGATTGGAACTTCAGGCATTTTCTACCCGATGGAGAAAAGCCCGGAGCTGCTTCAACTCGTATCCGGCTTCTCACCACTATATTATGTGAATGAGTTATGGACCGGTGCGTTATTGGGAGACTCTGTTGGGGCAATCAGAGATATAGGAATCCTTGCGATTTTCACAGTAATCCTTTTGATTTTATCGGGGCTGCTCCTTCGAAATAAAAGGAAAGGTAAACGTAAATATGAAGGTATTGCACAAGCTAACTAGTAAGGATTTTTCGGAGCGTAGTGTCGATGGTTTGCAGAACATGTTTGAGGAAAAATCACTCAGCCCTTATGGTGCGAAACTTGAAGCTCAGTTTTTTCTCTGTGAAGCTGGGGAATCCATTCTGAAAGTAAAGGGATCACTCAAGGTCACCAAAGAATCTTTGCCAGAACAACTGTTAACACGAACAATGATATATTTCCCTGAACAACGATATGGGCTGGAATATATTCATCAGACACCAATTATTGATTTTGAATTTCTGTACGAGCTTAGAACAGATAAAGATTACTTCAATCTTGTTGTGCTCGACCGTGAAGGGCTGATTATCAGTTCGGCAACCTATGTTTTCAATCATTCAAGTATTATACCCTATCCGATAAGGATTCAAGATTTATCTCCACTGGACATCGACGGAGAAATTTATCGGAAAGATGAACAGCTTATATTCCGTTCCACAATGGGAGAAGATTGCCACACATCAACAATTCTTCATACCTGGCAGAATGTTGGCCAGCACGTTGTTCTGCCTGCCAGCAGGACAGAAGCAGATAGGACGTACGAGAGCAGCGTGTTGATTAGTGATATGTGTTCTGGCATGTGGATGGTTATCGCTACCGACGATACAGGCCGTCTCCTTACCCAATATGTTGTTCAAATATGAAAGTAGGGAGAGGTTATGGATGAACAGAGCACTGAAATCAGGTGGGATACTAGAGAAAAATCAAGTGGGAGAAGCTTTGAAGCGATATATTCGAACATGCGGTGAGTTTGATGATCCGGATTATATGTTCGATGAGCTGTATTTCCTTCATATTCTTCTGTGTCGCTATGCATCAGAACTGAAACAAATATTAACGCCTATGGATTATGAAAAGATCGTTTTCAGACATGCTTGTCTGGGAAACACCAAGGAACTCGCACAAGAAATCACAGTATGTGAACTTGGTGCTTTACCAACCTATATACAGAGTCAGGTACTCTTTCGTTACTTGGGTACTGCATATTATCGACTGATTTCCACTGGCAAACGGTTCGACAGATCGGATGAATGGGTCATGTTGCTGAAAAACAACCTTTCTAAGGTACGTGGATATTCCATGATATTCGATTACATGATGCATATATTCTGTACCAAGCTTGGCATCGAAGCGGGTTCTGGTTTATCTCCGGTAACGGTGTACAAGAGTCGGGAGGAATCAATCTATGTAGATACCCATTACTTCCTAGTTCATTCCGATTATTTCAAGCGGCCCATTATGAATGACAATATTGACAGGCTTTTAGAGGGTTGCGAGTACGCTCTTACACACAAGTTAGGTGATTTGGTAGCGGAACTTTATTGGGCTCTGAATGTTTATGGTTATGGGGATAGAGAGGTTTTAAAATTGAAGAGTTTTATGGATAACTTCTATATGGAAGGAGAATGGAGGTACGGGTATACGGATTCTCGTCGGCAAGTGCATGCGCAATATTCTACCATTGCAGCTTATCTTGAATTCATCAGAAGAGAGCAATTGAGAGGAGGTGAGTAAGATATGATCCGGTTTGAAGCGGTCTATCCTTTTGGCAGCGAACAGGATCCTATGGGTAAGGAAGGGTTGACACACCTTTTGGAACATCTGTTGGTCAAGAGTAATATGCCTGACTATAGCTTGCTTGATCTGTGCCGCTCAATGAACTGTACAATCAAGGCTGCAACGTCCAGCCAACATTTGCGTCTTGTTGTAGAGGGGGATAATAGCTCGTTTATGGCGCTTTATCCTGAACTCGTTTCTCTATTATCGAATGCTGCAGCATGTATCCAGCTAACAGACGAAGATCTTGAGCATGAGAAGCAGGTCGTATTGAATGAACTACAGTATAAAATAGACCAAACTCACTCATTAAATCTCAATCAGGCGGGGACAAGCGAGAATATTTCCTACGCATTGCAACCTGTACACCCTGTACTTGGTAATCGAAACACGTTGGCTCGAATCAGTGTAAGGGATATACGCGTGCAACTAATCCGCTTTTTGAATACTCGTGCTGAGATTGAAATACAGTATCAACAACCAACGGATCGAGCAACTTTGGAGAAGCTTACTTCTAAATTAACCGTCCCGAACCGGAGCAGGATATATAGGAAAACCTTATTACAAACGGAACCAAGTGTCCTGAATGTTCGAACATGGGGTGTACATTCTTGGGTAGTAGTAGATGGTGCGGAACATGCATGGCATGAGGCGGCTGTAACGATTCGTTCTGGTGCTGCAATCCGCAAACATATTCGTCATATCTCAAGGAGTCTAGCGGGATATCTAAGAACTTATTGCCGAACTGAATTTGCTGTTCATTGTGAAATTGGGTTAATTACCCTCTATTTTAGGGGAAGTATGAATCAAATTGAACAAGAATTGCTGAGGCTGCTCCGTCTAGATCCCTCCGAGGCAGCATCCTTTTTCATAGAGAGTGTACAGAGGGAGCAACGAAAGCACAGCTTACATCAGGTTTGCGAGTACATTCTACATGACGGAGGGGGCGCATTGCCTACGGGGCAAGAGATTCAATCGTCATGGGATGCTGTAGAAATTTTGAAACAGCAGATTCTATCCGGCTTAGCTGTAGCAGCAACGTTTGCACCGGACACGCAGTTGCTAGAGCAGGCCTATGAAGAAAAAGCAGTGACTCCACTTTACAAGATTAATGACTGGAAAAATACTGGGAGTAGGGATTTGCCGAACCTGATGAATCATGAGTATGTGGAACTTTGGCCAGGCCCTGGATACTTCTCGTCGGGCAAATATGTCTCTCATCTATTATGGTCAATGATAGCGGGACTGGATGGTGCTTTGTTCGAGTATTGTGCGTCACAAGGGTTGACATTGTATAGCCATCAGTTTTTTTCGAGAGAAATGTACGATCAAGGACATGTGATATTGTATGTTCATTGTCCTGATCAAAAAGTCAAAATGGAGATGAGCCAACTCTTTCGGAACATGCTATTGGAACTCGAAGCTAAAATCGATAAGCCAATGCTTGAAAAAGCAGTGTCCAAGGTGCTGCTTAGTAGGGAGCAAGCCAATCGCTCTTCAGCACATCGCATGATGGATCTCTCCAATCAGGTTATGGGATATTCGGGAGTCATTCCAGCTAATGATTACGCAGAGGAAATAGGGAATGTCCAGCCAGAAATGGTGCAAGTACTTATTCAAAATATACTGGATAGTCCCTCGATTATTTTGGGAATGGAGTGCTTGAGATGTTAAATTCCGTACTCGTCACAGGTGAAAACTTACTGTTTGATATAGGAAATAGAGTGATAAGGATAAAAAAAAATCCACAACTGTTCGGAACGATGTGCAAGATCAGGGAAGGGCATGAACCTCTTAGCTCTGAAGAGAAGGATCATTGGGAGAGGCTTCAGACTGCATTACAACTAACGGAGGAACAAGACCTTTTACATGAAGACACTGAAATAGTCATAAAGGACTCACACCTTCAGGAAATTATACATGCACGAAGTATTCGGGTTATGCTAGTCTCTCCATACGAGATACATAAAATTTCGGAAATCATGGAGAATGATTCTGGTGCAAGAGTGCTTCCGATACTCATATGTGCAGAGATGATATACATAGGACCGTTATTGACAGACGGCAACATGTATAAGCATTATGTGAAGCGAATTGCTTCCAATAATCCTCTACTTGCAGATAAGATTCGAATAGCAAAAGAAGCAAAGTCAACAGAAACCTTTTATTTAAATAGGAAAACCCTTCAGGAACAGCAAGAGAAGGTTGAACAATCTATCGGTAAAATCATTTACGATACTTCTCCTAACAGTGTGTTTACAATAGAAGGAGGGATTGTTCGTCAGCATGTATTAACAGGGTTGAAACACAGCGGACTGTATGTCAAAGACAACTTTGACTTGATGAGTGAGTGTGATGACAAGGTGGGGCTTATCAACGGTATACAGACAGAATCTTTTCAGATTAAAGGCATCGATATCCATGTGGCCGTAAGTACCACATCAGACTATTCAATCTATAATCCATTGTTGTTCGCTCAGTCCAATAGCGGTGCGGGATTCACAAGTAATTCGGCTCAATATGCTGCAGTCGGTGAAAGTATTGAACGGCTTGCCGCAGGTAGCTATACGCCTATAATGTATTTGTCCGACTATGAGTCCCTTCCTGGGAGAGGTCCGCACCCTTCCCAATATGTATTGTTTTCGGAAACGCAGTACGCAGATTCAAATTTCCCGTATCAACGCTTCAATGAATCAACTCAAGTTCGGTGGGTTGAAGGTGAGAATCTGGCAACACAAGAACGAGTATTTCTGCCTGCGGCATTGGTGAATTTACCTTACAGAGTGACAGAAAATGAAGCAAGGATATCTCCGGCAATTTCGACTGGCCTGGCATTACATGGAAGTTATGAACAGGCAGTGCTCAGTGGTATTTTTGAGGTGGTCGAAAGAGATGCTTTTGCAGCAAGTTGGTTGCTTAAACTGCCTCCGAATAAGTTGCTTCAAATAGAAGATTATCTTTCAAACTATAACTCATTGAAAGATGAGCATCTGTGTTGCAGAGCATTTGATATTTCTCTTAACAACTTATTTAAGACATTGGTTGTGACTATTCATGACCGGGAAAGTGGACATTTTATGATTGGAGCAGCAACACGATTCACATATGAAGAGGCTGTTTCCAAGGCATTTCTAGAAGCAGCGCAGGGAATATCTTATATCAATATGCTGAGTGTTAAGTACAGAGGTGATGATTTCATTGGTAACTATAACAGGATTGATACGTTTCAAAAACATGCAGCTTTTTACTCTATATATCCTGAAATGAGAGCCAAAGTAGGTTATTTTCTGAGTGGAAATTACAGCAGTTTCAGAGAAAAGCCGGGTTCATTCCAGGATGAGCCAGAGATATATCACAATATGGACAATCCTGAGAAGCTCAGGGTTGCAGTAGCTACTCTATTGAAAGCGGGGTTTAACCCCTGTGTAGTCAATATGACAAGCAAGGAATTCCAGAGCTTGGGTGTTCATGCGGTAAGAGTTATTATTCCTGGGATGCAGCCTCTACACGGTGCTCATGCTTTCCGATTTCTGGATAGCAAACGGCTCGACCGGATCAGAGAGGATTACAACTGGACTTCAACCGTTAATCCATACCCCCATCCTTTCCCGTAACAAAAATTAATCTTGGTTATTGGTATGATTCTGAAGCTTACATTAGGCACAGGGGAGGGTGCAAAACAGGGCTCAGTCATGCTTAATAATATAAAAAAATTATAAATAATTGGAGGAATAATCAATGAAATCATTCGAAATGAACCTGGAAGTACTGTCTGAAACTAACCGTAAACAAGTGGTGGACGAAGAAAATTGTTTCTTTGGCTGCACGACAACCTCAGTCGATGTCAATGATATTGAGCTGGAAGTAGTATCCGAGCAAGCGACGAAGCAGGTGGTGGACGAAGAAAATTGTTTCTTTGGCTGCACAACAACCTCGGTCGATGTCAATGATATTGAGCTGGAAGTAGTATCCGAGCAAGCGACGAAGCAGGTGGTGGACGAAGAAAATTGTTTCTTTGGCTGCACGACAACCTCGGTCGATGTGAATGATATCGAGCTGGAAGTAGTATCCGAGCAAGCGACGAAGCAGGTGGTGGACGAAGAAAATTGTTTCTTTGGCTGCACAACAACCTCAGTCGATGTGAATGATATCGAGCTGGAAGTAGTGTCTGAGCAAGCGACGAAACAGGTAGTGGACGAAGAAAATTGTTTCTTTGGCTGCACGACAACCTCAGTCGATGTGAATGATATCGAGCTGGAAGTAGTATCTGAGCAAGCAACGAAGCAGGTAGTGGACGAAGAAAATTGTTTCTTTGGCTGCACGACAACCTCAGTCGATGTGAATGATATCGAACTCGAAGGAGACGAAATTAGATAAAGAAACTCAAATTCCCCAAGATATACAGAACGATATGTCTTGGGGGAAAATTTGGGGAGAGGAGCGGTTAATGATGACAGCTAAGTATGCCTATTTATTGCCTTATCGTTTGAAGATAAATGATGAAGAAGACAACATTGAAATTATAACTCAGAAACGTTCATTCTCTATGAGAAATAACCAATTATTCGAAATAGTTCAAAGTGTTCTACTATTTTTAGAAACACATACGGAAATTTCTCAGATTGAGGCACATTTTGGAGAACTAATAACCCGAGATAAATTAACAGAAATCCTCACATTTTTATCTGAGCGCAAGCTTCTGTTCTTATCTGAGCAGATTATAGAATCACCAGATCAGAGCCTTATGGTGTTATTGGCACAGTATACGGACAATATCGAAAAGTACTGGAGTATGCTCAAAAATTATACATTCTGTGTATATCAAGACGGAGAAAATACAGCGACAATGGTCAGTACTTTACAGAGATTGGGACTGAAATGCCGTCAGGTGGAAATGGATGACATATCAGAATTAACACCGCAGGATTTCCTCATTGCAGCCATTGACTCTAGTCAATTAACAGTTTTAGACAAGATTCATTTTCAGATCAGTCAACGAAGAGGCGTTCTATGGTCGTTTGTTTTGTTTTATGGCGATAGTTTCATGATTAGCCCTGTTTTAAACCAGAAGGGTTATATCGGGTATTCTTGTCTCAAGGAACAGATTCAATTGCCTCAAGGACAATATGGACTATGCCGGAACATGCTTCTTATATATATAGGTATAAATGATTTGGTGTTGGAGGTTATAACTTCTCTTACTAAAATCAATATCAAAACGAGTTATGGTAAAGCCATCATTTTTAATTCGGTTGAACGAACCTTACAGGTTGAGAAGGTTTATTATCTGCCACCAGACAGACCCGATCATGAGACAGTTTACTTGAAAAGGTGGGATGATGAGCGATGAATAAGAGTGAGAAGCATTATGTCAATGTCGTGGATAAAGGAAATCTGATGACATATATTCAGGCTCATGGCAGGAAAATCCCCATCCTTGTCAATGATGAAAATGGGATGCATAAGTTGGCCAGCGACCATGTAGAAATACTGATGAGATATTTTCCTGTCGCACCAGCAGAGAAAGTCGAGAGGATAGCTAACTATATATACAATGTACTAGAGGACGTTGAAACGGATACAGACGTGACGAAGACAAGTAGACAAATTATAGATTCGACTGAACGACTGAACTTAATTCATTATGGGAACATACAGGAGATGCCTGTGTATATCCTGGATCAGGGTAGTAATGAAGCAAACGATCAGGCTTATCAACGTAATGCCGATATTATTTCTCGAATGGATGAGAATGTATGCGAAAATTATCGGATGCTGGTAGATGAGTATGAACACCGAGAGATGGGAAGGGCAGAGGTAGATCTTATTCAGGCTGCTGACTGGTATACACTTGCTAATCCAGAAATTTTACTTTTGATGGATCATAATGTTGTTGAGAAAGAATTGTATACGGAAACGAGGCTAACTCGAATCTACCATGAGAATTCGAAACTACATTCTTTTTTTCAACAAGGTGACTTTATGAAACCACTCGATGAAATTGATGAAGAGGTAAAGAGTTTCACTACAAAAGGAAGAAAAACGTTCTTTCGCAAGGAGCATATTAAGCTTCCGCCTCCGATTAAACAAAGCAATCGTACCATCGAAGAGGTGATTACTTTACGCAGATCGTTGCGCAATTATACGGAAAAACCTGTGGATATGCAGACTCTGGGCAACATTCTTCATTATTCCTATGGCATCACTGGAAGGTTGAAGAATACTGGATTGGCATTGCGAGCTGTTCCATCTGGTGGAGGGTTGTATCCTGTCGATATTTACATTGCTGTGAATCATGTTGAAGGACTAGTAGCAGGTATGTACTACTATGATCCTTTCGATCACGAGCTGATATTAGTAAACAAGAATGAGTTAAATAGTATCTCCAAGGAAGTCAGCGGTTATCGTGCCATGCTGGATACTTCCGCCTTTACTGTGCTATTAGCAGCGAATTTTTGGAGGAACCAATGGAAGTATCATGAACGGGGTTACAGGGTTATTCTCTTGGACTGTGGACACGTTGCCCAGAATATTCATTTGCTATGTACAGCTTATGGTTTAGGTTCCTGTTGTTTGATGGGATTTGTGGATAATGAAATTAATAAAATACTGGAGTTGGATGGAATATCCGAACATTCCATGTATTTGATTACCGTAGGACATACAACGAAAGGCTGAGAGCAGATGAGCTATGTATTGGAAACAACAGGGCTAACCAAAAGCTATGGCCAAGAGGTTGTGGTAGATCATATCAATCTTCAGATCAAAGCAGGTGAGATTTATGGATTGTTGGGAGCCAATGGTGCTGGAAAAACAACATTAATGAAGATGATCAGTACACTTGTACATCCTTCGGAAGGCGAAATTCTGCTTTTTGGAGAGAAGCTTACAGAGGATAGTAGTCTACTAATGCGGGTGGGTTCCATGATAGAAACGCCTGTGTTTTATGAAAATCTAAGTGCCGAGGAGAATTTAGTAATTCATTGTAAATACAAAAATGCTGATCTTAATCTCCTGAAAGATTACCTTGAAATACTGGGCATCTATGAAGCCAGGCATAAAAAGGTCAAGCAATTTTCACTCGGAATGAAGCAACGGTTGGGTATCGCTAGAGCACTTATTGGTGATCCGCTGCTTTTGGTTCTGGACGAACCGATTAATGGGCTCGATCCAGAAGGAATCAAAGAGATCCGAGAGCTGCTGAAATTCAAAGGAAAACAGAATACAGCTATCTTAATCTCAAGTCATATTCTAAGTGAAATCGAACAATGTGCTGAAAGAATCGGATTCATGCAACAAGGTAAGCTGAAGCGAGAAGTCCGAACGGACGAGATCCATCAGCTTGCGACAACAAATTACGAAATCACTCTTCCTCCAGAAAGACAAGGCTTGGCTAAACTACAGGAAATTTTCAAAAATTCGACGGTCACTGAAGGTGGAGTCAGAATCTCCTCATTGCATTATAATGCGATGGAAGTTGCTGAAGTAATGATTGAGAACAGAATTGAATTTCTCGAAATTAAGTATGCTGAAGATAAACTTGAAAGCTATTACATGAGTGAATCAGCAGGAGAAAGGCTGGATGTGAAATGAATCTAATCAGCATCGAGTTAAGTAAATTCAAGGTTAGTAAAATATTTGGAACACTCCTGTTGTTCAACATGTTGCTGTTTCTGTTCCTGTTCTTGCTTGGAATCAGTACAGGCGGTGTGAAAATGTTCCCAACCATGGATACTGCGATCAACCAGATCAACAATGCGATTGTTTGGCCGGCTTGCATCATGTTTAACGCAGCGTGGTCTGCCAAAATTCTGATTCAGGAGCTTAGAACCAATACAATCTCTAATATCTGGTCATGTGGTATTGATCGTAACCGTCTAATGATGACTAAGATTCTGCTGATTTTAGTCATAGGTATATCCGTCGTTGCGGTTTCAACCTTACTGCTGAATTTTTTGCTCATTGTATTTAGGTCATATATGGATTATTCCGCTGAAGGAACAGCTCTAGAGAAACAATTCACGATGCCATTTGTTATAAATATAACGTGGAATGCGTTTTGTATCGGGATTACGGGGATGCTAGCCATGTTTTTTGGTTCAAGACATTTCTCAGCCATAACTACAATAATTGCTGCACTCGGAATTGCTGCTATTTGGGCAAGTCAAATAAGTTTCCTGAATTTAGACGTATCCGATATCCGACTTCTTCTCATGTTCGGAAGCATTCTCAGCTTGTTATTCCTAGAGCGCAAACTCAAGCGTCTGGATTTTTGAATGGAGTTATCTGTAGCCTTTACCTCCTGCACATGGGTTTGTAAGATCAAGCCCGTGTGCAGGAGGTAAAGGCTCTTAATTATTTTCCTCAGCTTACGAAAAAATGAATGGATATACTGTGCCACTGGGACCCAGTTGCGATTTAAATAAAGGAATACATCCACATATACTCCCTACTCAATTGTATACGTTGTCACAAAGGAAGGCCGAGGGAACATGGTTGGTTTCTGTGCAGTCAGGCCTTCACTTGTGCTGCGATTGCGGTGAGCGTGGTTGTAGGCTTGCGACTGCTGCCAGCCCTTAAAATTTTCCTCCGTCTGCCAGAGTGTCAGTACGACATACGTATCCCCCTTAAGCGGACGAAGTACACGAATACCGACAAATCCGGGTTCATCTTCTACTTTGCGAGCACGATTTTTAAAACGTTCCTCAAAATCATTACGTCCATCTTCAGTAACAGGGATGTTGTTCAGTACAGCGAATCCACCGCCAGTCCACGATCCGGCATCGTCAAAAGCCTCGTAAACAGCCACTTGTTCATCCGACTCAATATGCAGCAGACGATCATTGGTTTCAATAGCGAGAAGCACCTGATCTTCAGCACCTCTCAATCTTAGATGCGGATAAGCCGCAAGAGCATCCGATAAGGGAGATGGAACCAAATAAATATACATAAGAACTTCAGCCTCCTTTTATAATAGGTTGTCAGCACAAGGAGTAGGTTCTCAAATACTTGCTCTTGTCTCGCCGACAGGACTGTCAATATTGACCTACTGTATCGTGCGTCATCAATCATCCTTCAGCATTCATCAACAAATAATTCATTACATATGTGCAGCACCTATAAAGTACGATCTATCTTACTTTGTATAGCCTGACCAGTCTTTCGGCCGCTGTATTTAATTATCAACGGATATTTCTAACATAGCACACGGCAAAGGGCGAGTCCAACAGGCTCACATTTTGCAGAATACGTTTAATGACGAGCGGAGTAGTAGAGGTTTGCTGCCAGAGAAGATAAACAATGAATGACAAACAGAGCAGTAACGATGAAAAAAGAGAGTGAAATCCCATCCAGCGTAACTACGATAATCCATGCCATAGCAAGACTGACAGTTGTTGCATTCCATGAGAAGGCTTTTGCTTTGGTCAGGCAGTAAAGATAACGCTCATCCAGACCATGTTGTCTCCGGCTTATTCCTCTTGTGAAGAACATAATGACAACCGCGAGCAGTAGTCCAACGACGATTCCTCCAACTCCTGTCAAACGATTCACCAGTTCAGGACTCAATATTCTCATCTCCTTCAAAAATAAATAAATCTTCAATTCGACAGTCAAACACTTGGGCGAGCTTGTTAGCAAGTACGAGTGAAGGGTTATACTTTCCAGACTCCAACGATATGATGGTTTGTCTGGAAACCTTGAGTCGTTGAGACAGTTCTTCTTGAGTGATTTTCATATGTATACGTTTGTCTCGGATTAGATTTTGCAAATTATCCTCCTCAAAGTAAAGTTCACTTTACGTAAAGTTAACTTTACTAAAGCGAATAGATAAAGTCAATTTGACTTAATAAAAGTGGCATTTTTTGAGAGTCGATTGTGACTCAAGGGATGTTTCATGATAAAGTAGAACCACTACAAACAGAACGGGTGATCGTATGAAAACAACAATTCGGATATCAGTCAGGCCATTGGTCGAGTACGTGTATCGCAGTGGAAGCATACGTCCGGGATTTCGAACCAATGCATCAATGCAAGAGGGAACACGGATTCATCAGCGGGTGCAGAAGGCGTATACCGAAGAGGATTTAAAAGAAATCGTGCTGGAAGCAGAACTTCAGCATGGGGATCTGACATACGTCATTGAAGGGCGATGTGACGGCCTGATCCGCCTGGAGGGGCAGCTGACGGTAGATGAGATCAAATCCACGGCAGGCAACCTGGACGAGCTGGACGGCGGACTCGACGTACACTGGGCTCAGGCGAAGATGTATGCCTATATGTATGCTACACAGCATGATGAGCCGCGGATGCAGGTGCAGCTGACGTATGTGCATTCGGTGACAGGGGAGGAACGGCGGTTTCGCCGCATGGCGGAGCGGCAGGAGCTCGAGCAGTTTGCAGCAGAGGTTATCGCCGGATATGCACCGTACGCCGAGATGATTGCTGCTTATGAAGCGGAGCGGGACGCTAGTGTGCGCGAGCTGCCGTTTCCTTTTCGCAAATACCGGGAGGGACAGCGCAAGCTGGCAGGGGCAGTGTACAAAACCATTCGTGAAGGACAGGGACTTATGGCCAAGGCACCTACAGGCATCGGAAAAACGATGTCCGTGCTCTTCCCAACGGTGAAGGCCATCGGTGAAGGCGAGGCCAGCCGTTTGTTCTACCTGACGGCGAGAACGACAACGAGAGTGGCGGCAGAGGAAGCTTTTGCCCGGATGCAGGCGGAAGGGTTGAACATGCATGTCATCAGCCTGACGGCGAAGGACAAAATTTGCTTCAAGGACGAGGAAGCTTGCGATACGGGGCAATGCGGCATGTGTGAAGGGTATTATGACCGGATCAACGGCGCTGTGCTGGACATGCTGGAGAATGAAACGTTAATGACACGCCCCGTCATTGAGCGGTATGCCCGTAAACACCGGGTGTGTCCGTTTGAGTTTTCACTGGATGCGGCGTATGCAGCCGATGCGGTGATTTGTGACTATAACTATATTTTTGATCCGCGTATATCGCTTAAGCGCATGCTGGAAGAACAGAAGCGTAAAACAGTGCTGCTGGTGGACGAGGCACATAATCTGGTGGATCGTGGGCGCATGATGTTCTCCGCGGAGCTGGAAAAAGCCGTATTTCTCGATGTCAAAAGAGAGTTCCAGGCGCTGGGCAGCAACGTGCCCGCCGCCAAAGCAATTGTGGACTACACCGGAGCCATCGACAAGTATCTGATTACCCTGCGTAAGAACGGCGGAGAAGAGGGCAAGATCATTCAGCAGGAGGCACCGGAGGAGCTAATCGAACGGCTGGAGCCGTTTATTCTGGTGGCGGAGCAATGCTTGGTCGAAGGTGGGTCGGGCAATGCCGAGATGGATCAACTGCTGCTGGATGCTTATTTTACGGCGCAAAATTTTGTGCGGATCGCCAAGCTGTATGATGAGCGTTTCATAACCTATGCGGAGTGTGTGCGAAGCGAGGTAAGGGTGAAGCTATTCTGTCTCGATCCGTCACAGCAACTGCGACAGACAGCCAAAGGTTTCCGATCGACCATTCATTTTTCGGCTACCCTGTCCCCCCTTCGTTATTATCGGGATATGCTGGGGGCAGAGGAGGAGGATTATACGCTGCAGATTCCTTCACCTTTTAGCTCTGAGCAACTGGATGTGCGGCTAATGCCTCTGTCTGTGCGTTACAAAGACCGGGAGCGTTCCAAACGTCCAATTGCCGAGATGTTACAGCAGCTCGTATCCGAGTGGCCGCGCACTAATCTGCTGGTCTTTTTCCCTTCCTATCCGTACATGCGTGAGATTTATCAGGCATATACACAGCTTCCGGGGGCGAGTGATACGGATACAGTAATGCAGGAGCAAGGTATGAACGAGCAGGAGCGGGAGCAATTTCTGGCGGCATTCCAACCGAATCCCGAGCGTACACGTCTCGTTTTTGCGGTGATGGGTGGCGTATTCTCTGAGGGGGTCGATCTGCCAGGAGATCGTCTGAATGGTGTTGTCGTTGTAGGTGCTGGGTTGCCGCAGATTGGTCTCGAGAACAACGTGCTCAAGGATTATTTTGATAAATCAGGACGTAACGGTTTTAACTATGCTTATGTATTTCCGGGTATGAACAAGGTGCTGCAAGCTGGGGGCAGGCTCATTCGAACCGAAGAAGACAAAGGTGTGCTGGTGCTGGTCGATGATCGTTTCACGCAAGAACCGTATCGTTCCTTATTACCTGAAGAATGGATGGATTATAAACGGATTTAACGGGTTTTCCAGATCTATAGCTCTATTTTTCAATGTTTTACGAAATTTTTTCTTGAATTTCTTAACATTCTTTCATTTTCATGATTGAAACATAGGGTAAACGGGTTATAACTTGGTTAGCACGAACGAACAACGGCGATACCCTATCCGTTCCGCGGTCCGCTTCGAATGCAAATCAAGGAGGTCGGTTTGTGATGAAGAGAAATCATACGATGATGCAGTTTTTTGAATGGCATTTGGCTGCAGACGGCGATCATTGGAAACGACTTGCTGACATGGCCCCGGAACTGAAAGCCAAAGGCATAGACTCCGTATGGGTGCCTCCTGTAACCAAAGCTGTGTCTGCAGAAGATACAGGTTATGGCGTGTATGATCTTTACGATCTGGGCGAATTTGATCAGAAGGGTACGGTACGCACCAAGTATGGCACCAAGCAGGAGCTGGTGGAGGCCATTGCTGAGTGTCAGAAGAGTGGCATCGCTGTCTATGTCGATCTCGTGATGAATCATAAGGCCGGAGCGGACGAGAAGGAAGTATTCAAGGTAATTGAGGTGGATCCCAATGACCGGACCAAGGAAATTTCCGAACCGTTTGAGATTGAAGGCTGGACGAAATTCACATTTCCTGGACGCGGTGATCAATACTCCTCCTTTAAATGGACATCTGAACACTTCAACGGCACCGATTTTGATGCAAAAGAAGAACGTACGGGTGTGTTCCGCATTGCTGGCGAGAACAAAACCTGGAATGAAAACGTCGATGATGAGTTTGGCAACTATGATTATCTGATGTTTGCCAATATAGATTATAACCACCCGGATGTACGGCATGAGATGATCGAATGGGGAAAATGGCTGATCGATACGCTGCAATGCGGTGGTTTCCGACTGGATGCGATCAAACATATCAACCATGAGTTCATTAAAGAATTTGCTGCGGAGATGATCCGCAAACGTGGTCAGGATTTCTACATTGTGGGCGAGTTCTGGAACTCGAACCTGGATGCCTGTCGTACGTTTTTGGACACGGTGGACTACCAGATTGACCTGTTTGATGTATCCCTGCACTATAAGTTTCACGAAGCTTCTCTGGCGGGGCGCAATTTCGATCTTTCCAAAATTTTTGACGATACCCTCGTTCAGACGCATCCAACCCATGCCGTAACTTTTGTGGATAATCATGATTCACAGCCTCATGAGGCTCTGGAATCCTGGGTTGGCGATTGGTTCAAGCCGAGCGCGTATGCATTGACATTGCTACGTCGTGACGGATATCCCGTCGTTTTTTACGGCGATTATTACGGGATTGGCGGACCTGAACCGGTGGATGGAAAAAAAGAGATTTTGGACATTCTGTTGTCAGCTCGTTGCAACAAAGCCTATGGAGAGCAAGTAGACTATTTCGATCATCCCAATACCATTGGTTGGGTACGACTCGGTGTAGAGGAGATCGAAGGCTCCGGTTGCGCAGTGGTCATCTCGAATGGGGATGACGGTGAGAAGAGAATGTTTGTCGGAGAGCATCGTGCAGGGGAAGTCTGGAAAGATCTGACCGGCAGTTGTGAAGATCCAATCACCATTGAGGAAGATGGCTGGGCTACGTTCCACGTATGCGGCGGAGGCGTGTCCGTTTGGGCACTGCCAGAGCAAAATGAGGATTGCGGCGCAGACACTGTAGCTGCAAATGGGGCTGAAGACGGAGAGAGATGAGCTTTCGCTCATCAGGATATGCACGTTAGACTTTGATGTAGTTATAGCATGTGTCGTAAATGAACGATAACATTCGTTTGCTCGCAGAAAACTAAGCTGAATTCTCATATAGACACTGCAATGGCGCAAACGAGATGTTGAGAATTCCCAAAGTCATTGTTTGTGAATATTTGCAGGAGAATGCCTCTGCATAAGTGATGCGTAACAAGTAAAAAAAGGTCGATACGCTAAAGAACCGCAAGCAATAAATAAACCACCTGAAACTGAACGGTATCTTCACTCATCATATAGTGTCCAACGAGTGAAGGTCGTTCAAACAGACGCGCTGCTGCGTGCTGATGGTTCAGGTGGTTTTCTCATTTTAGAAACTCCAGATTAATAGTTTGGAAGCTCTGGAATTCTAACGATCTCAGGAAACCTTATTTGCCCCCAAACAGGGTCTCAGGAAATCTAACGATCCCAGAGGAGCTTATTTTGCTGAAATTCGGTCAAAATGCTATCATTTACAGCGAATTCATCCAAATAACGCTTCTGGTGATCGTTAGAATGTAAAACCCTTCAATATACGCGAAATAAGGTTTCTGGTGATCGTTAGCGTAGATGAAAACTTAAAACGGAGTGTACACTGCTCGAATTTCCCCGCATTTATATAGTCAGGCCCCTACTCAAGCTACTTTCTAAATACTTATCTACTCTCGATCTGCTCTACGTACATCTCACCGATGCTTAACTACAGTCAGTCAACCAACCAACCAACCAACGAACAAACAAACCTAAAAATTATTCACTACTTACGTTTCCACACATGACAGAGATTTTGTGAGATTAATATTAGAATACATGATACAATAATCCAAATATAGGGAATATTTTTATTGGAAATCTAGACTAGTTAGGTAGTCTCACTCGAGTTTACAAGAGAATGTCAGTGATGGCGGACGCTTTAATTAACGTATTAAGTATATACCGGGCATGGTGTTCATGTGGATGAACGATAAGTTTTGACAAGGGAATATATGAAAGAGGGAAGGGGGTTAGCTCTGGCATGCATCGTAGAACTAAAACCAATACAAAAACAAGGACAAGAACTACAATAACAACAACAACAACAACAACTGCAATAACAAGAACCAGAACCATAAAGAGAACTACAAAAGAAAGAGCAAGAACGTATCCCTTTTGGCTTGTCCTCTATCTGCTTGTGATAGCAATAAGTTTAACGGCGTGTAATTTTGGTGTGGAAGAAGGGCCAAATGGAGAAGTTAAGCGCGCGGACCACAATACGTTCAACACGGAACGCAGGGATATAACCAAGCGGGTAACAAAGGATCAAGAGAGTTTCAAAGAAGCCCTGCCAGGGGAGTATCATTTGGATGCGACGGTGGATGTAAACCCTGACCGAGAATCCGGAGTGGATGGGATTACCTATGAGGTTATGCTTGATGAAGTTCGCATGCCGATGATGAATGTCATTCAAACCTTCACTCTTCATCCCGATATGTTACAAGTTATTGATGCAGCGGAACTCTTCCATTCGAATGTTGGCAATACATATGAAACTACGCTGCGGCCGGATAAGGAGCCGCTGGGATTAGGCTTATCCAGAAGTTATGTTCTGAGACCCAAATCCGAAATTAGCACAGAATATCTTCAGAACTATACTGATGTGTATGTCAAAATCTCATATGGACCAGAAGATCAGCGGAAAGAGGATTATATTCGCCTTCAAGCCAAGCCATCTTCAAGAATGATTGAATATATGAAGTTATGGGAGAGATGAGCAGAACAGGGGAAGAGAGGGCCAGGGATCGTCCTGATCCTCTAACCTAATCTCTCATTCCCATGCCGATGACCTGTTCATATTTTGTAGGTCATAGCCCGTTTACTAATATGCCCCCAACTGAAAAGACTCCAGCGTACCAACCATACGCAGATCATCCGCGTACGTACGATTGAATTCTGCACGTTTGTCCGCATCAGCATACTCATCATGGTAATGCATCAATACCGTTTTTCGTCTTACCTCGGCGGGGAGTTGCTCCAGATCCTTCAGTGACGTATGGGATTTGATCACCAAATCATGCATATGGCATTCATGGAAAATCAACTGCACATCGGGTGCAACCTGTTCCACTCGCTCATGATCAAGCGTGCTGTCGGCACTATAGTAGAAATAAGGTTTCGCTATCAGTCCGTTACTGACCATGCCGGGAACATGCTGTGTGCGAAACGTCTCGAACGTGACCCCGCCGAGCTCGAAACTTCCGCCATCCGGCAGTGGAACCACTTCATAATAATCACTCATCGTTCGTTCGCCGTCCGTCGTATACCGCATACCTGGTGAAAGAATGCTCCACAGAGGATCAACCAACTCTTCATGAATAAAAAGACGGGGTTTGCGATCCCCGACAATTTGCGAATAATAGCCTAGCATCTGAACTCCGTTAATGTGATCTTCATGCAGATGAGTAATAAACACATTATGAATGCCCGTCATCGCGAATCCGTATTCCTTGAGCGCTTTGGCATTAGACTCCGGGAAATCAATCACCAGATGGGTATCGCCAAATTCGGCCAGCATACTATTATGATGTTGTTCTACACTGAACATGTCTCCTGTACCTAGAAAAGTGATTTTCATCGCATTGCCTCTCCTTTTATGGCTGATGTAAGGACCGGTATATAGTCCATCTTTGATTGTGATCTCTATATCGATCTCCATATCCGTATTGTTTATAATAAGAGTTTGGATCTCTCATCAATCTTTAAATCAGTATCACTCGCGTTAAATCCAGTATACCGTGTTTCCGAAAGTATGCCTAAAGCAACCTTTTTTGATAACGCTATCATTTTATATTGAACTTTAGGCGAAAACGGTGTAGCGTAAAGATGGAAAGTGAACCTAAATGAACGTAAACTCACCTAAAGGGAGCGTGCAAGGCGAATGAAATCTTTTCTGGAT
>Ga0105246_10000164_pt1 | contig 32025 bp, 20 predicted proteins | sample KBSM64metaG_FD_99694 | JGI IMG/M metagenome (GOLD analysis project Ga0105246, IMG submission 99694) | Miscanthus rhizosphere microbial communities from Kellogg Biological Station, Michigan, USA - KBS M6-4 metaG | ecosystem: Host-associated > Plants > Roots > Rhizosphere > Soil | place... | reverse complement strand
CGAAGTGGAGCAGTCCACCTACAACTTCGAACACGCCAACGTCGACAAGCTGTTCGAACTGTTCGACTTCTATGAAAGCGAAGCCAAGCGCCTGATCGAACTCGACCAGCCGCTGCCGTTGCCGAGCTATGAAATGGTGTTGAAGGCTTCCCATACCTTCAACCTGCTGGATGCGCGCCGTGCCATCTCGGTGACCGCGCGCCAGCAATACATCCTGCGTGTGCGCACCCTGGCGCGTTCCGTCGCCCAAGCCTATCTGCTGGCACGTGCCAAGCTGGGCTTCCCGATGGCAACCCCGGATTTGCGTGATGAAGTGTTGGCTAAGCTGGAGGCTGCACAATGAGTGCTCAAGATTTCCTGGTTGAACTGGGCACCGAAGAGCTGCCACCCAAGGCACTCAATACCCTGGCCGATGCATTCCTGGCCGGTATCGAAAAAGGCCTGCACGGCGCCGGCCTGAAGTTTGCGGCGAAAAAAGTCTACGCCGCGCCACGTCGCCTGGCGGTGTTGCTGACCGCGCTGGAGACCCAGCAGCCGGACCGCAACATCAACCTCGACGGCCCGCCGCGCCAGGCCGCATTCGACGCCGAAGGCAATCCGACTCAGGCGGCACTGGGCTTCGCCAAGAAGTGCGGCGTCGAGCTGAGCGAGATTGACCAGAGCGGCCCGAAACTGCGCTTCAGCCAGGTCATCACCGGCAAGCCGACGGCCAGCCTGTTGCCGACCATCGTGGAAGACTCCCTGAACGACCTGCCGATCCCCAAGCGCATGCGCTGGGGTGCGCGCAAGGAAGAATTCGTACGCCCAACCCAATGGCTGGTGATGCTGCTCGGTGACCAGGTCATCAATTGCACCATTCTCGCCCAGAAGGCAGGCCGTGATTCCCGTGGTCACCGCTTCCACCATCCCGAGAGCGTGCGCATCACCGCGCCGGCCAACTACGTCAATGACCTGCGCGCCGCCTACGTGCTGGCCGATGCCAATGAGCGTCGCGAGCTGATCAGCAAGCGCACCGAAGAGCTGGCCCGCCTGCAGGAAGGCACCGCCATCGTGCCGCCAAGCCTGCTCGACGAAGTGACCGCCCTGGTCGAATGGCCGGTGCCGCTGGTGTGCTCGTTCGAAGAACGCTTCCTCGACGTACCGCAGGAAGCGCTGATCACCACCATGCAGGACAACCAGAAATACTTCTGCCTGTTGGACGCGGACGGTAAGTTGCTGCCGCGCTTCATCACCGTGGCCAACATCGAAAGCACGGACCCGCAACAGATCATCGCCGGTAACGAGAAAGTCGTGCGCCCGCGCCTGACCGACGCCGAGTTCTTCTTCAAGCAGGACAAGAAGCAGAAGCTTGAAGACTTCAACCTGCGTCTGCAAAACGTGGTGTTCCAGGAAAAACTCGGCAGCGTCTACGACAAGGCCGTACGCGTTTCCAAGCTGGCGGCCTACATCGCGCCGCGCATTGGTGGCGACGCCGCCTGGGCCGCACGCGCAGGCCTGCTGTCCAAGTGCGACCTGGCCACCGAGATGGTCGGCGAGTTCCCAGAGATGCAGGGCGTGGCCGGTTACTACTACGCCCTCAACGACGGCGAACCCAACGATGTGGCGCTGGCGCTGAACGAGCAGTACATGCCCCGTGGCGCCGGTGCCGAGCTGCCGAGCACCCTGACCGGTGCGGCCGTTGCCATCGCCGACAAGCTGGACACGCTGGTAGGCATCTTCGGTATCGGCATGCTGCCCACCGGCAGCAAGGACCCGTATGCGCTGCGCCGTGCAGCCCTGGGCGTGCTGCGTATCCTGATCGACAAGAAGCTGGACCTCGACCTGACCCAGGCCGTGGTTTTTGCCGTCGGCCAGTTCGGTGCCAAGGTCAAGCAGGCGGGTCTGGCCGAGCAAGTGCTGGAGTTCGTGTTCGACCGCCTGCGTGCGCGTTACGAAGACGAAGGCGTGGACGTTTCCGTCTACCTGTCGGTACGTGCCCTGCAGCCTGGTTCGGCGCTGGACTTCGATCAACGCGTACAGGCCGTACAGGCGTTCCGCAAGTTGCCGGAAGCCGATGCCCTGGCCGCTGTGAACAAACGCGTATCGAACCTGCTGAGCAAGGCCGACAACCTGGGCACTGCCGACGTGGACCCAAGCCTGTTTGCCGATGCCAAGGAGTTCTCGCTGAACTCGGCCATCGTCAAGGCCGAGAACGCCGTCAAGCCGCTGATCGCCGAGCGTAACTACGCTGAAGCGCTGGCGCGCCTGGCGTCGCTGCGTGAGCCGGTGGATGCGTTCTTCGAAGCGGTGATGATCAATGCCGACGATGCCGGCGTGCGGAAAAACCGCTACGCCATGCTCGCGCGTCTGCGTGGCCTGTTCATCAATATCGCTGACATTTCCGTACTGGGCTGATCATGTTGAAACTGCTGATTCTCGATCGGGACGGGGTGATCAATTACGACTCCGACGCTTACATCAAGTCGGTGGCGGAATGGATTCCACTGCCCGGTTCGATCGAGGCCATCGCGCAGTTGAGCAAAGCCGGCTGGACAGTGGCCATTGCCACTAACCAGTCCGGCATCGCCCGCGGTTATTACGACATCGCCACCCTGGACGCCATGCACGCGCGCTTGCGCAGGCTGGTGGCCGAGCAGGGCGGTGAGGTGGGGCTGGTGGTTTACTGCCCCCACGGGCCGGATGAGGGCTGCGCTTGCCGCAAACCCAAGCCTGGCATGCTGAAAACTATTGCAGAACATTACAAGGTGCCCTTGGCTGGGATATGGTTCGTCGGGGACAGTCTCGGTGACCTGGAGGCGGCCAAAGCCGTCGACTCTCAGCCAGTTTTGGTAAAGACCGGGAAAGGCGAAAAGACCCAGGCGAAAAACCTGCCGGTAGGCACTTTGATTTTTGACGATCTGGCGGCGGTTGCCGCAGAACTTATCAACAACTAGCCGCCCTCGACTTCCTGACCAGGGATTGTTCGGGAGTGCGCTTTTAACAGGCGGGCCGTGTCCCGCAACGGTAAATGCCGCCATGTCGATCTTGCAGGCCATCAGAACCTTTTTCTTTTACCTGCTGCTGGGCACCAGTTCGTTTCTCTGGTGCACCCTGAGCTTTTTTATTGCACCTTTCCTGCCGTTCAAGGCGCGCTATCGCTTTATCAATGTGTATTGGTGCCGCTGTGCGCTGTGGCTGTCCAAGGTGTTCCTGGGCATCCGCTTCGAGATCAAGGGCGCGGAAAACGTCCCGGAGCAGCCCTGCGTGATTCTGTCGAACCATCAGAGCACCTGGGAAACATTCTTTCTCTCGGCGTACTTCTCGCCGCTGAGCCAGGTGCTCAAGCGTGAGCTGCTGTACGTGCCGTTCTTTGGCTGGGCCATGGCGATGCTGCGTCCGATTGCGATCGACCGTGACAATCCCAAGGCGGCGCTCAAGCACGTCGCCAAGAAGGGCGACGAGCTGCTCAAGGATGGCGTTTGGGTGCTGATCTTTCCCGAAGGCACGCGTGTGCCTTATGGCACCGTTGGCAAGTTCTCGCGCGGCGGCACTGCATTGGCGGTCAACGCCAACCTGCCGGTGCTGCCGATTGCCCATAACGCCGGCAAGTTCTGGCCCAAGACCGGCTGGGCCAAACGCGCAGGCACCATTACCGTGGTGATCGGCGAACCCATGTACGCAGAAGGCGAAGGCCCACGCGCGATTGCTGCGTTGAATGACCGCGCCGCGGCATGGAATGAAGCGCAGCAACGGGCCATGGGTTCATTGCCGCCGGAGCCGGTGGTGGTGGAGACACCGGCTGTTTGAGCTTCTGTGGATAACCTGTGTACAGTTTGTTGGCGAATTGGAGTTTTTTGATCATAACTGACTGATCTGGCTACATATTTCTGAAACTTATAAAATCACCAAAAACGTGCATAAGTTTTTTCCCTCATTAAAAAACCGGTCCTGTTGACCGGTTTTTTTATGCACACGCAAAGGTCGCTTTTCAGTCGTCCAGCAGGGGCAATCGCAGGATGAACGTCGAGCCCGAGCCCAACTCGCTTTCGCAGGTAACACGCCCACCGTGGCGTTCCACCACGGCCTTTACCATCGTCAGGCCCAACCCCAAGCCGTCACTGCCCTGGGCCGAATCGAAGCGCCGATATTGATTGAACAGTTCCGGCAGATCCTGCGGGGCAATGCCTGGCCCCTGGTCGCTGATGCGGCATTCCAGCCAGCCCTGCGCGCTGCCATGGCTTAACCTGACACGGGTGTTGGCGGGAGAATATTTGATCGCATTTTCCAGCACATTGAATAACGCTCGGGTGAGCAGCGATTGATCGGCGTTCACCATGCCTTCATCCGCTTCATCCAGATCGTGAACCAAACGAATGCCCTTGAGTTGGGCGATGACCGCCACTTGATCGAAGGCATCCATCACCAGCATGGCAAACAGGGTGGGTTGGAAGTGGTAACCGTCAGCCTCCGCTTTCGCCAATTGCACAAAGGACTCGGTGAGGCTCAACGCACGGCGGACCTGTTGTTCGATCTGGCCGAACACAGGCGAGTCACTCTCATGCAGATCCAACAGGGCAAGGATTGCCGAATGCGGCGCACGCAGGTCATGGGAGAGGAAGCGCAGCATGGTTTCGCGATGCTGTTGGGCTTCGCGTTCCTTGCTTAAATCCGTGAGGCTCAGCAGCCAACCCAGGGCCGTGTCACCTTCGGCCGGCAGCAAGGGCGCAAGCTCCATGCGCAGACTGCGTTGGTGGATATCACGGAACTCCACGAGCACCAGCTCAGAGAGGGCAACGCGCACGCCATTGTGCAACGGCGGATAACCCAGGTCGGCCAACTGCTCCAGCAGGTTCTCGGCGACAAGGTCATTGCCGAATACCTCGCGGGCAACGCGGTTGGCCAGCAAGATATTGCCCTTGGGGTCGGTAATCAACGTGGCCACCGGTAAGCATTCGAGACCATCGGCCATGAACCGCCGGGTATCCCGTGTGCGGCTTACGGCTTGCTCCAGGGCAAAGATACGCGCCTGCAATACATCACCCTGGCTGGCGGGCGCACGGCGGCGCTCAGGCAGCACTTTGGGTTCGTTATCCAGGCGCGCCAGTTCCCAGCCGAAGTAAGCGATGATCACGCTGAGGCGGCGCCAATTCCAGATCAAGTAGCTGAGCAGCAACCCGATCAGGCTGGCCGCAGGCGACCACCAATGGCCGAGACGCAACAGGGCCCAGGCGCCGAGCACCGCTGCGGCCATGCAGCCCAGGGTCATCCACAACGCATAACGCGGACGGTAGAGCAGCAAACCCAGCAACAACGCCACCAGTGACGTCGCCATCAGCGCCGCCAGCCAGCCGGGCAGATCGACAGTACTGCGCCCCTGCAACAGACTATCGAGCACATTCGTCTGAATCTCCACCCCCTCTGTAGTACCGGGCATGGAAGACAGCGGCGTGACAAACCGGTCGCCCATCCCGGACGCCGTCGCCCCCACCAGGATCAGGCGATTGCGCAGTTGCTCGGCAGGCACTTCACCGCGTAACACGCTGGCGTAGGAGACATGGGGTAAATCGGTCTGGGCCGCGCGCACGACGTCGGCCAGGCGCTTGTCATTCGCGGGAGCGGCGGGGTCACTGAAGATTGCATCGAATAGAATACCTGCTGGTTGCGCCGCACTCAGGCGCCCGATCAGATCGGCGTGCACGTTAGGCGGCCAGGGCCATGGCCCCAGCTGTTTCAGGCTGTCCTCATCGATGGTCACCAGCAGGATGCGTGAGTCCACGGGCAGTGGAGTGAGGCGGCGCAGGCTGTCGTATAACGGGTTATTCAAGGCCAGGCCCGGGCTAAGCGACAGGTAAGCGGTGACGGGCAACAACAGCAAACCGATCCATAACCACTCACGCACGAGACGGTGAAACAAGCGCTGGGCCTGGCTAGGTTGACGTTTATCGGCCGTGCTCCAGAGCGTCATCGGTCAATGTGCCTGGGTGGTTGGTGGGTGATATGAACTGTCATGGGTCGCGGTTCCTCCCTGCTGGCTATTGTCGTCGTGGGCCGACCAGCGCACTTCAGAGAACGAAGCGTTGAGCCCAGTGAAGCTCATTTTTCGGCACGCAGGAAAACTTTTCCTGTTTGATGTTCATTCCAGAGAGCCACTGAGATCAGCACACAGCCGTTTACGTCAGCGCATGCGTCGGCTGATCCTTTTCCTAACCGTCGGGAGCCGGTATCTTTCCCCTGTCGGTACGGAGGACTTTAAAGTGTAAAACCGCTCATTAGCCCCATCGTACCGATAGATCCAAGGGGTCGACGAATCCGAGCACAATTCTTCAGATTCAAGACTGGCATCTGCGCAGTACGTGCCGACGACTGCCGTACTCTTCAAGAAGAAAGGACCCACCCATGCGTGTCGCAATACTGGATGACGAACCCGCAGAACTGCGCCGGGTAGAACAGACACTGCGACAGATCCCCAGTAACGTCGAACAGCCTTGGACCCTGCATTGCTTTGAGCGCGGCGAAGACCTGCTACGCCAACTGCGCCGGGAAACCTTCGACCTGTTGATACTCGACTGGCAACTGCCGGACATCACCGGGATCGCGCTTCTTCGCTGGACGCGTGAACACATGGAATCGCCGCCCGCCGTTATCATGCTGACCAGCCGGGATGCCGAGAGCGATATCGTCACGGCGCTGAACGGTGGTGCCGATGATTACGTCAGCAAACCCTTTCGCCCTAATGAGCTGAAAGCTCGCGTAACGGCGGTACTAAGGCGCCATGGACTAAAGAAGTCGGCGACCCAGGAAGTGCAGAGCTTCAACGACCTGACCTTTGACGACGCTGAACTGACTGTGACCCGCTCGGGCAAGCCTATCAATCTCACTGAACGTGAATACCGTTTGGCCAGTTGCCTATTCGCCAATTTGGCGCGGCCGCTATCGCGCGAATACCTGTATGAACGGTTTTGGACTCACGAAGAAATGGTCTCCTCGCGACCGCTGGATACGCATATCTATCGGCTGCGCAATAAGCTGGGGCTGACTGCGGATAGGGGTTGGCAGTTATTGACGATTTATGGGTATGGGTATCGGTTGGAGAGCGTATCGGCAGTGACTCCGGACTGAAAAAGTTGATGTTCCACGTGGAACGCTCATATCCGTTGCAGAACGTAGCTGTTCTCGAAGCCGTGCACACTGCCCAGCACGTTGAAACCTTCGAAGAAACCTGTGGCTCTGAGCAGATCGACCGTCGGACCCACCTCTGGCGAGTGCTGAAAATCGCGGTAGTCGTCTAATACGATGAAGCCGCCCGAGACTACGCTTGGCGAATACAGCAGGAAATCCAGCACCACGTTGCGACGTGTGTGGCCACCATCGATATGCAACAGCGCAACGGAGGGCTCGAGGTTGTAGAAACGTTCGGCACTCAGTTCCGAAAAGCCACGGACCACCTGTGCATCAGGCAGCATCAGGTCCTTGTAATAACTAAACTCTTCGAACTGGTTTGGCAATTCGAACGGGTCAATACCAATGACGCGACGCTCGTGGTTGCATACCTCATTCATCAGCATCAACGATTTGCCCTTCCACACGCCGATTTCCACCAAATCACCCGGTAGCTCGGCAATCAGAAACGTAAGGTAGCCCAATAAACGCACTTGATCATGGAACGACAACTCGCGACGCTCCATTGCGAGCTCAGGCGGCAAGCTGGCCTGCGCCTGCTCGAAATGCTGGCCGATAAACTCCCAGATCTGCGTGATGTTGTCAGTCAACTCCGGGCCACTGGTAAATTCGTTGAGCGCTTGAATAGTTATCATGGTTCTCTCCGCTTACTTCTAATGATTACGAGGGAAGCTCTGAAAAAGACTTCCAGAATTGATAAGACATTGAAATAACAAGCGGAGCAGTCAATCCCTGAACCAGGCATTTCGCCACGCAACCAGGTGTTCATCCCGGAGCATCCATTTATCGACGACAGCGCTGCGTAGAGCCTCTCCGGCAGCGGCGCTGGCGCTTGGGTCAGCAAGATGCTCGCGGATAGCGGCAATCCATTCTTTTGACTTGTTCCGCACCCGAGTCACTGGCAAATCACCACGATAACAAAGGATGTCCGAGCAGATCACAGGGAAGCCGCAGGCGCCATATTCCAGCAGCCGCAAGTTGCTTTTACAGGCATTGAAGAAATTGTCTTCCAAAGGCGCCAACGCCAGGTCCAGATTCAAGTTGGCCAGCTGTGCAGGATATCTCTCGATATTTACGCCGTTATGGAACTCATGGACATACGGACGAAGTTCAGGTGGGCACATGCCCATAAATACCCATTCCACTTCGCCAGCCAGTTCACGAACGACATCGGCGATCACGAGCAAGTCGCCACCGTGGCTCGACCCGCCCGCCCAACCGACCCGAGGTTTGCGGCCTTGTTGGCGATGGCTCGTCAGCCCGCTCCACCAGTGAATTGGCAGGCGGTTCTCCACCACACGAATGTCAGCGTTAAAACCCTTTAACGCATCGGCCAGTGGCTGGGTCGACACCACCAGCCGGTCGCACATACCCACAGCTTTTTTCAGGCGCTTGGCGATATCTTTGGGAAACAGTTCTCGGCTTGGGTTGCTGCTGGGCAGTTTAAGAATGTAGTCATCCAGCTCAAAAACCTTGAATGCCTTGGAGAATGCCTGGGTGTTCTGCATGATTTCCAGCTGAGGCGTACTGCATTGCCGCTGGAAAATGATCGTGTCCGGCGCCAGGCGATGCAGCTCCACGGGGCGAAGCAGCCAATTGCTTACAGTGCCCCCTATCAGGCCTGCGGCTTCAAGGGCTGCGAAGGGCTGGCGAACACGATAATGTCCGATACCGAAAGGGTCGGAGGGACAGCACAGCGCGTAAGGCAAAGAGCGACCGGCCAGCGGTTGCCAAGCCACCTCGCTACGGCATTCGTAGCCAAAGCCGCCACGTTCCAAGGTCAGGTTTGGGTTGTAGGCAGGGTCGCCAGCGAGCTGAGGCAGCCACTTCTCGTACATCACCGACTGCTCGCGCTTGAAACGCTCTTGCTTGACGTTCAACTTCGCCTTGTCGACCTTATTCTGGCTGACGTTAGCTTCGTGCATGAGAAGCGCATAAGGCGTCCAGACGATCAGTTGCCCGACCTGGCCGACTTTCAGGCACAGATCGACGTCATTATAAGAAACCCCCAGGCTGGTTTCGTCCATGCCACCCACCTGGCGGTACAACTCGGTGCGGATCATCAGGCAGGCGGCCGTCACGGCGCTGTAATTCTGGTCAACCTGGAGACGGTGCAGGTAACCATTGGACTGCATCGGGGCGCCGACGAATGCGTGGTCTGCCAAGCCACGCAAGCCGAGCACCACACCTGCATGCTGAATGGTTCCGTCGGGAAAGAGCAGTTTGGCGCCGACTATCCCAACTTCCGGCCGCTGGGCGTGATGGAGCAGCGAACCAAGCCAGTCCCCATCAATGACGGCGGTGTCATTGTTGAGCAACACAAGATAATCACCACGGGCGTGGCTGACGGCAAAATTATTGATCGCCGAATAGTTGAACGCGTGGGGGTAACGCAGGATGCGCACCTTTTCGCTGTTCAGGCGCTCCATACCCGCGAACCAATTCTGTGCTTCAACCGTTTCGCTGTTGTTGTCGACGATGATGAGTTCGAAGTTCGTGTAGCGGGTTTTTTCCATGACGCTTTCGACGCAGCGCATCAGCATCGGCAGTTGGTCTTTAGTAGGAATCACTATAGACACCAGCGGCTGTGAGGTGTGCTGGTAGATCACCCGGTTGACCATCGGCAAAGGTCCTGGGCGCAACTCATGAGCCACGCCCAGACGTTGCAGGTGCGCCTCGACGATAGCAGCGCTGTACTTGACGACCTGGGGTTCGACCAGCCACTGGCCGAAGTTGATCTCATGATGTACCAGCACTTCACTGAGGTGTCCGACAGTGCCCAGCCCATTAATTTCAATCAACCGATAGAGCAGATCGTGGGGTGCCAGTTCGGCGAAAGCGTGATCGAAGCCATTAGCATCCAGCGCGGCCTTTCGGTTGAAGGCCAACGCTCGGCCGACATACGGATAACTGCGCAACAGATCCAGGTTCAGGTCCGGCTTGAATATCGGGTCTTGGCAACCCTCTGGGGTAAGCGTGTCTTCATCGCTGTAGCACACGCTGATACCCGGGTTCAGGGCTATACCCTCGGCGAGCAGCAGCAATGCGTGGGGGTCGATTTGGTCTCCGCCCCGAAGCAGATAGCACCAGTCGACATCGATCCCTTGCAGCAGCTCATTCAGTTGGCTGGGCCAGCACTCAGCGAGCGGCAGCCAGACCAAATTGTCGGCCGCCGCTACCCCGACAGGCTCGGCGTTAGAAAGCACCGCGATGGCTGCCGCGCCGTAAAGCTGGCGATCAATGCTTTCCAGGCTGGAACGTAACTGCGCAATGTCACCTGTGGTATCAGTCAACACCACCAGAATGTTTGGGTGCTGCTGCCAATTCGCAAGCCGTGCGGGCAAACCTTCGAACTCAGCGGCAGATAGTTGCCGGGTATCCAGCCAGCGACGATACAGATTGATATCGCGTTGCTCTTTACCCACATTCGCCAACACGCCAAAAAAACGTTCCAGGGCGTGGGCCATGGTGCCGTCCAACTGACCGCATTCAGTTTCAAAATCTTCGTCGGTCAAATGCATCTGTTCTAAGTGAGCCAACACCTCTCTACGCACAAAGAACATGGTACCGGCAAAAAAATCTGCCTGGCCTATTCGCTGTGGATCAATGCCAGCACGCTTAGCGAGAGTAAGGAGGTGAGAGTAGTTGGCCTCACTAAGGTTTTTGGCCACCGCCTGTCGGTAAGGCTCAGTGCCGAGTAGCGGATGATGCATTGGGTCGGCAAGGTACTCTACTGATTCCCTGAAGCGCACAGGGTTTAGCAGATCATTGAAAAGGTCTTGGGCCCAAGCGCTTTCCATGTGCAGCGAACGCTTGGTGTGGAGTTTGACCACCGTCTGGATGTTGTCTGCACGTAAAAACGGCAACACTCGCAGGAACGGCAAAATATCCCTTCCGTGATTGGGTACCCGATACAACGAATAGCTCAGCCCGCTCGCTGCCAGCAGGTCGCCCACCTCTTTATCATCACCTCCCACGCAGGTGACGTAGAGGTGCAGGTGTTCATTCAATTGCATCAACCGGCGCAGGATTTCCTTCAGCTCACCCGGGTAATACGCATGGATGACGACTCCGATTGGCGGCTCACCGTCTTGAAGCCAGGGTTGACCCAAGAACAGGACTTCGCACTGCTCGGCGAAGGGGATAATGCTGCCGGCGGTATAGAGGTTCAGGCTGTCAGGCGCAAGGTAAGCCTCTCGCAACCGAAACAATTGAAAGGCCTGGCCGGCTGACAAGGGCGCTCGGCGCACTTGCCTTAACGGCTGTGGGTTATACAGCCCCAGAGCACGTATCTGCTTGACGAACCTTGCACGACCCTCGTTGAATAAGTCTTGCATGTCTGGCTGTTTCTGGCGCTGTTCGACGTGATGGCGAAAGAGCGACAGAGGCTCACTTAGAAACGCCAAGTGGCCGTGTTGCAGCAAGTTCACATACAACGCCAGGTCGTTGATCGCATCAACGAGCACGCCTCCAAGGGCGCAAATATTCGGGACTTTGTCTATCACCTGAACCCGGCGAAACATGACGGTGGTGGGTTCGCCAATGAAGTTAACGGGCCAGTCGCAGAGCAGTGAAGTCAGGTCGGCGCCATGAAGGCAGACATCCTCGTCAAATACTTTAGACGTCTCGAGGATGTCCGGCAGCGTCTCGCCTTGGGCATCTATCAAACGGCGCCGCGAGGTGACCAGCGATATGTCGGCGCGGGCATCCAGCACAGCGGCCATGCGCGTTACACAATCTGTCAGTAATACGTCATCGTCGTTGAGAAACTTGATGTACTCACCCCTGGCTTCTTCCAGGCCGCGGGTGAGATTGAGCAGACCGCCCAATTGCTGTTCGTTTTTCAGGTAACGAACCGGCACCGTGGTTTGTGCGGCAAGACGTTCAGTGATCAAACGAATACCATCGCCGCGACAGTCGTCGGTGACCACGATTTCGATATTGGCGTAGCACTGGTTGAGCGCACTGCTCAGCGCCACTTCGAAGAAGCGCGGGTTGTGAGCCGGTATCGCAATGCTCACAAGCGGCAAGCGTTCAGCCAAGAGGGGGTTTGTCATGCTCACACCAATTTGCACAAGGGATGAAGGTAGGACTCGCTTAAGCCGCTTTCACTGCCTGGCTGACAGCCTGACTCTTTGCCGGACGGCCTATACGGTGCCAGTAATTGTTCTTGGGTCATTGATTCACCTGCTTTTCGGCAAGCAGCTCAGCCAGGCAATCAATCACTCTCTGGATGCTTGCATCGTTCAATGAAAGGTGGAATGGCAAACCCAGCAAACGTTCGGCCAGGAGCTCAACAATTGGCAGCGGGCCCATCGCGAACCCCTGAAAGGCCGGGTGCTCCTGGAGGGGCGGGCAGTACCAGCGGCGGGTTTCGATGTTTTTGCCCAGCAGCCGCAGTTGAATATCAGTAGCCTGGAATCCCGGGGGCAGTAGCACCAGCATCAAGCTGTAAACGCCATCCATGGGTTTGGCCTGGAGTTTCAACGCGGGAATTTTTTCCAGAAGCCGTTCAGTGTAGCGCTGATGGAGATTGCGCCGTGCTTGAGCAACGGTTGGCCAGTTGTCCAGGGCAGCCAATGCAACTGCGGCGTGATATTCGCTCATCTTACCGTTCTCACCCGCTTCGAAGACGAGCCCGCCGCTGTGTGCATCGATACCGAAGTTACTCAACGATCGCATGCTCTGGGCATAGGCAAGGTGCCGCGACGCGACGAAACCACCTTCTCCACCACCGAGGGCCTTAGTGGCGTGCAGGCTGAAGGAGACTTTGGTGGTCAGGCCAATCTCCTGGTTACCCCAGGCACCTGCGGCGTCGATAACAACAGGAATGCCGGTTTCGGCAGTGAACAGGTCCCAGCCTGTGACATCCTGGGGGCAACCGTAAGTGGAGACCGGCATCACTGCATCGAATGGCATTTCAGCAAGGGCTACGCGTGCGATAGCGGGCGTCAGTAACCAGCTTTCGGCGTTTACGTCACTGATCAAGGGAGTGAGCCCTGCCCGGATGATCGCAGTTGCCGTGGCGACGAATGTCAACCCGGGCACCAGTACGCGCGCTCCACGGCGTAGCTTCAACGCTTCCAAAGCTATTTGCAGCGCACAGGTGCCATTCGCCATGGATACAACGTGTACCTGCGTTGGCTCCCGACTGAATGAGAGCGACAGCCGACGTTCGAGCTCGGTTACAAGCGGTCCGAAGTTGGTGTACCACTGGTTTTCATCGATTTGCTGCCAGTAAGTGAGAATCTGCTCGACTTTAGGCATCTCAGGAACTAACAACTTGATGATGCTTTTCATGGTACACACTGCCGTCAATGAAATGTCGTCCTGTATGATCAGAGGAAGGCTTAAGCAGAATTCGCGCCAACTTCCAACTGCCATACCTCTGACGGCAAGTTCCACACTGACGCCATCCTTCAGCGAGAAGCCCGGCCAGACGCATTATCCTGCTGGCTGCCTGGATGAGCAGGGTGGAGAGCTTCTTTGGAGGCATCAAGGTGTGTCCGCGCGATGGCAACTCCGCCCCGGCCTTGACCTGAAAAGCGAAATGGCAACATTATGGATTACGTAATACTCAGCCGACCCGATATGTTTGGAACGCAGAGGGAGAAGAAGTTTTGAACAAAGCTCAATGAATGCGCGAGACGTTTGAATACATAAATAAGAAGTCAGTTATTCCGAGAACAGCACACTGGAATACTCAATACACTCCTGATACTGACAACGTTCGGCCGTAGCATTGCTCAGACCACGGATAATTCAGCTAACACTTTAGGAGCTGATATGAAAATTTACGCAATTGTAGGCGCGGGCGGTTTTGGCCGTGAAGTTGCACCTCTGGTCAACACAATGCCGAGCATAATAGATCAAGATAGTTTCAGAATTATCTTCGTGGTCGATAACTCGAAAGATCAGACTATTAATGGCTATGATGTGGTGAGCAGGGAATCTTTCTTAAACATGGAGGGGGATAAATTTTTCAACATTGCCATCGCTGACAGTAAACATAGACAGGAAATCTCCGAACACCTTATTTCGGCGGGCATCACTCCATTTACTGTTTCAGCGTTGAATGCGGTAAATTTGAGCCACAATACTATTGGTCAAGGCGCTGTCCTCTGCCCATTTACCACTATCACTGCGAATGCAAAAATCGGTGATTTTTTTCATGCAAACATTTATTCGTATGTTGCTCACGACTGTGTGATCGGTAACTTTGTGACGTTCGCCCCTAACGTGCATTGCAATGGACGTGTTGTCATCGAAGATCATGCCTACATTGGAACTGGCGCGATCATTCGTGAAGGCTCACCCGACAGACCAATCGTCATTGGTGAGGGCGCCGTTGTTGGGATGGGGTCCGTTGTAACGAAAAGCGTGGCACCCTATACAACAGTCTTTGGTAATCCAGCAAAGCCCATGCGCACCGCTCAACCGTAAATCAACGCGACTAGATAACCAGGTCCAAAAGGGAAGGGCTATCGGCAGGATCGGTCAGTTTCCAATCAGCGCCCTGTCCGGCCTCGCAACGCTACAGCACCCGCAAATACCGCTCCAACTCACCCGCATTCACCGGCTGCCTCAGCATCCCCAGCAACTGAATATGATGGGTCCTGGCCCAGGCAAATATTTTCGGCTGATCGGCGAAGGTGAAGTCACCGAGTAATAAAAAGCGCTTTATCAGGCAGCCGTGACTCAGCATGCGGATGTGCTGTTCGTCGGCAGTGCCAATCTTGAAACCGTCGACGATAAAGCAGTCGATCCGTTGGGTTTTTGCCAGGGTACGCTTCACTTCCTTGATCGATGAGCACAGGCCGATCCGAAAGTAGCCGACGTCGTTCAACAGCGCGCTGTATTTCAGCAGGACGCCGGCGTGACGGCACAGCACCAGGATGTTTTTCTGCTTCACGCACTTGCCGTTCATGTTGATGATCCGTGTAGGTCGATGAACGCATAATCGAAGGTGCGTCAGCTGCCGGCCATCAGGCAGTTCTTAAAAGTGGATGAGGGTTACTGAAATTTCCCGGCGTTCACGCAGTAGGTCACCAGGGCCTGGTCGGTGGTGACTTCCAGCTTGCGCATGGCCGAGACCTTTTGTGCGCTCACCGTTTTACTGCTGCGATTAACCATGCGCGCGATAGCGGTCACGCTGTGGCCGGCGACGAAGAGGCGCAGCACCTCCATTTCTCGCAGGGACAGGTCGGCAAAGCGTTCGTTGACCTGCTGCGGGTTGTGCAGCACCGAGGTGGCATCCTGCACGGGACTCTGATAATTACGGCGCGATGCGATAGCGTTGAGGGCGTTCTCGATTTCTTCGTGCAGGTGGTTTTTTTGAATCACGCCCATCACGCCCAGTTCATGCAGGCGGGTCACGATCAGGCTGTTGGACATCATGGTCAGCACCAGGATCTGCGTGTCGACGAACCGCCGGGTGAGGTACTCGATCAGTTTGAGGCCGTCGCCGAATGTGGAGTCGCCGGGCATGTGGAAGTCGGTGATGACCACCTCCGGTTTTTCGCTCTGCAGCTTTTCGATCAGTTGGCTGGAGCTGGTGGCTTCGCCGACCACTTCAAAACGTCCGTCGCGCTGGATGACTTCACGCACGCCGAGCAGCACGATGGGGTGGTCGTCAGCAATCACTACGTTGATTTTCTTCATGTCTACCTGTCCGATGGTTGGCCCTGTGAGCCAGGGTTGAGCGCGAGGGCGTCCAGTACCGCTTCCAGGCGCTGTAGCAGGTTGCGCACCCGCGTGGCCAGGCTCGTGGTTAGCGAGCCTTTGTACAGCGCCTCCTCCAGCGCATTGCAGGCAGCGCTCAAGCGCGAAGCGCGCACCGATGCGAGGGAGCCATTCATGCGGTGCAAGTGCCGCACGACCTGTTCCTTGTCAGCGGCGTCAAGGCCCTGGCGCGTCAAGCGCATGTCGTCCTGCATGGTGGTGATGAACAACTGGTGCATGCTCGCGGAAAACGAACTCCACCCGTCCATATCGCCCTGCTGCAGGCGGGCATCTTCGAGCGGCTCGACCCCGCGCTCGCCGCAATAGCGCAGCAGGGTTTTGCGCAACGCATCCAGGCTCAAGGGTTTGACCACCCACGTGTCCATGCCCGCTGCCAGGCACTGCTCGCCTTCTTCGCGCAGGGCATTAGCGGTGACGCCGATAATCGGCATTTGCCCGTCGCGTTCGCGCAGGGCTCGGGTCAGGCCATAGCCGTCCAGCCGTGGCATGTTGATGTCGGTAATGATCAGGTCAAAGGCGCCAGGCGACCAGCATTGCAGCGCGTCTTCACCGTCTTCAGCGACAACGACCGCGGCGCCCAGTGCTTCCAGTTGTTCCTGCAAAATGGCGCGGTTGATCGGGTTGTCTTCAGCCACCAGCACTCTTAGCCCCACAGGCTGGGCGATGGCGGCTTCGCTTGCTCCGTACGGCTTGACGCTGCCCGGGCGCACTTGCGACAGCGTACGAGCAATGCCGCGTATGTCGTAGGCGTTGACCGTCCAGCTCTGCGCCAACGCGTGGGCATACGTTGCGCCGAGTTCGGTGGCGGTAATGTGTCGGCCCTTCCAAACCGCTTGCTGGCCGGGACCGGTCACGCTGTCCAGCAGCAATTCATTTTCATCACCCTCGTAACCCGACGGCAGTGCGAGCGCGCGAGCGCCCCAACGGTTAAGCCAGTCGATCAGCGATTGCTCAAGCTCCTTGAACGGTGCCCGTACGTAAACCGCCAACCCTTGCAGCTCGATGGCCGCACACTCCGGCAATGGGCCGGGGACGATAGGCAAGCGTTGATGCAGAGAGAAACTGCTGCCCAGCCCCGGCTCGCTGACCACCCGCAGTTGCGCGCCCATCAGCTCGCTCAAGCGTGAGCAGATCGACAAACCAAGACCCGCTCCGCCCGCCTGCTGGCTGCCAGCCAGTTGCGAGAACGGCTTGAACAATTGCCCCAGTTGCTTTTCGCTGATGCCGGCGCCGGTGTCGGACACCTGCCATTGCAACGTTGCGTGATCCGGCTCCAGGTCCGTCACCTTGAGGCGCACGATTACCCGCCCGGAGTCGGTGAACTTGATCGCGTTACTGAGCAAATTATTGAGGATCTGCCGAATGCGCCCAGGGTCGCCGCTCATCAGCGCCGGCACGTTCGCGTCCACACAGGCGAAGACCTGCAAGCCTTTGTTGAGCGCGGCGGCCGCGTAGCTGTTGACCGCATCTTCGAAGATGTCCAGCGGGCAGAACGCCACGGTTTCCAGCGCCATCTGCCCGGATTCGATTTTCGACACGTCCAGCACATCGCTGATCAACTGAAACAACACCGCCGAGGAGCGCTCGATGGTCTGCAGGTAGTCTTGCTGGCGGGCGTCGAGCGGGGTCAGCCCCAACAACTCCAGGTTGCCCAGCACACCGTACAGCGGCGTGCGGATTTCATGACTCATGGTCGCCAGGAACAGCGTCTTGGCCGCACTCGCCTCGTCGGCGGAACGCTTGGCCTGCTCCAGCAACTGCGCATCGTCGACATGCCGGGTGATATCGTTGAACCCGCAGAGCACCACGTCTTCGTCCTGATAGCGACTGAACCTGAACGACACCAGCAAATGCCGCCCGGCCACCTCGATTTGCATCTCACGCGGGTCTTCGTTGCGATAGTCGCGGTTGAGCAGGCCGATCAGCTCTGCGGTTCCTTGCCATTCCTGGGCGCGCTGGTTTTCCAGCAACACCTTGCTGTTGTTGCGCTGCACCACGCAAAACCCCACCGGCGCGCTCTGCAGCATGGCGCGGTTGAATTCCTCGCTTTCGGTCAGCAAGCGTGTGGCGCGTAACGCCGGCTCGACGATGCCAGCGCGGTACCAGCGGTTGATCCGCCAGCCCAGGAACACCGCGAGCAGAAACGCCGCCGCCGTGCCCAGCAATGACCACTTGGCGAAGCGAAAGAAGTTTTCATAGCTGATGGTGTACAAACCCACCCATTGATCCTTGCCGGTGGACACCACCTTGAAGCGCAAACCTTCGGCGCCCAGACTCATGCCCACCGGCAGTGACGCTGAATCCTTGGCATCACCCAGCAATATTTCGCCTGCCGGCGAGATCAGCGTGACGCGGTGGTCGATCGGGCGTATCAGCAAGCGGTCCAGGTCGTTGATCTGCCCGGCGTCCAACAACGCCGCGACCGTCAGCAGGCCGTCATCCCTGTGTTCGGGCATGACCAACGGATTAATGTCCAGGCCGATAAACGCCACAATCGTTTCGGAACCCTGCAACAGCCCTGGGGGCGCGCGCATCCAGCTCACACGCCGGTTGTTGAGTTGTTCGTGACGGGGGAGGAGCCCTTGGTGGAGGCGCGACGTCACGTCAAAGAAGTTGCTCTTGAGCAACACCGATGCCTTGCGCGTGCCATCGACGCCCGGAATCGCGATGTTGAACTGGTCGGTCGGCGAAAACAGGAATATCTGCGGCGCCGAATAGAACGAGCTGGCCCAGAATGCGCTGTAGTAATCGGTCAGTTGCACGCCCAGCGAATAACCGCCCTGCAACTGCTGCAGGTCGTAATGCTTGCGCTCGCTCAGGGTAAACGGCTGGGACAGGGCCAGGCCGTGGTTCTGGAACACGCGCTCCTGGCCTTTCTGCAGGATCTCGACACGGGAAACGGGCCGGATGTCGGTCAGGGTGTTCTGGTTGCTGCGGTCATACGCACTGGCGACGCTGCGCAAAAACGTGTCGTACTCGTGGATGCTTTCGATCAAGCCCGAAAAATGAAAGTCGACCTTGATCCGCTCTTCGTCCAATACCCGTTCGACTGCCCAGTAGCACATGCTGACCAGCAGCACGGTGAGACCGGCGAGTACCAGCAATAGCTTGTTGATTCGTTGAGAGCTCAAGGCGAAGACGCCGAACTTCAGGCTTGCATTTTTCATCACCGACGCCCCGGGTGCAGGAATGAGGCGGCGGGGAGTTTCTCCGCCACTGTTGCCATTCCATGGCGCGCTACAGGTAGACAATTTGGCTTCAATTTAGTGCTGGCTTAAAGCCATCTTCACGCAGCAATTCCAGAAATCTTTCAGGCGAGACCGCCGCGCAAATCAAAAAGCCCTGCGCCTGATCACACTGGATCTTGCGCAAGAACTCTAGCTCGTCTTTGGTTTCCACACCTTCTGCGGTGACGATCAGGCCCAGCTTGCGGCTCAGCTCGACAATGCTCTGTAGCGCGGTGGCGAGGCTGTCGTTGTCGACACAACCGTGAACCAGCGAGCGGTCGATCTTCAGTTCGCTGAAGGGCGTAGACACCAGGTTGAAATAGGAGCTCAGGCCTTTGCCGAAGTCATCCTGCGCCAGCCCGAAGCCTTTCATGCGCAAGCGGCAGGCGCCGGCGTAATAATCGCTGAGCGACTCGGTGGTGGATGTCTCCAGCAGTTCGAAGCCGATCGAGGCGGGTTCGGCGCCCAATGCCAGCACGCGGTCATGCAGGCGATCGGCAAGGTCAGGGCTGTCTAGCAAGTGGGTCGGCAGGTTGATGGATACCGGCACTTCGCAGCCCCGGCGCCGCCAGAACGCCTGGGCTTCGATGGTCTGCTCCAGCATCAGCCACAGCAATGCTTCCTCCAGCCCGAAGCATTGCAGCGACGGCAGAAAATCCCTGGGCAGCAACGTCCCCTGCTGCGGGTGTCGCCAACGCACCAGCGCTTCAGCGCTGCACACCCTGCCGTCACGCAGGGATTTTTTCGGTTGGAACCACGCCTGTATTTCTCCACTCTGCATGGCGGCCAACAGGCACTGGCGCGCCGGCTGCAGCGGATGGTTGCGGGCGACATCCAGGTCGCTGCGGCGCTTATCGAGGCACGCGCGCAGGCGCAGGATATCGCACGCCTCCACCGGCTTTGAAATCAGCCCGAGCACCTCCAGGCTCAGGTTCTTCGCCACCAGCCCGGCACTCACTAACATGCGCCGCGAGGCCACGCTCATCAGCGCCAGGGCCGGCGCGTTGTCGAGCCTGGCGATGCTCTGGATCAGTTGCACACCGTCCATCACGGGCATGAACAAGTCCGTCACTACCAGGTCGTAGGGCTGCGCATTCAGGCGCTGCAGCGCCGTAGCGCCATCCCACACGGCCTCCGCCTGGAACCCACCCAAGGTACCGAACAGGTTGCGCAAAAATTCATGCTGAAACGGGTGGTCTTCAACAATCAGCACCCGATAGGGTTTCAATTGCCACTCCTTTGGTAAGGTTCCAGGCAGGTGTACAGCGTGCGCAAGGCAAACGGCTTGACCAGGCAGCGGTTCATGCCGGCCTGCAGGCACCGCTCGCCTTCTTCGCTCATTGCGTTCGCGGTGGCGCCGATAATCGGCAAGTGGCAGTCGAGGCTGCGCAATGTGGCGGTCAGTTCGTAGCCGTTCATGCGCGGCATATTGATGTCAGTGAGGATCAGGTCGAACGTCGACTGGCGCCACATCTCCAGCGCCGTCAGCCCATCTCCGGCCAGTTCGACTGTACAGCCGAGCTCTTCGAGTTGATCGCGCAGAATCAGCTGGTTGATGACGTTGTCTTCGGCCACCAGCACGTGGATGCCCAGGTTGAATACCGGATAGCTTTGCGCCGGTGCCGCCGCGCCGCGCATGAGTTGCCCTTGAGCAGCGCCGACGGCCTTGCGCAGGGCTTTGAGGCTATTGAAACTGACCACGCCGACCGGATTGCTCAATGCCTCATCGTGCAAGTCACCGATCGCCAGCACCCGCGGGCCTTGCCAGTGTGCAGCCAGGGTCTCGCCCAGTCGGCCGGGATGCAGTTCAACCAGCACCGCGCCCTCGGTGGTGTCATAAGCCTTGGGCAACCCCACTTGGGCGCGCGCGCCCCAGCGGCACAACCAGCCGCAGATGCTCTCGGCCAGCTCACGTATCGGCGAGACCACGCAGACCAGCTCCGGCAACAGTTCGTCAGCGCCCGCCGAGGGCTCCAGTGCAGACAACTGCTCAAGGGGCAGGTGCAAGGTAAAGCTGCTGCCCAGGCCCGGCTCGCTCACCACTCGCATGCTGCCATTCATCAGGTGCATCAGGCGCTTGCAGATGGACAGGCCCAAGCCGGTGCCGGCGACCACGTGAGTATTACCGTCGGCCTGATAAAAAGGCTCAAACAGGTGTTGCTGGTCTTCGTGGGAGATGCCTTTGCCCGTGTCAGAGACTTGCCAGTGCAACATCACGCGCTCACCGTCGCGGCTGTCGAGTTTGACGCGCAGGATGATTCGCCCACTGTCGGTGAATTTCAGGGCATTGTTGAGCAGGTTACTGAGGATCTGCCGCAGGCGGCTGACGTCGCCATTGAGCCAATCCGGCAGTTGCGGATCGACACAGGCAAACAACTGCAGGCCCTTGCGGTGAGCGGCGGCGGCATAGCCGTGAATCACTTCCTCGATCAGCTCCAGAGGTGAGAAGCGGTTGCACTCCAGTTGCAACTGACCCGCCTCGATACGCGACACATCCAGCACGTCGCTGATCAACTGCAACAAGTTGGCAGAAGAGCCCTCGATGGCCTGCAGATAACTTCTTTGCTGATCGCTCAACTCGGTGCGTGCCAACAGTTCCAGGGTGCCCAGCACGCCGTACAACGGTGTGCGGATTTCATGGCTCATGGTCGCCAGGAACAGGGTCTTGGCCTCGTTGGCCGCGTCAGCCATACGCCGTGCGTGGTCGAGAGCCACTTCCACCTGCTTGCGTGCGCTGATATCGCTGAACGCGCAAATCAACACATCCTCGCGCTTGTAGCGAGTGCGCGCGAAGCTCAGATACAGGTGTCGACCGTCGGCCAATTGCAGCTCGTCGAAGGTGTTGTGTTCGGCATCATCAAAGCCGCGACGAATCCAGTCTGCACTGCGTTGCTCGCGTTCCTGGCTGTGGCCGATCCACTGCGTATACAGCGGATTATCAAGCACCACCTCGCCGTTCTGGCGACGCAGCACGCACAGCGCAACCGGTGCGATGCGGATGACCGCTCGACTGAACGCCTCGCTTTCCACCAGCGCTTCAATACGGTTGCTGGCCGGAATGATCAGGCGCTGATCAATGCGCCGCATCAGCCAGATCATCAGCCAGGTAAAGAGCAAGCACAGCGCCAGGCTGGTCAGCACGGGGGAGATCAGCGCGGAGAACAGCGCTTGCATGTCGAGGGCGTAGACGATTTGCCAGTTGGAAAAGCCCAGCTGTTTACGAATCGCCAGATGATCCGGCAACCAGTGGCCGCCCACCAGGCCGAACGACTGGGGCGCCGGTAGTTGGGCCAATTCCTGGCGCAGTGACTGGCCTTGCGCACTGTCAAAAATCAGCTCGCCGCGGGCATCGAGCAAGATGAACTGTCCGGCGTTTTCGTTGTGCAGGGCGCTCAGCAGGTCGGGCGACTCGACTTCCAGGCCCAGCCATCCCGACTGCGGGCTGCGGTCATCCAGCCGGGTGAAGATGTACAGCGGCGAATCATCGCGCTCAGGGTCGGTGAGCCACAGCTCGTCAACGCTGCTGTTGTCTTGTGCGTTGAGCCGTTCCAGCAAATGTGGAGCAATCAGTTGGACCGGTTCGCGCGCGGGATTCAGGCGCAGGACCTCGGCCCGGTCGCCGGTCGCGACGTACAGCAGGTTCACTTTGTTGAGCCGCAGGTGGTCGGTCATGCGGCGCGTCAGCCAGAGGCTCCAGGCCTGTTTGTCCGAACCCAGGCCGACGTGCACCTCTTCGCCGGCGACCACATTGGCACTGGCGACCGGCGCCGTGGTGCTGCGCACGGCCGCCAGTCGTAGCGTATCGAGCAGCGTCTGGCGGCTGACAAAAAAGCTTTGCGCGTTGGCGATTGCCGCATTCATGTAGCTGCGCCGCAGGGATATTTCCTGGCTCAAGGTGGCGCTCACGTAGCTGTAGACGCCAGCGTAGAACCCCAGCACCAGAGCGATGAACAACAGGCGCAGTAGCTTTCTCGCCGCCGCGGGGGTGGAGAACGACGTGTCGAGCGGAGGTAAGGCTTGGCGTAGTTTCATCAGGGAACGTTAAGCCAAGGCCCGTGCCCTCGGAATAAGACGATCCTCAAAGTCGCAGACGGTGCTGTCGGCGCTCCCCCCGGCGTGACTTTTAAGAATCGCCTGATTAAACCCCGCACTTGCTCTCCCTAAGATTGCGGCGCCTGGACAAGCACCGTTACGCCCGTCGGCGAACCGGACAGCCTCCATGCATTGTCCTAATCACCGTTAATGAGGAGTTCCACCATGAAGCGTATTGCCTTGATCCTGGCGATGACCGCCGCGCCCGCCCTGACCTTCGCTGCGGGCCAGAACACCATCACGTTCACTGGCCAGGTATCGGATCAAACCTGCGCCGTATCGGTTAATGGCAACGCTGCGAACCCGGTGATCCTGATGCCTACCGTCAGCGCAGCCGCCCTGACCGCCGTGGGTAGCACAGCGGGCGAAACGCCGTTCACCATCAGCGTGAGCGGCTGCACCGCACCGACTTCGAACCTGGCCATCAAAACCGCGTTCCTCGGTAACAACGTGACCAGCGCAGGCAACCTGGCCAACGCCGGTACAGCCTCCAATGTGCAAGTACAACTCCTGAACGCCGCTGGCGGTTCTGCTGTGGTACTCAACGGGATTACCTCGGTTTCGGGCCTGACCCTGAACTCCGGCGCCACCAGCGCCAGCCACGATTTCGCCGTTCGCTACATCAGCGAAGCCGGTGCTGCCACCGCCGGTACCGTATCGGCCACCGCTCAATACGCCCTGGATTACCTGTAAGACCAGGCATCTGCCGGGCCGCGTGCCCGGCAGGTTTATCCACACCCCCGATTCTTTATTCGCTCTGCGCCTGCTGCACGGAGAACACCATGACTCGCCTGAAGAAAACCACCCTGGCCCTGGCGCTGACGCTCGGCACAGCCATGACCTCTTGCGCGCACGCCAGCGTCGTAATGACCGGAACCCGCGTTATCTACCCGGCTCAAGCTCAGGAAAAAGTGGTGCAACTGACCAATCAGGACAGCCATCCCTACCTGGTCCAAATGTGGCTCGACACGGGTAACCCGAACCTCACGGCCCAGACCGCCGATGCGCCGTTCATTGCCAGCCCGCAAGTGTTTCGCATGAACCCCAATGCCGGCCAGGTGGTGCGCCTGGTGTTTACCGGCAGCGACCTGCCAAAAGACCGCGAATCGCTGTTCTACCTCAATTTCATGCAGATGCCGGCCATCAAGACCAGCGAACTGCAAGCCAACAAATTGCTGCTCAGTGTCAGTAGCCGCATGAAGCTGTTCTACCGCCCGCAAGGGCTGGCCGGCAGCCCCGACGCGCTGAGCCAGTCGCTGCATTTCAAGCTGCAGGGCAGGGCAGTGATCGCAAGCAATGACAGCGGCTATTTCGCCACCGTGCGCCGTGCCGATGTGGTCAGCCACGGCAAAGCCTACACGCTGTCCCAGGCGTCGATGGTTGCGCCGTTGAGCCACGCCAACTGGCCACTGCCCGCCGGCGCCTCGGCCGCAGCGGGAGACACCGTGCGCCTGACCCTGGTCAACGACTTCGGTGCGGATGTCGTCACTGATCTGCCGCTTCTCTGATCCGCCCGGAGTATTCGTCATGCCTACTCGTCGCGTATCAACATTCAAACTGGATTGTGCACGCGCGCACCACCCCTGGTTGCGCGGTTTCGTTCACTCAAGCCTGCTTGGCGCGCTCAGCCTGGTCAGCCCGGGCATTGCTATTGCGCAAAGCGCTACGGCCACGCCCGGCGACGCCTATGTGTTCGACGACAACATGCTGTTCGGCGGCGGTTCGCTGGCACGCTTCAACAAGGTCAACGCCATCGAGCCAGGCCAATACCGGGTGGACTTGTTTATCAACGGCCGCTTTATCGACCGCGTCGACCTGCGCTTCGCCGACCAAGGCGCAGGCGATGTTCAGCCCTGTCTGCCCGTCGTGCTGCTGGAAAGCGGCGGCGTACTGAAAAGCGCCATCCAGTCGCCCGCGACCGCGCAGTGCCTGGTGCTCGGCAATGCCGTCGAGGGCGCATCGACCGCCTTCGATTTTGGGCGCATGCGCTTGGACTTGAAGGTGCCGCAGAGCCTGATGCAGAAAACACCAAGGGGCTACGTTGCTCCGCAGAACCTCGACGGCGGCGACACCATCGGCTTCGTCAACTACAGCGCCAGCCAGTACCACGTCACGCGCACCGGCAACTTCAGCGGCAGTTCCGACTCCAGTTACCTGGCCCTCAACAGCGGCTTGAACGTGGGGCTGTGGCGCCTGCGCCAACAAGGCAACTTGCGTTACGACACCGACAACGGCAGTCACTGGAACACCACGCGCACTTACGTCCAACGTGCGCTGCCCGGGCTGCAAGGCGAAATGACCGCAGGCCAGGGGTTTACCTCGGGTCGGTTCTTTTCCGGTATGAGCTACACCGGGGTGGAGATCGCCTCCGACGACCGCATGCTGCCGGAGTCTGTGCGCGGTTATGCGCCGACGGTCCGCGGGATTGCCAAGACCAACGCGCAGGTCATCGTGCGCCAGAACGGCAATGACATTTACCAGACCACCGTCGCGCCCGGTCCTTTCGAGATCAGCGACCTCTATTCCACCAGCTACAACGGCGACCTTGACGTTTCGGTGGTCGAGGCCGACGGCAGTGTCAGTCGTTTTACCGTACCGTTTTCGGCGGTGCCTGAATCGCTGCGCCCCGGCCTTTCGCGCTACAGCATGGCGCTGGGCCGCAGCCGTGACTTGGGCGACCACGACCCGTTCAGCGAGATGACCTACCAGCGCGGGCTGACCAACAGCGTGACCGCCAACAGCGGCTTGCGCCTCGCCGAGGGCTACCAGGCGATGGTGCTGGGCGGCGTCTACGCCAGCAGCCTCGGCGCGTTCGGGCTGGACACCACCTACTCGCGCGCCAACCTGCCGAACGAAGGCAAGCTCGATGGCTGGATGGCGCGGCTGTCTTACAGCCGCACGTTCCAGCCGACCAACACCACCTTGTCGATTGCCGGCTACCGCTACTCCACCGAAGGCTATCGCGACCTCGGCGACGTGCTGGGTGTGCGCGAGTCGCTGCGCAACAACCAGACCTGGGAGTCGACGAGCTACATGCAACGCTCGCGCTTCGAGGTGTCGATCAATCAGAACCTCAAAGAGTACGGCAGCGTGTTTTTATCCGGTTCGACCCAGGACTATCGCAGTGGCCGCGAACGCGACACGCAACTTCAATTTGGCTGGGCCAACACCTTGCGCAACAACGTCAGCGTCAACCTCTCGGTGTCGCGCCAGAGTACCGGCAGCTACCTGAACCGGCGCAGCGGTAACTACAACGATCAATTGGGCAACGCTGTGCCAAACAATGGCGTGGGCACCACGCGCACCGCCGGTACCCAGGAGACCGTCACTCTGCTCTCGGTGTCGTTCCCGCTGGGCAGCCCGGCCCGTGCGAACGTGCCGTCGCTGAGCAGCTCGGTGACGCACAGTTCCAGGTCAGGCGACCTTTACCAGACCTCGCTATCAGGCACCCAGGGCGCCGACCAGACCTTGAGCTACAGCGTGGACGTGTCCCGCGATGCCGATCAAAAGCAGAACGTGTGGAGCGCCAACGTTCAGAAATACCTGCCCAACACCTCGATCAGCGCCAGCGCGTCCAAGGGGCAGGATTATTGGCAAGCCTCCGGCAGCGCGCGCGGAGCCCTGGCCGTGCACAGCGGCGGGGTGACTCTCGGGCCGTACCTGGGCGATACCTTTGCCTTGATCGAAGCCAAAGGCGCCAGCGGGGCAAAAGTCATGAACGGCATGGGTGCAACCATCGACAGCGACGGCTACGCGCTGGTGCCGTCGCTAACCCCTTACCGCTACAACACCGTGGCCCTCAACCCCGAGGGTATGAGCGAAAAAGCCGAACTGGATGACGGCCAGCGCCGCGTCGCACCGTATGCCGGCGCCGCGGTGAAGGTTGAGTTCAGGACCCGTGTCGGCAACGCCATTCTGGTCAAGGCCGTGCGCCCAGGCGGTGAGGCCGTGCCCATGGGCGCCGATGTACTGGACGAAAACGGCAGCGTGATCGGCATGGTTGGCCAAGGCAGCCAGGCGTACCTGCGCACCGAAAAACTCAAGGGCCGCCTGACCGTGCGTTGGGGCGAGGGCGCAGACGAACAGTGCCGGATGCAGTTCGACCTGGCGCGACAGGATGTCAGTCAAGCCCTGATCAAACTCAACAGCGATTGCCGTCGCCCCTGAACCTCTTTGAAATCGGAGCTCCCCATGACTCTTGCTCGCACACTGTTCACTGTGCTTCTAGTTCTCGGCGCCACGCTGGGCGCAAACGCCGAGGCAACCTGCAGACGCGTCTACAACGGCAGTCAGGTCTACGACGGCAACTCGGCGCAACTGACCTTTGGCCGGGTCAACCTCACATCAACCTACCTGCAACCGGTCGGCACGCAGCTGGGTTCGGTGGTGATCTCACCCGCAACGGCACCCGGGCTCACGAGCGAGACGGTGCTGTGGGAGTGCGATGTGAGTGACGCTGACAGTATTTACGAGGTGTTCGCCACCAACGGTGACGACCGGGTCGGTGGCTACTGGGAAATCGGCAATGGTTCAGGGGCTTCGGTCAACGATGGGTTGCCCGGTTACTACGCCACTTGGTTCCCCTATGTCGGGATCAAACTGACGCACCTGAACTCCGGCAAGGTGTTCACACGCTATTGGCAGGACGCCAAAATTACCCAGTACGACACGGTCGGCAGCAAGATCCAGATCAAAGCCAAACACTTGAGCATGATCCAGGGCGACCTGGCTCGCGTGTCCAGCCTGCCACCCGCGTCGGGCTCGGGAAGTAACTATTGCGGCGGCCAGGCGGCCTCCAGTGGCAGCGGCACCTACAGCTACACGTGTACCCAACCCAATGGCTATGTGCAGTTTCGCGGTGGCGGCATCGCCTCGGACCCTATTGGCTCGGACTCCAATAACCACTACAACTTCTGGGGCGCGGCCAACGGCATCGCGTTTGGCATGCGCTCGGCGTCTTCGATCAGCTACACCGCCACCTGCGTGGCCCGCAACGTCACGCCGGTGGTGAGTTTCTTGCCGATCACCGCAACTGAACTGAACCAGGGCATGACGCGCAGCAGTGACTTTACTATCGGCCTGGAATGCAGCAACACCGCAAGCTCCGGCACTGCCAACAACCAGACTGCATTGGGTATTCAAGTGGCCTACAGCGCGTATACCCAGGCCCAGTCGCTGGGATTGTTGACGGGTGGCGGCGGGGTTACCTACCTGGTATCCAACGGCTACGGCACCGACCCGTCGGTCGCGACCGGCGTGGGGATCAGCTTGCGCAACGCCAGCAACGGCAACGCGATGAATTTCCTCGGATGGTCAGGCACCGGCACCGGCGCCACCGGTGGCTGGTACCCGGTGCTGGCGGGCGCCAGCAATGCCGGCAGCAATACGTCCGGCTACACCAGCTACCTGCAGACGATCACCGCGACCCTCAGTACTTTGCCAGGCGCAACGGCCAAGCCGGGCAGGGTGAACGCCACCGCTTACGTATTGGTGAAGGTGCAATGATCAAGTTGATGTTCTACGCAGTGCTGGTGTGGGCATGCTTTGCAATGAGCGCGTCCTCCATTTCGCATGCCGGCGTGATGCCCGAGCAGACCCGGTTGATCTTCCATGAGGGCCAGACCCAACGCTCGTTGATGCTCGCCAATACCAACCCGTATCCGGTGGTGGTGCAAACCTGGGTCGACGACGGCGAAGGCAACCATGCGCCGGAAAACTCAACCTCGGCGATGATCGCGCTGCCCTCGGTATTTCGTCTGCAACCTCAAGCGTTGCAGGGCCTGCGCATTGTTTACGACGGCAGCGCGTTGCCCAAGGACCGCGAGTCGGTGAGCTGGCTGAACCTGTACGAAATCCCGCCGGCTAAGGCCGATGCGCCGGCGCTGCCTACGCGCATTGCCGTAGCGATGAACACCCAAATGAAAATTTTCTACCGTCCCGCTCACCTGCCCAGCCAACCGGAAAGCATGGCAAGTAGCCTGACGTTTCGGATTGAACAGCAGGCCGGTGCCTGGGTGCTGGTATGCCATAACCCAAGCCCCTATCACGCTTCGTTTTCTTCTTTACGCGTGAGCGCCACAGGACATGAATATCCTGTGGCAAAGGCACTCGACATGATGACCCCGCCTCTGAGCGAGAAAACCTACCCACTGGGCCATTTCACCGATGACGCAAGGGCCAGCGTGCCCGTCAACTACACGCTAATCGATGATGACGGCCATTATCTGGATGGTCACGCAACCGCCTACGTGCACCGAGCGCAGTAATGGACATGGCGAGATTCGCTCCCCCTGTGGCAACGTCACCATCGCGCATCCCAGCGTTTTATGAGCAAAAAAAAAGCCCGCTATCAGCGGGCTTTTTTCTGAAATGACTACCTAACCCCAGGGGCTGGTTGAACCATTTCTTTGTGAAACGTCGCAACTATTCTGTGAACCTGCACCTGATCAGAAATCCAGGTTGGACACGGCCAGCGCATTGCTTTCGATGAAGTCACGACGAGGCTCGACCGCATCACCCATCAGGGTGTTGAAGATCTGGTCGGCGCCAATGGCGTCTTCGATGGTCACGCGCAGCATACGACGCTGAGCCGGGTCCATGGTGGTTTCCCACAGCTGATCCGGGTTCATTTCGCCCAGGCCTTTGTAGCGCTGGATGGTGTGACGCTTGGTGCTTTCAGCCATCAACCAGTCCAGGGCTTCCTTGAACTCCTTGACCTGCTTCTTGCGTTCGCCACGCTGAATGTAAGCGCCGTCGTCCAACAGGGTGCTCAGTTGCGCGCCGAGGGTGACGACCGTCTTATAGTCATTGCTGCCGAAGAAGTCGCGGTTGAAGGTGACGTAGTTCGACAAACCGTGGGAGATCAATTCGATCTCCGGCAGCCATACGTTACGTTCACGGTCTTCGCGCAGGCTGGCTTTATACACCAGGCCAGACTTCTCCACCGTGCGCAGACGCACTTCGTACTGGGCCAGCCAATCCTGCATGTGTGCATGATCGCCCAACTGTTCCAGGGTGATGGCCGGCAGGTAGATGAAGTGCTCGGTCAGCTCCTGAGGGTACAGGCGCGACAAGCGCTTGAGCGTCTTCATCACCATGCGGAAGTCATTGACCAGGCGCTCCAGCGCCTCCCCGGAGATACCTGGGGCTTCGTCGTTCAAGTGCAGGCTCGCATCTTCCAGGGCCGACTGCGTCATGTACTCTTCCATGGCGTCGTCGTCTTTGATGTATTGCTCTTGCTTGCCTTTTTTCACTTTGTACAACGGCGGCTGGGCAATGTAGATGTAGCCGCGCTCGATCAGTTCTGGCAACTGACGGAAGAAGAAGGTCAGCAGCAGGGTACGGATGTGCGAACCGTCGACGTCAGCATCGGTCATGATGATGATGTTGTGGTAGCGCAGCTTGTCGATGTTGTACTCGTCACGGCCAATGCCGCAGCCCAATGCCGTGATCAAGGTGCCGACTTCCTGGGAGGAAATCATCTTGTCGAAGCGCGCTTTCTCGACGTTGAGGATCTTGCCCTTCAACGGCAGGATGGCCTGGGTGCGACGGTTACGACCCTGCTTGGCGGAACCGCCAGCAGAGTCACCTTCCACCAGATACAGCTCGGAGAGGGCAGGGTCCTTCTCCTGACAGTCAGCCAACTTGCCCGGCAGACCGGCGATGTCCAGCGCGCCTTTGCGACGGGTCATTTCACGGGCTTTACGCGCCGCTTCACGAGCACGTGCGGCGTCGATCATCTTGCCGACAACCAGCTTGGCTTCGTTCGGGTTCTCCAGCAGGAAGTCGGAGAAGTACTTGCCCATCTCCTGTTCCACAGCGGTCTTCACTTCGGAAGACACCAGCTTGTCTTTGGTTTGGGAGCTGAACTTCGGATCCGGCACTTTTACCGAGATGATCGCCGTCAGGCCTTCACGGGCATCATCACCGGTGGTGGCGACTTTGTGCTTCTTCGCCAAGCCTTCCGCTTCGATGTAGGTATTGAGGTTACGCGTGAGCGCGGAACGGAAACCCACCAGGTGAGTACCGCCATCGCGCTGCGGAATGTTGTTGGTGAAGCACAACAGGTTCTCGTTGAAGCTGTCGTTCCACTGCAGGGCGATTTCAACGCCTATGCCGTCTTCACGCTGGATGTTGAAGTGGAACACCTGGTTGACCGCAGTCTTGTTGGTGTTCAGGTATTCAACGAACGCACGCAGGCCGCCTTCGTACTTGAACAACTCTTCCTTGGCGCTGCGCTCATCCTTGAGGATGATGCCGACACCGGAGTTGAGGAACGACAGTTCACGAATCCGCTTGGCCAGGATGTCCCAGCTGAAGTGGATGTTCTTGAAGGTTTCAGCCGAAGGCTTGAAGTGGATCTGGGTGCCTGTGGTTTCACTGTCACCGACGATTTTCATCGGCTCCTGTGGCACACCGTGGACGTAAGTCTGTTCCCAGATCTTGCCGCTGCGGCGTACGGTGAGCACCAACTCTTCGGACAGCGCGTTCACTACCGACACACCTACACCGTGCAAGCCACCGGATACTTTGTAGGAGTTGTCGTCGAACTTACCGCCGGCGTGGAGCACGGTCATGATGACCTCTGCCGCCGAGACGCCTTCTTCTTTATGCACATCTACCGGAATACCGCGGCCGTTGTCGCGCACGGTAATAGATTCGTCCGGGTGGATGATGATGCTGATGTCGTCGCAGTGACCGGCCAGAGCTTCGTCGATGGAGTTATCGACCACCTCGAACACCATGTGGTGCAGACCGCTACCATCATCGGTGTCGCCAATGTACATACCGGGACGTTTGCGTACGG
>Ga0105246_10000163_pt1 | contig 32077 bp, 29 predicted proteins | sample KBSM64metaG_FD_99694 | JGI IMG/M metagenome (GOLD analysis project Ga0105246, IMG submission 99694) | Miscanthus rhizosphere microbial communities from Kellogg Biological Station, Michigan, USA - KBS M6-4 metaG | ecosystem: Host-associated > Plants > Roots > Rhizosphere > Soil | place... | reverse complement strand
TCGGGTTGCCCCGTACGACCTTGATCGTCACAGCGGCTCCTTAGAGGGGGATGTTGCCGTGCTTCTTCGGGGGCAGGGATTCCCGCTTGGTGCGCAGCTGACGCAGGCCGCGGACGACGTGCCGGCGCGTCTCGGACGGCATGATCACCGAGTCGATGTAGCCGCGCTCGGCCGCGATGTAGGGGTTGAGGAGGGCGTCCTCGTACTCCTGGATCAGACGGGCGCGAGTCGCCTCCACGTCTCCGGCGGCCTCCGCCTCCGCGATGGTGCGGCGGTGCAGGATGTTGACCGCGCCCTGGGCGCCCATGACGGCGATCTGGGCGGTCGGCCAGGCGAGGTTGATGTCCGCGCCGAGGTGCTTGGAGCCCATGACGTCGTAGGCACCGCCGAAGGCCTTGCGGGTGATCACCGTGATCAGCGGGACGGTCGCCTCGGCGTAGGCGTAGATCAACTTGGCGCCGCGGCGGATGATGCCGGTGTGCTCCTGGTCGACGCCGGGGAGGAAGCCCGGCACGTCGACGAAGGTGATCACCGGGATGTTGAAGGCGTCGCAGGTGCGCACGAAGCGCGCCGCCTTCTCGCTCGCGTCGATGTCGAGGCAGCCCGCGAACTGCATGGGCTGGTTGGCGACGATGCCGACCGGGTGGCCCTCCACCCGCCCGAACCCGGTGAGGATGTTCGGCGCGAACAGCGCCTGCGTCTCGAAGAACTCGGCGTCGTCCAGGACGTGTTCGATCACCGTGTGCATGTCGTACGGCTGGTTCGCGCTGTCCGGCACGATCGTGTCCAGCTCGAGGTCCTCGGCGGTGACCGCCAGGTCCGCCTCCTCGGCGAAGACCGGGGCCTCGGAGAGGTTGTTGGACGGCAGGTACGACAGCAGCTGCTTGACGTACTCGATGGCGTCCTTCTCGTCGCCGGCCATGTGATGCGCAACGCCGGACGCGGAGTTGTGGGTGCGGGCGCCGCCCAGCTCCTCGAAGCCGACGTCCTCGCCGGTGACCGTCTTGATGACGTCCGGGCCGGTGATGAACATGTGCGAGGTCTGGTCGACCATGACCGTGAAGTCGGTGATCGCGGGGGAGTACACCGCGCCGCCCGCGCAGGGGCCGACGACCAGGGAGATCTGCGGGATCACACCGGACGCGTGCGTGTTGCGGCGGAAGATCTCGCCGTAGGCGCCGAGCGAGGCGACGCCCTCCTGGATGCGGGCGCCGCCGGAGTCGTTGATGCCGATGACCGGACAGCCGGTCTTCAGCGCGAAGTCCATGACCTTGACGATCTTCTGGCCGTAGACCTCGCCCAGCGCGCCGCCGAAGACGGTGAAGTCCTGGGAGAAGACGGCGACGGGGCGGCCGTCGACGGTGCCGTAACCGGTCACCACGCCGTCCCCGTACGGGCGGTTCTGCTCCAGCCCGAAGTTCGTCGACCGGTGCCGGGCGAACTCGTCCAGCTCGACGAAGGAGCCCTCGTCGAGCAGCAGCTCGATCCGCTCACGGGCCGTCAACTTGCCCTTGGCGTGCTGTTTTTCGACGGCGCGTGCGGAGCCGGCGTGCGTCGCTTCCTCGATACGACGCTGGAGATCCGCGAGCTTGCCCGCGGTGGTGTGGATATCGATCTCTTCCGGCTCGGACATCGGGATCGCGGCTCCCTGCCTGCTCAAAAGGGGGGACGGTTACTCATCCGTAGAGTAGTGGGGGCGCTACGAATCAGCAGTGCGGCGTTTCACACACCTAGGGTGGCTTGCATGACGCCGCGAGATGCTTCAGACGACAGCCGCTGGTCCGACCTGGACCGGCCTCCGCTCAACGCCGCCGCGCTGCGTCGCGGGCTCGTGCAGGAGAGCGGGCTGTGGCGCGAGGTGGAGGTGGTGCAGAGCACCGGCTCCACCAACTCCGACCTGGTCGCCCTGGCGGGCGCGGGCAAGGCGGGCGAGGGGTACGTCCTCGTCGCCGAGGAGCAGACCTCCGGGCGGGGCCGCCTGACCGCCAGTGGACGGCACCGGCCCGCTCCGGCCTCTTCTTCTCCGTACTGCTGAAACCGGCCGAGGTGCCGGTCGCCCGCTGGGGCTGGCTGCCGCTGCTCACCGGAGTCGCCGTGGCGACCGGACTGTCCCGCTCGGCGGGCGTCGACACGGCACTCAAGTGGCCCAACGACCTGCTTGTTTCCATCGGCGGCGAGGAACGCAAGGCCGGCGGCATCCTCGCCGAGCGGGCCGGGGACGACGGGGTCGTCATCGGGGTGGGCATCAATGTCACGCTGCGGGAGGGTGAGCTGCCGGTGCCGACGGCCGGTTCGCTGGCGCTGGCGGGGGCGGTGAGCACGGACCGCGATCCCCTGCTCAGGGCTGTGCTGCGCTCCCTGGAGGAGTGGTACGGCCGCTGGCGCGAGGCGGGCGGCGATCCGTCGGCGAGCGACCTGCAGGAGACGTACGCGGCGGGCTGCGCGACGCTGGGCAGGACGGTGCGGGCGGAGCTGCCGGGGGACCGGTCGATCACCGGGGAGGCGGTGGCGGTCGACGGCGACGGAAGGCTGGTGATCGCGACGGAGGACGGGGTTCAGGAGCCCGTGGGTGCCGGGGACATCGTGCACCTGAGGCCCCTCTGACCGAGGGTGGATGCACGGCTGCCTGCAGCTGTGCACGACTCCCGGGAGTGAGCTAGGGCACACCTGCCGTACAGTTGAGGCCGGTCGATACCTGACCGTGGCAGATCGGAAGGGCAGCAGGCGTGACCGTCGACGACACGGGCTCCGGCACGGGCGCGGACGGCCGGGTGGACCCCCACGCCGCCGATCCCGGCGAGGACCCGCTCGCCCTGCGTCTGGAACACCTGATCCTCGGCGCGGAGCGACGCTACACCCCCTTTCAGGCGGCCCGCAGTGCCGGCGTCTCGGTGGAGCTGGCCACCCGCTTCTGGCGGGCCATGGGCTTCGCCGACATCGGGCAGGCCAAGGCGCTCACCGAGGCCGACGTACTCGCGCTGCGCCGCCTGTCCGGCCTCGTCGAGGCCGGGCTGCTGAGCGAGGCGATGGCGGTGCAGGTGGCCCGCTCCACCGGCCAGACCACGGCCCGCCTCGCCGAGTGGCAGATCGACTCCTTCCTGGAGGGCCTGACCGAGCCTCCGGAGCCCGGGATGACGCGCACCGAGGTGACGTACCCGATCGTCGAACTGCTCCTGCCCGAGCTGGAGGAGTTCCTCGTCTACGTCTGGCGGCGCCAGCTCGCCGCCTCGGCCGGGCGGGTCGTGCAGGCCGCCGACGACGAGGAGATGGTCGACCGGCGCCTGGCCGTGGGCTTCGCGGACCTGGTCGGCTTCACCCGCCTCACCCGCCGTATGGAGGAGGAGGAACTCGGCGAACTCGTCGAGGCCTTCGAGACCACCGCCGCCGACCTGGTCGCCGCGCACGGCGGCCGGCTGGTCAAGACGCTGGGCGACGAAGTGCTCTACGCGGCCGACGACGCCGGGATCGCCGCCGAGATCGCGCTGCGTCTCATAGAGACCATGGCGAACGACGAGACGATGCCGGAACTGCGCGTCGGCATCGCCTTCGGCACGGTGACCACTCGTATGGGCGATGTCTTCGGTACGACGGTGAACCTCGCCTCCCGGCTGACGTCCATAGCTCCTCGCGACGCCGTCCTCGTCGACACCGACTTCGCCCAGGAGCTCATCCGCACCGGCGAGGCACCGGCCTCCGAGGCCGAGGCGGCCGAAGCCGCCGCCGCGGCGGAGAAGGAGGGCGAGGAGCCTCCGGCATACCGGTTCGCTCTGCAGCCGATGTGGCAGCGGCCGGTGCGGGGGCTTGGTGTGGTGGAGCCGTGGTTGCTCACTCGGCGGAGCTAGGCGCTCCGCCGGGATTTGCCGTCTTTCTTCTGCAGCTTCGTTGTGGCTGGTCGCGCCCCCGCGGCGGTAGCCGCCTGTCGAATACAGCCCCGCGCCCCTGATGGGGCGCTCCTCAGCGGCCGGCTGGTGAGTCCACGCACAGGCCGACGACCGGTACGCACAGGCCGGACTCGTCCGGCTGTGGTGCGGGCGGAGGCGTCGTCCGGGTGGGTGTCGGAGTCGGGCGTGGGGCGGGAGCCTGTGTCGCAGGCGGCTGGTGAGTGGTCGTGGGTGCCGGGGGGTTCGGTGTGACCGGGATGGTTGTGGTGCCCGGAGTGGGCGCCAGGCTCGGTGACGTGGGCGCCGTCTGCGGGGGTACGACGGTGGAAGGTGCCGTCGGGGTGGTGGTCGCCCCGCCCATCGCGTAGGTCGCCGACGGGCTCACCCGGGGTACGGCCTCGACGGCGGCCACGGCGTTGCTCGATCGGTCGGTGCCCGGATCCTGAACGGGGTCCGCCTCCGTGGTGCCGAGCCCGCCGCTTCCCGAATCCGGTGTCACCCGTACGAGGCTCAGCGCGCCCGCGGCCAGTGCCAGACCGCTGACGGCGAACAGCAGCTTGCGGGGGCGGGGCCTGCGATGGCGCCCGCGCCTCACCGATGTCTCCGCCGTCACCGTCATCATGTCCCCTCCCCCTTGCGCCCGCGCTCCCCTGTGCGCCGTCGCGGACGCACCGTATGCGCTCCCGTGGGTGGTGTGGCGGGAGTTGGGCGGGATGTCACCCGAACGGGGACAACGGACCAGAACCCTGCAATGATCGGGCCGACGGTTGTTAACCCGCGTTAACTGGAGGGTGTCATGGGCGAGGAGCGGTTCGGCGAGTTCGTGGTGGTGCGGCGGCACGGCGACGGGGACGCCGGGCATGTCGCGGAGCTCGTCCTCGACCGGCCCAAGGCCATGAACGCCGTGTCGAGCGAGATGGCGCGGTCGATCGCCGGGGCCTGCACGGCGCTCGCCGCGGACCGTGACGTACGGGTGGTCGTGGTGACGTCCACACACGAGCGGGCGTTCTGCGTCGGGGCGGACCTCAAGGAGCGGAACTCCTTCACCGACGCGGATCTGCTCCGGCAGCGGCCGGTCGCGCGGGCCGCGTACACCGGGGTCCTGGAGCTGCCGGTGCCGACGATCGCGGCGGTGCACGGGTTCGCCCTGGGCGGGGGCTTCGAGCTGGCGCTGTCGTGCGACCTGATCGTGGCCGACCGTACGGCCGTGGTGGGGCTGCCGGAGGTGTCCGTGGGCGTCATCCCGGGCGGCGGCGGTACGCAGCTGCTGCCGCGGCGGGTGGGAGCCGCGCGGGCGGCCGAGCTCATCTTCACCGCACGGCGTCTGCAGGCCGCGGAGGCACGGGAGTTGGGGCTCGTGGACGAGCTGGTGGAGGAGGGCCGGGGCCGGGAGGCGGCACTGGACCTGGCTGCACGCATCGCCGCGAACTCACCGGTCGGCCTGCGGGCCGCCAAGCGCGCGCTGCGCCTCGGCCACGGGCTCGACCTGCGGGCCGGTCTGGAGGTCGAGGATGCGGCGTGGCGGTCGGTGGCGTTCTCGGGGGACCGGGCGGAGGGCGTGGCGGCGTTCAATGAGAAGCGGAAGCCGGAGTGGCCGGGGGAGTGAAACCGGGGAGCGGCGTCTGAGCGCCGGTCGGCATGTTCGGCCCGTCCGGCGCTTGAGGACGAGGCCGTTCAGGCCGACACGGGGGTCTGGGGGCGGAGCCCCCAGGTACCGGTCACCCCACCGCCGTATCAAGAGAACAAACCGCTAGAAACCTCCCTAACCTGGAGTAATGGGTGATGACAAACGGCTCGCAGCGGTCGTCGCGCTGGCGCAGGGCATGGCGGCAGCGCACGGCTCGCGCGAGGCGTGGCGGGCGGCGGCGGCCGGGGGGTGCCGGGCGCTGGGCGGGAGCTTCGCCGCGTTGTCGGTGTGGGAGCGGGAGCTCGGCCGGCTGCGGGTCCTCGCGAACGTGGGGGAGCGGACCGAGGGGGAGGAGGAGTTCCCTGAGGACGAGTCGTACCCCGTGCACCAGTTCCCCGAGATCACCGAGTTCCTGCACGAGCGATGGGCCGGCGGCGGCGAGCCCGACGCCTGGGTCGAGACGGCGCACGGTCCCGCGGCGGGCGGCCGCCCCGGTTACGTCCACCAGCGCGTCGCCGCCCTGCGCCGTAGGGGCCGCGGGTGCTGTGTCGTCGCCCCGATCGTGCTGCACGGGCGCGCGTGGGGCGAGCTCTATGTCGCCCGCCCTGCCGGTGCTCCCGTCTTCGACCGGGGAGACGCCGACTTCGCCACCGTGCTGGCCGCCGTCGTCGCCGCCGGGATCGCCCAGGCCGAGCGGCTGGAGGAGGTGAGGCGGCTCGCCTACACCGACGCCCTCACCGGCCTCGCCAACCGCCGTGCCGTCGATACGAAGCTGGACGAGGCCGTCGAGCGGCACCGCGCGGACGGCACGGTCGTCAGCCTCGTCGTCTGCGACCTCAACGGCCTCAAGCGCGTCAACGACACCCAGGGGCACGCCGTCGGCGACCGCCTCCTCGAGCGTTTCGGTTCCGTCCTGTCCCTGTGCGGCGCGATGCTCCCCGGCACGCTCGCCGCCCGCCTCGGCGGTGACGAGTTCTGTCTGCTGTCCGTCGGCCCGTCCGCCGACGAGGCCGTGAAGGCGGCCGACGAACTCTGCCGCCGCGCCGCCGAGTTGGAGCTCGGTGACGGGGTCGCCTGCGGGGTCGCTTCCACTGAGGATCCCATCGGGCCCGTGCGGTCCGCCCGGCGGCTGTTCCGGCTGGCGGACGCCGCACAGTACCGGGCGAAGGCGCTCCGCGCGAGCACTCCCGTGGTGGCGGGGCGGGCGGGGCCCGACGACCCGGTGGTGCGGTTGGCCGACGAGCCGTCGCCGCAGGTTGCCGCGGAGCGGCGGCGGTTCCGGGGGCGGCCGGGGTGACGTGCTGGGGGCTCCGCCCCCAGGCCCCCCGTATCGGCCTCAACGGCCTCGTCCTCAAACTCCCCCACTCTCGGCTGCGCTCGAGCGGGGGGACCCCCATGACGGGCTGAAGCTAGCTGTAAGGGGCCCACCCACGACCCGGTAGTGACATCTTCGTCTTCACTGCGTACGCTCCTGAATATGGATATGCACACTGTGGTGGTGGGGACGTCCGGGGTGACCGCGTCCGACGTTCTCGCCGTGGCGCGCGGCGGCGCCCGGGTCGAGCTTTCCGCGGAGGCGGTGGCGGCCCTCGCCGCCGCCCGGGAGATCGTGGAGGCGCTGGCGGCCAAGCCCGAGCCCGTCTACGGCGTCAGCACCGGCTTCGGTGCCCTGGCGACCCGGCACATCAGCCCGGAACTCCGCGCTCAGCTGCAGCGCAACATCGTCCGCTCGCACGCCGCCGGCCTCGGGCCGCGGGTGGAGCGGGAAGTCGTACGGGCCCTGATGTTCCTGCGGCTCAAGACCGTCTGCTCGGGGCACACGGGCGTGCGGCCCGAGGTCGCGCAGACCATGGCCGACGTGCTCAACGCCGGGATCACCCCGGTCGTGCACGAGTACGGCTCGCTCGGCTGCTCCGGCGACCTCGCGCCCCTGTCCCACTGCGCCCTCACACTCATGGGCGAGGGAGAGGCGGAAGGACCGGACGGGACCGTCCGCCCGGCCGGTGAGCTGCTCGCCGAGCACGGGATCGCCCCCGTCGAACTGCGTGAGAAGGAGGGCCTCGCCCTCCTCAACGGCACCGACGGCATGCTCGGCATGCTGGTCATGGCCCTCGCCGACCTGGACGCCCTCTACAAGTCGGCCGACATCACGGCCGCCCTGTCGCTGGAGGCGCTGCTCGGGACGGACAAGGTCCTTGCCCCCGAGCTGCACGCCATCCGTCCGCACCCGGGACAGGGTGCCTCCGCCGCCAACATGCTGGCCGTGCTGAAGGGTTCGGAGCTCACCGGGCACCACCAGGACGACGCGCCGCGCGTCCAGGACGCCTACTCCGTGCGCTGCGCCCCGCAGGTCTCCGGTGCCGGACGCGACACCATGGCGCACGCCCGGCTCGTCGCCGAGCGCGAGCTGGCGTCGGCCGTGGACAACCCCGTCGTGCTGCCCGACGGGCGTGTGGAGTCCAACGGCAACTTCCACGGTGCCCCGGTGGCGTACGTCCTGGACTTCCTCGCCATCGCCGCCGCGGATCTCGCCTCGATCGCCGAGCGGCGCACCGACCGGCTGCTCGACAAGAACCGCAGCCACGGTCTGCCGCCGTTCCTGGCCGACGACGCGGGTGTCGACTCGGGGCTGATGATCGCCCAGTACACGCAGGCCGCGCTGGTCAGCGAGATGAAGCGGCTGGCCGTACCGGCGTCCGCGGACTCGATCCCGTCCTCCGCGATGCAGGAGGACCACGTCTCCATGGGCTGGTCGGCCGCCCGCAAGCTGCGTACGGCCGTCGACAACCTCACGCGCGTGGTCGCCATCGAGCTGTACGCCGCCACCCGCGCGATCGAACTGCGCGAGGGCCTGGCCCCGGCGCCCGCCTCGCAGGCCGCCATCACGGCCGCACGGGCGGCAGGCGTCCAGGGCCCCGGTCCGGACCGGTTCCTCGCCCCCGACCTGGCCGCCGCGGACGCGTTCGTGCGCGACGGGCGTCTGGTCGCCGCCGTCGAGCGTGTGACGGGACCGCTCGCCTGACCGCTCCGGTAGGTACGAGGGTCGCCGCCGTCTCCCCCCGGCGGCGGCCCTCCCTGCATGTCAGCTCTGTGCGAGCTTGGCCGCCTGCGCCTTGACGATCTCGGCGGGGACGCCGTACTTGTCCTGCTTGCCGGCCAGGGCCGCCAGGCTGACCGAGTAGTAGGTCGCGATCGTGGAGCCGTGCCGCACCACCTCGCCGTGCACCGTCGTCGTGTCGCCGTCGGTCTTGCCGGTCACGGCGAACGCCACCGACTCGTCACCGCTTCCGGAGGACTTCTCCTCGGCGACCTTCGTGAACTTCTGGGTGTCCTGGCCCCTGGCCGAGACCGTGAAGCCGTTCGCGCAGCCGCTCACCGCGTCCGACACGGACTTCATCGTGTCCTGGGCGCCCCCGCCGTCGTACGAGGACAGCGAGACGATCGTCAACTTGGCCTCCAGGACGTCCTGGAGGCCGTTCATCGCGGCGTCGAGGTCCTCGTCCGAGGTGCCCGTGGGCGTGGGCTCGTCGCTCTTCTCCGTGGCCATCCGGTTGACGTACGCGCTCGTGTCGCCCGGCGCGAACCCGGTGAGGACGTAGGCGAGCGGCGCGCACTTCGCGTCGGCCACCGTCACCCGGTCCTTGGAGGCGGCGAACTTGCCGCCGGTGTCCGCGGACTTGACGTCGTAGCCGTCGAGGTCCGCACCGCTGATGATGAGCTTCTTCAGCTCGGCCGCGCTGAGCGCCTTCGCGGCCGCAGTCGACGAGGAGGACGAGTCCGTGGAGCCGGAGCCCTTGGAGTCTCCGGAATTCCCGCCGCAACCGGTGATGAGGGCGAGCGACAGCACGCTCACGGCAACCGTGGCGCCCGCGCGCACCCTCGATGATCTCTTCATGGGCGGACTATGAAGGTCACGTCAAAGGAACGTCAAGCGAATTCAAAAACCGAGGCGCTCCCGGCGCACCGAATACGCCACGAACCCGGCGCCGATCCCGAGGAACAGAGTGCCGCCGACGACGTAGGGAGTGGTGTCGGGGCTTCCCGTGTCGGCGAGTTGGGCCTGGGGGCCGGAGCTGTCCGTGGACTCCGAGACGGCCCGTGCCTGCGCTGTGACCTGCGAGGTCGGGGCCGTCGACGAGGCTGTTCTCGCCGGTTCTTCCCCGGTCGCCTTGGCGGAGGGAACGAACCACAGGGCGCACAGGACGGTGCCTGCGGCGGTGGCGGTCAGCAACGGACGACGAGCGGATGACACGGAATATCGATCCCCTTGTGGCGCTGGCGAATTGGCCGTGTGGGGCGATGTTAGTGAAAGGCGCGGGTCACAGGAAAGTCACGGGAGCCCCGGGCCTTACGCTCCGGGCATGAACATTGAAGAGACATCACGTTTTGTCCGCCTTCGGGTGGAACTCGTTCTCGAAATCGAGGATCCCGGCGCACTGACGAAGGCGGCGCTGCGGCGCCTCGCCGCCGAAACCGACATGCCGGCCGATGAGCGGGTGCACGCCGAGGGTGCTGTGACGGAAGACACGGCGGAGGCCCTGGCCTCCCTCGTCGACCCGTTCGACCTGGTGAGCGAGGTGCCGGGGGTCGACCTCGCGCAGGCCTCCTGGTCGAGCGAGCCCATCGACTACGACCCCGATTCGCCGGATTGGGACCTGGACGAGGATGATGTCGACGAAGACGACGAAGACGAGGGGGCCGACGGCGTCTCCTGAGCGGCTTGGGAAAACGTGACCCCGGGTGGCAATCGCCGTCCGGGGTTTTTTCGTCTCGACCTCCACACCAAACGCCTCGGCGGACGTGGTGTGCCCCACACCTGCGGGATATGTGGAACGGGACCAACCGGCCGTAGCGTTGAAGTTCGTTAACGGGGACTCTCGGGGTTTTTTGGGGATACGGCAACGATGGAGAAGCGTGTGATGACGAACAGTAAGCGGCGCAAGGGCCTGGCGGCCGCGTCCGCGCTGCTCGGCGGGGTTCTGGTGCTCTCGGCGTGCTCGGGCGGCAGCGACAAGGCCTCCGGCGGGAACAACGACACCTCGCAGGCCAAGGCCGACGAGGCGGCGGCCAAGAAGCCGTCCGAGGCCGACATCAAGATCACGCCCAAGGACGGCTCCGACAACGCCTCCATCAACAACTCCGCGGCCGTCACCGTCAGCAAGGGCACGCTCACGGGCGTGACCATGACGACCGAGAGCGGTACCGCCGTCGCCGGCACGCTCTCCGCCGACAAGACCAGCTGGAAGCCGAACGCCCAGCTGGAGCGCTCGACCACCTACAAGGTCGCGGCGGTGGCGAAGGACTCCGCCGGTCGCGTCGCGCACGAGAACGCCTCGTTCACCACGGTCGCTCCGGCCAACAGCTTCATAGGCACCTTCACGCCGGACGACGGCACCACCGTCGGCGTGGGTATGCCGGTGTCGATCAACTTCGACAAGGCGATCGCCAACAAGGCCGCGGTCCAGAAGGGCATCAAGGTCTCCTCCAGCAGCGGCCAGGAGGTCGTCGGACACTGGTTCGGCGCCAACCGCCTCGACTTCCGCCCGGAGAACTACTGGAAGGAGAACTCCACCGTCACGCTGAAGCTCGCGCTCGACGGTGTCGAGGGCGCCTCCGGTGTCTACGGCGTCCAGCAGAAGACGGTCACCTTCCACATCGGCCGCAACCAGGTCTCGTACGTCGACGCCAAGACCAAGCAGATGAAGGTCACGCAGGACGGCAAGACGATCAAGACCATCCCGATCTCGGCCGGTTCGCCGGAGCACACGACGTACAACGGCGTCATGGTGATGTCCGAGAAGTACAAGCAGACGCGGATGAACGGCACGACCGTCGGCTTCACGGACAACGACGGCAAGGCCGAGTACGACATCAAGGACGTGCCGCACGCCATCCGCCTCACCAACTCCGGCACCTTCCTGCACGGCAACTACTGGGGTGCGAAGTCCATCTTCGGCTCCGTGAACACCAGCCACGGCTGCGTGGGCCTCTCGGACACCAAGGGCGCCAACGACACGGGCACGGCCGGCTACTGGATGTACACCCACTCGATCGTCGGCGACGTCGTGGTCATCTCCAACACCGGCGACAAGACGGTCCAGCCCGACAACGGCCTCAACGGCTGGAACCTCAGCTGGGCGGACTGGAAGGCCGGTTCGGCGGTCTGATCCCGCAACCTCGTTGAGCCTGGCTCGATTTCACTGCCACAAGGCGGCCGCCCTCAGGGCGGCCGCCTTTGCGTTGCCGACCCACCTCAAGCGCCGCACCGGAGTTGTGCGTCGAGCTGGGCGGCGGTCTTGGGGCCGTCGTACGTCCAATAGCGTCCCTCGGGGACATGGGCGGCCCTGACCTTGCGGAGGTCGAAGGCGTCTCCCGTGCCGTCCCCGTCCGTGTACGTGACGGAGACATCGAGGTTCGCCGGCAAGTGGGCCGGTGGTGTCCGTGGAGCCGCCTTCTGGAAGTCGTCCGCCTTCCAGAGCGTCAGCGAGCCCCGGATCCCCTCGGGCGTCTTCGGACCGTGGGCCCGCCAGAGCAGCCTCTCGGACCCGCTGTCGTACACCTCGACCATGGTCACCTCGTCCGTGGGGCAGGTGGGAGCCTTGACCGAGATGCGGGAGCCGTCGACCCGGATGCCGAACAGGAGGGACGTGGCCGGGTCGGACATGCTGTAGGCGCCGTACACCCACAGGCCGGCGGCGGCGAGGACCACCAGGCCGCACACCGTGCCGAGCAGCACAACGGGCCACACCGGCCGTCTTCGGTACGGGTACTGGTATGCGTATCGGCGCTGCACGCGGCGAGTCTGACACCCGGCTCCGCCTGCTGACAGCCCCGTGCGGGCCCACTCCTGGCCTGCGGACAGCCTTCTCATGCAGCTCTTATGCCGGGCTTATCGAGTCATCACGGGGCGACCCTAGCTTGCGGCGCATGTTCTTCACCTACCTGAGGCGCGAACTGCGCCGCCGCAGAAAGGCGGCCCTCGTCGTCGCCTCCGGTCTTGCCCTCGGCATCGCGCTCGTCATCGTGGTCAGCTCCGTGTCGTCCGGCATGGGCAAGGCGCAGGACAAGGTCCTCCAGTCGCTGTACGGGCTGGGCACGGACATGACGGTCACCAAGGCGGCGACGCCGAGCGCGAGCAACTCCCAGCGTCCGCGCTTCCAGTTCGACGCGCGGGGCAACGACGACGACTCGACGCAGAGCAGCGACCGGGTCCTGGTGCAGGGCTTCACGACCCTGGCCTCCTCGACCGTCACCAAGGTCGGGGAGCAGAAGGGCGTCTCGTCCGCAGTGGGCGGACTGAGCCTCAACGTGGTGAAGGTCAACGGCCAGTTCACCCGCGGGCAGTTCCAGCAGAACCAGAACTCCGGCAACGGTCAGGGCGGTCGTGGGGCGGGCGGCGGCACCGGGCAGCCGCAGGGCGAAGTCCAGGGCGGCGGCGCCAACTTCGACATCAACCAGTACACGGTGTACGGCACCGACGTCACCAAGACCGCGCTCGGCCCGCTGACCTCGTCGAAGATCACCAGCGGCCGTACCTTCAAGGCGGCCGAGACCGATGCCAAGGTCGTCGTGGCGGACTCCGCGTACGCCAAGGAGAAGAAGTACAAGGTCGGTTCGACCGTCACCATCAAGGGCGTCAAGTTCAAGGTGATCGGCATCGCGACCGCGGACAGCGGTGACGCGGCGGCCAACCTGTACATCCCGCTGAAGCAGGCGCAGACGCTGGCCGGCGAGAAGAACAAGGTCACCACGGTCTACGTGAAGGCGACCGACTCGCAGCAGATCGACTCCGTCAAGTCGACCATCCAGAAGAACGTCTCGGGTACGACCGTCACGACGTCGGCCGACCTTGCGAAGACGGTCTCCGGGTCGCTGTCCACGGCGTCGTCCCTGGCGACCAACGTCGGCAAGTGGCTGTCGATCGCGGTGCTGGTGGCTGCGTTCCTGGTGGCGGGTCTGCTGACGTCCTCTGCCGTCTCGCGGCGCGTGCGGGAGTTCGGCACGCTGAAGGCGCTGGGGTGGAAGTCGGGGCGGGTGACGCGGCAGGTCGTGGGTGAGGCCATGGTCAACGGTCTGGTCGGCGGCGCGCTCGGCATCGGGCTCGGTCTGGCGGGGGCGTACGTCGTGACCGCCATCAGCCCCACGCTGCAGGCGCAGTTGGGTGGCAGCGGCGGGGGTGCGGGTGGCCCCGGTGGCGGCGGCTTCGGCGGCCCCGGCCGCCGGGCGGCGAAGACCCTGGAGGTTGCCCTCACGGCTCCGGTGGACCTTACGACCATTGCGCTGGCGGTGGCTCTGGCGGTGGCCGGCGGTTTGATCGCGGGCGCGTTCGGCGGCTGGCGGGCGTCGCGACTGCGTCCGGCGGACGCACTTCGCCGCGTCGAGTAGCTGACGTCGGCTGGGGCTGAGCGGGGGCGGGGTGCGCGGCCCGGCGCTACGGGGCGCCGCCCGCGCCCACCCGTGCCGCCCTAGGCGGCACGATTGCCCGCGGCACGGCCAGACGAATGCCCGCGGCACAGCCAGACGAATCGCCCGCAGCTTGGCGCGGCGAATGCCCGCGGCTTGGCGGCACGAATACCCGCGGCCTGACGGCATCGACTGCCGGGACCTGCAGCGGCCTTTAAGGGGCGCGGGGAACTGCGCGACCAGCCCCCACTCACCCGCAGCCGAAATGCAACCCCCACCACCCCCGAACCCTCCCAGGAGCCCCCATGTACGAACTCAGAGACGTCACCAAGCGCTACACCCGAGGCAAGGACGCCGTCCACGCCCTCGACGGCGTCGACCTCTCCATCGCCGACGGCGACCGGCTGGTCATCCAGGGCCCCACCGGCGGCGGCAAGTCCACCCTCCTCCAGATGCTCGGCGGTCTGGATCGCCCCACTTCCGGCGAAGTCGTCCTCGACGGCACCGACCTGGCCAAGCTCTCCGAGGCCAAGCTCACAAGGGTCCGCAGCGAGAACATCGGCTTCGTCTTCCAGTCCTTCAACCTCATCCCGACCCTCACCGCCCAGGAGAACGTCGAGACCGCTCTCGTACCCCTCGGAGTGAAGGCGAAGGAGCGGCGCGAGCGGGCCGCCGAGGCGCTGACCTCGGTCGGTCTCGGCGAGCGGCTGGGGCACCTGCCCGGCGAGATGTCCGGAGGGCAGCAGCAGCGCGTCGCCATAGCCAGAGCACTCGTCAAACAGCCGAAGGTACTGCTCGCCGACGAACCCACCGGAAATCTCGACGAGTCGATGCGCGACGAGATCATGGAGGTGCTGGAGCGCATGTGGAAGGAGCTCGGGCTGACCTTCATCATGGTCACCCACGACTCCGCGATCGCGCGGAAGGCCCCGCGGCTGGCGACGATCCGCAAGGGCAAGCTCACCGTCAAGGAGAACGCGGGCGCGTAACTGCGCGGAACGGTAACGGCCTTGGGACCGGCTCGTAACAGTCCCCAGGCCCGCCTCTTACCTTCCTCTCATCTATTGAGGTCCCTGATCACCCCCCGGCATACTGCGTATCCCGGGGGGTGCATGCGTTCATGTGTGCGGGACCGCCCCCGGCCGGGTGACAGGGGAAAACACCCGGTACTTCATCTCCAGGGGGAGACTTGCGCAGACAAGTGAAAAGAGCATGCGCGGCCACCGTTGCCACGGCGGCCGCCGTGGCCCTGGCGGCGGGCATGACCAGCCCGGCGTCCGCGAAGCCGGAGCAGTCGACGACTGCTCCGCAGACTCAGCTCACGTCCAAGCACCGCATCACCCTGATCACCGGCGACCGCGTGGTCGTCGACTCCAAGGGCCGTGTCGTCGGCCTGGAGCGGGCGAAGGGACGCGAGCGCATACCCGTGCAGTTCCGCAAGGCCGACGGGCACACGCTCGTCGTACCGGCGGACGCGGCCCGGCTGGTCGCCACCGGCAAGCTCGACCAGCGGCTGTTCGACATCACCGAGCTCAACAAGTCCGCGACCCGCAGGTCCCAGGCCAAGGGCCTGAAGGTCATCGTCGGCTACCAGGGCGCGGCCACCGGCGCGAAGGCCGACGTCCGTGACGCGGGCACGCTCCGCAGGACCCTCACGTCCCTGAACGCGGACGCCGTTCAGACCCCGCAGAAGGAAACGCCCGAGCTGTGGGACGCCGTCACCAACGGCGGCAGGACCGCCTCGGGCATCGCGCACGTCTGGCTCGACGGCACCCGCAGGGCCAGCCTCGACAAGTCCGTCCCGCAGATCGGCGCACCGAAGGCATGGGCCGCCGGCTACGACGGCAAGGGTGTCAAGATCGCCGTACTGGACACCGGTGTCGACGCGACGCACCCGGACCTGGCGACCCAGGTCATCGAGTCCAAGAACTTCTCCACCGCCGCCGACGCCACCGATCACTTCGGGCACGGCACGCACGTCGCGTCGATCGCGGCGGGCACCGGCGCCAAGTCGGGCGGCAAGTACAAGGGCGTCGCGCCCGGCGCGAAGATCCTCAACGGCAAGGTCCTCGACGACACCGGCTCCGGTGACGACTCCGGCATCCTCGCCGGCATGGAGTGGGCGGCCGAGCAGGGCGCCGACGTCGTGAACCTCAGCCTCGGCGGCCAGGACGCGCCGGGCATCGACCCGCTCGAGGCCGAGGTCAACAAGCTGTCCGAGCAGAAGGGCGTCCTCTTCGCGATCGCCGCGGGCAACTCCGGCCCGGAGTCGATCGGTTCACCCGGCAGCGCCGAGGACGCGCTCACCGTCGGCGCGGTCGACGACCACGACAAGCTGGCCGAGTTCTCCTCGACCGGCCCGACCGTCGACGGCACCATCAAGCCGGACGTCACCGCGCCCGGCGTGGACATCACGGCGGCCGCGGCCAAGGGCAGCGTCATCGACCAGGAGGTCGGCGAGAACCCGCCCGGCTACCTGACCATCTCGGGTACGTCGATGGCGACCCCGCATGTGGCGGGCGCTGCGGCGATCCTGAAGCAGGAGCACCCGGACTGGAAGTTCAGTGAGCTCAAGGGCGCGCTGACCGGTTCCGCGAAGGGCGGCAAGTACACGGCGTTCCAGCAGGGTGCGGGCCGTATCGCCGTCGACAAGGCCATCAAGCAGACCGTGATCGCCGACCCGGTGTCGGTGAGCTTCGGTGTGCAGCAGTGGCCGCACACCGACGACAAGCCGGTCACCAGGCAGCTGACGTACCGCAACCTCGGTACGAAGGACGTCACGCTCAACCTGTCCGCCGCTGCCACGAACCCCAAGGGCCAGGCGGCCCCGGCGGGCTTCTTCAAGCTCGGCGCGACGAAGGTGACCGTCCCGGCGGGCGGCAAGGCCTCCGTCAAGCTGACGGTCAACACCAAGCTGGGCGGCACGCTCGACGGCGCGTACTCCGCGTACGTGACGGCGACGGGCGGCGGCCAGAGTGTGCGGACGGCAGCGGGCGTACAGCGCGAGGTCCAGTCGTACAGCGTGACGTTCAAGCACATCGGGCGTGACGGGCAGCCGACCGGAAACTACAACGACCTCCTGATCGGCTACTCGGGCCTGGCCGAGGGCCGCGGCTACCCGGTGACCGTCTCGGACTCCGGTACGACGACGATGCGCCTGCCCAAGGGCGACTACCTGCTGGACGCCTGGATCGCGAAGGACTTCGTGCACTTCGAGGGCGGCCTCGACTGGCTCGTCCAGCCGAAGCTGAGCGTCACCAAGAACACCACGGTGACGATCGACGCCCGTAGGACGAAGGCGGCCGACATCACGGTGCCGGACGCGCAGGCAAAGCAGCAGCTCGGGACGATCAGCTACAGCTACGACCCCGCGGGCGGCTTCGGCTTCGGCCTGAAGTCCTTCGCCGACGTGCGCATGGCCCCGCTGGGCGGCGAGGTCACGGGCCTGCACCAGACCTGGAACGGCCAGTGGACCAAGGGCGACGACGCCGAGTACGACGTGGCCACCACCGCCAAGGTCAAGAAGATCCAGGGCGACAAGGTCCGCCACTTCAAGGCGAGCGAGCTCGCCACGGTGAAGAACAACCTCGGTTCGGGAGCCCCCGGCAAGACCGGTGCCCTGCTGCCCATCGGGCTGTTCCCCGAGGACGCCGTCTTCGCGGACGGCGTGGAGCAGAAGCTGCCGGGTGCGCGCACGCTGTACCTGTCGACGTCCGACAAGATCCAGTGGACGTGGGACTTCGTGCAGATCAAGGGCCATGACGCGAGCGGTCTCCCGATCCCGGAGGCGTCCTCCACGCTCGGCGACCCGCAGACCTTCAAGGCGGGCCAGAAGTACACGAAGACCTTCAACACGGCGGTCTTCGGCCCGCACCTGAACAAGTACTTCGGGCTCTTCCGCGACGGCAACAGCATCTACGGCTCCCTGCCGCTGTTCACCGACGGGGCGGGGCACGCCGGCTCCTCGGACCTCACCGCGGTCGCCACGACCCTGTACCGCAACGGCACCAAGGTCGGCTCCAACGACGACCCGCTGTTCGGTGAGAAGGAGTTCAAGGTCCCGTCCGGCGAGGCCGAGTACAAGCTGACGACGTCCGTGAAGCGCAGCGTCATGGTCGCGGAGGCCTCGACCCGCATCGACGCGAGCTGGACGTTCCGCTCGAAGAAGACGTCCGACGTGGCGACCCTGCCCGCGTCCACGGTCCGCTTCAACGCGGCCACCGGCCTGGACAACAAGGTGGAGGCCGGCAAGACGGTGTCGATCCCGGTCACCGTCGAGGGCGCCGCCAAGGGCAGCAACCTCAAGTCGCTGTCCGTGTACGTGTCGTACGACTACGGCCAGACCTGGACGAAGCTCGACGTCGTGGGCGGCAAGATCAAGGTGAAGAACCCGGAGAAGGGGAAGGCCATCTCCTTCCACGCCAAGATCACCGACAAGAAGAACAACAAGTCGACGATCTCGATCTACAACGCGTACTACGCGAAGTGAGCCGCAGGTTCGCTGAGCGCTGAGCAAACCGCCCGCCGGAAGTGCAGCTTCCGGCGGGCGGTCCGTGTTTCCGTGGGCGCATGACCACACACACCGTCGAGTACATCCGCTACCGCATCCCGGAAGACCGCTCGGCGGAGTTCCTCGCCGCCTACACCCGAGCCGCGGTCCAGCTGGCCGCGGCACCGCAGTGCGTGGACTACGAACTCGCGCGCTGCGAGGAGGACTTCGAGCACTACGTCCTGCGCATCACCTGGACGTCGACCGAGGACCACATGGAGGGTTTCCGCAGCTCGGACCTGTTCCCCGACTTCCTCGCGGAGATCCGCCCGTACGTGGAGCACATCGAGGAGATGCGCCACTACAAGCCGACGACGGTACGAGGCACGGGCTCGTCGGTGCCGACGCTGTACGACTGGGCGGGTGGCGCCGAGGCCTTCTCCCGTCTGACGTCGGTCTTCTACGACAAGGTCCTCAAGGACGACCTCCTCGCCCCGCTCTTCGCCGACCTGGCCCCCGACCACGCCGAGCACGTCGCCCTCTGGCTCGGCGAGGTCTTCGGCGGCCCCGCCACCTACTCCCTGACCCAGGGCGGCCACGGCCACATGGTCACCAAGCACTTCGGCAAACACATCACCGAGCCGCAGCGCCGCCGCTGGGTGAATCTGATCCAGGACGCGGCGGACGAGGCGGGGCTCCCGACGGATGCCGAGTTCCGGTCGGCGTTCGTGGCGTATGTGGAGTGGGGGACACGGCTCGCCGTCTATTTCTCGAGCCCGGATGCCAAGCCACCGGCGGAGCAGCCGGTGCCGAGGTGGACGTGGGGGAGTATGCCGCCGTACCGGGGGTGACGGATCTTCTCAGTGCCGGTGCTTGATCTTTCAGCGTCGGCCGGGGCTTGATCTTTTCAGCCCGTCCGGCGTTTGAGGACGAGGCCGTTCAGGCCGAAAGCGGGGGTCTTGGGGCGGAGCCCCCAGCAGCGGCGCGCCGACCGCCGGGCAAGCTTCAGGAAGACGGCGCCGAATGCCCCGCCCGAGTGGCATCCGCCCCCCAACTGGCCAGCAACCGCAACGCCTCCGCCGACGCAGACCCCGGCTCGGCGTGGTACGTGGTCAGCGCCTGACCGTCGTCGTCGGCCGACCGGAACGACTCGAAGTTGAGCGTCAGGTCACCGACCAGAGGATGGTGCAGACGCTTGACGCCGTACCCCTTCTGCTTGACGTCGTGCGTGGCCCACAGCCGCCTGAACTCCTCGCTCTTCACGGAGAGTTCGCCCACCAGGGTGGACAGCCGCGGGTCGTCGGGGTAGCAGCCCGCGTCCATCCGAAGGTAGCTCACGACGTCGCTGGCCTTCTGCTCCCAGTCGAAGAACAGCTCCCGGTACTCCGGCCTCAGGAACACCAGCCGCGCCCAGTTCCGCTCCTGCGCCGGCAGCTCCCCCCAGTCGCCGAAGACGGCCGCGGCCATCCGGTTCCACGCGAGGATGTCCGAACGCCGCCCGGAGATGTACGCGGGCACCCCGTCCATCGAGTCCAGCAGCTGCCGCAGCGAGCCCCGCACCTGCTGCGACCGCGCCGCCGGCTTCTTCTTGTGCTGCTTCGGCTTCGCGAGGTGCGTGAGGTGGGCATGCTCGGCGTCCGTCAGCCTGAGCGCCCGCGCGATGGCGTCGAGCACCTCCGCCGACACGTTCCGCCCGTTGCCCTGCTCGAGCCGTGTGTAGTACGCCACCGAGACGCCCGCCAGCTGCGCCAGCTCCTCGCGGCGCAGCCCGGGCACCCGCCGGTGCCGGCCGAAGTCCGGCAGCCCCACGTCCTCCGGCTTCAGCCGGGCGCGCCGGGTGCGCAGGAACTCGCTGAGCTCGGCACGCCGGTCCAGAGCCCCGGCGGGCTCGTGTACGGCATCGGGCTGTTCGTCCATGTCTCAAGTATTCACTGTCGTACGCACACCATCCTGACCCCGCCAGTGGTAGGCACAGTGGACGTATGCAGAAGCGTGGCCTGGGTGAAGTCCGTACGGTCCGGCATGCTGAGCACCATGCCCGGTCAGAAGGCAGCCGGGCGCGTAACCACTGCTAGGAGACCCCTCGGCATGACCACTGTCGCCGCTTACGCCGCCCCCGCCGCGAAGGCTCCGCTGGAGCGCACCACCATCGAGCGCCGCGAGGTCGGCGAGTTCGACGTCCTGATCGACATCAAGTTCGCCGGTATCTGCCACTCCGACATCCACCAGGCACGGGAGGGCTGGGGCGAGGCGATCTTCCCGATGGTCCCCGGTCACGAGATCGCGGGCATCGTCTCCGAGGTCGGCGCGGGCGTCACCAAGCACCAGGTCGGCGACCGCGTGGGCGTCGGCTGCCTGGTCGACTCCTGCCGTGAGTGCGAGAGCTGCAAGGCAGGCGAGGAGCAGTACTGCACCGGCGGCAACGTCGGCACGTACAACTCCATCGGCAAGGACGGCGAGCCCACCTACGGCGGCTACGCGGAGAAGGTCGTCGTCGACGAGAACTTCGTCGTCCGCATCCCCGACGCCCTCTCCCTGGACGTGGCCGCGCCGCTGCTGTGCGCCGGCATCACCACCTACTCCCCGCTGAAGCACTGGAACGCCGGCCCCGGCAAGAAGGTCGCCGTCCTCGGCATGGGCGGCCTCGGCCACATGGGCGTCAAGATCGCCCACGCGCTCGGCGCCGAGGTCACGGTGCTCTCGCAGTCCCTGCGCAAGAAGGACGACGGCCTCAAGCTGGGCGCCGACCACTACTACGCGACCAGCGACGAGCAGACCTTCAAGGACCTGCAGGGCTCCTTCGACCTGATCCTCTCCACGGTCTCGGCCCCGCTCGACTTCGGCGCGTTCCTGTCGCTGCTGAAGCGGGACGGCGCGCTGGTGAACGTCGGCGCCCCCGAGGAGCCGATCGCCCTCAACCTCTTCTCGGTGATCGCCGGCCGCAAGACCCTCGCCGGCTCCATGATCGGCGGTATCGCCGAGACCCAGGAGATGCTCGACTTCTGCGCCGAGCACGGTTTCGGCGCCGAGATCGAGGTGATCAGCGCGGACCAGATCAACGAGGCGTACGAGCGGGTGCTGGCGAGCGACGTCCGGTACCGCTTCGTGATCGACACCGCGACGATCTGACAGGTTCTGACAAGTCTGACAGGTCTGACAGACGGGGCCCCGGCGGAAGGTGACGCCGGGGCCTCTCGCCGTTCTGAGGCGAGGCTTACCTGGTCTGCCCCTCGGAGTATCTTGGGCGTGAGGAGGCCCACACGATGAACGTGCAGCTGAACCACACCATCGTCGCCGCCCATGACAAGAAGGCGTCGGCCCAGTTCCTCGCCGACATCCTGGGGCTGGAGCCCAGCCCGCCGTTCGGCCCCTTCATCCCCGTCCAGATCCCGAACGGCGTGACCCTCGACTACATGGAGACGGACGGCGACATCACGCCGCAGCACTACGCGTTCCTGGTGTCCGAGGACGACTTCGACACCATCTTCAGCCGCATCCAGGACGCGGGACTGACCTACTGGGCGGACCCGTACCACCACCGCAGCGGCGAGATCAACCACAACGACGGCGGCCGGGGCGCGTACTTCGACGACCCCAACGGCCACAACCTGGAGATCATCACCAGGCCGTACGGCAGCGGGAGTTGATCTGCCGGTTCACCCGGCGGGAATGAACCCGCCGGCTCCGTAGGACCGTACGAGGACACTCCCCTCGGCGGACGGTCGCACGGATTGTGCCTGCCCGAGCCCCGAGACCCGGGCGCGTCCGTCCGCGCCGACCTCCACGACCGTGTTCTCGTCGATGGCGATGCCGTGCGGGAGTCCGTGCTTCGCGACGGTGGCGGTCATGCGCGGCAGCGTCCCCCACTGCGCGGCGTGCACATCCACAGAGAAGGGCACCAGCCCGAGCCCGGCCCGTACGCCGATCTCCTCCAGGTCCTCGGCGGTGTCCTCGTGGCACACGGGTACGCCGTCGTCGAGCCATCCTCCGACGACGGCGTGTCGCGCGGCGACCGCGGCCCCGGCGGAGAAACCGGCGTACGGAATACCGAACTCGACGAGAGCAGACCGCAGTCGGTCCAGGCACCCGGCGAACGCCTCCTGATACGCGGGCGTCAGCCCACCACAGACCAGAAGCCCGTCCAGGCCCTGCACACTGCCGAGGTCGAACTCCCCGCCGAGCGGCACCAGCAGCGGTACGGGGCTGCAGTCGGCGACCTTTCGCAGTACGGCGTCGTACCGGCCGAACTGCTCGTCGCCGTCTCCCTCGTCGAGTACGACGCAGCCGATGCGCGGCCCCGTGGCCGCCCGCAGGAAGGGCCCGTAGACGGCTCGCGCGGCCGATGCGTCCCAGCCGCCCCCGATCAGGAACGTACGACTGCTGCGACCGTCCACCCGTGCCCCCACCTTCCTCCCGTCAGGCCCGCAGTCCCACGAGACCGTCGTAGGCGGACATGACGATCTCCAACCCCCGGTTGTCGTCGGCGGGTTCGCGCATCTGGTTCGTCACGTACGCCACCACCATCCGGGCCTCTGGTTCGATCATCACCAGCGAGCCGCCCCAGCCGCCCCAGCCGTAGGTGTTGCCGAACAGTCCATAGCCCAGGCCCCAGCGCACCGGCATGCCCAGCACCCGGTCGTCGCCGCTGAACTGCTCCTCCCAGGCGCGGTCGCACCCCGCCTGCGACAGCAGCCGCACTCCGTGCAGCGCGCCTCCGCAGGCCATCGCCGACTGCACCAGCGCGACCGACCGGGCGTTGCCGAATCCGCTCGCCGCGGGGATCTGCGCACGGCGCCAGGCCACGCTGTTGCCGTCCCGGACCCGCAGGGCGGTTCCCGCGGCGGGCGTCGAACCCCTGCCGGGCGCACTCGCGGTGTACTCCTCGTCCCGTCCCGGCGGCGGCACCGTGAGCGCCACGCGCCGGTCGTGCTCGGCGGCCAGCCCGATATGGAAGTCGGCCCCCAGCGGCCCGGCGATCTCGTCCGCGAAGAACTCACCCACGCTCCGCCCGCTGATCCGCCAGACCACCTCGCCGACAAGGAACCCCTGGGTGAGCGAGTGGTACCCGGCCGCGCTGCCCGGCTCCCACTGCGGAGCCTGCGCGACGAGCCGCGCCGTGGCGGACGGCCAGTCGTAGATCTCCTCGACCGGCCCGTCCCAGTCGGGCAGACCCGCGGTGTGCGAGAGCAGATGCCGGACCAGGACCCGCTCCTTGCCCGCCGCGGCGAACTCCGGCCAGTACCGTGCGACGGGCGCGTCCAGGTCGAGCTCGCCACGGTCGGCCAGGACGAGCGCGCACAGCGCCGTCATGGTCTTGGTGACGGAGAAGACGTTGACGATCGTGTCCCGCTCCCACGGCACGGTGCGCTCGGCGTCGGCGAACCCGCCCCACACGTCCACCACCGGCTCGCCGTCCACGAAGACGGCCACCGAGCCGCCCGTGTCTCCGGCGTCCAGCAACTCCGCCAGCCGGTTGGGCACCGCGGTGAACAGATCGTCGTACGAGCCCTGAATGTCAGCCATGCGTGGCATTAGCCCGCATCGGCACGCGCTGCGGCAACCGAATTTGCGGCCGTCCGCCGTTGCCCGTCGAGCGGACGGCCGGATCCGGCCGCCGGACGCAGGTGGGCCAGGAGCTCGTCCGCCGCAGGGTACGGGCGCTCCTGCGGGAGCAGCCGGGCCGCCGAGTCGAGGTCGCCGCTGCCCACGTACGCGCGTATCTCCTGGGCCAGCGGGGTCACATCACTGATGGCGACCGTCCACTCGTCCGCAAACCGCCGTACGGCCTCACCGGAGAGGCCGAGCTGCAGCGACCGGTACGGCAGCGGCTGCAGCCGCAGATCCCGCTCGGGGTCACACTGCACACGAGCCGGCGCCGTCTTCAACTCACGCTGCCAGGCCGCACGGTCGGCGTGCACCGCGGGGACATAGCTCGACAGACACGCGTGGCGCAACGCCCACTCGAAGCCGTCGCGGGCGATCTCGACAGCCAGCACGGTCTCCTGGCCGGCCTGGTGCCCCAGCCGCAGCGGTACATCATCCACAGGAACGACGGCTTGATACATGTCAAGCCGCGCTCACAAACCCTTCCGTCAAGCGGTGTTCAGGCTGTTCGTGGCCCGGCGGTGCCGGGCGGCGTCAGCTGCGTCGCTGCCACCAGCGCCGCTTCTGCTCGCCTGTCCGAGGACCGGTTCCGGCCCCATCAGGGGCTGACGTGCTGTTCGGCGGGAAGGCTTTCAAGGCGGCGCGGATGCGGTCGAAGGCGGCAATGGCGGTCTGGCCGTCGGTGGGTAGTGCCACTCCGACGCACACCAGCTTGAAACTGTCCTCGCCGAGGGGCACGCCAATGAACACAGGTGCGCCCAAGCACCCTTGTGGCACGTCTCCGATCCACCGGATGCCGCCGTCGCCCGAGCGTCTGATCCGGCCGATCACGACAGCCTGCTCTCGGGAACCGTCCCCGTCATTGACATGACCCAGCAGATAGGCCGGGATCGGCGACTCACCGAGGCCGACGATGTCCTGTTCCGTGGCTGCGATGCCGTCGGTGATCTCGTCGGTTGTCCAGTGCCAGCCCTTGCGGGCGCCGTGCGCGTGCAGCCCGGTGGAGGGCATGACCGCCACCCCCAGATCGCCGAGATGAGTCCACCCCTCTGCGAAGTCGAGCATCATCAGCTTCTCAGCGCTCATCACAGGTGCGCACAGTGCGGGGCGCAGGGTGAACTCGGCCAACTCGACTCGCGCCGGCTCACTGGCGGTCACGAGGTACTGCCGGATGACCTCGCCTTCGGAGGTCGTCTCCACCAGTTCGTTGAACCAGAAGGCCGTCGCGTGTTGTTCCTCCCGGTGAGCTCGCTGGAAGGGAAGCGTCGAGCGACCGACGTGATCGACTATCGCGTCGATGATCGCACTGGAGTGATCGGGCAGGTCAGACATGGATCGAGAGGCTAACGCACGGTCGGAGACAGCTACCGGGCAACATGTACCGGGCAACATGGCAGGGCCTGGCCGCAGGCCCTCCGGTCAAGCCGCGCTCACAGACCGTTTGGGTCTTCAACCGGGCAGCAGCCCAGAGCACTCCGGCTCAGCGGGCAGCGTGGTCACGGGTCTCCCATCCGGGTGGGGTCTTGGGCAGGCTGATGAGGGCATCGATCCCTAGGTGCTCCAGAAGGAGAGCTTTGAGCCCGCGGCCATCGATGAGTTCCATGCGGCCGGTGCGGTAGGCGAAATCTTTGCTGGCTTTCCCGAACCAAGCAGTGGTGACGATGATCCCCTTCGCTGCGGCTTTGTCGTGCATGACGCCGGACTGGTCGAACACACCGACTGGGCCCCCGGGCCACCCGACGCCACGGCAGACACTGCATCCCGACGGCATCCGCTGGTGGACACAGTCGGAGCAGGACGACCCCGACCCGGAGTTCCACACCCACACACGTCTGTACGCGGACCGGCGCCGGTGGAACCGCGGCTGCCTCGGCGGGCTGTTGCGAGCCGTCGCGGACGAGGCGCTCGTCGAAGTGTTCGTAGCCGACACGGAACTGCGACGCATCCACCATCCCTACGACGGCGGCGCAGACGTCATCCTTGCCACGCCTGCGGAGCGTGACCGTGTGCGTGACCAACACACAGATTGGCTGTCCCGCCACCCAGCCGGCCTCTGACAGCCGGAGCGGCTCCCCTTTCCCGGCCGACGCGCAGTGGTCTGTCAACACTGTCTGATGACCCAGGTCAAGCCGCGTTCACAACCCTTTGACGGGAGACGGTCACTGGACCGGAGATCGCGGCTGAGACCCGCCCGGGTCCGCACCCGTCAGCCGATCGAGTCCATGAAATGCAACATCCGGCGGTTGACCTCGTCCGCGTGGTCGATCTGGGGTCCGTGGCCAGTGTTCGAGACGATCTCGGCCCGGGCGCCCCGTATCAGCCGCGGAACGCGCTCCACTTGCCGCGCCGGATGTACAAGGAGGCTTCGCTTGCCGAGCACCAGATAGAGCGGGGTGCGAATGGTGGACAGTTCCTCTTCGGACAGGGGCAGTGGAGCCGGGCGGCGAATGCGGTAGGCACGGACGCCCGCTCTGATCATCGCGCGCAGCTGCGGCACGACGAGGACCGGCTGCTCCAGCCAGGCCGCGAGTCGAGGGCGAAGCCCCTTGGGCGCGAAGGTCGCGAAGAGGCTGACGAAGATCCAGACGAAGAAACGCAGGCCGACCTTCTCAAGGCCGCCGGGGTCGAGAAGGGTGGCCGAGACGAGGCGTGCAGGCCTGCGGTGTGCCTGATTCAGAGCGAGCCATCCTCCGTAGGAGGAACCAACCAGGTGGACACGGTCGAGGCCGAGTCCGGCAAGTGTCTCGTCCAGCCACTGGGCGGCACGTTCGGGCTGGTGAATGGGTTCACGCTGAACACTGCGGCCGGGGTCGCCGGGTGTGTCGATCGCGTAGACGGGGCGCTCGGCGCTGAGCGCCGTGGTGTTCGGGTACCACATCGCGGAGCAGCTGCCCGCGCCATGCACCAGGACCACCGGGGTGCGGGAGACGCCGGCGGGGTCGTCGGGGCCGTACCGGTAGACGTGCGTCGTCCCGAAGCTGGTCTCCACATCCTCCTGCGCGACAGCCGACGCACCCATGGCGTAGACGGCGTCGCACGCGGAGAAGTACCGCTCGCGGAGGGCGTCGCTTACATACCGCCCCACGTCGGGGCGGATGCGTTCGCGGGTCGTGGTCTCGGGCACGGAAGGCCACCTCCAGAGGCAACAACTCGGTCGTGATACGACCGTATCATTAAATTGATACGGTCGTATCATGAAAACGGCCGACAACCGGCGCAGACGGACGAGAGGCGCAACCGATGCCGAAACGCGTGGACCACGCACAACGACGAACCGAGATCGTCGAGGCACTCGTCAGGGTCGCGGGGCGGCGCGGGCTGCACGCTGTGGGGATGCGCGATGTGGCAGCGGAGGCCGGCGTGTCACTGAGGCTGGTCCAGTACTACTGCGAGACCAAGGAGAAGCTGCTGCTCTTCGGGCTGCACCATCTGACAGAGAGGTTCGGAGAGCGGGTCGCCGCCCGGGTTCGAGCCGCGGGGAGCAGTCCGGGCCCACGCGCCGTGATCGAGGCGCTTCTGATGGCGTCACTGCCGACCGATGACGAAAGCCGCACGTTCCACTTCCTCTACACCTCGTACGCCGTGCTGGCCGTGACCGACGAGGCCCTTGCCGCCCAGCCCTTCATCGCGAACCCTGATGCCGCCGAGGACACGCTCACCGGGCTCCTCCGGCAGGCACAAGAGGCCGATCTCACAGGGCCTGGAATCGACGCGAGAGACGAAGCAGCCGGCCTGCTCGCCATGTCAGCCGGACTCGGCACCAGCATCCTCGTCGGCCAGCGCAGCCCGGAGTCCGCGATCGCGATCCTGAATCGTCACCTGAACCGGATCTTCCAGGTTGGTTGACAGGGTTCGCACAGCGACAGGGTCTACGGAGGCGGCTTGATGACCCACGTCAAGCCGCGTTCGCAGACCTTATCGATGAGAGTCGAACACCTCTGTGTCCGTAGAGAGGGGCTGATTCCCGAAGCTTGCGCGGAACCGAACAGCGCTAACGTGCTTTTGGGTGTCGAAGATCGGGGAGGGGCCCAGGGTGACCAGGACGTGGTGGCTCATGCAGGGAGAGGTGCAGGTTGGTGAACTCCGCGAGTACGGGATCGACCAGCCGACATTCTTGTGCCTGCCTGGGCCGGGTTGGGAGCCCGTCAGTCCGCTGTTCGAAGCGTGGGCGGCCGTACAGGGCCCTGACCCTGACGGGAGCCGGTACGCGAAGGCCATCCGGCCTTTGATGGATCTGGGGCTGACCGTGCACCCTTCGGACGGGAGCGCGCCCTTGGGCCTCTTCAGGGACTGCATCCTGCGCATCTGTGGGGACACGGCCCGTCTGCGTTGCTGATCAGCCGACAAATGCGCGCGCCTGTCCAGGCCGGCGCTGTTACGGTGCCGCATCGTGAGTACGGACATCCATGGCGGCATCGAGTTTCGTCACCCGGGCGCCGACACCGACTACTACGACGGTGAGCCATGGGTGACCGCCATGGACCTTTGGCCGTTGTACGACCAGACCGACTACGCGGCCTTTGGCTGTCTCTTCGGAGTGCGCAACTACGCGGGCTTTCAACCGCTCGCACCGGACCGCGGTCTTCCCGTCGATCTGTCGAGAGGAATGCGCTCGCAGCTCGAGCCCTGGGGCGCAGCGAGAGACCTGCACGGCGCGAGCTGGGTCAGTTGGGCGGAGCTTGCTTCACTGGATCCCGCGACCACGCCGGAACACTTCATCGGCCGGCTGACCTGGCACGCGAAATCGCTGCCGTCGATCCTGCACCAACAGCTCGTGCCCGATCCATGGCCGTCGGAAGCCCTGGCCGCAGTAGGCGTGCCGCCCCCGGACCTGCACAGCACAACGGGACATGTGGAATGGACCACCGACGAAGTCATGTGCACATACGAACCGTTGACCGTTGGCGCTGTCCTGGGTCCTGAGACTCACTGGCCCCATGTGTTCGCCGTGATGAAGGCTCTGGCAGGCCGCTTCGGTGATGACGGCGTTCGCCTCGTCGTGGCGTTCGACTGACCGCACAGAGCCTGCCCCCCTCACACCCCAGGGACTCTGTCACTCCCACTCGCGAACCGCCCCACGAACGGGCACCCCTTCAGGACCTGTCACCAACAGCATGGACGGGGTCTATGAACGCCGCATGATGACCCATGTCAAGCCGCGTTCATAGACCTTCTCTGGGTCTGTTCACCGTGCCAGCTCGGTGCCGCTATGAGCCACGGTGCTGGCACTGACCGCCTCATGCAGCCGCCACGCCTCAATCACGATGACCTTCAGCAATGGTCAGGCCGGGTCGCTTGAACGCGGCTTGATGACCATGTCGAGCCGGCTTGATGATCGTCCGCGAATTCCATGGACGAGCAGGCGCGATTGCCTATACGAATGAAACCGTGTACTCACTGCGCCAGCGTGACAACCGACGGTCACTGACCGAGCGCCTGTTGCTCTATATGCTGCCGGGCCTGGCAGCCGCGATTGCGGCCGTGCTGGGGCTCCTCACCGCTGGCCGCGTCTCCCCTGTCCTGGTGGTCCTCACAGCCCTGGTCATGGTATGCGGATTTGCGGTACCACCTGCGGTTGATGCGCTTAGCGATCGAGTTTCGAGACGGGCGCAGCACCAGCAACTGCTGGCTCACAGGTCTGAAACCGCGGCTGCGCAGCGGGCGGAACAGTTGCGCAGTCACTTCCACCCTAGAGGGCGTGGAATTCTGCCTTCGCTCGTGCGCGAGGGCTCATACTTCATAGGTCGACTTCGAGTGCTGCGTGAGCTGGTGGACTGGATCAACGGCGCCGGTCTGGACGTTGCATGGTCTCGTGTCGTGACTGGTGCCCCGGGATCCGGTAAGTCAGCGGTTCTCGGAAGGCTGGTGAGTCTGGCCGATGCCGGACAACCCAATGAGGTGCTTGCCACCGCACCAGCCGGGACGCGGCCGCCGGTCGGCTCCATCTGCATGGCGGTGCACGTACGTGGCCGCACGGCAGACGAAGTGGCCGCCGAGATCTCACAGGCCCTGACGATCGATGAGGGGACGTGCAGTGGTCTCCTCGCACATCTCCGCGAGGATTTCGAGCATCGACCAACTGTGGTCGTCGTCGATGGGGTGGATGAGGCTGCCGACGCCCAACGGCTCATCGTTGACCTACTCGAGCCGCTGGCGGCGGCGTCGGAGCGGACGGGCATCCGTCTGCTCGTCGGCACGCGCCGAGGTGGCGAGGACCACCTGCTGCAGCTGTTCGGAGCTTCGGCGCTCGTAATCGATCTGGACGAGGAACACTATCTGGATCGACGCGATGTTGCTGACTACGTCTCTAGCACATTGCTGGCCGATCCGGACCCGCAGGTCCGCACTCCCTACCGTGCCCGCCCTGCACTCGCGGAAAAGGTCGCTGCGGCCGTAGCAGCTCGTGCCGGCTCCAGTTTTCTCGTGGCTCAGCTCACGGCGCTGTCCCTGATGGGATCTGCCGAACCTGTGGATACAGGGAGCTCTGACTGGGCGGAGACGTTTCCCACCACAGTGAGTGCCGCCATGGACCGATACCTTCGTGATGTTCAGCCAGGTGGGCCATGGTTACGCGATTTGCTGATGGCTCTGGCTTGGTCCCAGGGCGATGGCTTCAGCGACCCAGGAATCTGGGCGGCCGCGGCCACCGTGCTGGGAACGGCCGCGTACTCCGAACACGATGTCACCCGACTGCTCCTGGACAGCCCTGCGGTGGACCTGCTCCACCCCAGCACCCACGGAGACCGTGTCGCCTTCCGGCTCTTCCACGAAGCGCTGGGCGAGCATTTGCGGCAGCTGAGCACTCGTCAGCGTCCCGCAGCCGAGGTCCACCACCGTCTTGCGAACATTCTCCTCGAGAAGCTGTCATCGTCTTCCCTTGACGAGCGGGACTGGGCACACGCCGACAGGTACACGCGTACCTATCTGCCTTTCCACGCGGGCGAGGGCCAAGTACTGGACCAGCTTCTCGATGACGCGGGCTTTTTGGCTGCCGTGGATCCGGCTCGCCTACTGACGGCACTCCCCACCGTTCGCACCGCGTCGGGCCGGCGAGTGGCTCGCATCATTCAACGAGTCGGCCAGCAGCTGCTTGTGGCACCGGAGGACGAGCGCATCTGCTACCTCGAGATGGCGGCCCACATGGCCAGCGACGCGCGCCTGGCGGGCGAACTGGCAGCTACAGCTACCGATCGTCCCTGGTCGGTGCTCTGGGCTCGATGGGACACTCTCATTGAGAGCCGCATGCTCGGTCACCATGACGACTACGTCCTTGCTGTCGGCACCGTTGAGACAGCGAGGGGAATTGTGGTGCTCTCGGCGAGCGCATGGGGCATCCAGGCGTGGCGCCTCGCCGATGGAGAACCCATGGTGACCGGGGTACGGGAGCCGGATTCACCCATCCTCGACATGGCTACCTTCCGACAGGGTGACGGCATCGCCATCGTGACCCTTCACGAGGATGGGCATTTGCTGTTCACGACGCCGGACGCGGCCGAACCGCAGAGAATTCTCGCGGAAGATCGTGCGCCAAACGGTGTCTGGTCGTTAGACGTCGCAGGTCAATCCGCAGTGGCTACGGTCAGCCGAGATCACGTAGTCGAGGTCTTGTCCGTCAGAGATGGTCATGTGCTGAATCTGCCGCCCATCGTGATCGGTCGAGAAGACCGAGTTCTCATGGTGGATAACGTAGGCGGGCGGTGCCTTGCCATCGTGAGCGGCAACAGTGGTGACATTAAGACGTGGGACCTCACCACCGGTCGTCCGCTGAGTGAGCCGCTGCACCCCGGAGTACACGTGCCGGGCTGGCGGAGTGACACGCGCTTCTGGGCAGCAACGCTCGCTGAGCGCCAGGACGGGCCGGTGATTCTTCTGGGAGCTGCGGCAGGCCAGGTGATCGCTTGGGACCCAGTCCGTGGGGAGATCGTCGGGGACCCGCATCATGGTGACGCGGGAGTATTCACCACCCTCATGACAGGCCACGACAACGACCTGTGGTGTTGGGGCGATTGGAACGGCAATCTGTTCATACGTGGCGCCGCCCAAGAGGAGGTACGGCAACTGGCTGTTCATGAC
>Ga0105246_10000162_pt1 | contig 32137 bp, 31 predicted proteins | sample KBSM64metaG_FD_99694 | JGI IMG/M metagenome (GOLD analysis project Ga0105246, IMG submission 99694) | Miscanthus rhizosphere microbial communities from Kellogg Biological Station, Michigan, USA - KBS M6-4 metaG | ecosystem: Host-associated > Plants > Roots > Rhizosphere > Soil | place... | reverse complement strand
TTCGGCCAATTCGAGCAGTTCGGTAATCGGCTTTTGCTTGAGTTCAGTCAGATTCATATAGGAATGACGTAATCATTTATGGAGGGGGGAAATTAAGCTTTTGGCTTAATGAGGCCGCGCCGCAGAGAAGGCGACAGGATCGCGTACTAATCGAAAAGGAATGCGTCGGCGACGGCTTGCAGGGGGCAGTGGAGAAACCAGTGCGGGGCCGAATGTACCACCTGAATTTCGGAGCGTCTAGCCCTGTTTTACGAAAAAGCCCCGAGATTTTCGGGGCTTTTTTGGCGACGCTTAGATGTTGGCGTCGAGGAAAGCTTGCAGCTGGGACTTCGACAGCGCGCCCACTTTAGTGGCTTCGACGTTGCCGTTCTTGAACAGCATCAACGTTGGGATACCACGCACGCCGTGCTTGGCAGGGGTTTCCTGGTTGTCGTCGATGTTCAGCTTGGCAATGGTCAGCTTGCCTTCGTAAGTGGTTGCAATGTCGTCCAGGACCGGAGCGATCATTTTGCAAGGGCCGCACCATTCAGCCCAGTAGTCAACCAGCACCGGGCCGGCAGCCTTGAGTACTTCGGCCTCAAAGGTCGCGTCGGTGACGTGCTTGATAAGATCGTTGCTCATGGATGTCTCCGGATTGTAAGCAAAAAAAACGTTGCCCATCATAGCCGCCCTTCCCCCGTTCAGGAAGCCGCCTCTGATTGAGTGTTGCTATGGCCGCGCATGACTTTGAATATCGCCCGCTCACGGTGAGACAGGTGTGACGAAGGCAATGCCCGTGCGCATCGCCGCATTACGTACATGTTCCTGCATGGTTTTCTGCGCTGCCGCACTGGTGCGCCGGGCGAGGGCGCGCAGGATCTTGCGATGTTCCTGCCAGGTTTCCATGGCGCGTTCCGGCCGGATGAACGGTAGTTTCTGGCTTTCCAGGAAGACCTCGGCGCTGGCGCTCAGGATACTCACCATCGCCTGGTTGCCGCTGGCCAGCAGGATGCGCCGATGGAACTCGAAGTCCAGCCGGGCGGCGCTTTCAAAGTCACCGGCCTTAAGCACCTTGCGCATTGCTTCGACATTATCCTGGAGGCTGTCGAGTTCATCGGTGGTCAAGGTGACCGCCGCCAAACCGGCTGCGAACCCTTCAAGGGCGTAACGCAGCTGGAAGATATCCAGCGGCGTGGCCTGCGCCGCAAACGGCCAGGCGAGTTCGGACGGCGGCTGCGGCCCTTGCACGAACACGCCCTTGCCAGGCTGCACGCTGACCACACCCAGGGCGCTCAAGGACGATAACGCTTCGCGCAACGACGCCCGACTGACGCCCAGGCGCAGCGCCAGATCACGTTGAGAAGGTAATGCATCGCCCGGCCCGAAGCCCTGCTCCTTGATCAGTTTGCGGATGGCCTGCAGGGCCGCCTCCGGTACGGCTTGGGCGATGGAATTCATGGAAAACTCAAGGTTGCAGTCGATTGAGTGACTAGTTGTAAAGCTATTCACGTCTGCCGGCAAGCCACGCCCCAAAGGGGCTCGCGCGCTTTTCACGGCGCCCGAAAAGGGTGCGAAAAGTTCAACGACTGTTCAGACCAGTAAGACCATCTCATCTCAACGACTGCGTGCCTTACAGCCTCTTCCAAGAGGGCTGGCATGGGCTGTGCACTGAGCAAATTCAGAAAATTCCTTCGCCCTTCTCGGAGAGTTGCCATGACCAAGCGCTACAGCGCCCTGCTCACTGCCCTGTTTGCCAGCCTGATGCTGAGCCAGGCACCCGCCCAGGCCAACGGTCTGGACGATATCGTCGCCCGTGGCACCCTCAAGGTTGCTGTGCCGCAGGACTTCCCGCCGTTCGGTTCGGTAGGCCCCGACATGAAACCCCGCGGCCTGGACATCGACACCGCCAAGCTGTTGGCCGACCAACTCAAGGTCAAGCTGGAGTTGACCCCGGTCAACAGCACCAACCGCATCCCGTTCCTCACCACCGGCAAGGTGGACCTGGTGATCTCCAGCCTGGGCAAGAACCCCGAGCGCGAAAAAGTCATCGACTTCTCCAGGGCCTACGCACCTTTCTACCTTGCCGTATTCGGCCCGCCTGACGCCGCCGTCAGCAGCACCGACGACCTCAAGGGCAAGACTATCAGCGTGACCCGTGGCGCCATCGAGGACATCGAGCTGACGGCTGTCGCGCCCAAGGAGGCGACCATCAAGCGCTTTGAAGACAACAACTCGACCATCGCCGCCTATCTGGCCGGCCAGGTCGACCTGATCGCCAGCGGCAACGTGGTGATGGTGGCGATCAGTGAGCGCAATCCCAAGCGCGTACCGGCGCTGAAAGTGAAGCTCAAGGACTCGCCGGTGTACGTCGGCGTGAACAAGAACGAGCCGGCGTTGCTGGAGAAGGTCAACCAGATCCTGGTCGCGGCCAAGGCCGACGGCAGCCTTGAAAAGAACGCGCTGCAATGGCTCAAAGAGCCCTTGCCTGCCGACCTCTAAGCCGGAGTTGATCCATGGCGTATCAATTTGACTTTGTGCCGGTGCTGGCCAACACCGACCTGCTGTTGCGCGGCGCGCTGTTCACCCTGGAGCTGACGGCAATCGGCGCCATCCTCGGCGTGGCCCTGGGCACGCTCGGCGCCGTCGTGCGGGCATGGAAAATCCAGCCGTTCGCCTGGTTTTTCGGGGTGTATGTCGAGTTGATCCGCAACACGCCGTTCCTGGTGCAGCTGTTCTTCATTTTTTTCGGCCTGCCCTCCCTGGGGTTGAAGATCACGGAGTGGCAAGCCGCGGTGCTGGCGATGGTGATCAACTTGGGCGCCTATTCCACCGAGATCATCCGTGCCGGCATCCAGGCCGTCCCGAAAGGGCAGCTGGAAGCCTGCGCCGCACTGGCGATGACGCGTTTCGAAGCGTTCCGTCATGTGGTGCTGCTGCCGGCACTGGGCAAGGTGTGGCCGGCCCTGAGCAGCCAGATCATCATCGTGATGCTCGGCTCGGCGGTGTGTTCGCAGATTGCCACCGAAGAGCTGAGCTTTGCCGCCAACTTCATTCAATCGCGCAATTTCCGCGCCTTTGAAACCTATGCCCTGACCACCCTGGTGTACCTGTGCATGGCGTTGATGATTCGCCAACTGCTCAACTGGATCGGCCGCCGCTATGTGATGAGGAACAGTCGATGAGTGATTTTTCCTTCTGGGACATTGTGCGCAACCTGCTCACCGGCCTGCAATGGACGCTGTTGCTGTCGCTGGTGGCGTTCATCGGCGGGGGCCTGATCGGGTTGCTGGTGATGATCCTGCGCATCAGCAAAAAGGCATTCGCGCGCAATGTTGCGCGCACCTATATCGAGCTGTTCCAGGGCACGCCGCTGCTGATGCAGCTGTTTCTGGTGTTCTTCGGCGTTGCCCTGCTCGGTGTGGATATCTCGCCGTGGCTGGCGGCAGCCATCGCCCTGACCCTGTTTACCAGCGCCTACCTCGCCGAGATCTGGCGCGGCTGCGTTGACTCCATTGCCCATGGGCAGTGGGAGGCGTCGGCCAGCCTGGCGCTCAACCCCCTTGAACAACTGCGCTACGTGATTCTGCCCCAGGCCCTGCGTATTGCCGTAGCGCCGACCGTAGGGTTTTCGGTGCAGGTGGTCAAAGGCACCGCTGTGACCTCGATCATCGGCTTTACCGAGCTGACCAAGACCGGCGGCATGCTCGCCAACGCCACCTTCGAACCTTTCATGGTCTACGGCCTGGTGGCCCTCGGTTACTTCCTGCTCTGCTACCCCTTGTCCCTCAGTGCGCGCTACCTGGAAAGGAGACTGCATGCCTCTGCTTAGAATTTCTGCCCTGCATAAATATTACGGCGATCACCACGTGCTCAAGGGCATTGACCTGACCGTTGAAGAAGGCCAGGTGGTGGCAATCATCGGCCGCAGTGGCTCGGGTAAATCCACCTTGCTGCGTACCCTCAATGGCCTGGAGTCGATCAACGACGGCGTAATCGAAGTCGATGGCGAATACCTCGACGCCGCCCGCGCCGACCTGCGCAGCCTGCGGCAGAAGGTCGGCATGGTGTTCCAGCAGTTCAATCTGTTCCCGCACCTGACCGTCGGCGAGAATGTGATGCTCGCCCCGCAAGTGGTGCAGAAGGTGCCCAAGGCCAAGGCAGCACACCTGGCCAGGCAGATGCTGGAGCGGGTCGGCCTGGGGGAAAAGTTCGACGCTTTCCCGGATCGGCTGTCCGGTGGCCAGCAACAGCGTGTCGCCATTGCCCGCGCCCTGGCCATGTCGCCCAAGGTGCTGTTGTGCGACGAAATCACCTCGGCCCTGGACCCGGAACTGGTCAATGAAGTGCTCAGTGTGGTGCGCCAATTGGCCAAAGACGGCATGACGCTGATCATGGTGACCCACGAAATGCGCTTCGCCCGCGAAGTCGGTGACAAGCTGGTATTCATGCACCAGGGCAAGGTGCATGAAGTGGGCGACCCCAAGGTCGTGTTTGCCAACCCGCAAACGCCCGAGCTCGCCAACTTCATCGGCTCCGTGGAACAGCCGGGCTGACCAGTTCAAAACTACCCTGCCCTTCCAACAGCGTCTGACTGCGTACTTGCAAGGCGTTGGCGGGCAGGTCGGTGTCGATGTCGACCTGGGCCGTCAAGCGTTGGCCTGTCACCAGTCCCCCTGCGGCACGGGCCACCAGGACCTGTCCGGGCAATAACTGCCCGCCCGCGCCGCCATCAGGCTGGCTCATCATCGCCCATTCGACGGGACGCCCATCCACCTGTGCATGCTTGAGGCTCAACCGCAGTCGGCCCTGCTGGCCGAAGCGGAACGTTTGCCCATTGGCGGCACCGATAAACCGCAACGCCATTGCCGATGGCTCGACACACAACACGTTGAGCTGCAGCGATCGCGTACCGAGCGTGACCGTAGCGCTTTCGGCCAGCGCCTCCCTGCGAATGACACCGTAGTCGATACGCGGTTGACTCAACGACAACCGGCAGTTTTCGGCCCGCGCCTCCTGAGCCACCAACACTGTACAGAACAGCGCAGCGCCGATGCTTGCGAGCTTACCGACCATGGCACACCGCCGCAGTGGTTTCGAAGAACTTGTCATTATCAGGCTGGCCCCCAGGTGAAATGTTCAGCAGGCAACTGGCAGAGTCCGGCAGTAAAACCTTCAGGTCCTGCAAGTCGTTCACGTCATTGAGAAAGATCGTGCCCTCGCCCACCACGCTGGTCAGAAAACGATCGCCCTTGCCGAACACCGCAGCCCCCTGGGGCAACGGCCGACCCTGATCATCCGTGGCATTGACCAGCATGCGGCGCACTTTCACCACATCGAATGCCACCGTGTTGACGGAACCGCGACCTGCGGCGAGCACCCGGGTGCCGTTCTTCAAATCAACGCGCTTTGGCAAGGACTGGGTTTGCACTTCGATATGGCTGTTGGTATACGCAGGCAAGCTCGGAAGCACGGCCTGGCCGGTGAAGTCGGTCCAGACCGGGCCTTGCGGGGTGTCGATTTTGGCAGCACCAATGTCGCCCACCGACGCAATACCGAAGGTGTCCTGCACCGTGTAAGGCGAGAAGGTGATCCCACCTCCGTGAGCGACCACGCCACCTTGCAATTGCCCGGTATAACTGGTGCCCAATGGGTCGCGGCTGGCGCCCAGACCGACTCGGGTGTAACGCGGCGTAAGATCGACCTGGCCGCGCACCGATTGCTCCCTCGCACTGAGATCGCGCTCGACGCCCACCTCGTAATTCACATACTCGTTGACCCGCTCATTGAGCGCCGTACCGGCACGGGATTGCCCCCCACGGCGGCTGATATAGCTGCTCACGCGACGATCAACGCCCAAGGGCACGCTGACCTGCAACCGCAAGGACAAGTCATCCTCGCGCACGGTGTCGCGCCGGTTCCTGTCCCGCGCAGCGTCACGGCGGGACTGGGTGCTGCCGACCTGGGAGTCGGCAATCAACGCAACATCGGCGTAGCGGAACGACTTGTTCCATGACGCGAATACGTGTTCGCTCGACTGCCCGTCGAATTGAGCGCCGCGGGTATAGCCCAGGGAGAACGCCCCCAGGGTAGGGTCGACCCATGTCACCCCCGCCGTGTATTGATTCTTGAAGCGCGATTCCAGCACATCGGCCTTGAAGGGCCGGCCCGCCTCGACCACCTCGCGATAGCCCCGGGTCTGGCTGGTGGCGCTGAGGTTGAGATCGATGCCAGCGGAGACCGGGGTGCTCACGGATACGCTACTGCGTGAACCGGACACCGCGTTACGGCTGTCGCGGGACAGATTATGGCGCCCACCCACCGATACCCGCTGGAAAAACACACTGCTCAACGTGCCACCTGCCGACCAGTACTCGTCGCTGCTCAACAAGCCGAATCCGCCGGATGAGTCACGTCCCAGGCCCCAGGTCCCGCTGGCCATGGCGACAATCGGCGAGGGCCCCTCACCCTGGGTTTCTTCACGTATCTTGCCCAGGGAAAAATAATAACCCGGCGCCGCCGGCACGGCTCCGGCGAACGAAGCCGCCGGCACCACGAAGCTGCGTCGGGCTCCGCGCACGTCGATCACACTGACCTCAAGGTCGCTCGTACCATTGAGCAGCGGCAAACCGGTCAGTCGGAAGGGCCCCTCGGGCACCAGCGTACTGTGGATCAACACACCGGACTGACGCACCTCGATGCGCGACTGGCTCTGAGCCAGGCCTTCCACCACGGCATTATTGCTGCCCGCAGGCACGCGCGACTGGCCGTCGGGGGAAAACTGCACACCCGACAACTGGATGCCGCCAAACAATGGGTTGTTGCTGGAAAGCTGGCCGGCCTGGAACGTCGACTGCAATGCGGCGATATCCCGCTGCGCATAGGCATACAGGTGCTCATTGTGCGCCACGCCATTATCGGAGACATAGAGTTGACGACTGCGAACAATCCAATCGCCCAGGTTGAACCCCGCTTCGGTGTAGGCCGATACGAACCGGCTGTTCCCGCTGCGCGAATGGCTGTCGAAACCTTGCACGTCGTAGTTGAACAGCGCCGCCGCCCCGCCCCGGGCAAAGTCCCCGGCTTCCCACTGCGGTCCGCGCAATGATGAAGTGGGCACCACCAGCGACACCTCGTCGTTGCCCGGGCGCAGCCGCACCATGGTGGTGGGGAAGGCTCCCAGGAAGTCATGGCACGCCTGGTCGGCGGTGGCGCCCTTGCGCACGACCCCATCAGGCTTTACCAACCCGGCTTTTTCCAGCAACGCCGGGGTAAAGCACAATTGCCCATTGGCATCGAACTGCGCGTCCACCAACCCGAGCGGGTTGCCATTGACTTGCAATCCCACCACCTGGGTGCCCTCGCGAAAGCGCGCCGCCGTGCGAAAGTAGTCGGAGACTTTCGGGTCAATACCGTGCGTGGTCAATGCCGCCAGGTCAAAGCCCTCGCCCAACTCCAACGCCGGGACAACGCCAGGCAAACTCCAGAGTGTCGCGACCCCCACGAGCAGGGTGGGTCGGCGGGCCCGTAAAGATGTTCCAGTTCGGTGACTCGACAGGTTGGTCATGGGTTGATCAACCCCCATCGGCAGTGATCGGGGCCCGGTAGTTTTCTACCGAAAAGCCGTAGATCGTGGCCGGCTGAATCTCAATGCCGGTGAGTCCCTGCAGGGGGCCTTCAACCTTCACCGCCAGCGCTTCGCCCGGCAGGATGTAGGTGCGTGGCAACGTAGCCAGGGTTCCCTGTGGCAATAACCGGACCTGTGGTGCCATGCGCACCACATAAGCGCTGTCGTTGTGAACCGACAAGCGTTGCCCTGTGCTCCGCCACTTCAACAGTTCCCAGGGCGTGTGATGAACGGGCAGGCCCTGGGGATGCAGGATCAGCGGCAAGTTCTGCCGCAGGGTGATACCAATGGTCGCACCGCCCGCAGCACGCGCCTGGGGGATGCCTTCAAAAGTTACGCGCTTTAACCGCTGAGTCTTCAACGGTGCCTTCAAAGTGCTGATAAAGCGGACCAGTTGTGTCTCTCCCGCTTCCACCCGCGCAATAGGCGGCGTCACGATCAAGAGCGGTTCCATATCTTCAGGCACATTTTCTATTACCGAATGCAGCAATGCTGGCGCCGCATCGGTATTCTTGATGTTTATAGTTGCTTCACCCTGTTCTTCGTTCAGCACAATGACCGTGGTTTCGGGCAACATGCCATCTGCCACCGCACCACCGACAACACACAGCATCAACATTGAAAACAATAAGCGCATATTTTTTAATACTGAACGACTGGACACACTGTGCTCCCCACAACCTTAAAAGTTGACTGCTGATCGCCGGCCGCGCATAAAAGACAGTCGATCAGAAACTTGAAGCTTCTTGATCGACTGTGGTTATGTCGCTTAGATGTAACTCAACTCAAGTGTTGCGCGCCCATCCAGGGTAACGTCGCGACTCAGGTCCAGGTCCTGGCCTTTATTGATAACCGCTCGCACAGTGATCGTCCCGGTCAACTGGGAGATCGCGGCAGGCGTGGGTGATGAACCACTGCGCCAGGAATATTGACTAGGCGATTGTGCAACCTTGCCATCACTGTTTTGCCAGGCGCCACCGCTGACTCGCATGATCGGAGACAGCGTTGCGCTCGTCGAGCGCAGGTCCTTGAGGGTGACGGCAAATCCACCGGTCTTGCGACCGGCCACGGTGCCCAACCCAAAGTTGTGCGCCTCGGTGTAACCTCCGCCGAGTGCCGTGAGTATGCCCGTTACCTTGCTGCCGGCCTGCAGGTCGACAAACTTGAGACCGAACTGGGCTGGCGTATTGCCACAACTGACGGTGATAGGCGTGGTTTTTTCGCCAAGCGCGTTGAACGCCGTCTGGGACAGTTGGCCGGAGGGAATATCGCCATAGTTGATAATGCCACCGCCGCTCATGCTGAGGTTGCAGGCGGCGGGCTTGATGACGCCCCTGACGATCAGTTCGGCGCTGGTGGCAGCGTAGGCCCCCATGTTTGCCGCCATGCATGCAAGACCCAGGGTCAATCCAACAATTTTCTTCATAGTAGACCTGTCACTTAAAGTTATCAGGTGCTTTTCTGTTTTCGTCTTGGCGGCTCCATCGCCAAACACTTTATCTTCCCGGACACCCACAACGACACATAAATAACACCAAGGCAAAATTGCCGGATGACAGTGTGTCGCTTTGGCGCCGAATTAAAGAATCGGATAAAACTACGGCCACTGTAAGAACAGTAAAAATTTCAGGCTACCTAATAACAACTTAAAGGTAGGCCAAGACAAATTAATCGCTGGAATAACCAAACGTACTCTGTAGGAATAATCAAAAACCGGCTTTACTACAACCAGGGTTAAAACCCCCTACAAAACTAAGTCACTACTCAGCAGCTATGATGGGATATCACCCTACATATCTCACAAGAAATCCTCGCAGACAGCTTCAGAAAAATTACCGAAGCACAACGCGTTGGCTCCAGCGGTCGATCGTGGCACGATGACAAGGTTATCGACCGAGACCCCCAAACCATGCCGCAATCCCAAGCCAAGAATCTGTCCCTGATCGCAGCCATCGACCTGGGCTCCAACAGCTTTCACATGGTCGTGGCCAAGGCCCAGAACGGTGAAATCCGCATCCTTGAGCGGCTCGGCGAGAAAGTGCAACTGGCTGCCGGGATCAACGACGAACGTCAGCTCAATGAAGAATCCATGCAGCGTGGGCTCGACTGCCTCAAGCGCTTTGCGCAACTGATCAACGGCATGCCCCCTGGCGCTGTACGAATAGTGGGCACCAACGCCTTGCGCGAAGCCCGCAACCGCAACGAATTCATCCATCGTGCCGAGGAAATCCTCGGGCACCCGGTGGAGGTTATTTCCGGCCGCGAAGAAGCGCGCCTGATTTACCTCGGGGTTTCCCATACGCTGGCCGACACCCCGGGCAAACGCCTGGTCGCGGACATTGGCGGCGGCAGCACCGAATTCATCATCGGCCAGCGTTTCGAACCCCTGCTGCGCGAAAGCCTGCAGATGGGCTGCGTCAGCTACACGCAGCGTTATTTCAAGGACGGCAAGATCACTCCGGCTCGCTATGCCCAGGCCTACACGGCGGCGCGGCTGGAGATCATGAGTATCGAACACGCCCTGCACCGCCTGAGCTGGGATGAAGCCATCGGTTCCTCGGGCACCATCCGTGCCATCGGCCTGGCGCTCAAGGCCGGCGGCCATGGCGCTGGCGAGGTGAATGCCGAAGGCCTGGCGTGGCTCAAGCGCAAGCTGTTCAAGCTGGGGGATGCCGAGAAGATCGACTTCGACGGCATCAAGCCTGACCGCCGCACCATCTTCCCGGCGGGCCTGGCGATTCTTGAAGCCATCTTCGACGCCCTCGAACTGCAACGCATGGACCACTGTGACGGCGCCCTGCGCGAAGGTGTGCTCTACGACCTGCTCGGTCGCCATCATCATGAAGACGTGCGTGAGCGCACCCTCAGTTCGCTGATGGAGCGCTACCACGTCGACCTGGAGCAAGCGGCTCGCGTCGAGCGCAAAGCCCTGCATGCCTTCGACCAGGTGGCCGACGACTGGGACCTGCAAAACGGCGTATGGCGCGAACTGCTGGGCTGGGCCGCCAAGGTGCACGAAGTGGGCCTGGACATCGCCCACTACCACTATCACAAGCATGGCGCCTACCTGATCGAGCACTCGGACCTGGCCGGATTCTCACGGGAAGACCAACAGATGCTCGCGCTGCTGGTGCGCGGTCACCGCCGCAATATTCCCAAGGACAAGTTTGCCGAGTTCGGCATGGACGGCATCAAGCTGATTCGCCTGTGCGCGCTGTTGCGCTTTGCAATCCTGTTCCATCACATCCGCGGCACCCAGGAAATGCCCCAGGTGAAACTGCGCGCCGACGGCGACAGCCTGGAAGTGATGTTCCCCAAAGGCTGGCTGGACGAAAACCAGCTGACCCAGGCGGACTTCGCCCAGGAAGCGGAGTGGCTGACGCGGGTGGGGTTCAGCCTGAACCTGCGCTAAAGCAAACCGCAAACCAAATGTGGGAGGGGGCTTGCCCCCGATGGCAGAGTATCAGTCAACAGATTCATCGACTGACACACCGCTATCGGGGGCAAGTCGAATCGTCGCACCGCCCCTCCCACATTTTTCACACCGCGTTGGGCTCTAGTTCACCGTCAGGATCGGGCTGCCCAGCTTCTCCAGCAGCGTCGCCTGCGCACTGCGCGCGTTCTGGTTGCCGGTCGGCGTGTTACGTACGTACCGCCCGTCCGACTGCAAACTCCAGCTGTGGGTGTTGTCGGTCAGGTAGCTTTCCAGCTCCTTCTTGACGCGCATGATCAGCTTTTTGCCTTCCACCGGGAAACAGGTCTCCACACGCTTGTCGAGGTTGCGCTCCATCCAGTCGGCGCTGGAGAGGAACATCTGCTCTTCGCCGCCGTTCAGGAAGTAGAACACCCGCGTGTGCTCCAGGAAGCGGCCGATGATCGAGCGCACATGGATATTATGCGAGACGCCGACAATGCCCGGGCGCAGGCAGCACATGCCACGTACCACCAGGTCGATGCGCACGCCCGACTGGCTGGCCTTGTACAGCGCGCGGATGATCTTCGGATCGGTCAGCGAGTTGAATTTGGCGATGATGTGCGCCGGCTTGCCGTCGAGGGCAAACTGGGTCTCGCGGGCAATCATGTCGAGCATGCCCTTCTTCAGGGTGAACGGCGCATGCAGCAGTTTCTTCATGCGCAAGGTTTTGCCCATGCCGATGAGCTGGCTGAACAGCTTGCCGACGTCTTCGCACAAGGCGTCGTCGGAGGTCAGCAGGCTGTAGTCGGTGTAGAGCTTGGCGTTGCCGGCGTGGTAGTTGCCGGTGCCCAGGTGAGCATAACGCACGATCTCACCGGCTTCGCGGCGCAGGATCAGCATCATCTTGGCGTGGGTCTTGAAGCCGACCACGCCGTAGATCACCACCGCACCGGCCGCTTGCAGACGGCTGGCCAGTTGCAGGTTGGACTCCTCATCAAAGCGCGCCCGCAACTCGATCACTGCGGTGACTTCCTTGCCGTTACGCGCAGCATCCACCAGCGCATCGACGATTTCCGAGTTGGCGCCTGAGCGGTACAGCGTCTGGCGCACGGCCAGCACATGGGGGTCCTTGGCGGCCTGGCGCAACAGGTCGACCACCGGCGTGAACGACTCGAAGGGGTGCAGCAGCAGGATGTCCTGCTTGCTCACCACGCTGAAGATGTTCTCGCTGTTCTGCAGCAGTTTCGGGATTTGCGGCGTAAACGGCTTGTATTGCAGCTCCGGATGGCTGTCCAGGCCGGTGATGCTGAACAGGCGCGTCAGGTTGACCGGGCCATTGACCTGATACAACTCGGATTCGGCCAGGTTGAACTGCTTGAGCAGGTAGTCCGACAGGTGTTTGGGGCAGGTGTCGGCCACTTCCAGGCGCACCGCATCGCCGTAGCGCCGCGAAAACAGCTCGCCGCGCAGGGCACGCGCCAGGTCTTCGACGTCTTCGGAGTCCAGCGCCAGGTCGGCGTTACGGGTCAGGCGGAACTGGTAGCAGCCCTTGACCTTCATGCCCTGGAACAGGTCATCGGCGTGCGCATGGATCATCGACGACAGGAATACATAGTTATCCCCAGCGCCCCCCACTTCTTCGGGTACCTTGATGATGCGTGGCAACAGACGCGGCGCCGGAATGATCGCCAGGCCCGAGTCGCGGCCGAAGGCGTCGATGCCTTCCAGCTCGACGATGAAGTTGAGGCTCTTGTTCACCAGCAACGGGAACGGGTGCGTCGGGTCGAGGCCGATCGGGGTGATGATCGGTGAGATCTCGTCACGGAAGTAACGGCGCACCCAGGTCTTGATCTTGGTGGTCCAGTGACGGCGACGGATGAAGCGAACCTGATGTTTTTCCAGTTCCGGCAGCAGGATGTCGTTGAGGATCGCGTATTGGCGGTCCACATGGCCGTGCACCAGCTCACTGATGCGCGCCAGGGCCTGGTGCGGTTGCAGGCCGTCGGCCCCGGCTTGCTCACGGGCGAAGGTAATCTGCTTCTTGAGGCCGGCGACCCGGATTTCGAAGAATTCGTCCAGGTTGCTCGAGAAAATCAGCAGGAATTTGAGCCGTTCCAGCAACGGATAGGACTCATCCAGCGCCTGTTCCAGCACGCGGATGTTGAATTGCAGTTGTGACAGCTCGCGGTGGATGTACAGGCTGCTGTCATCCAGGTTGGTGACCACGGCAACCGGCGCCGGCGCCGGCGCTTCGGCAACCACCGCAGGCGGGGCCGGCTCCAGCTCCGGCGGGGTCTCGGCGACTTGTTCAACCACCGGATGAGCGTCTTTTACGGCAACTTCTGTAAGTCCTTCGGTATTCATGAGTGTTCCTGTGAGGGCTATTGTTGCTCTCTAAGCAATTGGGCAGCGCGGGCGGCGAAGTAGGTCAGAATGCCATCAGCGCCGGCACGTTTAAAGGCTGTCAGGGATTCGAGGATCACCCCTTCACTCAACCAACCATTCTGGATTGCGGCCATGTGCATGGCGTATTCACCGCTGACCTGATAGACAAAGGTCGGCACTTTGAATTCCTCTTTGACCCGGCAAAGGATGTCCAGGTAAGGCATCCCTGGCTTGACCATGACCATATCGGCGCCTTCGGCCAGGTCGGCCGCCACTTCGTGCAGGGCCTCTTGGCTGTTGGCCGGGTCCATCTGGTACGAAGCCTTGTCGGCCTTGCCCAGGCTCAGGGCCGAGCCCACCGCCTCGCGGAAGGGGCCGTAATAGGCGCTGGCATACTTGGCCGAGTAGGCCATGATCCGCACGTTGACATGTCCGGCCAACTCAAGCGCTTCGCGAATCGCCTGGATGCGACCGTCCATCATGTCCGACGGCGCCACCACCTGGGCACCGGCCGCTGCGTGGGACAAGGCCTGCTTGATCAGCGCATCGACGGTGATGTCGTTCTCGACGTAGCCTGACGGATCGAGGATGCCATCCTGCCCATGGGTGGTGAATGGATCGAGGGCCACGTCAGTGATCACCCCAAGCTGCGGGAAACGCTCGCGCAGGGCGCGGGTGGCGCGCTGGGCGATGCCCTGCGGGTTCCAGGCTTCGGCCGCGTCAAGTGACTTGAGTTCCGCAGGCGTTACCGGGAACAGCGCCAGCGCCGGAATGCCCAGCGCCACCCAATGCGCGGCTTCTTCAAGCAGCAGATCGATGCTCAAGCGCTCCACCCCTGGCATCGAAGCCACCGCTTCCCGGCGATTTTCACCGTCCAGCACGAATACCGGCAGGATCAGATCATTCGTCGTCAGTACATTTTCACGTACCAGACGGCGCGAAAAATCATCACGACGGTTACGACGCAGACGCGTGGCGGGGAACAGCCGATTGGCGGGGGTAAAGCTCACGACAGACTCCTGAGCCCGCGTTTACGGGCGAGCGGTGCAGTTATAAGCGGCCATTATGACGAACGAATGACAGTTGTGCTTATCGATGCGACCTGTAGTCACATTCTGCACTGACACAGGAATTGTTCACTTCGTGACACATCTCGATACTTTCATGAATCTTCGTGAAGGCGTAGGCTGCGCGTTCATTTCGCCAGCACCCTAGACCATGCTTCAACAATTTCTGCATGACTTCGGCTACTTTGCCCTCTTCCTCGGCACGTTCTTCGAAGGCGAGACCATCCTCGTACTCGCAGGCTTCCTGGCGTTTCGTGGGTACATGGATATCAATCTGGTGGTGGTCGTTGCCTTCTTCGGCAGCTACGCCGGCGACCAGCTTTGGTACTACATGGGGCGCAAGCACGGCCGCAAGTTGCTGGCGCGCAAACCGCGCTGGCAATTGATGGGCGACAAGGCGCTGGAGCATATCCGCAAGCATCCGGATATCTGGGTACTGAGCTTTCGCTTCGTCTACGGTTTGCGCACGGTCATGCCCGTGGCGATTGGCCTGTCCGGCTACCCGCCCCTGCGCTATCTGATCCTTAACGGTATTGGTGCAGCGATATGGGCGGCAGCGCTGGGGGCTGCGGCCTACCACTTCGGCGCAGTGCTCGAAGGCATGCTCGGCAGCGTCAAGAAATACGAGCTGTGGGTGCTGGGCGCCTTGCTGGTGCTGGGTTTTGGCCTGTGGCTGCGACGCCGCTTCAAGAATGCCCGCATCGCCCGCGAGGCATGCGCCGAGGCCAAGGCTCGGCGCGCTGCCGAACCCGCGCCGGTCGAAACGCCTAAGACGCCAGACGCGTAAGCCGGCCCCGGCAGCAGTAGAGGCCGATCACGCTGAGCGCGCTGTAGCTCGCCAGGCCCAGCCAGCCCAGGTTGCCGGCGGGCCACAGGCCGACCCACGGGGCCAGCCCTACCAAGGGCACATTCAGCCCCAGGCGCACCCACTCGGCCTTCAACGCCCACGGGCGATTCTCCAACGCGACCCCCAACGTGAACAGTCCCAACGCCATCGCTCCCCAGCCCAGGACCAGCGCCTCCTTGGGCAGACCTTCGCCGATATTCATCAGATAGCTGCCAAACCCCACGTAAACTGCGAATTGCAGCGCGACATAACCCTGTTGGCGCCTGTCCAGCGGCACCTCGAATTTGCGGAACCGGGCCAGGTCCGGCTTGGCCAGCGGATACTTGGCTTTGACGTCTGCGGGGCGCCAGCCGGTGCGCATAAACCAGATGCGCAGCTTGTCCCAGTGGCTTTCAGTACGGCGGGCATCGTTCCACAGCTGCGCATAAAACTGCAGGTTCGCCCACAGCGGGTTCCAGCTGGCCAGGGGCGTGGTTACACCGAAGATCACCGGCTCGTTGTCATCTTCCTCCTGGAACGTGCCGAACAGCCGATCCCAAAAAATGAACACCCCGCCATAGTTGCGATCCATGTAGAGAGCGTTCTGTGCGTGGTGGGCCCGATGATTGGACGGGGTGACGAAGAACCATTCGAACCAGCCGAGCTTGGGAACGTGACGTGTATGGACCCAGAATTGATACAACAGGTTGAGCGAAGCCACGCTGATGAACACCACCAACGGCACACCGAGCACGGCCAGGGGCAGGTAGAAGATCCAGCTCAGCAAGAAGCCGGTGCTGGTCTGGCGCAGCGCGGTGGTGAGGTTGTAGTCCTCGCTCTGGTGGTGCACGGAGTGCGCAGCCCAGAGGATATTGCGCTCATGGCCCATGCGATGCAGCCAGTAATAGCAGAAGTCGTAGAACACGAATGCGAACACCCAGGTCCAGAGGCTCTGGGCCGACAACTCGATCAGCGCCAGGTGCTTGAGGGCGAACGCATAAGTCAAAAGGCCCACACCTTTGGTCAGCAACCCGGTCGTGGTGGACAGCACCCCGGTGCTGAGGCTGTTGATGGCATCCGCCACTCGATAGTTGCGCGCACCGCGCCAGCGGTCGGCCAGCAGCTCAACCACGATCAACGCAATGAAAAACGGTACCGCGTAAGGCACGAAGTCCATGGGCTAGTCCGGTCTTTTTTTGTTACAGCAAGATTAGGGGCAGTGGCGTGAGTTCCCATTGGCAACAGGTTACAAATTAGTAGACATTTAACGCCATGAATCAGGAGAAATGCCCATGAGCAAAAAGATTGCAGTGATCCTTTCCGGCTGTGGCGTATACGACGGTGCAGAGATCCAGGAAAGCGTGATCACCCTGCTGCGCCTGGACCAGCGCGGTGCTCACGTTGAATGTTTTGCGCCGGATATTGCGCAGTTGCATGTGATCAACCACCTCACCGGCGAAGAAATGCCCGAATCGCGTAATGTATTGGTGGAGTCAGCGCGCATTGCCCGAGGCGCGGTCAAGGATATCCGTGAGGCCAACGCTGCTGACTTCGATGCGCTGATCGTGCCGGGGGGGTTCGGCGCGGCGAAGAACCTGTCGGATTTTGCCGTGCAAGGCGCCGGCTGCAGCGTCAACCCCCAGGTCCTGGAATTGGCCGAAGCCTTTGCCGAAGCCGGCAAACCTGTGGGGCTGATCTGCATTTCCCCTGCCCTGGCCGCGAAAATCTACGGCCCCGGCGTGACCTGCACCATCGGCAACGATGCCGACACCGCAGCCGCCCTGGACAAGATGGGCGCCACCCATCAGGAGTGCACAGTGGAAGATATTGTCGAGGACACCGCGCGCAAGTTGGTGAGTACGCCGGCGTATATGCTGGGCAAGAACATCAGTGAGGTGGCGTCAGGCATCAATAAACTCGTGGACCGGGTGCTGGAACTGACCCACGAAAACGACTGACGCTTTCTTTCTGTAGGAGCGAGCTTGCTCGCGAAGAACCTGAGAGCGCCGTGTTCATCCAAAGTGCCCGCGTTATCGTTGACGTTCTTCGCGAGCAAGCTCGCTCCTACAAGGGCTTCATCAAACGGGTAAGCAGGCGGTCAAGCGCATTGGCAAACGCTTGCTTGTCTTTTTCACCATGGGGCGGCGGCCCGCCGCCCATCTGGCCTTGCTCACGCAGATCGGTGAACAGGTTACGCACCGCCAGGCGCTCGCTCATGTTCGCCGGGCTGAACTCCTTGCCCCGTGGGTCAAGGGCCGTGACGCCCTTTTTCACCAGCCGGTCAGCCAACGGCACGTCGCTGCAGATCACCAGTTCGCCAGGCACTGCGTGTTCAACGAGATAATCATCGGCTGCGTCAGGGCCGCTGGGCACCACGATCAACTTCACGCAGGAAAAGCCCGGTTTGATCTGACTCTGCCCCGCCACCAGCACCACCTCGAATTGACGCTTGAGGGCGAATTTCACCACCTGATCCTTGGCCGCCCGTGGGCAAGCGTCCGCGTCGATCCAGACCCGCATGCCTACGCCGCCGCCCTTTGCTTCTCGGCCAGGCGACTGCGGCCATACAGCACCACGATCGCCAGTATCGCCACGGCCTGCGCACTCAACGAATACGCATCGGCATGAATGCCCAGCCAGTCAAAGTCAAAAAACGCCACCGGCCGAGTACCGAAGATGCCTGCCTCTTGCAGCGCCTTGACGCCATGCCCGGCGAATACCACCGACAGTGCGCACAACAGCGCGGCGTTGATGCCAAAGAACAGCGCCAGCGGCAGCTTCGCCGAACCGCGCAGAATCACCCAGGCCAGGCCCACCAGCAGCACCAGGGCGGTGGCGCCACCCGCCAGCACCGCTTCGTGCCCGGCCGGGCCGGCTTGCAGCCACAGGGTTTCGTAGAACAGGATCACTTCGAACAGTTCGCGGTACACCGAGAAGAATGCCAGCAGCGCAAAACCAAAGCGTCCACCGCCGCCCACCAGGCTGCTCTTGATGTAGTCCTGCCAGGCTGCCGCGTGGCGCCGGTCGTGCATCCAGACGCCCAGCCACAGCACCATCACGCTGGCAAACAGCGCCGTGCAGCCTTCCAGCAATTCACGCTGGGCGCCGCTGACATCAATCACATACGCCGCCAGCGCCCAGGTGGCCAAGCCAGCCAACAGCGCCAGGCCCCAGCCAACGTTGACGCTGCGCACCGCCGATTGCTGGCCGGTGTTACGCAGGAAAGCCAGGATCGCGGCAAGCACCAGGATCGCTTCCAGGCCTTCGCGCAGCAGGATCAGCAAACCGGAGATGTAACTCAACGACCAACTCAGGCCGTCGCCGCCGAGCAAGCCGGCAGACTCACCGAGCTTGCCCTTGGCCACGTCCAGGCGCTGTTGCACCTGCTCGATCGGCAGGCCGTCCTGCAATGACTGCCGATAGGCCATCAGCGCCTTCTCGGTGTCCTTGCGCACATTGGCGTCGACATTATCCAAGGAGCTTTCCACCAGCTCGAAGCCTTCCAGATAAGCGGCTACCGACAGGTCATAGGCTTGTTCGTGGTCGCCGTTACGGAACGCGGCCAGGCTCTTGTCCAGGGTGGCGGATGTGTAATCGAGCAACTGCGCCGGGCCGCGCTTGACCTGCGGCGGTTGTGCACGCTGGGCGCGGAAGGTCGCCGCCGCCGCAGGGCCGTCTGCCGCCAGCACTTCGTTGGGCGTCTGGCGCGCCAGGTCGGCGAGGTTGAAGGGCTGTTCGCTCTTGGCCGCAGCTGGGTCCGCCGTAAAACCTGCGATGTAAGTGGCGAGGTCCCAACGCTGACGGTCATCCAACTGGTCGGAAAAGGAGGGCATGTCGGTGCCTTCGACGCCCAGACCGAGGGTGTTGTAGATCGCATACAGGCTCAGGCGATCCAGGCGCGTGGCATCGCGCAGGTTAGCCGGCGGCGGTGTCATGCCCATGGCGGCCGGGCCATCGCCGGCGCCAGCAGTACCGTGGCACACCGAGCAATGCTGGGCATACAGCGGCGCACCGCGTGTCGGGTCCGGCGTGATGACCGGGGCTTGGCTGACTTCATACGCTACAGCGAGCTTGGCGCCCAACTGACGCGCCTGGCGGGCAACAGTTGCGCCGTCTGCATGGGCAGTGACGGCCGCCAGCAACTCATCGACGCCCTTTATCAACTCGGCGCGTTCGGGTTTTTCCGGCAGTTGCGCGACCAGCCCCTGCAGCACGCCCAGGAACTCCACCTGCTCGCGGTATTCCGAGTCGTCCACCACCTTGCCCGCCTCCACTGTGGGCGGATAGTCAGCGCCGATATAGTCAAGCAGATGCAGCGCCTGTGGTGCGCCTTCGGCGGTCGCGGCCCATAGATTGAAGCTGCACGACATCAACACCGGCAGCATCAGCCAGGCGAGAAAGCGGAAAGGGGCAGTCATGAATGAATCTCAGGTGGAAATACGAAGTAACACTATTGTTGAGCTTTAACCGATTTGACTCAAGGTGTTATTTCGTCACGCAACAAAACCAATGTGGGAGGGGGCAAGTCGAATCGTCGCACCGCCCCTCCCACATTTGGATCCGGTTTCGCCAATTACGCCGTGGCGCGATGCAGGCTGGCGAGGAAACCGGCGGCACCGACGAACAGCCCGGCAAACGTACGGTTTACACGCTTCTGCTGTCTGGGCGAGCGCAGCAGGCGCAGGACTTTCGAGGCCAGCCCCGTGTAACCGGCCATCACGATCATGTCGACGCTGATCATCGTCGCACCAATGATCAGGTACTGAATCGCCAACGGCGCCTGTGGATTCACGAACTGCGGCAACACCGCGAGCATGAACACCAGCGCCTTGGGGTTGCTGGCGTTGACCAGGAAACCGCGGAACATCATCGCCAGCGGCTTGCCGATCGGACGTATCGCCGCGTCATCGGTCATGTCCAGCGGCAAGGCGCGCCATTGCTTGATGGCCAGGTACACCAGGTACGCCACCCCGAACCATTTGATCGCGTAGAACGCAGTCGATGACGTCGCCAGAATCGCACCCAGGCCGCCCGCCACCACGGCAATCTGCATCGCCAGGCCCAGCTGCAGGCCAATGGCGTTCCAGTAGCCGCGTACAAAACCGTATTGCAGGCCGCTGGACATCGAGGCGATGGCGCCTGCGCCGGGGGAAAGGGAAATGATCCAGCTGGCCACGAGAAAAGCCAGCCACGTGTCGAGTGCCATAGCACACCTCGAAAGGGAGTTTGTGGTTGTGCCTTAAGCTAACTCCGGCGACCAAAGGCTGGCTATAAATTTTTACAAGATGTGATTCTAGCGGTCGCCAGGGAACACGTGCGTACCAGGCCAGCGCCGTACCGAACGCTGGAAGAACAAGCTGTTGGGCACTTGCACCATCGCACTGTCGGTGCCGGCCTCCTGCACCTCGATCAGCGTGGTATAGAGCAGATTGATCGCCACCACGCGCCCCTTCACGCCGGGCTTGTCGACGGTGTCCACCAGTTCGACGATATCGCCGAGGCGAAACGGACCCACGGTGAAGATCAAAATGGCGCACAGCAAATTGGACAGCACGGACCACATGGCGAAGAACGCCACAGCCGCCACGGCCACAAAGCCTGACAGCGCCGTCCACAGCACCGTGGCAGATACACCCAGGCGGCCCAACACGAAGATCAGCGCGCTGCCCATGATCAGCCAGCGCAGGCCACCCCGCAGCGGCATCAGCAACTGCGGCGGGAACGGATAGCGCTCACCCAGGCGGGTCAGGCCTTTGGCGACAAAACGCTGGGCAAGGTAGCCGGCCAGCAGGATCAGCAGGATTTGCACGCCGATCCACACAGGTTCGATCCATTGCGCCGGCAAGGGCAGCTGCAACGCGTCCATCAGGACAGCGCCTCGAGCTGCGCTTGCAGGGTTTCAAGCAGTTCGAGGGCTTCCATCCAGGACTCCTCCAATTGCCCCTCGCGCACCTTGAGCCTGGCCTGTTCGGCCAGCAAGTCACGCAATTCATCCTTGCGCGCGGCCTCATACACGGCGCTGTCGCCCAGGCTGGTTTCGATCCTGGCCAGACGCTCATGCACCTTGCCCAGCTCGGCCTCCAGCTTGTCGGCTTCGCGCTTGTGCGGGGCCAACTGCTGACGCAGTGCGGCGGCGGCCTGGCGCTGGGCTTTCTTGTCGGTCTTGTCCGGGTTGACCGGGGTGTTGCTCACCGGCGCATTGCGCAGACGGTAGTCGGTCAGCCAGCGCGCGTAGTCGTCCAGGTCGCCATCAAACTCTTCGACCTTGCCATCGGCCACCAGCAGGAAATTATCGGTGGTGCTCTTGAGCAGATGGCGGTCGTGAGACACCACCAACACTGCACCGCTGAACTCCTGCAGGGCCATGGTCAGCGCCAGGCGCATTTCCAGGTCCAGGTGGTTGGTCGGTTCGTCGAGCAGCAACAGGTTCGGACGGTCCCATGCAATCAGGGCCAGGGCCAGTCGGGCTTTTTCACCACCGGAGAAGTTCAGCACCGGCTCGTCGATGCGCGCACCACGGAAGTCGAAGCCTCCGAGGAAGTCGCGCAGGGTTTGCTCGCGTTCGCTCGGCGCCAGGCGCTGCAAGTGCAACAACGGGCTGGCCTTGGCATCGAGCGAGTCCAGTTGATGCTGGGCGAAGTAACCCACCACCGTGTTCTCGCCACGGATCAGGTGTCCGGCCAAAGGCTCAAGCTCGCCCGACAGGTTCTTGATCAGCGTCGACTTGCCCGCGCCGTTGGGCCCCAGCAAACCGATCCGCGCGCCGGGTATGAGCTGCAGCTTGACCTTCTCCAGGACGGTCTTGTCGCCATAACCCAGGCGCGCATCCGACAGATCGAGCAAGGGACTGGAGATTTTTACCGACTCACGGAACACGAAGTCGAACGGCGAATCGACGTGGGCCGCCGACAACTCTTCCATGCGCTCCAGGGCCTTGATCCGGCTCTGGGCCTGGCGGGCCTTGGTGGCCTGGGCCTTGAACCGGGCGATGTAGCTTTCCATGTGCGCGCGCTGCGCCTGTTGCTTCTCGAACGCTTGCTGCTGCTGAGCCAGACGCTCGGCACGGGCGCGCTCGAAGGCGGTATAGCCGCCACGGTAGAGCGTGATTTTCTTCTGTTCGACATGGGCGATATTGTCGACCACGGCGTCAAGGAAATCCCGGTCGTGGGAAATCAGCAACAAGGTGCCCTGATAGTTCTTGAGGAAGTCTTCCAGCCACAGGATCGCATCGAGGTCCAGGTGGTTGGTCGGTTCGTCGAGCAGCAACAGGTCCGAGGGACACATCAGCGCCTGGGCCAGGTTCAGGCGCATGCGCCAGCCGCCGGAGAAGTCGGCGACCGGGCGATCCATCTGTTCGTTGGTAAAACCCAGGCCGGCCAGCATCTTGCGGGCGCGGGCGTCGGCGGTGTAGCCGTCGGCGCTGTCGAGTTCCGAGTGCAGGCGCGCCTGGGCGGCGCCATCCTGGGCTGCTTCCGCCGCGGCGAGGTCGTGCTGTACCTGACGCAGGCGCAGGTCGCCATCGAGCACGTAGTCGATCGCGATGCGGTCCAGGGTGTCGATCTCCTGGCGCATATGGGCGATGCGCCAGTCGGCCGGCAGCAGGCAGTCCCCGGAATCCGGGGTCAGCTCACCCAGCAACAGGGCAAACAACGTGGATTTGCCGGCGCCATTGGCACCGATCAGGCCGGCTTTGTGACCGGCGTGCAGGGTCAGCTCGGCATCTTCAAGAAGACGCTGCGGGCCACGCTGTAATGTTAGGCTTTGAAGTCGGATCATAATGGCGGCGGAGTCTACCAGCTTCGTCGACCGCTGGCTTGGGTGTGAATATGTGCGCTGACCTGTGGAGCTTTGCCCTCTCGACTTATGCCCGCCCCGGTGTGGAGGCCGCTTGCCTGCGGTTGCAGGAACAGGGAGCGGATGTGTGCCTGCTGCTGTGTGGTGCGTGGCTGGAACAACGGGGTGTGGCGCGGCTGCCCGAGCGCGTCGTGGCACTGCAACAGCTTGCGCGGCCGTGGCGGATGCACGTCGTCGAACCTTTGCGAGCGGTACGTGTGCAATGGCGGGGAATGGCACAGCAGGATGCGCAGCTGGCTGAATTGCGAGAGCAGGTCAAGGCTTTGGAGCTGGAGGCCGAGCGAGCCTTGCTGATGCGCCTGGAAGCACTGGCGCAGACATGGTCGAGCAACGAGGTGACAGGTCGACAGGAATGGCTTGAAGGTCTGGCGACCGAGGCCGCCAACCTTGACCACAACGCGCTGCAGCAGCTGCGCGTCATGGTCACCCGCGCTTAGGAAGCGCTGGTTGGGGTGACGCTTGGCGCTGCCGGTGCAGCAGCGCTGCCGACGGATGCGGTTGGCGCGGAGGACGCTGCCGGGGTAGCGGCAGTTGCTGCGGGAGTTGCTGGCTTTGCAGGTGCGGGCTTTGCCGCAGCAGGCTTGGCAGCGGGTTTTGCGGCCGGTTTTGCAGCTGGCTTGGCGGCTGGTTTGGCAGCAGTGGTTTTAGCGGCGGGCTTGGCGGCCGGTTTTGCAGCAGCGGTTTTGGCAGCTGGCTTGGCGACTGGTTTTGCAGCAGCGGTTTTAGCAGCTGGCTTGGCGGCCGGTTTTGCAGCAGCGGTTTTGGCAGCTGGCTTGGCGGCTGGTTTGGCAGCAGCAGTTTTAGCGGCTGGCTTAGCGGCTGGTTTGGCAGCAGCAGTTTTAGCGGCTGGCTTAGCGGCTGGTTTGGCAGCAGCAGATTTAGCAGCTGGCTTGGCGGCTGGTTTCGCAGCAGCGGTTTTAGCGGCTGGCTTAGCGGCTGGTTTGGCAGCAGCAGATTTAGCAGCTGGCTTGGCGGCTGGTTTTGCAGCGGCAGTTTTAGCAGCTGGCTTGGCAGCCGGTTTTGCAGCAGCGGTTTTGGCAGCTGGCTTGGCGGCTGGTTTTGCAGCAGCGGTTTTAGCAGCTGGCTTGGCGGCTGGTTTTGCAGCAGCGGTTTTAGCGGCTGGCTTGGCGGCCGTTTTAGCCGGTGCCTTCGCCGCTACAGCCTTGCTAGCTGGCTTCTTGGCCGCGCTGGCTGCGACAGCTTTTGCCGGAGTCCGAGTACCCAGCGCCTTGGTGACAGCTTCCTTCACACGACCAACGCCCTGAGCCAGTTTCAGGCTTTCCTGTGCGTCTTTTTTGAGCTGGGAAATGTAGCTGCGGGTTTCGGCTTGGCGGTCCTTGAGAGCGTCCAGCAGGTCCTCGAGTTCTTTAACAGCGTCCTTGGCCTTGGCTTGTGCCTTGGCCTTGCCGGCAGTGGCGGCGTCTTGCAGTTTGGTGCGGGATTTGTGCAGCTTTTCTTGCGCTTTACCGCGTTGTTTTTCCAGTTTGGCGAGCAGTTTTTCTGCATCGGCCAAGGCCTGGGAACAAGCGCTTTCCAGATGTTCGAGCAGGCTGCCCGACAATTGTTGGAGTAAGTGCAACGGGGTATTTACAGGCTTCTGTTTGGCCGACATGGTTTACCTCCTGGCTGACGTGGGTGCGGCTCATACTAGCCCTCTGCTCTTACCGCCGCTAGGGCATGTTGACAGTATCGTTTGCGTTGCGTTGCAACGTACGAAAATTCTTATCGATATAACAGAAAAGTGCGCCACTGCTCAGCCACTTACGCTGGCATAATCCGTCGCAATTCAGGCGGGAGGACACCCATGTCGCGTTACCTTTTCCTAGTGCTTGGCCTGGCGATTTTCAGCGCCAATGCGAACGAGCAATCGCCACCCAAAACGGCTGACCAAGACTCGCATGACCTCGCCTACAGCCTGGGCGCCAGCCTTGGTGAACGCTTGCGCCAAGAGGTCCCCGACTTGCAGATCCAGGCCCTGATCGATGGACTCAAACAAGCCTACCAGGGCAAACCATTGGCACTGGACAATGCGCGCATCGAACAGATTCTTGCACAGCACGAAGCACAGAACGCCATCGACAATCCAGCGCCGCAGAGCGAAAAAGCTCTCGCCGCCGAACAGCAATTTTTGTCGAAGGAAAAAGCTGCAAAGGGTGTGCGTGAGTTGGCGGACGGCATCCTGCTCACCGAGTTGACGCCGGGCACGGGCACCAAGCCGTTGGCAACTGATGAGGTGCAGGTGAAATATGTGGGTCGGCTGCCCGATGGAAGCGTGTTCGACCAGAGTGCACAGCCCCAGTGGTTTCGCCTGGACAGCGTGATCAGTGGCTGGCGCAGTGCATTGCAGCAGATGCCCACGGGCGCGAAATGGCGTCTGGTAATCCCCTCGGCCCAAGCCTACGGCGCGGACGGCGCAGGCGAATTGATTGCGCCCTACACACCCCTTGTCTTCGACATCGAGCTGCTCGGGACCCGCCACTGACGCATAAAAAACGGTGCGTCAAGCGCACCGTTTTATCTCATTGCCCCGATCAGACCTGAGCAGGCTCTTCTTTGTGGGCGTTATGCAGCACTTCGATCAGGCAATCTTCAAGCTCGAAACGCTCGTGCAACAGACCACCCAGCTCTTTGAATTTTTCCGCGACACACTTGCCTTCATCGCACAGATCGTTAAAAGCCAGCAGCTTTTCGGTAATCACATCAATGCGCGGGTAAAGGGTCTCAGCGAACTCAAGACCGCGCTCGTCCTCGAAGGCTTCCGCTTCCTTGGTGAGTTGCGTGTAGATACTCAGGTGACCGGCAGAAACGTAATCCACCAATACAACGCAGAAGTCCTGCAACGGCTCACGCTTCTCGGCCAGCGCTCCAGGCTCGGCCCCCAACTCATCAAAAGCCAGAACCAATTTGCGACGCGCATCCAACCACTTATCGATCAGTGTGTGCACGCCACCCCAGCGTTCGCGAGCATTCTTGCAACGTTCCAACATGATGATCTCTCTTCCCTATAGGGGACGCTGTTGCCCCGTGCTCGCGCAATGCTTCAGGGTTGAAGCGGCAATCGGACGAGGTCGCGTCTGACAAGCGGTTTCGATAACGCGTGCGGGCCAGATTATGCCCGCATCACTATGGCTTCAAGGTACGCAGGAGAGAAAGTTCATACAAGCGTTTAATCCCGTCCTACCACATGAACAGAATTTTCCTCGCTTTGTGATACGTGACGCCGACCAGGCAACAACCGGGAAAGCAGTGTGCTCCACAGAATCAGCATCGCCAGGAAAAACAGCAGGCTCCACTCCGGAACGCTGAGGTCAAATAGCGTCCAATTGATTTCGACGCAGTCGACCGAGCCCTTGAAGACTGACTGCACAGCCCGCCAGAACGACAGGTGCTCAATCATGTAGTCCAGGGTTGGCCAGCAGTTGGGCATCTGATCCGACGGAGTGTTCTGCAGCAGCACTTGGCGCCCGGCGGTGACGGCGCCGAATAATGCACACCCGATACTCGCCAGCCCATACAGGCACACGCCTGTGCGGCCAGGATTATGCAGGGCGGCGATCAGGTTGATCAGTACAAAGACGGCGAGAAACAACCGTTGTACCTGGCACAAAAAGCAGGGCTGTAACAGCGCACCATATTCCAGATAGAAAGACACGCCCAACGTCAGCGCACCGGCCATGAACGCCAGGACAAACAAGGAGCGTAAAGGGGCCAAAGACATTGTTTATCCGCACCGCAAGAGATAGGTCGCTACGGTAGAGTAAAGGCCCGATCCCTTTCAATACGCCTTGGAGCGGACAATTCCGCGAAGACACAAGGAGATTCCGTCAACACACGGGGGAAATCGCCCTACAACACGTAAGAATTGATTACAGGCCTACTTAAGCTCAGTAATTACAAAGGGTTAAAGGGTTGGCTGACAGATAGATCTGAGCCAACCCATGAACACTTTCCTACTTCAAGCTTGCGCCGGTGCTGGCAAGGGTGAGGCCAGTAGACGATTATCGAGTAACCCCAAGCCTTCCTGGAACAGCCGGTTGCTGCGCTCGGTATCACCCAATTGGGCGAGCAAACGGGCCAATTCAGCACAGGCTTCGGGATTGCGCTGCACCTGCAGGCTGCTTTCCAGATAATCCCGGGCCTTTCCCCACAGGCTGTTCTGCAGGCAGAGACGACCCAGCGTCAGCAACAGGCTTGAATCGCCAGGATGATCCTTCAGCCAGCCTTCGGCAAACTTCAACTGACGGGCCGGGTCGCTGCCGCGCAACAGGCCATAGAGCCGAATAAGATGGCTGTCATAACTGCGCTTGATCGCACCGCGCAGCACTTCCTCGGCCCTGGCATCGGCGCCCAGTCGACGCAGTTGATCGGCGTAAGCCAACACCAGTTGTGGCTCCTGGCGCTGGGCTGAAGTCAATTGCTCCCATGCGCGGTCAAGGGACTGCAAGCCGGCTTCGCCATGCTCCTCACGCTGGGCCGCCAGGCCAAGGTTTTCTCCCCAGGCCCGACGCTCCAATTCAGCCAGCTCGCTGGCCGGCAACACCTTGTCTTTACGCAGTTCGGGCAACAGGCGAATCACTGACGACCAATCGCCACGCTGCTGGTGCAATCGCTGCAACTGTCGCAGGACCTGGGCGTTGTGGGGATGGCGCTCGTGCATGGCCTGCAGGGTGGTCAGGGCACCTTCTGTATCGCCACGATCCATCTGAAGTTGCGCATGACTCAGGGCAACGGCCAGCTCCGCCTGGGGCTGACGAGCCAGGGCGCGCTCGAGCAACGCATCCGATGCCTCGTAACGGCCCAGTTCGTTGGCCGCACGTGCCGCGCCGAGGTAGTACAGCAGTGGCTGGCGCTCCGCCTCGGCAGCACGGTGCAGGTGGCGTTCGGCACTGGCCCAGCGGCCTTCGGCAAGGTCCATCTGACCTTGCTCGATTGCAACTTGCACACGGCGGCTGCGATTGCGCCGCGACCACGGGTTGACCACACCGCCGGAAACGCTGACCAGACCCAACAGCACTCGGATCAGGTAGATCGCCAGGCCTATGGCAAACACCGCCACCAATGTGGCCCACAGGCTCGATTCGTAATGCAGCAAATGGGGATAGGTAATCAGCACGTAGCCGGTGTGCTTGGAAATGCCCACCGCCAGCGCCAGGGCGATCGCAATTGCCAGCACCAGGATCACATAGAAACGCTTCATCGGTTCTACTCCTGGGTCGCAGGCTTGGCAGCCGAAGCCTTGGCTTCGTCGGCAGACAAATGGCGGCGCTCGAGGTACGCCTGCACGGCCGCCAGGCTCGCGGCCAGGTCAGGCGTCACCACCGAAACGGCCTTGGGCTCAAGCTCGGCGATACGCGCCAGCATCGCCTTGCTCTGCGGGTTGTCCTGGTTGAAGTTATCCTGCAACACGCTACGCGCTTCCCCCAGCGAACGGCTATACACCGCCGACTCGCCGTTGAGCGCTGCCCACTGCGCCTGCTCCAGCGCCAGGCTCAAGGCCAGGCGCACCTGATTCAACCCCTGGCCCGCCAGCAGCGGACGAATGTTGTCATCCGGGTTGAAGTCGATACGGAAATAACGGGAGATCTGTTCCCACCATTGGCTCAACTGATTACCCGTATCGCTGCTGGGACGGCCCTGGGAACCGGACTCGGTGAGTTGATACTCCGGAGCGACAGCCGCCAATTGCACCACCTGGTCACGCAACGCCGCCAACTGCAGGTACAAGCCGGTGCGGTCCGGTTGGTCGGTGCTGCGCAACGCCGCCAGGCTCTTGGCCAGTTGCTCACGGGCGGCGAACGCGCCTGGGTCGCTTTGCTCACGAAGAATTTCGTCGGCACCCTGGACCAGCGACTGGGCGCTGTTGATGTCCTGCAAAGCCGACAGACGCAAGCTGGCCAGACGAATCAGATGCTCGGCCTCAGCCAGGCGCCAATCCTTGCGGCTGGCGCCCAGTACGGTTTCCAGACGCTGATTCAGGCGCTGCTGATCACCCTGCAACTGGGCAACCAGGCGTCGACGCTCTTCCAGCTCATCCGCGCCGGGCAACTGCGCCAGGCGGGCCGCCAATTGTTGCTGGCTCTGCTTGAGGCTCTGGGATTGGTCATCGAGGGTCTGCACCTGACCCAGTTGCTGCTGGCTGCTGGCTTGCAGGGCACGGACCTGCCAGATCCCCCAGCCGCCGGCGGCAACACCGGCAGCGCCAAGCAGCAACGCGACGACCGCCAGGCCATTGCCACGGCGTGGCGCGGTGACCGGTGTCCCGACCGGCGCATCGAGCGCGGGCTGAGCTTCATCTTTAGGCAAGGCTGTTTCGCTCACGTATCCGTCCTTTGCGTATCAGAGAGTGGGAACGGGATTGCTCCCTAACGCCACTAACAAAGCCGAGGCACTCGCGCCTCGACAATCCACAACTTTTTCTGCGCCAGCGGCCCGCGCCATCTCGTAGACGCGCGGACTGGGCACAAACAACGGCAGCTTCGCCACCTCAGGCCAATCGGAGCCGGCCAGGGCCTGCAAGTGTAGAAAACCCTGCCCACTGCTGACCACCAGGCCGTTCAAGCGTTCCAACTGGATGCGTTGGGTGAGTGCGCCCGCGTCGTAGGCCGGTAGAAAACGGCGGTACAACTCCAGGTAGTCGACACTAACACCTCGCTCGCGCAAACGCTCTGCGAGCAACTCCCGGCCGCCCTCGCCGCGCAGGATCAATACCCTGGCACCGGGGCATGCAATAGCCTCGCGCAAGGCCGGCAATTGAAGCAAGGCCTCGCTGTCGTCACCCGTTGGCGGATAGTGGACATCCAAACCATGATCGGCCAGTACCTGTGCCGTGGCGGCCCCCACACTGAACCACGGCAGTCGTGGCCAGGGCGCGGTCAATTGTTGCAAGGCAAGACGCGCCGCCGGCTTGCTCACCACGATCACTGCGCAATAGCGCTGCAACGCCCCAAGGACCGCCTGTTGTTCCGGCGTGACCGGTAAAGCTTCGATCTCCAGCAACGGCAGTTCGCTGCTGAATACTCCCGCATCGGACAATGTCGCCGCCAGGGCCGCCGACTCTTCGGCAGGCCGTGTCAGCAGCACTCGCCATTGGGTCACTGCGGGCCGGCCTCGCCGTAGACTTTTTGCAGAATGGCGCCAGCGCCCTTGTCCAACAGTTCCTCGGCGACCTGGATGCCCAGGGCCGTGGCGTCGCGTTGTGGGCCGCGCACCTCGGCGGTCAGCAACGTGCCGCCTTCCGGATCGCCTACCAGGCCACGCAACCACAGGTTTTCACCTTCGAGCACGGCATAGCAGGCGATCGGTACCTGGCAGCCACCGTTGAGGTGTTTGTTCAAGGCACGCTCGGCCGTGACACGAACTTCGGTGTCTGCATGGTCAAGCGGCTTGAGCAGTGCGTGAATTTCGCTGTCGGCGGTACGGCATTCAATGCCGACCGCGCCCTGCCCGCCGGCCGGCAGGCTGTCTTCGACGCTGATTGCGCGGGTGATGCGGTCTTCGAAGCCCAGGCGGATCAGGCCGGCGGCGGCGAGGATGATCGCGTCATACTCGCCCGCGTCCAGCTTGGCCAGGCGCGTGTTGACGTTGCCACGCAGGAAGCGGACCTGCAGGTCGGGTCGACGGGTCAGCAATTGGGCCTGGCGACGCAGGCTCGAGGTGCCCACGATGCTGCCCAGTGGCAATTCGTCCAGGGATGGGTAGGTGTTGGAAACAAAGGCGTCGCGTGGGTCTTCCCGCTCGCAGATGCAAAAAAGGCCCAGCCCTTCAGGGAAGTCCATGGGCACGTCTTTCATCGAATGCACAGCGATGTCTGCTTCATTTTCCAGCAGCGCGGTTTCCAGCTCCTTGACGAACAGACCCTTGCCGCCAATTTTCGACAGCGGCGAGTCCAGCAGCTTGTCGCCGCGACTGACCATGGGCACCAGGGTCACCCTGAGGCCAGGATGAGCCTGTTCAAGACGTGTTTTGACGTACTCGGCCTGCCATAAGGCCAGGGCGCTTTTACGGGTGGCGATGCGGATTTCGCGAGAAGACATGGATCAATCCGTACTGAATAGATACGGCAGATAATAACAGCTCAGGCAAACACGCTTTGATTTGAATCAGCAAGTGCGGGGCCTCCCTGGCCGCGTCGCACCGGGATAGGGACTGCAGAGCCGCCACCGCGCCTGGGCTAGAGCTGCTGCATCATCTTGCGCACGCCGGCGACATGGCGCCGACTGACGATCAGGGCATCGCCGTTGAGGCCCTTCAGAAAGAGCTGGAAGTGGCCAAGAGGCGTGCGCTGCAAGCGCTCGATTCGCTCGCGAGCCACCAGCGCATTGCGATGGATGCGCACGAAGCGGTCGCCGAATTCATCCTCCAGGGCCTTGAGCGGCTCATCGAGCAACACTTCGCCCGCTTCGTGACGCAAGGTCACGTATTTATGGTCGGCGATAAAATAGACCACCTCACCGAGAGGTATCAGCTCGATACCCTTGCGGGTCCGGGCGCTGATATGACTGCGGGGGCCATTGCCACTTTGGGCGGCCGGCTGGGTCAGGGCTGAGAGCTGGGCGCGACTGGGGCGCTCGGCCTTTTTCAACGCCTTGAGCAATGCATCGCCCGCCACCGGTTTGACGAGAAAACTGACACCGCTGTCTTCGAGCGTCTGTGCAGAAAACTCTTCCTGAGTCGCGCACAGCACCATCGCCGGTGGCGATTCGCGCTCGCTCAGGCGGGCAGCGACTTGCAGGCCATCGAGGACCGGCATGCGGATATCGAGCAACACCACATCCGGCTTGAGGCTGTCGATCAGCGTCAACGCCTCTTCGCCGCTGGTGGCACTCGGTTCAAGGACTGTATAACCCTCGAGCTCACTGACCAGACGGCTCAGTCGCTCGCGGGCTTGGGGTTCGTCATCAACGATCAGGACATTCATATTGCGCTGGATTCCTGCGTGAGTCTCGCACAAGGATAGCGTAGACAGGTGCGGTGACTTGCGTCACAGC
>Ga0105246_10000160_pt1 | contig 32154 bp, 31 predicted proteins | sample KBSM64metaG_FD_99694 | JGI IMG/M metagenome (GOLD analysis project Ga0105246, IMG submission 99694) | Miscanthus rhizosphere microbial communities from Kellogg Biological Station, Michigan, USA - KBS M6-4 metaG | ecosystem: Host-associated > Plants > Roots > Rhizosphere > Soil | place... | reverse complement strand
GTCGCGCGGCCGGCGTGCAGCAGCGCATCGATGACGGTGTTGCCGACGAGGAACACGCGCTCCTCCGGGACACTCTCGCGGAGCAGATTGCGGCGCGCCTGCTCTGTCGGCACGAAGTGATAGTCGGCGAGGTGGGTGGTCAGCGGCAAGCGCAGCCCCAGATAGCTCGGGATCGTGCCCGAGCGCTTCGCCGCGCGAACGATCAGCTCGAGATCGCGCAGCGATTCGACTTCGAGGTCCATTCCGGCGAAGCGGATCGTGTCGCCGGGGCTGAGCGAAGCGGCAAACTGCTCCTCGACCTTGCCGAGAGAGCGACCGTTTCTGAAGCGGATTTCGATCATCTCGGCATCGACGATGATCCCGGCGTTCATGCGGTGCCGGTGGGCGTGCTCGGGATGGGTCAACCGCCAGGTACCGTGCGCATCGCGCACGATCCGCTTAAACCTGTCGTAAGCCTCCAGCGAATATCCGCCCGTTGCAACGAAGTGCAGCACGCGCTGCCAGGTCTCATCTTCGAGCCACGCGTACGACAGGCTCGCGCGCACTTCGGTGAGCAGCGCCGCCTCGTCGAACGGCGCTGCGCAAACGCAGGCCATTACGTGCTGCGCCAGCACGTCGAGCCCGCCCGGGCGGAAATCCTCCCCGTCGCGCTGGCCCTGGTCGACCGCGTCTTTCGCTGCCTGCGCCTCGAGAAATTCGAAGCGGTTGCCCGGCACCAGGATCGCCCGGCTGGGCTGGTCGAGACGGTGGTTGGCGCGCCCGATCCGCTGCAACAGGCGGCTCGAACCCTTTGGCGCGCCCATCTGAATCACGCAGTCGATGTCGCCCCAGTCGACGCCGAGGTCCAGGCTGGCCGTGGCGACCAAAGCCCTCAACTCGCCCCGCGCCATCGCCCCTTCGACCTTGCGCCGCGCCTCCTTGCTCAGCGAGCCGTGGTGGATGCCGATCGGCAAGGTATCGTCGTTGGCGTCCCACAGCTGCTCGAAGATCAGCTCGGCGAGGAAGCGGGTGTTGGCGAAAATCAACGTGGTCTTGTTGCGCTTGATAATCTCATAAAGCTGCGGGATCGCCCACAGTGCCGCGTGCCCGCCCCACGGCACGCTCGCCTCCTCCGGTAGAAGGATCTCGACCTCGGGCGGTGCGCCCGGCTCGCCGGCGACCAATTCGACGCTGTCGATCTCGCCCCACGGAGCGAGCCATTCTCGAAACCGCTCGGGATACGCGACGGTGGCCGAAAGTGCGGCGCGTTGCAGGTCGGGCGCAATCGCCTGCAATCGGCTGAGCGCCAGCGCGAGCAGGTCGCCGCGCTTGCCGGTGGCGAAGGCGTGGACTTCGTCGATCACGACGCGCCTGAGCCCGCGGAACAGCTCGAAGCTGTCCGAATAACTCAGCAGCAGCGAGAGTGATTCGGGCGTGGTCAGCAGAATGTGCGGCGGCCTCGCGCGCTGGCGCTTCTTGCGATCCGAAGGTGTATCGCCGCTGCGCGTCTCAATGCGGATCGGCAGGCCCATGTCCTCGACCGGCGTCAGCAGGTTGCGCTGCACGTCGTGCGCCAGCGCCTTGAGCGGCGAGACATAAAGCGTGTGCAGCCCTTCCGGCGGCTCGGCTCCGGCGAGCCGCGAGGGCGTGAAATCCGCCAGCGTCGGCAGGAAGCCCGCCAGCGTCTTGCCGGCGCCGGTGTCGGCGACGAGCAGCGCGTGACGGTCGGCATCGCTCGCCTCGAGCATCTCAGTCTGGTGCCGCCGCACGCGCCACCCGCGACCGGCGAACCAGGCGGCGATTTCGGGCGGTAGGGCGGATTCGTCGGCCATGACTCGGTCTCGCAGGCGCCCGTTGCTGCCGCAAGACGCCAAGACGGCAGCGGCATGCGCCCGGTTGCGCAACCCTCGTGCCGCTGGCTCGTTTCCTTTGAAGCACCCGCCAACGGGCGGGGCGGCGTCGCGCGCCGGCGCCGCGACTTCAAATCTTACGAGAGGAGACGATCATGGCCGACCGCAACCGATACAGCCGACGCGGACGCTTTCAGGGCGAGCGTGACGACCGCAGCTGGCGCGAACAGGAGGAGCAGTTCTCCAACGAGCGCGGGATGCAGCCCGATTATCAGGAAGGCTACGGCTACCAGATGAGCGAGCCCTACGGCGGCGGCTACGCCCAGCGACAGGACAACTACGAGACCGGTTGGGACCGCGATACCCGCTATGGCCAGCGCGGCAGCGGCTATTCGGACAGCACTGGCTATCGGGGGCGCGGCGAATACGGCTATGGGCCAGCCCGGTTCGAAGGCGCATCCGGCTGGCGAGGCAGCAGCTTCACCAGCGAAGACCAGGGCGGGCGCGACTTTAACTCGCCGACGGTGCGGACCTACGGGTCCTATGGCCCCGCCGGAACCCCTGCCTACGGCGCGACCGGCGGCTTCTTCAGCTCCGACCTCTACGAAGGTGGTGGCGGCTATCGCCCTGCGCGGGGAGATTACGGTACCGGACGTGGACAATCCCGCGGGGGCCGCGACTGGTGGGACCGCGCGAGCGACGAAGTGATGAGCTGGTTCGGCGACGATGATGCCGCTCGGCGCCGCAAGCAGGATTACCGCGGCCACGGACCCACCAGCTACACCCGCTCGGACGACCGCATCCGCGAGGACGTCAACGACAACCTTACCGACGACTGGGGTGTCGATGCGAGCAACGTCACGGTCAAGGTCAGCAACGGCGAGGTGACGCTCGACGGCACGGTCTCGACCCGTCTGCAGAAACGCCGAGCGGAGGATTGCGCTGAGGATGTGTCGGGTGTGAAGCACGTCCAGAACAACCTGCGCGTGCAGGAGCAATCGACGTGGGATCGCACCGAGCGCAGCGAAGCGGCCGGCAAATCGGCCACCTGACGGCACCTCCGTCAGGCCACCGGAAAAGGGGCGCTCCGGCGCCCCTTTTTCATATCTCAGCGATAGGCGCGGATCATCGCGCGGCGCAGCATGCAGTCCTCGAGCGAAAAGTAGAGCGCGATGAGGTCGCCCTCGACCACGGTGGAGGCGGCAAAGGCGATGTCGTCATCCGACCGCGCGACGGCCGGCGGCGGGATCAGGATAGGTTCGATTCCGCGACCGGTGACTCGGGTGAAATCGGCATCGAAACTGATCCAGCCGATCCGCCACCGCGCGTCGACTGTCGCCCCGTTGTAGAACATCACCGGGTCGAACCCAGGCAATTGCACGATGGGCCCGGTAGAAAGGTGCCAATTGTCCCAGCTCTTCTCGCGAATCGTGAACGGCGCCGGCAATTGTTCCCACGGCCCGCCGGGTTTGCGTTCCCGCGCTAGGCCCACGCGCGAGGCGCTGTTATGCGCGTATTCGTAGAACAGCCGCCAGTGGCCGCGACTGGTCTGAACCAACGTCGCTTCCTTGATGTTGCCGTATCCGCTGCGCGCCTTGATGGCCACTTCGCGCTTGACCAGCCGGTCGAGCGTCGGCCCGCTCGCCACCATCAGGCAGCCCTGCTCATGCGCCGCATCGACACCCGTGTAGAACACCGTGTAGCCGCCCTTCGCATCGACCAGCACCGTCGGATCCTCGCATCCCCCCGAATCATGCGCCAACGGATCGCCATCGGGAACGATCGCCAGCTGCGGCTCGATCGCGAAATGAAGCCCATCCTGGCACGATGCCGCCGCAATGACGCCCGTAGGCTTGGCCGGCCCCTTCGGCTTCGGCACGCCGCGCAGCAGCATCCGATAGCCGTCGCCTTCGCGCCAGACGAACGGGCTCATCAGGTCCATGCCGGCGAGCGGGCCGGGGTCCACGACGACTTCGTCCAATTGCTCAACGACGTAAGCGACCATCAGTCAGGCTCCCGGGGCAATAACCAGCGAAAGCGCGCCGTCGATCGTGACGGTCGCGCCCGTGATGTAATCCGCGGCCGGCGAAAGCAGGAATGACACGAGTCCGGCAACCTCCTCGGCGCGGCCGGCCCGGCCCCACGGAATATGCGCTTCGCGCGTCCGGCGGAAAGCTTCGTCTTCCATGGCTCGCTCGTTCATCGGCGTGAGTATCATGCCCGGCGCCACTCCGTTCACCGCGATCCCTTGCGGCGCCAGCTCTAGAGCGAGCGTGGCGGTGAGTTGGGCGAGGCCGCCCTTCGCCGAATCGTAATCGGCCCCGCCGGCACGCGGAGCGTCCTCGTGGATCGACGAAATGTTGACGATCCGCCCGCCCTTTCGGGAGCCAACCAGCGCGCGGGCGAAGCGGCGGCAGGTGAGGAAGGGTCCGTAGAGATCGGTCCTGACCACGCGATCGAACTGGGCCAGCTCCATGTCGACCAGCCTGGTACCGCTCATGTTCACGCCCGCGGAATTGACCAGCAACGTGGCCGGGCCGAACGCGCGCTCCGCGGCCGCGAACAGCGCCTCCACAGCGGTTTCGTCGGCGACGTCGGCCTGGACGGCGAGAGCGTGTTCCGGCCCGCCGCAGCGCTCCATCACCGCCTTCCCGGCGTCTTGGTCGGAATGGTAGGTCAGCGCCGTCCTGGCGCCCGAGGCAACAAGAGCCTCGACGCAGGCCGCGCCGATGCCGGACTCGCCGCCGGTCACGACCGCCACCGCGCCGGCGAAAATCTGGTCGTTCATCGCGCTCCGTTCTACTGCGGTTGACGCCGATCAACGCACGGATGGGGGAAACGGTTCACGGATGTGGTTGGGCCCTGTGCTCCTCCCGCGCCGCTTCCCACACCTCGCGCGCGGCGTCGAGGTTGACGAGCGCGATAGCGAGGCCGACCGCCAGGTCCGGCCACGGCGTCGGCCAGACGAATGCGGTGAGCAGACCGGCGGCGATAATCCCTAGGTTGGCGAAAGCATCGTTGCGCGCCGAGAGGAAAGCGGCGCGGCTCAGGCTTCCGGAATGATGGCGGAAACGCACCAGCATCATCGCGCAGCCAAGATTGATCGCCAGCGCGCCGAGGCCCGTCAGCGACAGCGGAAGCGGCGCCGGTGCAAGCGGGAACTGCAACTTCTCCCAGGCTGTCCACAAGGTCGCGAGCCCGGGGGCCAGCAGCAGCGCGGCCAGACCCATGCCGACCTTCGCCCGCGCCCGCGCCGACCAGCCCAGCGCCAGCAGGATCAGCAGATTGACCGACGCGTCCTCGAGAAAGTCGACCGAATCCGCGAACAGCGAGACTGATCCGATCGCCAATGCCACCGCGAACTCGAGCCCGAAATAGGCGAGGTTGAGCGCCGCGACCCACCGTATGGCCTTGCGGAAGCCGGCATCGGAAGAGACCGCCGACTGATCCATGCGTCAGTGCGCCGCCTGCTGAGTCCGCTCGAGACCCGATGCCTCCAGTTGCTCGTCGATCTGCTTGAGCAAACGGTCGAGGCCTTCCTGGCTGTCGCTTTCCGCACGGGCAACAAGCACGTCCTGGGTGTTCGAGGCCCGCAGCAGCCACCAGCCGTCCCTGGTGGTAACCCGGACCCCGTCGGTGTCGTTCACATCGGCGCCAGTCCCCGCAAGGCGCTGCTTGACCTCGTCGATCGCGGCGAACTTGCGGCTCTCGTCGACCTGGAAGCGCATCTCGGGGGTGTTGAGCACCGCCGGCATCGCCCCGCGCATCTCGGTGACCGATTTGCCCAGCCTGGCCGACGCGGCGATCAGCCGGACAGCGGCGTACAACGCATCATCGTAGCCATAATAAGTGTCGGCAAAGAACACATGCCCGCTCATCTCGCCGGCCAGCGGGGCGTGAGTTTCCTTCATTTTGGACTTAATCAGGCTGTGCCCGGTCTTCCACATCAGCGGCTTGCCGCCGAGGTCGGCAACGCGTTCGAACAGCGCGCGGCTGGCTTTCACGTCGGCGATGATCGTCGCCCCCGGGCGATTACCTAGCAAGTCTTCCGCATAGATCATCAGCAGCTGGTCGCCCCATATGATGCGGCCTTCGCCGTCGATCGCGCCGATCCGGTCGCCATCCCCGTCGAAAGCGATTCCGAAGTCGAGGTTCTTCTCGGCGACAAGCTGGCGCAGATCCTCCAGGTTTTCCGGGACAGTGGGATCCGGGTGATGATTGGGAAAATTGCCATCGACTTCAGTGTAGAGCGTGAAATGCTTCCCCGGCAGCCGCGCGGCGAGCAGTTCGAGCGCGGGCCCGGCGGCGCCGTTGCCGGCGTCCCAGCCGACGCGCAGGCTGCTCAGCTTCTCGGCCGGAACCCCGTCGAGGCCGACCAGCAGACGCTCGATGTAATCCTCCAGGACCTCACGCGTCTCGACCGTGCCGGTGCCGTCGAGCCAATCGCCCGCGGCCGCGAGCTTGCCGATCTTCTGGATGTCTTCCCCGAAGAACGGCCGGCCCTGAAATACCATCTTGAAGCCGTTATAATTGGCGGGATTGTGGCTGCCAGTTATCTGAATGCCGCCATCCAGCTCTTCGCTTGAGGCTTCGGCGTAATACAGCATCGGCGTCGGCCCCATGCCGACATCGACCACGTCGCAGCCGCTGGCGGTGAGCCCTTCGCACAGCGCATGGGCGAGCATCGGCGAGCTTATCCGGCCATCGTAACCCACGGCGACCTTCTTGCCGCCCGCCTGACGCAGCAACGTCGCGAACCCGCGGCCGATCGCGCGGGCATCATCTGCGCCCAGGGTTTCGCCGATGATACCGCGGATATCGTACTCGCGCAGAACGGTCGGATGGAACTTGTGGCTCATCGGGGCTCCTTCAGGGGTCGGGCAGTTCGTCGAGCAGCACGTCACGCGCGGCCTGGGCTTCGTGCACCTGTTCGTTGGTCCCGCCCCGGTCGGGGTGGACCATCGCCAGCAAGCGCCTGTGGGCCTCGATTATTTCCGCACGATCCGCGCCCGCGCGCACGCCGAGAAGCTTGCGCGCACGGAACAGGGCCTGAGCGCGCGTCGAGACTTTCGGTTCCCACGGCCAGCGCCCGCTGGTCATCTTCCAGACGATCAGGACGAGCGCGGCGTAGACTATCAGCCGGGCCATCGTTCAGGCCGCCTCCGCGCGAGTGGAAAAGCCCGGCAAGTGCAGCTTCGCTACCAGCTCGCGCAGCTCCTGACGCGCGACCAGGTGGCTGGTGCCGAGTTCGCCGAGCTGGCCCTTGTCCAGCAGCGTGAGGCCCGAAGGAAACAGCTCGCGGTAGATCACCCGTTCGCTTAGACCTTGCGCGACGCGGAAGCCGACCCGCTTGGAAAGTTCGGTTAGCGCGTCGTCGATACGCCGCTGGTTGCGCGCGTCGACGTGGTGGACGCGGTTGCGCACCACCACCCAGTCCATCTCGCGCCGTTCCTTGATCGCCCGCGCCTTGCGCGCCTCGAAGATCAGCTCGGCGTAGAACGACAAGCGGCGGACCTTGAAGGTCTCGGCATCGACCTGCCCGATCAGGTCGAAGTCGACGAAGCTGTCGTTCATCGGCGTGACCAGCGTGTCAGCGCGGGTGGCGGCATGGCGTGCCAGCGGGTCGTCACGGCCCGGCGTGTCGAAGATCACGAAGTCGACCATGCCGGCGAGATCGCCGGCGGTGAGCCTGTCGATCGCCGCTTCCAGCTGCTCGGCCGAACCGCCTTCGAACACCTCGAACTCGACGCCCGGCAGTGTCACACCGCGGCGTTGTTCGGTCTCCGCGCGGTTCTCGAAATAGCGGTAAAGCGTGCGCTGGCGCGGATCGAGGTCGATCGCCGCGACCCTGGCCCCGCGATAGGCCAGCGCGACCGCGACATGCACCGCGGTGGTCGACTTGCCGGTGCCGCCCTTCTCGTTGGCGAAAACGATGCGATGCGGCGGCTTTGACACGTGCGAGCGGGCTTTCTCTGAAACGACGGGACCGCTAGTGCCCCCTCTGGTCGCTTTATCCAAGGGGTGCGCCTGTGCATACCGTCAACCGCCTCGCTGCCCTGCGCGAAGCTGTGGACACTCTGCGCGCGAAAGGCCCGGTCGCGCTCGTCCCGACGATGGGCGCGCTGCACGAGGGCCACCTGACGCTGGTACGCGAGGCGAAAGCACGCGCGGCGTCGGTGGTCGTGTCGATTTTCGTCAACCCGACGCAATTCGGCCCGAACGAGGACCTGGACGCTTACCCGCGCCAACTGGCCGAGGATTCGCGGATGCTCGAGGCCGAAGGCGTCGACCTGCTGTGGGCGCCGCCGGTCGAGGAGGTCTATCCCGAGGGCTTTGCCACGACGATCTCGGTCAGCGGAGTTACCGAGGGCCTGTGCGGAGCCACGCGGCCGGGGCATTTCGACGGCGTTGCCACGGTCGTCTGCAAGCTGTTCAATCAGGTGCGGCCCGACCTTGCGCTGTTCGGCGAGAAGGACTGGCAGCAACTGGCAGTGATCCGCCGCATGGCCCGCGACCTCGACCTGACCCAGCCGCGCGTGGAAGCGATCCTCGGCGTGCCGACGGTTCGCGAGGCAGACGGCCTCGCGCTGTCGAGCCGCAACCGCTACCTCTCGCCCGAAGACCGCGAGCGAGCCGCCGTCTTGCCCCGCGCGATGCGCGATGCGATCGGCCAAATCGAAGGCGGCGGACAGATCTCCGCCGCGCTCCTCGCTCTCAAGCAGACGCTGGCGGCGGACGGCTTCAGCAGCGTCGATTACGCCGAACTGGCCGACGCGGAGAACCTGCAGCCGCTCGCCGAACTCGGCGACCGCCCGGCCCGCCTGCTCGTCGCCGCGCGGATCGGCGGGACGCGGCTGATCGACAACATGCAAGTCGGCCACTGCGCATGAAATCCCGCGCACGCACCGCTGGCCTTTCCCAGCTCGTTCGAGTAGTTGCACCTGAAACTTTTCCACCCAGATGGACTTGAGCTTTTGACACTCGGCTTCTCGGTTGATGCGCTCTTGCCGCGCGCGCGCGGCGGCGGCCCGCTGAAGATCGGCCTCGCCTTGCTGAGCGAGGACGAATGGCTGCAGCCCGCGCCTGACCTGGCCGCCCGCAATGCCGTGTTCGACGCCCATCCCGAGAGCGTGCAGTTGACCCCCGAGGCCGCGGCCCCCGGCGAGGAACTGGCCGCCTTGCTCGGGGTCAACGGCGGGCTCGAAGGCGCCGCCCGCTCGGCGTGGGAAGATATGTGCCTGTTAACTCGCCGCGCCGACGAGGAAGCTTATCGCCTCGCCGGCGCGGCCGTCGCCTTCCCAACCGACTGGCGCGTGGCCGATAAGCTCGGCCGCCCGCTGACCGCGCTGCACACCCCGATCCACGGCTATGCCGAACAGCTCGCCGGCCCGGTCGACCGGTTCATGGCGAAGCTGAAGCCGGGACGGATTTACGGCCGCTGCAACTGGTTCGTCAGCCCGACACCGGCACTGCGCTGGCTCGCCGAGGGCCCGCCCGAAGCGCAATTCGCCCACGTCACGCCCGAGAATGCCGGCGAGACGCTGTTCGTTCGGTCCGAGCGGCAGACGCTGCGCAAGCTACCCGAGAGCGGCGCCATCGTGTTCACCATCGGCATCTATATCGCCTCGCTCGGCAGCCTGTCGCCCGCCAACGTGACCCGGATGGCCGAATCGCTCGCGATGATCCCCGAGCCCGAAGCCCAGCGCCGCGGTGCCGCCTATTTCGCACCACAACTGCAAGACTATGCCGCTCGCCACGGCGCGGCTATCGGCGAAGCAGCATAGAAGGAATCACGCATGAAGATCCTCGTCCCCGTGAAGCGGGTGATCGATTACAACGTCCGCCCGCGGGTGAAAGCCGACGGCAGCGGGGTCGATCTCGCCAACGTCAAGATGAGCATGAACCCGTTCGACGAGATCGCCGTCGAGGAAGCCATTCGCCTGAAGGAGAAAGGCGCGGCGAGCGAGATCGTCGCGGTCAGCATCGGCCCGGCCAAGGCGCAGGAGACCCTGCGTACCGCGCTCGCCATGGGCGCCGATCGCGCGATCCTGGTGCAGACCGATGACGAGGTCGAGCCGCTCACGGTGGCGAAGATTTTGAAAGCCATCGTCGACGAGGAGCGGCCCGGCATCGTGCTGATGGGCAAGCAGGCGATCGACGACGATTGCAACCAGACCGGGCAGATGCTCGCCGCTCTGTGGGGCCGGCCGCAGGGCACCTTCGCCAGCAAGGTCGAAGTCGCCGGAGACACCGTGAGCGTGACCCGCGAGGTCGACGGCGGGCTCGAGACCGTCTCGCTCAAGCTGCCGGCGGTGGTCACCACCGACTTGCGCCTCAACGAGCCGCGCTACGCCTCGCTGCCGAACATCATGAAGGCCAAGTCCAAGCCCCTCGCGGCCAAGACCCCGGCCGACTACGGCGTCGAGACCGCCCCGCGCCTCAAGGTCACCCGCGTGGTCGAGCCGCCGGTGCGGCAAGCCGGGATCAAGGTCGGCTCGGTCGACGAGCTGGTGGCCAAGCTCAAAGCTTTGGGAGTCGCCTGATGAAGACCCTCGTTCTCGTCGAGCACGACAATGCGCACCTCAGGGACGCGACGCTGGCGACCGTCACCGCGGCTGCCAAGCTGGGCGAGGTCCATTTGCTCGTCGCCGGCAAGGGCTGCCGTGCGGTGGCCGAAGCCGCGGCGAAGATCGCGGGCGTCGCCAAGGTCCACCTCGCCGACGATGCGGCTTACGAGCACCAGCTGGCCGAGAACGTGGCGCCGCTGGTGGCGGGGCTGATGGACGCGCACGACGCCTTCCTCGCCCCCGCGACCACCACCGGCAAGAACGTCGCCCCGCGCGTTGCCGCGCTGCTCGACGTGATGCAGGTCAGCGACATCATCTCCGTCGAGGGCGAGCGCACGTTCACTCGGCCGATTTACGCCGGCAACGCGATTGCCACTGTCGAGAGCTCCGACGCCAAGCTGGTGATCACCGTGCGTGGGACGACGTTCGACAAGGCCGCCGGCGAAGGCGGATCGGCGAGCATCGAGGAAGTTTCCGGGCCCGGCGATGCCGGCCTGTCGACGTTCGTCGGCCTTGAGGCCGAAGCGAGCGAGCGGCCCGAGCTGACCAGCGCTAAAGTGATCGTCTCGGGCGGCCGCGCGCTCAAAGACGCGGCCACGTTCGAGCAGCTGATCGTGCCGCTGGCCGACAAGCTCGGCGCCGCAGTCGGCGCCAGCCGCGCGGCGGTCGATGCCGGCTATGTCCCGAACGATTATCAGGTCGGCCAGACCGGCAAGATCGTCGCCCCGCAAGTCTACATCGCGATCGGCATCTCGGGCGCGATCCAGCACCTCGCGGGGATGAAGGATTCCAAGACGATCATCGCCATCAACAAGGACGAGGACGCGCCGATCTTCCAGGTCGCCGACATCGGCCTGGTCGGCGACTTGTTCCAGATCGTGCCGGAGCTGACCGAAAAGCTGTGAGCGTCAGGAGGCGCGGCTCGCCCGCGCCTCTTCGAGCAACCGCTTCGCCCGCAGGTACATCTCGACCCGCATCAACGTGAACATGCCTAGTGCCAGCGCGGCGAGGGTGTCGATCGCCAGGTAGATGTCGAGATGCATGTCGCTCCCGAGCGTGCGGGCAAGCGTGCGCACGCCGATCAGCCCGACGAGGAAAAGCATCGAGGCCAGCGAGGCTTTCTGGTTGAGCGCGTGGGTCTCGGGATCGACGTGGATTTCCATCAGTCGCCCGCGCTGCCAGCCGAGCGCGCAACCGCCGGCGAACCCGGCGAGCGCGAGGCCCCAGCCGAGCGCCGTGGGAGGATGCTGGAAGAACAGCACGGCGACGACGAAGGCGTAGAGCGCCGGGACGACCCACAGCGTTTCCAGCTTCAGGGGGCGCATCTTGCCCATGCGCCGCATCCGCAGCGCCATCACCACGGCGATCACGATGAGCGGGATCAAATAGCTCATCAGCCCGCCATTCTGCCCTGCTTGTCCCTGCATCCGCACGAACCCCGGTTGCGACCGGCCGGGGAGTAACACTCCCGGCTGCCTCTGCACAGGGCGGTCAGTCCGCCGCGTCGGCCTCCTGCCAGACCAGCACCGGCTTCCTCGCCGCCAGCGTCTCATCGAGCCGCCGCCGAGGGGCGAGTTGCGGCGCCTGGTGCAGGCTCTCATCGCCCGCCTTCGCTCGCTCGGCGATCGAACGCAGCGCCAGGATGAACTGGTCGAGGCTGGCCTTGCTCTCGCATTCGGTCGGCTCGATCAGCATCGCCCCGTGGACCACCAGCGGGAAGTACATCGTCATCGGGTGGAAGCCTTCGTCGATCAGCGCCTTGGCGAGATCGAGCGTAGATACACTCTCGGCAAAGCCTTTGTCACTGAACAATGCTTCGTGCATGCACGGCCCCGTGCTGCCGAAGGGCGCTTCGAGCAAGCCTTCCAGACTGCGCAGGATGTAATTCGCGCCAAGCACCGCGTCGCCCGAGACCTGCCGCAGTCCGTCGGCGCCGTGGCTGAGGATGTAGGCGAGGGCGCGGGTGAACATGCCCATCTGGCCGTTGAACGCGGCCAGACGGCCGAAGGTTCGCGGAGCGGCTTCGACGCCGTCCTCTTCCTCGATCAGCTCGAAGCCAGCGTCAGTTTTCTTGACGAACGGCAGCGGCGCGAACGGCATCAGTGCCTCGCTCAGGACCACCGGCCCCGAACCCGGTCCGCCGCCGCCGTGCGGGGTCGAGAAGGTCTTGTGCAGGTTGATGTGCATCGCGTCGATGCCGAGATCACCCGGGCGGACCCGGCCGACAATGGCGTTGAAGTTGGCGCCGTCGCAGTAGACCAGCGCGCCGGCGGCGTGGACCGCGTCGGAGATCGCCTTCATCTCGCGCTCGAACAGGCCGCAAGTGTTGGGATTGGTGATCATCACCGCGGCGACGTCAGGCCCGAGGCGAGCCTTGAGCGCGGCGAGATCGACGCGGCCCTCGGCGGTCGCGGGGATGTTTTCGACCGCATAGCCGGCGAAGGCGGCGGTGGCGGGGTTGGTCCCGTGCGCGCTTTCGGGGACGAGGATCACCGAGCGGGCATCCCCGCGCGCTTCCAGCGCTGCGCGGATGCACAGGATGCCGCACAGCTCTCCATGCGCGCCGGCCTTGGGCGTCATCGCCACGCCGTGCATTCCGGTCAGCTTGAGCATCCACTGCGCCAGCTCGTGGATTACCGCCAGCGCGCCCTGCACGGTCGCTTCGGGCTGCAGCGGATGGCAATCGGCGAACCCCGGCATCCGCGCGACTTTCTCGTTCAGCCGCGGGTTGTGCTTCATCGTGCAAGAGCCGAGCGGGAAGATGCCGCAGTCGATCGCGTAGTTCTGGCGGCTCAGGCGGGTGTAGTGGCGCACGGTCTCGGGTTCGGAGAGGCCGGGGAGGGCGAAAGCCTTGCTGCGGGCCAGGCCGCCGAGGCGATCCGCGCCGCCCCCCGGCTCAGGCAAATCGACGCCGCACGTATCGGCGCCGCCGATCTCGAAAATCAGCGGCTCCTCCAGCATCAGACCGCGATTGCCGGTGACCGTCTCGATGCCGGAAGAGCCGGAAGGCGCTTCGGGCGCGCCGGGCTTCCACCCGCTGATGTTCGGCGCGTTCATGCCAGGGCCTCCTGCAGGGCGGAGGCAAGCCTTTCGATGTCCTCCTCGGTAACGGTTTCGGTCACGGCCAGGACGATGCCATTCTCGCGGCGGTCGCCGTTGGGATAGAGCCGCCCGAGTGAAACGCCGGCGAGAACGCCCTTCTCGGCAAGATCGCGAACGAGCTGGCGCGATTCCACGGGCACGGTGATGGTGAATTCGTTGAAGAAGCTCTCGTTGAGCACCTCGACGCCCGGCACCAGCGCCAGGCGGTCGGCGGCGAGGCATGCCAAGCGGTGGTTCTCGGCCGCCAGCGCCCGCAGGCCCTTTTCGCCGAGCAGCGTCAGGTGGATCGAGAACGCCAGCGCGCACAGGCCGGAGTTGGTGCAGATGTTGCTCGTCGCCTTCTCGCGGCGGATGTGCTGCTCGCGGGTCGACAGCGTCAACACGAAGCCGCGCTTGCCTTCGGCATCGACCGTCTCGCCGCACAGCCGCCCCGGCATCTGCCGCACGTGCTTGGGATCGCGGACCGCGAACAGGCCGAGGTACGGACCCCCGAACTGCAGCCCGACGCCGATCGCCTGGCCCTCGCCGACGACGATGTCGGCGCCCATCTCGCCCGGCGACTTGATCGCGCCGAGCGCGACCGGCTCGGTCACCACCGCCACCAGCAGCGCGCCCACCGCGTGACAGGCTTCGGCGAGCGCGGTCATGTCGCCGATGCGACCGAGGATGTCGGGGTATTGCACGACAACGCAGCCGGTCTCTCCGTCGACCGCTTCCGCCAACGCGCCGAAGTCGGCTTCCGGCACCAGCTTCGGCTCCGCGTATTCGATCGTGTCGCCATTGAACCTGCCCATCGTCTTGGCGGTCGAGACATAATGCGGATGCAGCCCGCTCGACAGGATCGCCTTGCTGCGCTTGGTCACCCGCCCCGCCATCGCGATCGCTTCCCAGCAGGCGGTCGAGCCGTCGTACATCGAGGCGTTCGCCACCGCGCAGCCGAACAGCCGGGCGACCTGGCTCTGGAACTCGAACAGCATCTGCAGCGTGCCCTGGGCGATCTCGGGCTGATATGGCGTATAGCTGGTCAGGAACTCCCCGCGCTGGATCAGGTGGTCGACGCTCGCCGGGATATGATGGCGATAAGCCCCGGCGCCGAGGAAGAAAGGCGCGTCCGCAGCCGCCAGGTTCATCTTCGAAAGCCGCCGCATGTGCCGCTCGACCGCCATTTCGCTCGCGTGCATCGGCAGGCTTTCGATGGGCGCGGTGAGATAATGTTCGCGCGGAACGTCGGTGAACAACTCGTCGACCGACCTGGCGCCGATGACATCGAGCATCGCCGAGCGGTTGGCTTCGGTCAGTGGAAGATAACGCATCAGTTCACATGCTCCCGGGGAGTAGCTGCATGGATGGCGATCGGCCTAAGATCGTCCACCCTGTCGACGCATATGGTCGTCGGCGGAGGATCACGGCACTCGTCGCTGACCCGCGCCACAACTATGACGTGGTGAAATTGAAGTGGGGCCGCTCGGCGATCGAACCTTTCGCTGTAGCCAATGCTGAGACCGCGCTTCAGCGCGCCCAGCCAGTGGGGGTCGCCGTTACCGCGTGCCGCGACGAGTCGGGCGTCCGCCAATGAAGAAAACAGTCCGCAGTCCAGCCCTGCGCACGTGCCCAACCATCCCTCCACGGTCACGACAGTACCGTTCCACGCATGAATGTTCCTGATGACATCCGGTACCGATACCGCGTCGGCCGCAATCGGTGTCGCGCAGCCGCCGAGCGCCCCGAACAATGCCGCACAAGAAAGCGCGCGCCGGATCATAAGCCCGCCACGAATTCCTTGTACTTCGCCTCGTCCATCAGCCCGTCGAGCTCGGCCATGTCGGCAATTGTCAGCTTGAAGAACCAGCCGTCGCTTTCCGGCGCCGTGTTGACGAGCGCCGGGTCGTCCTCGAGCGCGGCGTTACCCTCGGTCACTGTGCCGCTGACCGGCGCATAGACGTCGCTCGCCGCCTTGACGCTTTCGACCACCGCGGCTTCCTTGCCCTTGGCCAGCGCGGTTCCGGCGGCAGGGACTTCGACGAAGACGATGTCGCCGAGCTGGCCCTGCGCGTAGTCGGTGATGCCGATCGTAGCGCTCTCGCCGTCGACCTCGATCCATTCATGCTCTTCGGAGAAGTAACGCGGCATCAGGCGGCTCCTTTGCGGTGGTAACGATGGGGAACGAACGGCATCGGCACGACGCTTGCGGACAGGCGCTTGCCGCGCACTTCGATTTCGAGTTCGGTGCCTTCGGTCGAATGAGCGGCAGCTACGTAAGCCATGGCGATCGGGTGGCCGAGCGTGGGCGAGAACGCGCCCGAGGTGACGCTGCCGACCTTGAGGTTGCCAGCGAAGACATCAGCTCCCTCGCGGGCGGCCATGCGGCCTTCGAGCGATAGGCCGACACGACGGGTCGGCGTGCCCTCCGCGAGCAGCCTCAGGATACGCTCGGCGCCGGAGAAACCGCCGGTCTGGCGCCGCGCCTTGCTGATGGCGAATTCGAGGCCGGCGCTGACCGGGTCGGTCTCCGCCGTCAGGTCGTGCCCGTAAAGCGGCAGCCCGGCTTCGAGGCGCAGCGAATCGCGCGCGCCGAGGCCGATCGGCTTCACCTCCGGCCGGGCGTAGAGCGCGTCGGCCAGCGCGACGACATCCTTGGCACGAACCGAGATTTCGAAACCGTCCTCGCCGGTGTAGCCCGAGCGGCCAAGACCGAGCGGGCGGCCGTCCCAGAAGAACGGCCCGGCCTGCATGAAACCGAGCTGGTCGAGCGCGGGCATGCCCTCGAAAGCCGGCGTCAGCCCGAGCTTTCCGAGCGCGGCGGCCGCTTCCGGCCCCTGCAACGCGAGCAGCGCGTGCTCGTCGAGATGGCTGAGCGTGACCTCGTCCGGCAAGTGTTCGCGCAAGTGGGCGATGTCGTCCCATTTGGTGGCGCCGTTGACCACGAGATAGAATTCGTGGCTGCGGTTGGTGACCATCAGGTCGTCGAGAATCCCACCGTCCTCGGCCAGTAGCAGCGAGTAGCGGATGCGACCGGGCTTGAGCGAGGCAATGTCGGCCGGAAGCAGCGCTTCGAGCGCCTCGACCGCTCCATCACCGCTAACCGTGAGTTGGCCCATGTGGCTGACATCGAACAGACCGGCGTGGGTGCGGGTCCATTCGTGCTCGGCGAGGATACCCTCGTACTGGATCGGCATCTCGTAGCCGGCGAAGCCGACCATCCGCGCGCCCTTGGCGCGGTGCCAGGCATCGAGCGGCAGCTTTTCGAGGATTTCGGCTTCGGCGTCTTCGCTCATCATGTGTCCCGACATGCGATGGCAACGCCCGTGCATGGGCCTCGTTCTCCATCGCCCCCTCTGTCGGGAAACCTGAGAGCCTGGCCCGGACTTGATCCGGGCGTACACCTTCGGTGGCCTCCTCGCGGAGACGCTTTCCAGAGTGCCCGTCTACCGAACCGCGGTCCGTTTGCCTGAGAGATTCCGGGGCGGTTGCTCCTTCGGCGGCCGGGCCGAAGCCCGACGCTCTCCCACGGCTCGGCCGGGGCGAACCCCGGCGGGCGGCCGCCGTGTCGCGCGAAACGCCTGGACGGTCAATCCAATTTCCAACAACAATCGTCATTGCGAGCGAAGCGAAGCGAAGCAGGGCGGTTTCGCTCTGCCCTGGATTGCCGCGGGACCTTCGATCCCTCGCAATGACGAACTACTTGCCGACCTTCTCCCAATCCTGATTCGCCCGGGCAATAAGGTACTGGTGAATGGCCTCGGCCTGGTCCGGCGCGAGCACGTCGGCGAAGCTGGCCATGCCGTTGGCGGCGCGCTTGCCACCGAGGACGATGTCGAGGAAATCGGCGTGGGTTTGCGGCGACATGTGGCGCAAATCCTTGACCCCGCCGCGCGCGGCGACGCCGTGGCACAACGCGCAGGTCTGGCCGTAAAGCTGCTCGCCCCTGACGACGACGTCGGCGCTCGCGGTCAGCTTAGGCGGCGGCGCCAGCTCGGGCACCTCGACCGATTCCTTGGGCATCGGCGGCAGCTTGTCGGTGCCGCCGAGCTTGAACACCAAAAGGCGCGGTTTGCCGATGAACAGCTTGGCATAGTTCGACCGCTCGACGTGCGCGAGGCCGCCGCCCCAGCCGGCATTCACCGCGATATATTGCACGCCGTCGACCATGTAGGTGATCGGCGCGGCGATCGGCACTTGCTGCACCGGCATCTGCCAGACCTTCTCGCCGGTGTCGGCGCGATAGGCGGCGAAAGTGGTGCCGATGTTGCCCTGGAACACCAGATTGCCGGCGGTAACCAGCACCCCGCCGCTGCCTTTCTGCTCGTCGGGCGTGCGCCAGACTTCCTGCTGCGTCACCGGGTTGCGCGCCGAGAGCCAGCCGCGCGAGTGGGCGTCGGCATATTCGGCGATTTTCTTGCGTTCGGCGTCGTAGCCCGAGAAGCTGGTGCCAAGGCCCGGATGCGCGGGGTCGAAGCTGTCGGCCGCGGCATAGGCCATGTAGGTCTCGCTTACCGGCACGTAGACCAGCCCGGTGCGGGGACTGTAGGCCATCGGATTGAAGTTGTGCGCCCCGCCCGCGCCCGGCGAGACCATGACCGGCACCTTGCCGTAGCGCACCGCCGGGTTTTCGACCGGGCGGCCGGTCTTCATGTCGACCCCCGTCGCCCAGTTGATCGGCACGGTCGCCTTGGCGCTGAGCAGCTCCCCGGTCCGCCGGTCGAGCACGTAGAAGAATCCGTTCTTGGGCGCCTGCATCAGCACCTTACGGACCTTCCCGCCGATCTTGAGGTCGGCGAGGATCATCTGTTGGGTGGCGGTGTAGTCCCACTCCTCGCCCGGGGTCGTCTGGTAGTGCCAGACGTATTCGCCGGTATCGACGTTGAGCGCGACGATCGAGGCGAGGAACAGGTTGTCGCCGCCGCCGGGGCTGCGGAACACCTGCGCCCAGGGCGAGCCATTCCCGACGCCGATGTAGACCAGGTGCAGCGCGGGATCGTAAGCCATCGAATCCCACACCGTGCCGCCGCCGCCGGCCTTCCACCACTCGCCGCTCCAGGTCTTGGCGGCCATCGCCATCGCCTTGTTCTCGAAACCGTCGGCGGGGTTTCCTGGCACGGTGTAAAAGCGCCAGGCCTGTTTGCCGGTCTCGGCATCGTAAGCGGTGACGTAGCCGCGCACGCCCTTTTCGGCGCCGCCGTTGCCGATCAGCACTTTGCCGGCATAGACTCGCGGCGCGCCGGTGATCGTGTAATCCTTGGAGTTGTCGACCGTCAGCACTGACCAAAGCGGCTTGCCGCTCTTCGCGTCGAGAGCGATCAGGCGCCCGTCCAGCGTGGCGACGTAGATCCTGCCGTTCGCCGCCGCGAGGCCGCGCGAAACAATGTCGCAGCAGGCGAGGCGGCCGAACTTGGTCGGCACTTGCGGATCGAACTTCCACAGCACTTTGCCGTTGGTCGCGTCGTAAGCGGTGACGATGTTCCACGGCTGGACGTTGTAGAGGACGCCGCCGATCTCCAGCGGCGTGCCTTCCATCCCGCGCTCGGTCAGGATGTCGGCATACCAGGCAAGGCCGAGCCGGCCGATGTTCCGGTCGTTGATCTGGGCGAGCGGGCTGAAATGTTGCTCGTCGAGCGTGCGGCCGACCATCGCCCAGTCGGCTGACTGCGGCTGCCCTGCGGCGGTCACGAGCAGCGCCGAGGCGAGCGCCAGCGCGCGGGCAAAGTACGTGCGGATCATCGGCGGATCAGACGGCTGGAAGCTGGCTGGCCTCGGCCCAGAAGCCGTGCACCTGGCCGACGACCTTAAACGGCATCTTGACCCGCGCGACCGGGCCCGCGGCGACATCTTTGGTGTCGACCAGGATTAGGTCCGAACGCCCTGCCTCCTTGATGCTGCTGCCCACGCCTATCAGGTAGCCGTCGCCCTCCGGCGCGTCGTTCTTCCGCGGCACGAAAGTCATTTCCGACAGCGCGTAGTCCGGCACGGTGACCATCTGCGACGTCTTGGTCGCATGGTCGAAAATCGCCCAGCCGCGCCCGGCGTTGAGGTAGCCCCACCGATAGGGCAGCGTGTGGAAGCGGTCGTCCTGCCGCGAGAGCACGCCGGTGACCTCGGGATAGAGCGTTTCGACCTGGTACCGGTCGTTGCTCTTGCGGCCGAGGTCGATGGTGAACCGGCGGATCCGCCCCTGCGCCTTCACGGGATTGAACGGCTCGTGGACGCTGGGGAAGAACGGGAACTGGTTGCCCTCGCCGCCATCCATGTCGAGCGTCACCTTGTCGCCATCGGACCAGGCGCCCATCACGTGGGTACAGAACAAGTTGGCGCCCTTGAACCAGCGCACGTCCTTGCCATCGCCGCCGCGACGCAGCACGCCGATGTAGACCGGCAGCGTCGAATCGTAGGCGAAGTGCACCCCGCCCGCCTGCATCTGCGGCAGGTTGGCGGCCATCTGCGTGACCATCAGGATCACGTGGCGCTGGGTGACCGCGAAATCGTGCATCATCGCGGCGTAGGGCGCCTGCACCGTGACTCCCCAGTGGACGTTGCCGTCCTTGTCGGCGGCGAATACGTGGACATCCTTGCTGGCGAGGCCGTTGGCCTCGTAGCCGAAGCTGACGTACTCGCCGGTCATCGGATCGATCTTCGGGTGCGCGGTGTGCGTCTGGCTGCCGAGCTTCCCGCCGAAGGTGTAGTAGTCGTCCTTCGTCTCGAGCGTCCAAGGGTCCATGTAGACCGGCGGGCTGTCTTCCTTGAACACCAGCAGCTTCTTGTGATGGACGAACAGCTGGGTGTTGGCGGTGCCGCGGCTGAGGCCCTTGACGCTCGGGTCGTCGGTCATCGGGTTGCGGTACATCCCGAACAGGCTGGCCCTCGCCTCGTGCTGCGCCTTCCAGCGCTGGGTGCGGGCGTAGCGGGTGCGATAATCGACATGACCGTCTTTGATGCGAAACATCGAGACGTGACCTTCGCCATCGAACGGGATGTCGCCCGCGTATTTCTCGGGCTTGGGGTACTGCGGGTCCGGCCCGACGCGGTAGAACACGCCGTCGAGGTCGGTCGGCAGATGTCCTTCGACCTCGCAATCGTAGAGGTCGATCTCGGCGCGGTTGTTGGCACTCGGACTGCCTCCGCCGAAGGCCCGCGGATCGGCCGGGAAATCGACTTGCGGGCTGGGGGTGGCCGCCAGCGCGGGACCCGGCACCCCCGCCAGCACCGCGCCGGTGCCGAGCGTCGCCGCGCCCAGGAATGCGCGGCGGCCCAGGTTCGCTCCGCCCGTCGTCTCGTCCGATGAATTTGCCACGACGCCCTCCGTCTCCGGAGGACATTGTTGTCGGAATCAAATGGCCGCGCAAGGCGTCATTTGCTGGAAGAAGAGCTGGAGCGGGTAAGGGGAATCGAACCCCTCTAGCTAGCTTGGAAGGCTAGTGCATTACCACTATGCTATACCCGCGCTGGGGAGCGCCAGTGCCACCAAGGCCCGCGCGGCGTCAATGCCCTTCGAATTCGATCAGCGCCCACGGCTCGACGCTGGCGGCGCGCAACCGCGCCCCGCCGCCGAGCTCGGGCAAGTCGATCACGAACAGCGCCCGCTCGACCCGAGCGCCGGCCTGGCGCAGCAATTCGGCTCCGGCGAGCGCCGTGCCGCCGGTCGCAAGAAGATCGTCAACGAGCAGCACCGGCTCGCCTGACACGATCAGCGTCGGGTCGAGCTCGAGTCGGGCTTGCCCGTACTCCAGAGCGTAGTCGAGGCCGATGGTCTTGACCGGCAGCTTGCCGGGCTTGCGCAGGAGGATGAAACCCAGGCCCAGCCGGGCGGCAATCGCCGCGCCGAGGATGAAGCCGCGCGCCTCGATCCCGGCCACTGCCGAGGCTTGCGCCGGCCGAGCCGCCTCGACCAGATGGTCGAGCGTCGCCGATAGCCCCTCGGGGTGCGCGATCAGGCTGGTGATGTCGCGGAACAGGATGCCCGGTGCCGGAAAGTCCGGCACCGTGCGCACCAATGCCTTGATCTCGGCCGGGGTCACCGGGCTAACGCTCCCACCGGGGAGCGCCGCCGGCTCAATCGCGGCGAACCTTGGCCCGCGCCCAGACCTGCTTCTTGGCGAGATATGCCAGCACGGTGGCGAACAGCAGGAAGCCGAGCACCGGCCAGCCGGTCTGGTGGCGCTTGTCCTGCGTCGGCTCGGCGGTCCACACCAGGAACGCCGCGACGTCCTTGGCCATCTGGTCGACAGTCGCCGGCGTACCGTCCTTGTAGGCAACCTGTCCGTCGCTGGTCAGCGGCGGCGGCATCTTGATGTTCAGGTTGGCGAAGTACGGGTTGTAGTACGTTCCCGTCGGGACCTGGAAGTCGGGGAACTGCTTCTTCACCTCGGCCGGAACCGGCTGGAACCCGGTCAGCAGGGCATGGATGTAGGCCGCCCCGCCTTCGCGCGCCTTGACCATCAGCGACAGGTCCGGCGGAACCGCCCCGCTGTTGGCGGCGCGCGCGGCGATGTCGTTGGCGAAGGGCTTGGGGAAGTAATCGGTCGGTGTGCCCGGCCGCGTGGTCGTCTCGCCGGTGTTCGGATCGATGCCGGGGACGGTCCACGAAGCCGCTTCGGCCTTCACTTCGGCCTCGCTGTAGCCAAGCTCGGCCAGGTCGCGGAAGGCGACGTGGTTGAGCGAGTGGCACGCCTTGCAGACTTCCTTGTAGACTTGGTAGCCGCGCTGGACCTGCCGGTGGTCGAACTTGCCGAAGGGCCCATCGCTGGCGAGATGAAGCGGCTGGGGTTCACGGTGGAAGACCTTCTCGGCGGTCTCTTCGTTGAGATAGCCCTGCGAGGCCACGGTGGCGAGGCCGGTGCCGAACGCCCACAGCGCCATCACCGCGAAGAACAGGCCGACAAAGAAGCCGATGATACGGACCATGATTCGTGTCTTTCCCTAAATCCGTTGGCTTACGTCGCCGGCGTCGTGTTTTCGCCGAGCACGGCCTTCTTGTCCGAGCCCAGCACCGCCTCTGTGATCGAGAACGGCAGCGGTTCGGGACGCTCGAACGAAGAGATGAGCGGCAGGATCACCAGGAAGTGCAGGAAATAATAGGCTGCCGCGACCTGGCTCAGCATCAGGTAGGGCTCTTCGGCGTGGCTGCCGCCGCAGTAGCCCAGCACCACCACGCAAGGGATCAGCCCGAACCAGAAGAACTTGCGGAACAACGGACGGTAGTGGCCCGAGCGAACCGGCGAGCGGTCAAGCCACGGCAGGAAGAACCACACCAGGATCGAGGCGAACATCGCCATGACGCCGAGCAGCTTGGCCTCGATGATCACCACGTGCGTGAAGGGGATCGTCAGATCGTGGGTGAAGGCCCGAAGGATCGCGTAGTAAGGCCAGAAATACCATTCGGGCACGATCAGCGCCGGGGTCGAAAGCGGGTTCGCCGGGATGTAGTTGTCGGGGTGCCCGAGCGCGTTGGGCATGAAGAACAGGAACGCGCAGTAGAGGATCAGGAACACTGCCAGTCCGAAGCCGTCCTTGGCCGTGTAATAGGGGTGGAACCCCACGGTGTCGCTTTCGCTCTTCACCTCGACGCCGGTCGGATTCGACGAGCCGGGGATGTGCAGCGCCCAGATGTGCAGGATGATCACACCGGCGATCACGAACGGCAGCAGGAAGTGCAAGCTGAAGAAGCGGTTGAGCGCGGCGTTGTCAGGCGCATAGCCGCCGAGCAGCCAGACCTGCAGCGGCTCACCGACAAAGGGAATCGCGCCGAACAGACCGGTGATGACCTTGGCACCCCAGAAGCTCATCTGCCCCCAGGGGAGGACATAGCCCATGAACGCGGTGGCCATCATCAACAGGAAGATGACCACGCCGAGCAGCCAGACCATCTCGCGCGGGGCTTTGTACGAGCCGTAGAACAGGCCGCGGAAGATGTGCATGTAGACGACCACGAAGAACGCCGAAGCGCCGTTGGCGTGGGCATAGCGCATCAGCCAGCCCCAGTTGACGTCGCGCATGATGTGCTCGGTCGAATCGAACGCGACCAGGCCGTTGGGCGCATAATGCATCGCCAGGATCACCCCGGTGACGATCTGCAGCACCAGGCAGAAGCCGGCGAGCACGCCGAAATTCCACATGTAGTTGAGATTGCGCGGCACCGGATAGCCAGCGCCGATCGCGTTATAGGCGAATCGCGGCAGCGGAAGCTTTTCGTCCAGCCAGCGCATGAACGGCGCCTTGGGTTCGTAATGCTGGGCCCAGGGGAAGCTCATCTTTGTCTCTCTCGCCTCAGCCGACCAGGATCTTGGTGTCGGTTTCGAATTTGTAGTCCGGCACTTCGAGGTTCTTCGGGGCCGGGCCTTTGCGGATGCGCGCCGCGGTATCGTATTGCGAGCCGTGGCAGGGGCAGAAATAGCCGCCGAACTCGCCGCGGTTCTCACCTTCGCCGGCGCCGAGCGGGACGCAGCCGAGGTGGGTGCACACGCCCATCGTGATCAGCCAGTTGACGCGGCCGTCCTTGGTCCGCTGCTCGAGCGTCTGCGGGTCGCGCAAGTCCGACAGCGGCACGGCGTTGGCCTCGGCAATTTCCTTCGGCGTCAGGTTGCGCACGAACAGCGGCTGCTTGCGGAACACCGCCTTGATCGCCTGGCCCGGTTTGATCGCGCTCAGGTCAACCTCGGTGGTGCTTTCCGCGAGCACGTCTTTCGACGGCGCCATCTGGCTGACCAGCGGGACCAGCGTGATGACCGCCCCGGCGCCCGCGGCGCTGACGGCTGCGATATTGATGAAGTCTCTGCGGCGAACGCCGTCTTCGGTGGCCAGCGTCTCGGAATCCGCGGTGCCAGTGTCAGTCGCCATGTTCCTGCCTTGCATGCAGCCCGCGCGAGAATGGTGGCGGAGCCGGAAATCCGATGCGTCGCGCAGGCCGAAGCTGCCCCCCGGCCGGCGACTTGGCGCGGCTGATAGACGAGGCGGCCGGTGATGCCAACAGGCATTTTGGCGGTTTGTTACGGTCGGGGGAATCGTCCTAAAGCGGCAGGCCGATAAGCGAAATTTGCCGCCCGTAATTGGCCTCGCCGCGATGTGTCGCGCGCCGATAGGAGAAGAAGCGGTCGGGTTCGGCATAGGTATCAAGGCCAATCCTGTCGACCTGGCAGATGCCTGCGCGGTCGAGCCGCGCCGCCGCATAGCCTTCGAGGTTGAACTGCCAATGCCCGGTGCGACCGGCCGCGAAGAACTCTTGATCGGCGTCGGTGAAATTCGCCCGGAAGGTCTCGTCCACTTCATAGCTCGCCTGGGCAATGGCCGGGCCGATCGCGGCGACGATCCGTTCGCGCGTCGCGCCAAGCCCGATCATCTCTCCGACTGTCGCTTCGAGCACCCCGCCATGCGCGCCGCGCCACCCGGCGTGCGCCGCGCCGACCACGCCGGCTTCGGAGTCGGCCAGCAGGACCGGCGCGCAGTCGGCGGTGACCACGCCCAGCAGTACCCCCGGCCGGTCGGTCGCCATGGCATCGGCGCGCGGGCGTTCGGTGTGCGGCCATGGGCGCATAACGGTTACCGCGTCGGACGAATGGATCTGGTAGACGGTCGCCAATGCCGCGCCGGGAAGCACCGCTGCAACGGCCCGGCGCCGGTTCTCGCCCACCGACTCTTCCTCGTCGCCCGCGCCGTGACCGACGTTGAGGCCCGCCACGACGCCTTCCGACACTCCACCGCGCCGGCCGAGGAACCCGTGGGGGACTCCGGCGAGCGCTTGCGACCGGATGACCTCGACGGCCTCAGCCAAGGCTGCGGGTGACCTGCTCGTGAGTATCGCGCGACAGCTTCGGAGCGGCGGCGATCCGTTCGAGCTCGCCGCGCATCAGCCCCGCGCGTCCCGGCTCGATCCGCCGCCAGCGCCCCAGCGAGGGCACGAACCGCGCCGCCGTCTGCGGATTGAGGGGGTCGAGCGCCAGGATCAGGTCGGCGATCAGCTTGTAGCCTTCGCCGCTCGCCGCGTGGAACCCTTGCGCGGTGCCGGTGAACGGCATGTACAGCGAGCGTACGCGGTTGGGGTTCTTGAGCGTGAAGTCAGGGTGCCCGGCCAGCGCCTTGACCTGCTCGAGTACGCTCGGATGCAGCGAGCTCGACTGGATCGCGAACCACTTGTCGATCACCAGCTCATTGCCGTGGAAGCGGTTGTAGAAATCGAGCAGCTTGTGCGTGCGCTCGGGCGTTTGCAGGCCGGCGAGCACCATCAGCGCGCCCTGGCGGTCGGTCATGTTGTCCGCCGCGTTGTACTGCGCCGCCGCTATTTCTGCCGCTTGCCCCGGGACACCGGCGGCGAGGTAGGCCAGCGCCTGCGTCTTGACCTTGCGCGCGCCTTTGCCGGCCGCATCGCGCGTAGCCGGCACCGCGCTGGCCCGCGAGTGCAGCGCTGCCAGCTCGCTCTCCAGTGTTGTACCAAGCCATGTCTTCAGGCCCTCGCGCTCGGCACGAATCGCCGCGGGGTCGGCGACGAGCATCTGTTCGGCGAGGTACGTTTCACCCGGCAGGATCAGCAACTCGCCGCGCATCAGGTCGTCGAGCCGGCTGTCGCCGAGCACCGCGGCAAAAGCGTTGCCGATCGCCTCGCGCCCGGCTTCACGGCCAGCGTCGTCGAGCGAACCGCTGAGCAGCCCGCACAAGTGGCGCACGACGAGGTCCTGCATCGCCTCGTAGCGGGCGAAGGGATCGTCGTCATGGGCGGCAAGGAACACGAGGTCGTCGTTCGACACCTCGCGGTCGATCGACACCGGCGCCGAGAAGCCGCGGTTGATCGACAGCACCGGCGGTTCCGCAAATTCCGGAAAGCTAAAGCTTTGTTGAGCTTCGTTCAGCGTAACCAGTTGTTCACCATGGTGTTTCCCGGATTTCCTGTCGAACAGCGCCAGCCTGAGCGGAATCGGCATAGGCTTCTTGTCCGGCTGGCCGGGAGTCGGCGGGACAGTCTGCGAAAGCTGCAACGTCGCTGTGTCGCCGGCGTGTTCGAGCGTCACGGAGACCTTCGGCGTGCCCGCCTGCGAGTACCACAGGCGGAACTGCCCGAGATCGAGGCCGGCGCCTTGCTCGATCGCTCGGACGAAATCCTCACACGTCGCCGCCTCGCCGTCGTGGCTGGCGAAATAGAGGTCTGTGCCTTTGCGGAAGCGCTCTTCACCGGCCATCGTGCGCATCATGCGGATGACTTCGGCGCCCTTGTTATAGACGGTGGCGGTATAGAAGTTGGAGATCTCCTGGTAGCTGTCGGGCCGGATGGGATGCGCCAGCGGACCCGAATCCTCCGGGAACTGCACCGAGCGCAGCACGCGCACGTCCTCGATCCGCTTGACCGGCTCCGAACCCATGTCGGCGCTGAACAGCTGGTCGCGCAGGACGGTGAAGCCTTCCTTCAGGGAAAGCTGGAACCAATCGCGGCAGGTTACCCGGTCGCCCGACCAGTTGTGGAAATACTCGTGGCCGATCACGCCTTCGATTGCGTCGTAGTCGCCGTCGGTCGCGGTCTCGGTGTCGGCGAGCACGTACTTCGTGTTGAAGATGTTGAGGCCCTTGTTCTCCATCGCCCCCATGTTGAAATCGCTGACGGCGACGATGTTGAAGGTGTCGAGGTCGTATTCGCGGCCGAAGGTTTCCTCGTCCCACTTCATCGAGTGTTTCAGCGATTCCATCGCATGAGCGGTGCGATCGAGGTCGCCCTCGCGGACCCAGATCCCGAGATCGACCTTGCGCCCGCTCATGGTCGTGAAGCTGTCGCGGTTGCAGACCAGATCGCCGGCGACGAGCGCGAACAGGTACGACGGCTTGGGCCAGGGATCGTGCCATTCGGCCCAGTGCGCGCCGTCGCTCTCGCCGGTGGCGACCTCGTTGCCGTTCGACAGCAGCACCGGGAACTGGTCCTTCGGTCCTTCCATCCGCACCTTGTAGGTCGAGAGCACGTCGGGCCGGTCGGGGAAGAAGGCGATCCGCCGAAATCCCTCTGCCTCGCACTGAGTGCAGAGCATGCCGTTCGAGGCGTAAAGCCCCATCAGCTTGCTGTTGGCCGAAGGATCGATCTCGCTGGTCACCTCGATCAGGTGACTGTCGCCGTGCAGCGGCACCATCAGGTCGTCGCCGTCCATCGACCACGAATTGATCGGCTCGCCGTCGACCAGCACCTCGAGCGGGGTGAGCTCGTCGCCGTTGAGGCGGATCGTCGCGCTCGGCTCGGCCTTGGCGTTACGATGGACCGTCAGCGCGGCCTTCACGCGGGTTTTCGTCAGCCCGAGCCGGAAGTCGAGGCTCACTTCGGGGACCAGCCACGGGAACGCCCGGTAGTCCTCGCGGCGGATCAGCGGCGGTGCCTTGGGTTCGGGCGCGGCGTCGGCCATCTTGGGATTGCCGTCGGGCGTGGCGGGGGTGCGGGCGATATCCATGGGTGTCGGGTCTTCCTGCCGGGCGTTATGCCGCTAGAACGCAGCCATGCCTCATCTGTTCATATTCGGCCTCGGCTATTCTGCGAAGCGGATCAAGCGTTCGTTGGAACGCATCGGCTGGACCGTCGAGGGGACGGGGAGCGAAGGCGATCTGGCGTTCGAGGAGGAGGAGGCGGTGCGCCCGGCGCTCGGCCGGGCAAGCCATGTGCTGTCGTCGGTGCCGCCCGGCGGTGAGGCCGATCCGGTGCTCGACTGCTACGGCGACGGTCTAGACCACGCGTGGCTAGGCTATCTCTCCTCTACCGGCGTCTACGGCGATACCGACGGCGCCTGGGTCGACGAAAGTGCCCCTGTCGGAAGCGGCCGTCGATCGGCGCGGGCGGAATGCGAGGCGGCGTGGCTGGCCCGAGGCGCGAGGGTGTTCCGCCTGCCAGGCATTTACGGACCCGGCCGGAACGCAATCGAGCGGGTCCGCGAAGGCAATGCGCATCGGATCGACCTTCCCGAACAAGTGTTCAGCCGCATTCACGTCAACGACATCGCGGCCGGCGTGGTCGCCGCATTCGGGGCGCCGCCCGGCGCCTACAACCTCGCCGATGACCAGCCGGCGAGCCAGAACGCAGTGATCGAGGAGGCTTGCCATCTGCTCGGCGTCGAACCGCCGCCGATGCAATCTCTCGATGAGGCCCGGCTCTCGCCGCAGGCGCGGGCCTTCTATTCGGAAAACCGCCGCGTCGCGAACGGCAAGGCCAAGCGGGTGCTCGGCTGGGCGCCGCGATTCGCCGATTATCGCGCGGGCCTGCGCGATTGCCTCAGACGCTCTTCGCTCTGAGCGCGACCAGCAGGCCGACCAGCGACAGCGCGCTGCCGGCGAGCGCCAGCGTGGTCCACTGATAGCCTTCCAGCAGCGTCGAGATCATCATCGCGACGATCACTACCAACACGTTGTGATAGGCCGCCCGTCCAGCGCCGATCTCGCGGATCAGGCCGTAATAGAGCGGGAAGGTCACCACCGATCCGGCGAAGGCGAGGTAGGCGGTGCCGAGCCAATAGGCCTCGCCCGGCATCGGCGGCGGCGGGCCGGCCATTATCCACGCGAGGGCGACATCGAACGCGGCGCCGTAAAGCATGCTCCACGCGATCAGCGCCAGCAGCGGCACCGAGCGGCCGGTCTTGTTGGCCTGGATGATGTTGGAAACCGACGCCGCCAGCATCGCCCCGATGGCCAGCCAGACGCCCGCGCCGACATTGCCGCCGACCTGCGCCATGCGCGCCTCGTTGACCAGCAGCAGCGCGATCCCGGCCATCGCCACCGCGCTGCCGAGGGCGAAGCGGCGAGTGATCGGCTGGTCGAGCACCAGCCGCCCGAGCACCGCGTTGGGGACGATCATGATCCCGACCATCACCGCCACGATGCCCGAGGTGAGGTGCCGCTCTGCCTGGTAGACCAAACTGTAGTTGCCGGCGAACTGGCACAGACCGACCGCCACCGCGAGCCCATGCGCGCGCCACGGCATCGGCAGCCGGCTGCGGGTTGCCATCGCCAGTCCGAACATCGCGGGCGTGGCCAGCAGGAACCGGTAAGCGACCGACCATTGCGGCGGCACGCCGTGGATTTGCCCGGTGATGACGAACCAGGTCGAGCCCCAGATCAGCGAGATCGTCAGGAACGGGATCGCGACGCGCGGCCGCAGCAGCGCGTGAGGATGGGCGGCGGCGCTCACAACCCGGCGATGGCCCGGCCGAGCGCCTCGGCGTGCTCGGCGCGCGTGTCCCACGCGGCGACGAAACGGGCCGCGTCAGGTCCCCAGTCGTAGAAGCCGAAGCCTTGCGCCCGCAACGCCTCGCGCTCTGGGGCGGTGCAGGCGAGAAACACCTCGTTGGCCTCGACGGGGTGCAACAGCCGCTCGCCCGCGTCCGCGGCAATGGCCTGCGCCGCGGCGTTGGCGGCGGCGGCGTTGTGCAACCAGGTGTCGCCGTCGAGCATCGCCAGGATCTGCGCGGCGAGGAACCGCCCCTTGCTCTGGAGGTGTCCGGCCCGCTTGCGGCGGTAGCGGACCATGTCGGCCAGCGAAGGATCGAAGAACACGATCGCCTCGGCGTTCATCGCCCCATTCTTCACGAACCCGAAGCTGAGCGCGTCGACCGGCCCCGCGACCTCCGCGGCGGGGCGGCCGATGTGCACGACCGCGTTAGCGAAACGCGCGCCGTCCATGTGCAGCTTGAGCCCGCGCGAGCCGGCCAGCATGTCGATCTTCGCCAGTTCGCCCGGGGTGTAGCAGCAGCCGTACTCGCTCGCCTGCGTGATGGAGACGGCGTGGGCCTGCACTTGGTGAACGTCGGGCCTGATCGCGTCGAGCACCCGGCCGATGCCCGCCGGATCGAGCTTGGCATGATCGCCGTCGGCCAGCAGCAGCTTCGCTCCCGCGAGGTAGAATCCGGGGGCCCCGCATTCATCCATCTCGATGTGCGATTCGCGGTGGCAGATCACTCCTCCGTGCGGCGGAACCAGCGCCGAAAGCGCCAGGCAATTCGCCGCCGTGCCGGTCGCCACCCACAGCACGGCGACTTCGCGCTGGAAAACCTGCGCGAAGCGATCGTCGAGCTCGGCTGACAGGCGATCGGTGTCGTACGGCGAATCGGCCCCATCGGCCGACTGCATCGCCGCCCACACCTTGGGGTGGACGCTCGCCGCGTTGTCGGACAGGAACTGCATGCAGAACGCCATGGCCGGGCCGCCGGTTCGACGCAAGAAGGAGACTTTTGCCGATGCCCAGTATCTTGCGCGAGGATAACGTGACGCATGGCGCGTACCGCGCCGATGTCGAAGGATCGCAACGCCAGGCCGAGCTGACCTGGGTCGCCCGCGGCGCGGCCCGGATCGCCAATCACACTTATGTGCCGCACGAGGCGCGCGGGAAGGGCATTGCCGCCGCGCTGGTCGACGCGCTGGTCGCCGACGCGCGCGAGCAGGGGTTCAAGATCGTTCCGCAGTGCAGCTACGTCGAAGCCGCGTTCCGCCGCCATCCCGAATGGGCCGACGTGCTGGCGGATACGCCGAGCTGAAGGAGCGCCCTCGGGCCTCGATTAGCGCAACAGTAGGCCGGTAAGAATTCGCCGGCCTCAAGTAGCGAAGCGGTAGGCCGAAAACTGGTGCTGCTGGAGAGGATTGAACTCTCGACCTCACCCTTACCAAGGGTGCGCTCTACCACTGAGCTACAGCAGCTTACCGGGAACGGCGGCGCCTTAGCCCCCGCCACCCGCTTGTCAAGCACGGCAGGGTGCGGCAGGCAAGCCGGATGAGCGATGACACCCTCAAGCCCACGCGGGAGGAACGCCTCGCCGCCAAGCTGCGCGAAAACCTGCGGCGGCGGAAAGCGCAAGCAAAGGCGCTGGACGGCGGCAAGCCGAGACTTCCCAAAGAGAGCGACGGTAGCTAGGGCGTGGCGCTCCCAATCCTTGAGGAGCGCCTTCCTTGCCCACCTTGATCCTCGTCCGCCACGGCCAGAGCCAGTGGAACCTGGAGAACCGCTTCACCGGCTGGTGGGACGTCGACCTGACCGAAAAGGGAATCGTCGAGGCGATCGCCGCCGGCGTGCTGCTGGCGCAGAAAGGTCTGCTGCCCGACGTCGCCTTCACCTCCGTCCAGCTGCGCGCGATCAAGACGCTCCACCTGGCGCTTGAGGCCTGCGGGCGGCTGTGGATCCCCGAGACCAAGGACTGGCGCCTCAACGAACGGCACTACGGCGGGCTCACCGGGCTCAACAAGGCCGAGACTGCCGCGAAGCACGGGGAGGAGCAGGTGCATCTGTGGCGACGCAGCTTCGACGTGCCGCCGCCGGATCTGGAGCCCGGCAGCGAATTCGATCTCGGCAACGACGCGCGCTACGCCGGCATCGCCATCCCGCGCACGGAAAGCCTCAAGCTGACGATCGAGCGCGTGCTGCCCTACTGGGAAAGCGACATTCGTCCCGTCCTCGCGAGTGGGAAGACAGTGCTGATCTCCGCGCACGGCAATTCGCTGCGCGCGCTGGTAAAGCACTTGTCGAATATCTCCGACGAGGACATCACCGAGCTCGAGATTCCCACCGGGGAACCGATCGTCTACGATTTCGACGAGAGCATGACGCCGGGCGAGCGCCACTACCTGAAGGACCGCTGACATGGGGGCAGCCGTAGCCATCGTGATGGGCAGTCAGTCCGACTGGCAGACCATGCAGCGCGCCGCCGAGGTTCTCGACGAGCTCGGGGTCG
>Ga0105246_10000159_pt1 | contig 32253 bp, 20 predicted proteins | sample KBSM64metaG_FD_99694 | JGI IMG/M metagenome (GOLD analysis project Ga0105246, IMG submission 99694) | Miscanthus rhizosphere microbial communities from Kellogg Biological Station, Michigan, USA - KBS M6-4 metaG | ecosystem: Host-associated > Plants > Roots > Rhizosphere > Soil | place... | reverse complement strand
CGGACGGGTTGAACCGCCCTTGGCCTGCGCCCTCGCATCCCGGTTCGGACATCCGCGGAGGATGTCCGCGAGCGCCGGCCTTATGTGCGGGAGTGAGAGAGCGAAGCGCTTTGACGCCCCTGCACCCGTCCGCGTGTTGCCAGCTTGTGGCTGACGGACAGGTCTATAACCGATATGGTTCAAAATGTCAAGAAGAAAGTAAGATTTTGGGTGATTTAGGGTTGGGGGGTCACGTTGGCGGCTTGCGGTGGCGCCTCGACCGCCGGCGCCTTGCCTCCTTCGCGGCACCACGTGAGGAACTGCGCCGGCACGCTGCTGCCGGCGATTTTGACCGTCCCACCCCCCGGCAAGGTGGCTTGCAGGGTGCCCGGGCCCTCGAACACCTCGAGCAGCGGATCGTCGGCCGGCAGCGTGCCCTGCCAGCGCCATTCGTTGTCGGCGAGCGCTGCATCGACCTTGAAGCGCGAGATGATCCGGTTGCCGATCACCGGAAACAGCGCCTTCTCCCCCGGGCGCGCCGGCGCGTGGCGCACGATCGTGATCTGCGGCACGCCCGCCTTCACGCTGCAGAGGAGCGAAACGAAAGGTTTGCCGCCCGGCTTGGCGAAGCCGATCGCCTGACCCGTGGGGGACACCGCCCAGGTCGCGCCCTCGGTATCGGGTGAGGGCAGCGGCTGCTCGCCCTGATCCGGCACCTGATCCAGCGCGATCCGCTGCCCCTCCACCGGCGCTTGCTCGCGATGGCAGGCGGCGAGGAGCAGGACCGCTCCGCTCAACGCGACAATCTTCAGAGGGCGACTCATCGGAACGCGCCTAGGCGGCGCGCTTCTGCACCGTCAATTGCAGACCGAGCACGCTCAACACCGAAGTAAGCGTTTCGAGCGTCGGATTGCCGTTTTCCGACAGGGCATTGTAGAGCGCCTGGCGGCCGACACCGGCCTTGCGAGCGATCTCGCTCATGCCTTGCGAACGCGCAACGTCGCCGAGGGCGCTGGCGATGTGCTTGGGATCGTTCCCTTCCATCGCCGCCTCGAGATAAAAGAGGATATCCTCCTCGGTCTGGAGGTGCTCGGCTGGGTCAAACGGCCTTAGCTTCACCACTCTGTTCGATCTCGTCCTTCAACCGCTTCGCCAGGGCGATGTCGGCTTTCTGCGTCTTCTTGTCACCTCCGCAGAGCAGGATGACAAGCTCCTTCCCGCGCCGGAAGAAATAGACCCGATATCCAGGCCCGTAGTCGATCCGCATTTCGGAGACGCCGGAGCCCGTGGGCTTCACGTCGCCGAAATTGCCATTCGACGCCCGCTTGAGCCGGTCGACGATGCGGGTAGCCGCGCGACGATCGCCAAGCGAGCCGAGCCAGCGGTGGAACTCTTCGGTTTCCATCAGCCGGAAGGCTTGTCCTTTATAGAGGACAGGCGACCTATCTTCAACCTTTTTGGTCATGTCGGTTCTCTAGCTTCTCGCTAGCAGACCCTTACCGCCGTCATCCAAGCCGATGCCCGTGCGGATCTTGGCTGCTTTTAATATGCAGCACCTTATGAATCGCGATTTGGAATCGAACGCAACAGGTAGTTAGAGGACTTTTGCACTGGCGCCATTTTCAACCCGCTGAATTCTCATGCAAAGATATCAACAGGAAAACTTGGGCCGTCGCACAGATATATCGCAGAGTTATCTTCCCCATTTCCTCTGCGTCTTGCCGTAGCGCATCTTGCGCGTGCCCGGCTTGCCCTCGTTCGAGCGCCCCACCTGAGGCGCGCGCTTCTGCTCGTCGGGCAGGCCGAGCTCGTCGGCCTCGAGCCGCCTGATCTCGTCGCGCAGCCGCCCGGCCTCTTCGAACTCGAGGTCCGCGGCCGCCGCGCGCATGCGTTTCTCCAAGTCCTCGATGTAGGCGCGCAGGTTGTGGCCGACGAGGTTGTTGCGCTCGGGATCGTCGATCTCGACCAGCACGCTGTCGCGGCTGGCGGTGTCGGCCACGATGTCGGCGATGCGGCGCTTGATCGTCTGCGGGGTGATGCCGTTGGCTTCGTTGAATTCGCGCTGCTTTTCGCGGCGGCGGTCGGTTTCGGCGATCGCCCGTTCCATGCTGCCGGTGATCCGGTCGGCGTAGAGGATCACCCGCCCATCGACGTTGCGGGCGGCCCGGCCGATGGTCTGGATGAGCGAGGTTTCGGAGCGCAGGAAGCCCTCCTTGTCCGCATCCAGGATGGCGACGAGGCCGCATTCGGGAATGTCGAGCCCTTCGCGCAACAGGTTGATGCCGACGAGGACATCATACACCCCGAGGCGAAGGTCGCGGATCAGCTCGATGCGTTCGAGCGTCTCGACGTCGGAGTGCATGTAGCGCACCCGCAGCCCCGCCTCGTGCATGAACTCGGTCAGGTCCTCGGCCATGCGCTTGGTCAGTGTGGTGACGAGCGTGCGGTAGCCGAGCTTCGCCGTCTTGCGGCACTCTTCGATGCAGTCCTGCACCTGGTCCTCGACCGGCTTGATCTCGACCGGAGGGTCGATAAGCCCCGTCGGGCGAATGACTTGCTCGGCGAACACCCCGCCGGTCTGCTCCATTTCCCACCCGCCCGGCGTCGCCGAAACGGCGAAAGTCTGCGGCCGCATCGCGTCCCATTCGTTGAAGCGCAGCGGGCGGTTGTCGATGCAACTCGGCAGGCGGAAGCCGTATTCGGCCAAGGTGATCTTGCGCCGGTGGTCGCCCTTCGACATCGCGCCGATCTGCGGCACCGTCTGATGGCTTTCGTCGACGAACAGCAGCGCGTTGTCGGGCAGGTATTCGAACAGCGTCGGCGGCGGCTCGCCCGGCAGGCGGCCGGTGAGGAAGCGGCTGTAGTTCTCGATGCCGGCGCAAGATCCGGTGGCGGCGATCATCTCGAGGTCGAAGTTGGTCCGCTGTTCGAGGCGCTGGGCTTCGAGCAGGCGGCCTTCGGCGTGCAGTTCTTTCAGGCGCTCCTCGAGCTCGAACTTTATCGCCTGCATCGCCTGCTTCATCGTCGGCCCTGGCGTGACGTAGTGGCTGTTGGCGTAGACCCGGATGGTGTCGAGGCTGGCGCCTTTGGTGCCGGTCAGCGGATCGAATTCGCTGATCGTCTCGATCTCGTCACCGAAGAAGCTGATCCGCCAGGCCATGTCTTCGTAGTGGCTGGGGAAGATCTCCAGGCTGTCGCCGCGCACGCGGAAGTTGCCGCGCTGGAAGGCGGCGTCGTTGCGCTTGTACTGCAGCGCCACCAGCTTGCGGATGATCTCGCGCTGATCGACCGACTGGCCCTTTTTGAGGTCGAAGATCATCGCCGAGTAGGTCTCGACCGAACCGATGCCGTAGAGGCAGGAGACCGAGGCGACGATGATCACGTCGTCGCGCTCGAGCAGCGCGCGGGTGGCGGAGTGGCGCATCCGGTCGATTGCCTCGTTCACCGAGCTTTCCTTCTCGATGTAGGTGTCAGACCGGGGCACGTAGGCCTCGGGCTGGTAGTAGTCATAGTAGCTGACGAAATACTCGACCGCGTTGTTCGGGAAGAAGCTCTTGAACTCGCCATAGAGCTGCGCGGCGAGGATATTGTTGGGGGCGAGCACCAGCGCCGGGCGCTGCACCTCCTCGATCACCTTGGCCATGGTGAAAGTCTTGCCGCTCCCCGTCACGCCGAGCAGGACTTGCGTGGCTTCGCCCTCGCGCGTGCCGGCGACCAGCTCGCGGATCGCAGTCGGCTGATCGCCCGCCGGGTGATAGTCGGAAACCAGCTCGAACCGCCGCCCGCCCATCGCCTTTTCCGGCCGCTCGGGCTTGTGCGGCTTGAACGTGCCGGACGTGTCGGGCTCTTCCAGCCCCCTGCGGATCACCAGTTCTGCCATGGCGGGGATATGGAGAACAAAGCGCGGCCATGCAACGTTCCAGAGCCGCCAAATCGCTTCCTCGCCAACGCGGCCTTAGCTTGGTAACTTGCCGCACCTCAGATGGGTGGCGGGAGTAAACCATGAACAGGACCACGATCGGCGTCACCGCTTTGGCGCTCGCCTTGTCGGCATGCTCGAGCGGCGAGAAAGCGGCCGACAGCGGCAAGGCGCCCGCAAGCCCCGAGGCTGCCGCCAGCCAGGCGGCCGCGCACATCAAGCTCCAGCCGGGCGAGTACGAGAGCTCGACCAAGATGCTGGAGTTCTCGATGCCCGGCATGCCCCAGAGCCAGATGGACGCCATCAGGACCTCGATGAGCGGCAACGTCGAAAAGCCGCACAGGTACTGCTTTACCTCGGCGGAGGCGGCGAAAGGACCGGAGCAGATGATCAGCCGTCTGCGCCAGGGCAGTTGCAAGATGGCCAGCTTCACCAGCAGCGCCAACAGCGTGAGCGGCAAGATGCAGTGCTCGTTCAAGGGCGGCCTCACCAGCACCACCAGTTTCGATGGGACTTACACCTCCGACAGCTCGAGCATGACGATGGAATCCGACCAGCAAATGCCCGGGATGGCGGGCAAGGGAGCCCACATGAAGATGCGCGTCGACACGCACCGCGTCGGTGACTGCACGGCGTGAAACCGCGACGTCGACCCATGAGTTAGTGACGGTTAAGCAAACCGTCGGCATACGATAACACATGGCTCGAAATGCCGCCTTAGATCACCGGACTGGCGTGGCGCCCCCGGCCACGCCCGGCTGGCGCGAGGTCGCCCGGCGAGTGGACCTCGCCCGCCGGCCGCAGCCTGCAGGCGCGCGCAATCCTTCGCTGCGTGTCCTGCTCGGAGAGCTGGGCGAACTCGCCGAGCCGCTTCGCCGCGCGCTGCACCCAAAGCTGGCGATCCCGCGCGCGAAGACCCGGCGCATCGTGGTGCTGCTGCCTGGTTTCGGCACAAGCCCTTGGCGGATGCGTTACATGGCCCGTCAGCTCGAGCGGGCCGGGCACAAGGCCAAGCGCTGGGGGATGGGCTTCAACCTCGGAGTTTCGCCGGAACTGTTCGAGACGCTGTCCGAGCGCATCCTGACCGTGCGCGAACGCTACGGGCAGCCGGTGGTGCTCGTCGGCTGGAGCCTTGGCGGGGTGATCGCGCGCGAGCTGGCCAAGCGCCATCCCGATGCGATCGCCAAGGTGATCACGATGGGCTCGCCGTTCTCGGGCTCGCCCTACGACAACAACGCCTGGCGCATCTATCACCTGGTCGCCGGGCATCCGGTCGACGAGCCCCCGGTCGAGGCCGATCTCGCGCAAAAGCCCCCGGTCGAGACGGTGGCCATCTGGAGTCCGCGCGACGGGATCGTCGCCCCGCGCGCCTCGCGCGGCCGGGCGGGCGAGCGCGACCGGGCGATCGCGGTGCGCTGCAACCACGTCGGCTTTCCCAACTCCCCCGAATGCATCCGCGCGGTCCTCGCGGAACTGGACAGTCTCGCGACAGATTGATGTCGGGGCGGCGCGGCGACGGAAAATCTCAGCGTCGATCTTGCGGTTGAGCAGCAGGTGGCCGAACAGCAGCGATAACGGCCGGCAAGAGGATGCGATGACTTATTGCGTAGGTATGGTGACAGACCGCGGGCTCGTGCTGATGAGCGACACGCGGACCAACTCGGGTGTCGACAACATCTCGGTGTTCCGCAAGATGTTCCACTGGTCGGTGCCTGGCGAGCGGATCGTCGCGCTGATGACCGCCGGGAATCTCGCCACCACGCAAGCGGTGATCAGCCAGCTCGAGGAGCGCACGAAGGCGCCGGAGGAGCGGACCTACTCGCTGCTCGAAGTACCGACGATGTTCCAGGCGGCGGTGGAAACGGGTAAGATTCTGCGCGACGTCGTTCTGGATACCCAGGCCGAAAACGGCGAGCAGGGCAGGGGCCGCTTCACCGCCTCGCTGATCCTTGCCGGACAGATCAAGGGCATGGAACCGCGGCTGTTCCTGATCTATCCCGAAGGCAATTTCATCGAGGCGAGCTGGGACACGCCGTTCTTCCAGGTCGGCGAGACCAAGTACGGCCGCCCGATCCTGATCCGCGGCTACGACCGCAACCTGAGCTTCGAGGATGCGGTCAAGCTGCTGATGGTCAGTTTCGATTCGACGCTCAAGGCCAACCTCTCGGTCGGGCTGCCGCTCGACCTGATGGTCATTGAACGCGACACCTTCGCGCCCACGCACCAAAAGCGGATCGAGGCGAACGACCCTTATTTCGAATCCGTTTCGTCGGGCTGGAGCGACGCGCTGCGCAACGCCTTCCACTCGCTTCCCGACTACAGCTTCTACCGCGAGGGGGAACCGGGCTGAAGGGAACCTATCGAAAGATAGGTATGAACCCCTAAGTGCTGAATCGGTAAGGACATTTGTCAACCGGATGAATACGCAGTTGCCTCCGGATTGGAGGAAATATGCGTCAGGGTTTCCACCGGTTTCAGGGGTTTTCGCGCGCCCTCAAGGTGCATTTCGGGGCGGCCTCAACGTGGGCGCCGGTGCTTTCATGAGCCAACCTGGGCTCATGGAACAACATCGTCTGGCTCTTCACATCGTCGACAGCGACAGCCGCTCGCGAGCCGAACAGGCTCGCACCGCCTTTGCGCTGGGTCACCATGCCGAAGTCTATTCCGACGTTGGCGAGCTGCTCGACCGCAGCTTGGCCGGCGGCGTCATCTTGCTGCGCCAGCGAGCTTTGGACGGAACACTAGGCGAGCTGTTCGAGCGGCTCGGCCGGCGAGGCGTGTGGGTGCCGCTGATTGTCTGTGCCGAGGAGCCGCAAATCGAGCAGGTGGTCTCGGCGATAAAGGACGGCGCGCTTGATTACCTGCAGCTACCGCTCGAAGCGGGGCGGCTGGCGCGCTCGCTGGCGCGCGTGGCGGCGGAGGCCGAGGCGGACGGCCTGGCCCGCAGGCGCCAGGCCGAAGCGCGCCGCCGAATCGCCCTGCTGAGCAAGCGTGAGCGCGAGGTGCTCGAGCTGCTGTCGCTCGGCACCTCGAACAAGCTGATCGCTCGCGAACTCTCGATCAGTCCGCGCACGGTCGAGATTCATCGGTCGAACATGATGACGAAGTTGCGTGCCGGCCACTCGGCGGAAGCTGTCAGGCTGTGGCTGCAATCCGGGCTGGAATCGACGATTGTGGAATTGCCGCGCGAGAGCGAACCCGACGCCGACCTGTCGTTCTATCCCGACTTTCAGCGGGCGGTCCGCGACCGATTGGCCGGCGCGGCCGAAGAAGCCGAGCTGGAGAACGATGTCACGACGCGCAGGAAGAAGCTCGGCTGACGCCGCCTCGGCCGAACCCCCCGCGGACCGCCGGCCCGCGGGGGCAGCGTATCAGGCCTTGGCCGGCGTGCTTGAAGAGCCGCCCATCGAGGCAAGTCCGGCGACGTCTTCCCTGGAGTTGTTGAACAGTCGCATTGCGACCACCGTCGCCGCGACTCCGGCCGCCGCCAGCGCCACGTTGAGCGCGACTGCGTTGAGTTGCGTGCCGATCACCGGGATCCTGGCAAGCGCTGTGCCCACCGCCGGCAGGACCAGGACGACCAGGAACAGTCTGCCGGCTTGATCCGCCGCGTAACCGAGTCCGGCAACAATGCCGAGAACGACCAGCGCCAGTGCGACGTCGAGCGTTGGAATGGCGACGAACCCGGCGACGATGGCAAGCAACGTGGCGACGAGACGGGCGAGACCCGCAATCGATTTGACCATAATCCACCCCCAATTGATTTTGCCGATGCGGCAAACCGTTGGGCGACCCCATGGCCGTTATAGGCTTAGGGTTAACCTGCTGGGAACCCAATTTGCTGCGCGGTAAAGAGTTGAAACAGCGCATAAATAATGACTTATCCTCAGTCACGTTTTTCGCCGGCGCTGGTTGGCGCTGGCCCGGCGATGGTTTCCGAAGCAACCGCATCCGTCCTTGACTCCGGTCCCGTGCCTTGTAGGGGCCGCGGCGGGCCACGCGGTCCCAACGCCGCGCGTGCTCTCTGCAAGGAGAGAATACATGTCTGCCGAACCTACGCTCCGTCCGGAGCGCCCTTTCTTTTCCTCCGGTCCCACCGCCAAGCCGCCCGGCTGGTCGCTCGACAAGATCGACACCAAGTCGCTCGGCCGCTCGCACCGTTCGAGCTACGCCAAGGGCCGGCTGAAATACGCCATCGACCTTTCCAAAGAGCTGCTCGGCGTGCCCGAGGACTACCTCGTGGGCATCATGCCCGCCTCGGACACCGGCGCGCTCGAATGCGCGATGTGGACGATGCTGGGGCAGAACCCGACCACGGTCGCGGCGTGGGAAAGCTTCGGCAACGTGTGGATCCAGGACGCGGTCAAGCAGCTCAAGCTGCCCAACCTGACCACGCTCGATGCCGACTACGGCGAAATTCCCGATCTCGCGTCGATCCCGCAGGACAACGACGTCGTCTTCACCTGGAACGGCACCACCAGCGGCGCGAAGATCCCCAACACCGACTGGCTCGCTCCGGGCCGGGCCGGCGTGACGATCAACGACGCCACCAGCGCCGTTTTCGCGATGGAGATGGACTGGGCCAAGCTCGATGCCACGACCTACTCCTGGCAGAAGGTGATGGGTTCGGAAGCCCAGCATGGCATGCTGATCCTCAGCCCCAAGGCGGTGGAGCGGATCGAAAGCTACGATCCGGCGTGGCCGCTGCCCAAGCTGTTCCGCATCAAGAAGAAGGGCCAGCTCGACCGCGCGATCTTCGAAGGCGCGACGATCAACACCCCGTCGATGCTCGCATGCGAGGACTACATCGTCACGCTCGAATGGGCGAAATCGATCGGCGGCCGCCAGGCGATGTTCGAACGCGCCAATCGCAACGCGCAGACGGTCTACGACTGGATCGAGGCGACGCCTTGGATGCGCAACATGGTTGCCGATCCGGCCAAGCGGACCAACACCGGCGTGTGCATGGTGTTCCAGGGCGACTGGTACGAAAGTCTTTCGGCCGAGGAGCAGGCGAACGTGCCGAAGAAGATCGCCGGCACGCTCGAGAAGATGGACATCGGCTACGACTTCAACGGCTACCGCGATGCGCCGCCAAGCCTGCGCATCTGGTGCGGTGGCTCGGTCGAGCAGGAGGACATCAAGCGCCTGCTGCCGTGGATCGAGTGGGCTTACGAAGAGCTGAAGGCCGGCCGCCTCTGATTTGTCGTCGTCCCGGCCTCGAGCCGGGACCGCTTTCCAGTCTGGCACGCGAGTAGCGGCCAGCGATCCCGGCGTGCGCCGGGGTGACGGAGTACTTCACATGACCAAACCCAAAGTCCTCATTTCCGACAAGATGGACCCCAACGCCGAGCGTATCCTCAAGGAGCTCGGCTGCGAGGTCGACGTGATCACAGGCAAGACGCCCGAAGAACTGAAGGCCATGATCGGCCAGTACGATGGTCTCGCGATCCGCTCGGCCACCAAGGTGACCCAGGAGATCCTCGACGCTGCCACCAACCTCAAGGTCATCGGCCGCGCCGGGATCGGCGTCGACAACGTCGATATCCCTTACGCCAGCGGCAAGGGCGTGGTGGTGATGAACACCCCGTTCGGCAACTCGATCACGACTGCCGAACACGCTATCGCGCTGCTGTTCGCGCTTGCCCGGCAAATCCCCGAGGCGGACGAGCAGACGCAGGAAGGCAAGTGGCCGAAGAACGCCTTCATGGGCGTCGAGGTCACCGGCAAGACGCTCGGCCTGATCGGCGCGGGCAACATCGGCTCGATCGTCGCCAGCCGCGCGCTCGGACTGCGCATGAAGGTCATCGCCTACGATCCGTTCCTGACCGAAGAACGCGCGGTGGAAATGGGGGTCGAGAAGGTCGACCTCGAGACGCTGGTCACCCGCGCCGACTTCATCACGCTGCACACTCCGCTGACCGACGAGACGCGCAACATCCTCAGCCGCGAACGGCTAGAGAAGACCAAGAAGGGCGTGCGTATCGTCAATTGCGCCCGTGGCGGCCTGATTGATGAGGCGGCGCTGAAGGACGGACTCGATTCCGGCCACATCGCCGGCGCTGCGCTCGACGTGTTCGCGGTCGAACCGCCGCCGGTCGATCACCCGCTGTTCGGCACGAAGAACTTCATCTGCACCCCGCACCTCGGCGCCTCGACCAGCGAAGCGCAGGTCAACGTCGCGCTGCAGGTGGCCGAGCAGATCGGCGACTACCTGGTCAGCGGCGGGATCACCAACGCGCTCAACGTGCCGTCGCTCAGCGCCGAGGAAGCGCCCAAGCTGAAGCCGTACATGGGCCTTGCCGAAAAGCTCGGCTCGATGGTTGGTCAGCTGGCCCGCGGCAACCTGCCGAAGATCAGCATCGAGGTGGAGGGCGCCGCGGCGCAGCTCAACCAGAAGCCGATCACGGCCGCGGTGCTGGCTGGACTGATGAAGCACTATTCGCAGAGCGTGAACATGGTCAACGCGCCGTTCCTCGCCAAGGAACGCGGCATGGAAGTGCGCGAGATCAGGAACGAGCGCGAGGGTGATTACCACACGCTGGTGCGGGTGACGGTGGCAACCAGTCAGGGCGACCGCTCGGTCGCCGGCTCGCTGTTCGGCGCCGGCAATCCGCGCCTGGTCGAGATCTTCGGCATCGGCATCGAGGCCGACCTCGACGGGCACATGCTCTACATCGTCAACGAGGATGCGCCGGGCTTCATCGGCCGCATCGGTTCGCTGCTGGGCGAGGCGGGGATTAACATCGGCACCTTCCACCTCGGCCGGCGCGACGCCGGCGGGGAAGCGGTGCTGCTGCTGAGCGTCGACCAGCCGATCCCGCAGGAAGTGGTCGACAAGGCCTGCCAGCTCCAGGGCGTGAAGAACGTCAAGGCTCTGGCGTTCTGACGTCGTCCCGGTCTTGACCCGTGACCGCTGGCCTCTAGGCCTTTGCCCGGAGGCCAGCGATCCCCGCTTTCGCGGGAATGACGAAAAACGTAGGGGCACACCATGACCGACCCGACCCGCGACCTGTTGCCCGAGGGGCTTGAGGACCGCCTGCCGCAAAGCGCGGCGGCCGCGGCGCGGATCGAGCGCGCGGCTCTCGAGGCGATGGACGCCTGGGGCTATGACCGCGTGCGCCCGCCGCTGATCGAGTTCGAGAAGTCGATGGCCGCGCGCATGAGCGGTTTCGCCACCCGGCAGATGTTCCGTTTCGTCGATCCCAAGAGCCTGCGCATGATGGCCTTGCGTTCGGACATGACGGTGCAAGTCGGCCGGATCGCCGCGACGAGCCTTGCCGACAGCCCGCGCCCGCTGCGGCTGTGCTACGCCGGACAAGTCGCGCGGATCGCCGGCGATCAACTCGACCCGCGGCGCGAGGCGCTGCAACTGGGCGCGGAACTGATCGGCAGCGACAGCGCCGCCGCCGCCGCCGAAATCCTCGAACTGGCGATCGCCGCGCTCGAGGCCATCGGCGCCACCGGTATTTCGGTCGATTTCGCGCTGCCCGACCTGGTCGACACGCTGGCCGCCGAGGAATTTCCGCTCGACGCCGAGCAAGTCGCCGCCGTGCGCCGCGAACTCGACGCGAAGGACGCCGGCGCACTCAAGGACGCGGGCGGGGCGGCCTACCTGCCGTTGCTCTACGCCGCCGGTACTTTCGAGGAAGCCATCACCAAGCTCTCGGAAATCGACGCCGGCGGCGCGCTCGCCAGCCGGATCGACGGCCTCAGGCAGATCGCCGAACGGGTGTCCAAGCGCGCGCGCCTGACGCTGGACCCGAGCGAACGCCACGGCTTCGAATACAAAAGCTGGTTCGGCTTCACCATCTACGCCGACGGCGTGCGCGGCACTCTGGGACGCGGCGGAACCTACCGCATCGGCGGCAGCGATGAGCCGGCGACTGGCTTTTCGCTCTATCCCGAGGAATTGGTCGAAGCTGTCAAATCCGCGGAACCGCGCACGAAAACGCTGTTCCTGCCGCTGGGCCACGACCGCGCGGCGGCTGCGAAGCTGCGTGCCGATGGCTGGCGCACCGTGGCGGCGCTGTCGGAGGCCGACGCTCCTGCCGCGCTCGGCTGTTCGCACCGACTGGAAGGCAGCGAAACCCTTCGCCTCTAGTTGCCCTCTGCCGCGCCGTTCCCTAGGGCGCGGCCGGCTCTCCGTTAGAAAGCATTTGAATGGCCAACGTCACCGTGATCGGCGCCCAGTGGGGCGATGAGGGCAAGGGCAAGATCGTCGACTGGCTCGCCAGCCGCGCCGACGTCGTCGTGCGCTTCCAGGGCGGGCATAACGCCGGGCACACGCTCGTCGTCGGCAACACGACGTACAAGCTTTCGCTGCTCCCCTCGGGCATCGTCACCGGCACGCTGTCGCTGATCGGCAACGGCGTGGTGCTCGATCCCTGGGCGCTCAAGAGCGAGATCGAACGGCTCGAAGGGCAGGGCGTATCGATTACGTCGGAGAACTTCGGGATTGCCGACAACTGCTCGCTGATCCTGCCGGTCCACCGCGATCTCGACGGCTGGCGCGAGGCGGCGGCGGGCAAGGGCAAGATCGGCACCACCGGGCGCGGGATCGGCCCCGCTTACGAGGACAAGGTCGGCCGCCGAGCGATCCGGGTTTGCGACCTTTCGCATCTCGACGAGTTGGAACCGCAGCTCGACCGCCTATGCGCACACCACGACGCGCTGCGGGCTGGGTTCAACGAGCCGCCGGTCGATCGCAAGCGGCTGCTCGCTGACCTCAAGGCAATTGCACCGTTCGTGCAGCAGTTCGCGCAGCCGGTCTGGCGCCGCCTCAACGAGGAAAAGAAAGCCGGCAGACGCATCCTGTTCGAAGGCGCCCAAGGGGTGCTGCTCGACGTCGATCACGGCACTTACCCGTTCGTCACCAGCTCGAACACCGTCAGCGGCACAGTCGCCAGCGGCAGTGGCCTCGGCCCGAACGCGGCGGGTTTCGTGCTCGGCATCGTCAAGGCCTACACCACCCGCGTCGGTTCGGGCCCGTTCCCGACCGAGCTCGACGATGCCGACGGCCAGCGGCTCGGCGAGCGCGGACACGAGTTCGGCACCGTCACCGGCCGCCAGCGCCGCTGCGGGTGGTTCGACGCGGTGCTGGTGCGGCAAAGCTGCGCGATCAGCGGCGTGACCGGCATCGCGCTCACCAAGCTCGACGTGCTCGACGGCTTCGCGACGCTGAAGATCTGCACCGGCTATCGCTTGCGAGGGCAAGTGCTCGACTACCTCCCCGCCAACGCCGCCGAGCAGGCCGAATGCGAGCCGGTCTACGAGGAAATGGCCGGCTGGAACGAAAGCACCGCCGGCGCGCGCAGTTGGGCCGAGCTTCCCGCCCAGGCGATCAAGTACATCCGCCGGATCGAGGAGCTGATCGAGTGTCCGGTCGCATCGGTGTCGACCAGCCCCGAGCGCGACGACACGATCCTGGTGCGGGATCCGTTCGCGGACTAGGCGGTTGAAGCGCGCCGCCGCCTTGCTCCTCGCGACGCTGGCCGGCTGCACAGCGCAAGTCCCCGAAGCGCCGCCGCCGCAGAGCACCTACGTCCCGCCCGGATTGCCGCCGAAGCCGGTCGATTACGTCCTGATCGACAAATCCGACCGGACGCTGACCCTCTACAGCGGCGGAATGGCGGTGAGGGCCTACGGCGGCCTGCAACTCGGCGGCGACCCTACGGGCGCTAAGCGCTTCGAAGGCGATCAGCGGACGCCCGAGGGCCACTATACGATCGACTATCGCAACCCGCGCAGCGCCTATCACCTGAGCCTGCATATCTCCTACCCGAGCCTCGCCGACCGCGAAATCGCCGCCGCTTATGGACGCAGTCCCGGCGGCGAGATATTCATTCACGGCCAGCCGAATACGCTTCCCAGCGGTCGGGAACCCGGGGATTGGACCGACGGCTGTATCGCCCTTTCCAACGCCGAGATCGAGGAATTGTGGCGCGAGGTGCGTGATGGCACGCCAATCGACATCCGCCCCTGACATCGCGGAGGACGGGACACCCGCGCGGAAGCGTTGTATGGGGCGCAAGAGCGTTGCGGCTTCCACCCAGTCGCGACGTTAAGGCGTGGGGGAAAGCGAATGGCGGACGGCGCACACGATCAGGCTAAGATCACACCTGGCCGATTGGCCCCGCGCGACTATTCGATCAATGCGATCCATTTGCTGCGAACCGCGCAGCTCAACAACACAACCCTGTCGCGAATGGCGGACCAGAAGGCTTCGATCCTGATGGGCGCGACCTTCGTGGTGTTTTCTCTGACCATCGGGCGCACCGTCGCAGGCGGGCTGTCGGCGCCGCTTATCGTGCTCGGCATATTCGCCTTCGCCAGCACCTTGTGCGCGGTAGCGGCGGTGATGCCTTCGGTCGGCGCCCTGCCGGCCGACCCCAAGGCCGTCAACCGGCTGTTCTTCGGCCATTTCGCGATGCTCGACGAAGCCGAATGGACCGAGAGCATGCTCGACGAGCTGCAGACCGACGAAGGCACGTTCCGGGCGATGCTGCACGACATCCACCAGCACGGGCGGACGTTGCTGAACCGCAAGTATCGCTATCTCGGCTACGCCTATCGCACCTTCGTCGCAGGGCTAATCCTCACCGTCGTTGCCTTCGCGGTCGAACGCCTGATTTAGGTCCGCCGCTCAGACCACCCCGAATGCCAGCATCGCGTCGGCCACCTTCTTGAAGCCTGCGATATTGGCGCCCTTGACGTAGTCGACATGGCCGTCCGACTGGGTGCCGTAGGTCAGGCAGCGGTCATGGATGCCGTCCATGATGTCGCGCAGCATCACCTGCAGCTCTTCCACCTTCCACGACCGGCGCTCCGAGTTCTGGCTCATCTCGAGGCCGGACACCGCCACGCCCCCCGCGTTGGCCGCCTTGCCTGGGGCAAACAGGATGCGGGCTTCCTTGAACACGTGCGCTGCCTCCAGGTCCGAAGGCATGTTCGCGCCTTCCGACACGGCGATACACCCGTTCTTGACCAGGGCTCGCGCATCGTCGCCCAGCAACTCGTTCTGCGTCGCACAGGGCAGGGCCACGTCGCACGGTACGTTCCACGGCGTCTTGCGCTCGTGAAAGGTCGCGCCCTTGAACGCGTCCGCGTATTCGCTGATGCGCCCGCGGCGGTGGGTCTTGTGGTGCTTGACCCAGTCGATCTTCTCGTGAGTCAGGCCGTCGGGATCATGGATGAAACCGCCCGAATCCGACAGCGTCACCACCTTGGCGCCGAGTTGCGTCGCCTTTTCCGCCGCGTGCGTGGCGACGTTGCCCGATCCGGAGATGACGGCAGTCTTGCCGCTCAAATCCTGGCCCGTTCGTTTGAGCATGTTCTCGAGAAAATAGACCGCGCCATACCCGGTCGCCTCGGGACGAATCATCGATCCGCCGTATTCCAGCCCCTTACCGGTCAGCACGCCGGTGAACTGGTTGGTGATGCGCTTGTACTGGCCAAACATGTAGCCGATCTCGCGCCCGCCGACGCCGATGTCGCCCGCGGGCACGTCGATGTCGGCGCCGATGTGACGGTATAGCTCGGTCATGAAGCTCTGGCAGAAGCGCATGATCTCGCGTTCGCTCTTGCCCTTGGGATTGAAGTTGGAGCCGCCCTTGCCGCCGCCCATGGGCAATCCGGTGAGCGCGTTCTTGAACGTCTGCTCGAAGGCCAGGAACTTGAGCACGCTCTCGTTCACGCTCGGATGAAAGCGCAGCCCGCCCTTGTAGGGCCCGATCGCGTTGTTGTTCTGGATTCGGTAGCCGCGCTGGACGCGGATGTTGCCTTTGTCGTCTTCCCAGCAGACGCGGAAGGAAACCACCCGGTCGGGCTCGGCGATCCGGCGCAGGATCTGCTCCGAATGGTAGGCCTCCTTGTCTTCGATGAACTCGAAGATGTCCTGCGCAACCTCCTGCACCGCCTGGACAAACTCGGGCTGGTGGGGATTGCGCCGGTTGACGCCTTCCATGAATGTCGAAAAGTCGACGTGATCGGTTACGGCCATCGATTAATCCTCCCCTGCTTGCCGATCTTCCCCGCCGCGAGGCGCGCTGTCGGCCCAATGGGCAGACAATACCCAATCGGCCGGAACTTCAAGCAATTCGACTCGAACGGGACCCATTGAGACCTTGCCCTTCGCCTGCCGATGGCGCACCCTCGGCCGAGTGCAGAGTCGTGTCGGGGGGAGACGGCAAGTGTTCGTTCCACGGGTTCGCAGTGTCTTTGCCAGCGTTGCAGCGGCGCTGGCGTTGGCGCCTTCGCTCCACGCCGAGGCGGTGGGGCCGCTTGCCAGCCAGACCTTCGCGATCGGCACCGGCGGAGCGCAATGCGAAGCGCAGGGCGTCCGCCTGGGCGATGCCCGCAATAGCGTGTTCGATCGCAAGTGGGCACTGATCTGCAGCGACGTCGAACGGCCAATCGGGGCGGCCTACAGCTGGAAGGCCGCGCCCAATATCGAACAGCGCGTAAGCCTGTCGCGCGCCACGCGCCTCGAATGCGGAGCGCCGGAGGGAGCGTCTGGCGCGGCTCCGGGCGTTACCCTGCGCCGCTGCAAAGATCCCGGAACGGGGCTGGAATGGAATTCGTACAGCGGGTCTTCCGGCGGGCGGACGACCGTCGTGGAAGGTCTGGCGGCCTTCGACAGCGCCCTGCGACTCGCGCTGGCCAATCTGCTTCAGGACCGGATCGTGTCCGGGGACGTGGACATCGTCACCACGGGCGGCTCGGGATCGCTGGCGGAAGCGCGGGCGAGCATCGGAGACAGCGCCCTGCTCATCGGACAGGGATACCATCGCAACAATGCCGGCGAGTACGTCGAAGCGGAGACCTATTTCCAGCCGGAGCTTCTCGCCGAACTGGCCAGGCAGAATCCCGAGAGCGCCGGGCGGCTCGTCGCGGCGCGCCATGAAATGCTCGTCAACCGCGCGCTGCAGCTCTCCAACCTCGGCCGTTACGCCGAAGCCGAGCGCGTTTTCGGCCAAGCCGAGGCGATGGCCTTGCGCGACCCGATCCAGGCCCGCCTGCTGCGCAATTTCGAAGCGATCGATGCGCTCAATCGAGGCCAGCTCGACACGGTAACGCAGATCCTCGCGCGGCCGGTGCCGGCGCTGGCAGCTCCCGCCGCCGCCGAAGAGGGCGCCGTGGCCATCGATCCGGCGCTCGCCGACAGCCTCAATGCGGGTGTCGCTAACGGGCTCACCGATGCGATCTCGCAAGAGACCCGGCTGACCAGCGTCGAGCGCGCCGCGATCATCGACGCGCAGGCGGGCCAGCTTTCCGGGACGGTGCTGCGCCTGCAGGGCAAGCCGGACGAGGCGCTTGCCGCGTTCACCGCTGCGCAAAAACAGATGCTGGCGATCAAGGAAGGCCGCGTGGTGTCGACCGCGCGGCTGCAAGCACAGCTCCTGTCGGAGATGGCGCTGGCGCAGGAAGCGCGCGGCAGCATAGGTGAGGCTGAGCAATTGCTGCGCAACTCGGTCTCGCTGCTGGAGCTGCGCTATCCCGAAAGCGCTTCGGTCAATGGCGCGAGAGCGCGCCTCGCCGCGTTCCTGACTCGCCAGAAGAAGCCGGACGAGGCGATGCAGCTTTATCGCGGCGTCGTGCAATCGACCATTGGCCAGCGCGGCGCCCTGGTTGGGGTCGAGCACCAGATCCGGCCCTATTTCCAGATGCTGGTCGATCGCTTGCCGCAGCAGCCGGCGCTGATTTCCGATCTTTTCGAAGCCTCGCAACTGGTCGAGCGGCCGGGCGCGGCGCAGACCTTGTCGCAGCTCACGCGGCGGCTGGCGGCGGGCGACAGCCAGGCATCGGACCTGTTCCGGCGGGCGACCAACGTCGATCGCGAGCTCAACCGCACCAATCTCGCCATTGCTCAGTTGCAAGCGCCCGATCAGAACGCACCGGCAGCGGAGTTGGCTGATCTGCAGGCGGAACAAAAGCGCCTGCAGCAAAGCCAGCTCGAATTGGTCAACGCACTGGCCGCCTATCCGGCGTACCGCTCGCTGGCGCACAACTACGTGACCGCGGACGACCTGCGCGGCTTGCTCAGGCCGGGTGAGGCCTATCTCAAGCTGGTCCAGCTCGATGATCAGATGTTCGCGATCTATATTTCGCCCGAGCGTTCGACCGGCTGGCGCGTGGCGGCCAATGCCGCGGAAGTGGCCGATCTTGTCGCCAAGCTGCGCGACAGCATTTCCCTGACCATTGGCGGGGTGACTGCGACTTATCCGTTCGACGTCGACAGCTCGCGTCAGCTCTATGTCGCGCTGTTCGGCCCGGTGGCCGGCGATCTGCCCAAGCTGCGCCACCTGGTGTTCGAGCCCGACGGCGCGCTGCTGCAATTGCCGGCGAACCTGCTGATCGCCGATCAGGCCGGCGTCGACGCCTATCACAAGCGGGTCGCCGCGGGTGGGGACGAGTTCGATTTCCGCGGGCTCGCCTGGCTCGGCCGCAACGAAGCGATCAGCACAGCGCTGTCGCCGGCCAGCTTCCGCGATGCCCGCCGTGCGCCGCCTTCGAAGGCCGGCAAGGCTTATCTTGGTTTGGGCCAGAACCAGCCGGTCGGCACAGTCACCCGCGCCGCGTTGACGCGCGGTGCGGTCGAGTCCGACGGCGGCTGCGATTTGCCGCTCGCCGCCTGGAACCAGCCGATTCCGGCGGACGAGCTGAAGCTCGCGAGCCGGGTGCTGGATTCTGGTGGCTCCGACCTGATCACTGGAGCCGCGTTCACCGATACCGCCATCGAACACGACAGCTCACTGAGCCAATACCGCATCGTCCACTTCGCGACTCACGGGATCGTCACCGCGCCCAAGCCGGCATGCCCCGCGCGGCCGGCCCTGCTGACTTCGTTCGGCGGGCAGGGCTCGGACGGCCTGCTGGGGTTCGTCGACATCTTCGATCTCAAGCTCGACGCCGACCTCGTCATCCTCTCGGCGTGCAACACCGCCAGCACGGCGGGCCTGCAGGTCACGCGCGAAGCCGGAATCGAGAACGGCGGCGGACAGGCTCTCGACGGTCTGGTGCGCGCGTTCATCGGCGCCGGCGGGCGCCAGGTCATCGCCAGCCACTGGCCGGCGCCGGAGGAATACGGCGCCACCAGGCGGTTGTTCGAAAGCTTCTTCGAGGCTCCGCGCGGGACCACGATCGGCGACGCGCTGCTGGCCGCCCAGCGGAAGCTGATGGATGATCCGCAGACCTCGCACCCGTTCTACTGGTCGGGGTTCGCGCTGGTCGGAGACGGCGAGCGGCCGTTGCTGCCGAGCACCTGACGGACGCAAGGATTGGCATCACCGAAACCTTACAGCCTGCTGGGGCGCGGCTGGCGCAATGTGCGCTCAGCCGGGCCGCGACGGCTGGCGTTCACCGGCGTCCTGCTGCTGGTGGCGGTTCTGCTGGCGCGATTTAGCTGGTTCATGCCGATCACCGGCGACGCAGAACGGGCGCTGTACGATGTGCGCAGCTATCTCTTCGCGCCGAAGGCCGTACAGGACGATCGCATCCAACTGGTGGTGTACGACGACAATACGCTGATCAACGCGCGCAAGCGCTCGCCCCTCGACCGCGGGCTGCTGGCCAAGGCGCTGCGCAATCTCGACACGATGGGCGCCAAGGCGATCGGCATCGACATCCTGTTCGACCAGCCGCAGGACGAGGACGACGAGCTGATCGACACGCTGCGCTCGATGAAGACGCCCGTTTCGGTGGCCTACGCGGAAGCGAGCGTGAACAGGGACGACATCGTCTATAGGCAGCAGCAGTATCTCGAAGCCTTTCTCGCTCGCCTGAAAGGAAGCAAGGCCCGCCCGGCCAGCATAGCGCTCGACGATTCGTTCGGCGTTACCCGTATCTGGCCTCGTATCTACCCCCAACTCCCGCCAACGCTCGGACGAGCGATGCTCATCTCCGCCGGAGAGGGCGAGAAGTCGCTGCCGGGATACCAAGGCGCCATCCGCTATCGCCTTCCGCTCTACGACAAACCTTCGGACAAGCGTCCAATTTACAGCCCCGTGCCGATCGACAGCATCCTGGTCCCCGAAGTTCTCCCCTTCTTCAAGCAAGCCGTCACGGGCCGCTACGTCTTCATCGGCGGCGACATCGTCGACGTCGATCGGGTCGAGACCTCCTTCACATCGGTCGATGGTCTGGCCCCGCCGGGGGTCGAGGTCCACGCAGAGATGCTCGCGCAAATGCTTGACGGCGCGCGCTTGCCGCGACCGTCGAGCGCGTTCCTCTGGGCCCAGATGTTGCTGGTCGTGGTGGCTGCCTCCCTGACCGGCCTGCTCGAGATGCGCAGCTGGAAGTTCATTCCCTTGTTGCTGGCGCAAGCGGTTCTGTTTGTCGGGCTGCCGTTCTGGCTGCAGTGGCGCGGGTTCGACACTTACCTTTATCCCGCGGTGGGGCCGGTTCTCGGCTGGATCGTCGCCTTTGCGGCAATGGTCGCCGCCGCCCGCGCATCGGGCGCCGTTCAGCGCCGCTTTGCCCATTCCGCGCTCGGCAAGTACTTGCCGCGCGGTATCGCCCAGGAGATCATCGACAGGCCGGAACTGCTGTCGCTCCATGGCGAAAAGAAGGAGATATTCGTCCTCTTCAGCGACCTCGAGGGCTTCACCAAGATGAGCCACGCACTCGAGCCGGAGGAGGTCGCGACCCTGCTCAATCGCTACCTCGATACGCTCAGCGAAATCGTGCTCGCCCACGGCGGCGTGATCGACAAGTTTGTCGGCGATGCGGTGGTCGCCTTCTGGGGCGCGCCCATCGGCTTGCCCGACGATGGCGAGCGCGCGGCGCGTGCGGGTTACGCTATCTGGCAGGCGGGTGAAGTCTTTCGCGCGAGTGGCGGCGCGGATATGCCGCCGATCGGCCGCACTCGCGTGGGGCTGCATTTCGGCGAGGCGGTAGTCGGCAACTTTGGCGGCAAGACGCGCATCCAGTACACCGCGCTCGGAGACAGCATGAACACCGCGGCGCGGCTGGAGGCGGCCAACAAGGAGCTCGAGACCCGGGTGCTCGCGAGCCGCGAGTTCGTCGAACGCTCGTCGCTGGACTGGTGGCGGCCGATGGGGCGAGTCGTTTTGCGAGGGAGAAAACGTCCGGTCGATGTCTTCGAAGCGGCACCCGACGTGCCCGAAGCGGATCGCCAGGCCCTGGCGGACGCGCTGGCGCGGCTCGATGGGGACAGGCCGGCGGCGCTGAAGCTGCTCGGCGAACTTTCGCAGTGTAATCCCGCTGACATTCTCTCGAAAATTTGCTACGCAGATGCACGGAGCTCAACGAGGAAGGCGCGTATGTCCTGGGGTAGGAATGGGTTCTCGGCCGCGCTGCTGATTGCCGTTGGCGCGGCCGCGACGACGGCGGCGCACGCCGGAGTCGTCGTTTCGGCCAGCGGGCCTTCGGCCAAGACCTATCCGGTCGGCCGCAAGCTGGCGGACACCGATCGCATCGTCCTGCAGGCGGGAGACAGCATCAGCGTCCTCGACCAGCGCGGCACTCGGGTGTTGCGCGGCGCCGGGACTTATACCCTGGCGCAACAATCCGGCCCGAGCAAAAGCGCGACCTTTGCGGTGCTGACCCGGCAGCGGTCGGCCCAGCGGATGCGGACGGGTGCGGTGCGCGCGGGCGACGCGGGCGGCCCGGTGTCCAGCCCCAATCTGTGGTATGTCGATGTCGGCCATTCGGGCAACGTCTGCCTGCCGGCGGCCGACGACGTTCGCCTTTGGCGGCCCACCACCGAGGGCGGCGCGACATATACTATCAGGCCAGCGGGCGGAGGTTCTTCCGCGCAAGTGTCGTTCGGCGGCGGCGAGATGCTTGCCCCGTGGAACGCCGCGGCGCTGCCCCTGAAAGATGGCTCGAGCTTTGTGATCTCACGGCCCGGCGTCCCGGATTCGACCGTCACGTTCAAGGTTCTCGGCACGGTTCCGACGGATGCCGAAGCCCTTGCCGAAAAACTGATCGAAGACGATTGCAGCACGCAGCTCGGCTTGCTGTCCTCGACCTTGCGAGTGGACGAGGGCTGATGCGTCGAGCAGGCTAGAATAGGAGGGGCGCGGGGGCGTCGCTGAATATCGGCGGCGGAGCTCAGGCGTCCGGCCAGGGGGGTCAATGACACGAAGGGGGCAAGCCGGGGTGCGATCGGCAATTTGGCGCGCTGGTTGCGTGCACGCGGCCGTCGCCGCACTCGCGTGGCCGCAACTGGCCAGCGCCCAGGCGGTGCAGCCGCCGTCTCGCGAAGAGCTGAACGTCGGCCGCCCGGCGGCGCCGCAACCGCAGCAGAACCGGCTTACCGTCGAAGGCGGGCTCGAACGCGGTCCATGTCCGCTGGCCGAACCGCAATTCGCCAACGTCAAGGTGACTTTCTCGAACGTCGAGTTCGATGGTCTGCCAGGCGTTCCGGCCAGCATGCTGGACTCGGCATGGCGCGACCTGGCTGGGCGTGAGGTGCCGATCGCGTCGCTGTGTGAAGTGCGCGACCGCGCTTCGGCGATCCTGCGCGAGGGAGGCTATCTCGTCGCGGTCCAGGTCCCACCACAGAGGATCGAAACAAGCGGCACGGTCAAGATGGACGTGCTTGCTGCCAAGCTCGTCGAAGTCGAACTGCGCGGGGACACCGGACCTAGCAGCAAACTGATTGCGTCGCACCTGAACAGCCTGACGGGCCGGCCGTGGTTCAACACTCACGAGGCGGAGCGGGAGCTCCTGCTGCTCGGCGACCTTCCGGGATACGACGTTCGCCTGACGCTACGTTCGGCCCAGCGCGCACCGGGTGAAGTCGTCGGTGTGGTGCAGATCGTGCGCCGGCCGATCGAGTTGGTCGTCGGCGTGCAAAACCTCGCCTCGCGCCAGACCGGCCGCGAGGGCGCCTTTGCCGAGGTGGCGTTCAATGACCTCCTCGGCCTGGGCGACCGCACTACGGTCAGCTACTATAACACCTTCGACTGGAGCGAGCAGCACATCCTGCGCGCCGCTCACGATTTGGCGCTCAATGCCAACGGGCTGCGCCTGGGGGGAAGCGTCCTGTATGGCCGCACCCGGCCGAGCATTGCCGGCGGCGCGTTCAGGTCGGAAACCGTGGCCGGCGAAATCCACCTGACCGACGCCTTGGTGCGTAGCGAGGCAAGCTCATTCTACGCGACGGGCGGGCTGGAAATCGTCGACCAGAGGCTGTCGTTCGGCGGCACGCCGCTGAGCGACGACAAGCTGCGCGTCGTTTACGCCCGCCTCGATCATCAGGCGGTCGATCCGGCAAGCATGCGCGGCGTCGGCGGCTATACCTCGCGCGAGGCCCGCTGGCGCAGCGCCGCGCAACTCGAGCTGCGGCAAGGCATTGATGCGTTGGGAGCCAGCCCTGCGTGCAATCCGGTCGCGATCTGCTTGCCTCCGAATGTCGGCCTGAGCAATCTGTCCGCCGACCCGACCGCGTTCGTGGCGCGATTCCAGGGCGTCTTCGAATATCGCCCCGTCCCGCGCCTGACGCTGGCGGTTTCGCCGGTGGCGCAGCTCGCCGGCAGCCCTCTTCTGTCTTACGAGCAGATCAGTTTCGGCAGCTACACTGTCGGCCGCGGCCTCGACCCGGGCGTGGTGCTCGGCGATGACGGCATCGGTACGTCGGTCGAGCTGCGCTATGGCAGCCTGTTTCCGCGCCAACGCAACGGCTTCGCCTTCGAGCCGTTCGTGTTCCTCGATTATGCCAAAGGCTGGATCCACGACCGCGGGCTCAACCCGGATCCGCGCGACGTGCTAACCACGGGCGGCGGTATGCGGGCGCGCTGGAGCGATCACCTCGATGCGGCGCTGACGTTCGCCGCGCCACTCCAGCGCGCGGGCTATCAGACCAAGCGCGGCCCGGCGCGTCTGCTGTTCACGATAACTGCCCGTCTTGTTCCTTGGGGAGACCGCTGATGGCCCGAAACAGCAACCGTGGCAGCACCACGGCCACGCTGATGACCGGCTGCGCGCTGGCTGCCTTGCTGACTGCCGTGCCCCGCACCGCCGCGGCGCAATCGTTCAACGGTTCGCCGAATGTCGTCGCCGGAGACGCCCTGGTCACGACCGGTCCGGGCACTACAGACGTGCAGGTTTTTCTGCCCGAGACGGTGATCAACTGGTCCTCAACCGTCGGCGCCGACCCCAAGGCGATCGATTTCCAACCGGCCGGCACGACCGCGACCTTTACCGCGGGGCCAAACACCGGCGACTATACGGTGCTTAACCGCATTTTGCCGGTGGACTCGGGCGGCGCGCCAGCCAACGCCACGGTCGCGTTCAATGGCACCGTCAACAGCACGCTCTTCGGCGGCGGAGCGGGCGGGAACATCTGGTTCTACAGCCCCACGGGTATCATTGCCGGGCCGACTGCCACGTTCAACGTCGGCAGCCTGATTCTGACCACCGACGACATCCAGTTCGTTCCCGGCGTGCCCGGTGTGAGCAACGGCTCGATCTACGGCCCCGGCGGCCTCGTGCAATTCCGCGGTGGGGCCGGTTCGACCGGGTTCGTCGACATACAGCCGGGCGCGAAAATTACCGCCAACGGCGCCAGCTCGTACGTCGCCCTGGTAGCGCCGCGCGTGCAACAAGGAGGCACTGTCTCGGCCAACGGCCCGATCGGTTACATCGGCGCCGAGCAGGTCGACATGACGATCAACGCCGGCCTGTTCGACATCTCGATCCTGGCCGGCACGACCGATGCCAACGGCGTCGTCCACACCGGCACCACAACCGGCTCTGCGTCGACCGGATTTTTCGATCGCAAGCAGATCACCATGGTTGCGGTGCCGAAATCGACCGCTCTGACTATGCTTCTGTCGGGCTCCATTGGTTACACGCCGGCGGTGAACGCTTACGACGACGGCAGCTCGGTCGTGCTCTCCGCAGGCGATTTAGGCTCGCCCGACGGCAACATAGCGATAGGCGACACCGCGTTCGGAAACCGGCTGGATGCCACCGCGACCGGTTCGATCACGGTTGCGCCAACGCCTGGCGACTCGGGCACCGGCGCGGTGGGGGGCACTGCCTCTTTCGCGAATTTCACAAGCCTGTCCGGCGTCAGGTCGGTTACCCTGACTGCCGACCACGGATCGCTGATCAGCACGGCGCTCGGGATCAACCTGAGCTCGACCGATCCCGCGACCGGCGGCAACGTCACCATCGAAGCGCTTGGCGCGTCCGGATTGAGCCCGGCCGGGCAAATGAAGTTCGTCAATGGCCTCTATGCAACCGCGGGTTCCACCGACTTTGGCACGGGAGACGCGACAGTCGGCAACGATGGCCTGGGCGGCGCGGTTACCCTCAGGGCCAACGGCGGCGACATCGCAGCCGACTACATCTCGCTCGACGGGCATGGAGAGGGCGCGCAAGGCACGCAACGCGGGGGCGACGGCCACGCCGGAAGCGTAACGGTGTCGGCCGGCTATGGCGGTTCGATCACCACCGGATCGACATCGCTTTACGCCACCGGCCGCGGCGGCGGCGCTTATGATCCGGAAGGCTCGATCGGTTACGGTGGCGCCGGCTACGGTGGCTCGATCACGCTGCACGATTTCGGTACGGAACTAGGTACCGACAATTTGGGCGGAACGCTGGCGCTCGGCGCCGTTTACCTCAACGCATCGGCCGATGGTGGTTACACCTTCAACGCCGGTACCGGCCATGGCGGCAACGCCTTCGGCGGGACGATCGATATCGCCTTGAACCGGCGCAACCAGATCTTCAGTTCGTTCTATGCCAACGCCGACGCGCACGACGGCGACACAAGCATCGACCCGATGGGCGGCACGGTGAACCTGAGGGTCGGCGGCGGCATCACCGTCAACGTCGCATCCGACATGTATTTGACGGCCAACGCCGTGGCTGGGGTCAACGGCGGGCCGGGCGCGATCGGCCAGGGGGGCACGGTCAACCTCACGGTCAACGGCGGCGCATCGCTGTATGGGGTGGGATCGTTCTACGGACAGGCGCGCGCCGACGTGGCGGTGCCATTCGGCGGCTTGCCCATCGATTCATCGCCCGACCTTATCGGCGGGACTGTCAACGTGCTGGCCGACGGCGGCACGTTCCACGCGCGCGATTTCTACATCGACGTCGGGGCCAGCAACATCGGCGCGGGCACCCTGGCGGGAAGCGCCACGGGGGGCACGGTGTCGCTAGGCGCCGACAACGGAGGCAGCCTTTACACCGCCTCGATCGGCGGCGTCGGCGGCTTCTTCAACGTGCTCGCCAACGGCGAGGGCTCGAGCGGCGCGAGCGCCAACGTGGCCACGGGTGGAACCGTCAACCTCTTCGCGAACAACGGGGGGACGGTCACGGCATTCGGTTCGACGATCAGCGTTGGCGCCGCGGCCGGAGACGATTCGTTCGCCCCTGATACGTCAGGGGTCGGCGTCAACGCGTTCGGAGGGACGATCAACATCGATGCGCTCGGTGGGACGATCCAGTCGGGCATTGGCGCCAACGTAACCGCTGCGGGAGGGTCGGCCGACGGCGACGCGGGCGACGGCGCCGCCGGTGAAGTGCACGTACGCTCGCTCGGCGGCAGGCTTACGAGCCTGCTGAACGTTTCAGCGGAGGGCTACGGCGGGCAATCGCTGGTGTCGGGCAACGGCGGCGACGGGCGGGGCGGAAGCCTCACCTTGCTCTCCGATGCAGCCGCGACTTACGCCGGCTTCGAGCTGAGTTTCCTCTCCGAATCCGCCGGTGGCTCGGCGGCGGCGGGCGCCGGCGGCGACGGATACGGCGGGCACGCGAATGTCGACGTGCTCGGGGGCAAGCATACCTGGACCAGCGTGTTCATGCGTGGCGATTCTTATGGCGCAGCGTCGCTGGGTTCGGGCTCGCTCGGCGGGTCGGCGTTCGGCGATCCTGCGGGCCTGAACTTCCACGTTGGCGGCGGCGAACTGACGATCAGCAACGGCATGACGCTCAACGCTTCCGCATTCGCGGGGGATTACGGCGGACCGCTGGCCAAAGCCATGGGCGGCTCGGTCGCGCTGACGGTCGATGGCGGAGGCTCGCTCACCACGCCGTCAATCTATGCCTACGCCGCAGGCCATGGGAATTTCGGCGACGTACTCGGCGGCAAGGGCACGGGCGGCACCATATCGTTCGTCGCGAGCAATGGCGGAACGATAAGTACACCGGTACTGGGCGCATACGCCGATGCCCAGGGCGGGGGTTCGGATGCAACAGGCGGCGATGCCGTCGGCGGCTCCATCACGCTACAGAGCACGAAAGGCCTGCTCGATCTCGATTCGGTCGATTTCGTGGCTACCGCGTCGGCCGGTTACGGCGACAATGCCGGAGCCGCGACGGGAGGAAAAGCATCGATCGTCCTCGATGGCGGGCTCTATGACTGGAGCAATGTCAGCGCCAATGTGGGTGCGTTCGCGGGCGTGGGCGGCGCGCAGGGAAATGTCGCGTCGGGCCTGGCGGACGCGATCGATCTGTCGCTGCTTAACGGCGCGGCCCTGACCGTCGCGGGCGGACTGGATCTGAACGCAGACGCTTACGGTACCTTCAACCCCGGCGCGGGTTCGGCTGTTCGCGCCGGCGGCATCAGCCTGTCGATTGCCGGCGATTCGTCGCTGGCCTTCGGATTCCTGGACGCATCGGCACAGGCAGGCCTCATCGCGCCCCTCAATAGCGAGGCGCCATCGACCACGCCCGACACGTTCGGCGGCACGATCACTCTGACCGCGGACGGGAGTACTCTCTCGGGGCAGTCCGTCGGCTTGTTTGCGGACGCGTTCCAGCTTGGGGCCCTCGACAATGCCGGCGCCGCCCAGGGCGGGACCGTGGCGGTGAATCTGCTGAATGCCAGCTCGCTCACGCTCACCAGCGGGGAGGGCAGTTCGGATCTCAACCTCAGCGCCAACGGTTATGGCGCCGTCGGGGATTCGGCCGCCGATGCCTACGGTGGCAGTGCAACCCTTACAATATCCAACTCGGCCGTAAGCGTGGCCACCGCAATCGACGTTGCCGCGCTCGGCGCGGCGAACGACGAGGCGGCTTTCATGCCGGCTGGACCCAATATCACAGGATTCAACGCCACTGGCGGCGCAGCCACGGTAAACTTGGTTTCCAGCGGCACCGGCAGCGCGAGCCTGACCGCTGGCAACCTGACGGTTGAAGCGCGAGGCGATGCCTCGACGCCCCAATTCTTCAGCATTGGCATCGATAGCTTCCCGTCCGGATTTTACGGCGGGCCGTTCGCCGGCAACGGAGGGACCGGAACCGGCGGCACTGCCACGCTCAGTCTGGGCGGCGGGGTTGTAACGCTCCCCGAAGCGACCGTAACCGCGGACGGTTCTGGCGGCATATCGGCTGCCAACGGCACCGTGACGCCTTTCCAATCGGGCGATGGCCGCGGCGGGTTTGCGGCCGTGATGGTGAGCGGCGGGGCCAACACGATCGACAGCTTGACGGTATCGGCAAAAGGGTATGGCCGCGACGGGACCTCCGCCGGGGGTTCCGGCAGCCCGGCTCTGGCCGGCGATGGTTTCGGCGGCGACGCCTCGCTGACAAGCAGCGGCGGAACATTTCAGTCCGACACCCTCACCATTGACGCCACCGGGCTCGGCGGAAGGGGCGGTGACGGCCCGGACGATAGCAGCCTCACACCCGGCGGAGACGGCGGCAATGGAACCGGCGGAACCGCTCGCCTCGTTTCTACCGCGGGGGGCACCGGCGCGCTTACTCTTCCCGCGTTCAATCTTGCGGCGACCGGCGTCGGCGGGACAGGCGGCGATGCGGCTCTGGGCGCCGACGGCAATGGTGGGAACGGGATCGGCGGCACGGCAGCTGCGCAACTCGCCGACGGCGCGTTCTCGCTCGGCCCTGTTATTCTCGACGCCGACGGCACAGGCGGCAATGGCGCCACGGGGGGCGAGGGCCGCGGCGGCGCCGCACAGTTCGCTCTGATCGACTCGGCAGGCCCCAGTGGCGCCCGCGCAATGGGTAGCCTCAGCCTTCATGCCAGCGGAGTGGGCGGCACCGGAACGACCGGAACGGTCGCGGCCTCGGACGCCGGCGCCACTGCGCTCAGCGTTGCGGTCGGCGGTTCGATCGCCGCGCTTGTCGTGACGGGCGATTTCGAGGCGATCGCTCGCGGATCCCGCGCGGCGGCGGGCAGCGGCTTCACGGCTACCAACTCGGGCGCCCTGTTCCGGGTGAACGGCAATGCCAACATCGACACCGCGCGGGATGTGACGATCGCCGCTTCAAGTCCGATATTCGTGACCGGTGGGTTCACGTCGCTCTCCCGCTCGTTCACCGAAACGGGGCTCCTCAGTGCGGCCGGGTTCATCGCGATTACGGCGCCGCAGGGGATATCGGCCGATCAACTTCGCACCGACAACGGTACGACGTCGCTGCTGGCGACGAACGGGCCGATCAATGTCGCCAATCTTACTTCGTTCGGCGACGTGACTGCTCTGGGGCGCTCGATCCACATCGCCAACGGCGGGCGGCTCAACGTGGCGTCCGCGCAAGCGACGGCGGGTGACCTGTTCATCCACGCCGCGGGCAACCTGACGTTGCAATCGGCGAGCGCGACCGGCGCGATGGATTTCGCCGGCAACGCGGTGACTGCCAACAGCGCGCTTGCGCCGGGCGGCGCCTTCTCCGCTTCGGGGACGAACGGCGTTTCGCTAGTTTCGCTCGTTTCCGGCGGACCCGCGTCGCTCACCAGCTCCAACGGCGGCGTCAGCGCCAGCGGCGACGTCACCTCAACGGGGGCCTTTGCCGCATCCGGCCGAACGGGCGTCTCGTTCGGCAACCTCGTCTCGGGGGGAACAACCGCGCTGAACAGCAGCAACGGCAACATTCTGATCGGCGACCTCGACAGTAGCGACGGCGTTTCGGCGACCGGCCTGAAGGTCGATATTTCTTCAACCGGCAACCTTACCTTCGACCAGGCCCGCGCGACGTCAGACAACCTCACAATCCGCACCGGCGGGGATCTCGCCGCCGCGACGCTCTCCGCCAACCAGGACATGGCTCTGACGGCAGGCGGGATTTTCCGTCTTACCGGGGAGGCGCGCGCGGCGAATATCGCCGTCACTTCCGGCGATATCGAGATCGGCGGCACGGCAGCGCTTGGCGTTCGCGGGACGACACGCGAAATCGACCTGTCCAACGGCGATCCGTCGCAAGAAGCATTTATCGGCGGCGCGCACCAGACCGGAGCCTACAGCCTCGACTCCGACGAGATCACGCGGCTGTTCGCCGACAACGGCATCACGCTCGGCGTCACGGGGATCGGGCTGGCGCCGGACCAGGGCCACGTCACCGTCGGCGATCTGGCGCTGTCGTTCGGAGGCGCGCCCGCGAACATCGGCAGCGGCGGATACCTCGAAATATCCACGCCCACCAAGCTATCGATCGTCGGCAACGTGGCCCTGACGACCGTCAGCGCGAACGACCGGTTCATCATCGATCCCGCGCGGGTCGAACTCAATACAGACACCGGCTCGATCGCCATGCTCGACGCGGCCGGAAATCCGCTCGGCCAACTCAACGTGACGGGGGACACGGTCGCCGTCGGCACCGCGGCCACGCTCAATCAGCTGGGCATCCTGACCGACTTTTCCGCGATCAACGCCTTGCTCGACATGCCAGGCGGAAAGGCCGATCCGCTGCGCGCCGGGACGATGACGTTCAATATTGTCGATGGGCTTTTCATCCAGAATACCGGTGCTTCGACGGCTGCGGCCGATCGCCGCGGCTTTGCCGCCAACGGGCTCGACATCACCACGGAGTCGGCCTCGACCAGGATATCGATCAACGGCTTGATCCTGCAGGGCGGCACCCCGGTCACCGGGCTGGCGACCGCGCCGCTGGTGAGGATCAACGGGCTTGCTCCGGCCGTGGGCGGGCAATTCGATCCCAAGTCGACGATCAATGGCTGCGCGCTGGGCTTCGACTGCTCCCCGCCGCCGCCGCCGGACACCCGGCCCGATTACTTCCCGCCGCCGAATGACGAGCTCGAGCCACCTGTGACTCCGGGCAATCCGGGCGAGGGCACGCTTTCGAGCACGTTGATCCAGTTGCAGGATAACGAGCCTCTGATCAGCCCGCCCCTGGTGGACGAGCCGATCACCGGTGTCGGCAACGACGACTTGTGGGTGCCGGAATGCACCGATCCCAAGCAGGAGGGCTGTCCGCAGCAGAACGAGGCCAAGTGATCGGAGCGAAAAGTGTCAAACGTGCGATCGCATTTCTCGCGCTGGCGGCGTTCGCCGGCGCGCCGCTGCTGACGGCAGCTGAGGCTCAGCGTTCCGCGACGTACGAAGGCGTCGCGTCGTGTGCGGGCTCGACGTGCCACGGCCGGGCCGAGGGCAACGGCGCGGTCGTTCGCCAGGACGAGATCGCCACCTGGCAGGAGCCCTCGTCTCCGAGCGGCGCGCACAGCCGCGCCTTTGCAGTGCTCGACAGCCCGCGCGGACGGCAGATCGCCGCCACGCTAGGCCTCGGCAGCCCGGCTTCGGCCGGCGAATGTCTCGGTTGTCATGCGACGCCAGCAGGCCAGCGCGGCGCCCAGTTCCATGCGTCGGATGGCGTCGGGTGCGAAGCATGCCACGGGCCGGCATCGGGCTGGATCGCCAGTCATTACGCGATGGGCGGAACACACGCCGCGAACGTCGCGGCCGGGATGGTCCCGCTCGAGCAACCGCAAACGCGCGCGCGGGTGTGCCTGGACTGCCATTTCGGCAGCGCCGCGAACGGACAGTTTGTCACTCACCGGCTGATGGCGGCGGGGCACCCGCGCATATCCTTCGAGCTCGATCTGTTCTCCGCCCAGCAGCAACACCACGATGTCGACGCCGACTACCTGGCGCGCAAGGGCCGGCCGAGCAGCGTGCGGCTGTGGGCCGTCGGCCAGGCGGAGGCGGTGCGCCGCTCGGTCGACCTGTTCGCCCGCCCGGACCGAGGAACCTGGGGCATCTTCCCCGAACTCTATTTCTACGATTGCCACAGCTGCCACCGCGGGATCAGCGACGGGCCCCAGCGCAAGCTCACTTTCGAGACCAACCCGGGCCGCCCGATCCCGTTCGGCATGCCGCCGTACAATGACGAAAACATGATCATGCTGTCCGCCGCCGCGCGCGTGCTCGCGCCCGGCCAGGCGGCGGGCTTCGATGCCGCCAGCAAGGATTTCCATCGCGCGATGGGCGAAGGGCGGCCGCAGGCGGCGGCGGCGGCCCGGCGTTTGGGCGCATCGGCCGCGGCGCTGTCCGATGCCCTGGCGCGCGGCGGATACGGCAGCAACGAGGCTTTCAGCGTGATCGCGGCAATTGCCGATCGAACGACCGCGCCGCGCTTCACCGACTACGCCGGCTCCGCGCAGGCGGTCATGGCGATCG
>Ga0105246_10000157_pt1 | contig 32454 bp, 34 predicted proteins | sample KBSM64metaG_FD_99694 | JGI IMG/M metagenome (GOLD analysis project Ga0105246, IMG submission 99694) | Miscanthus rhizosphere microbial communities from Kellogg Biological Station, Michigan, USA - KBS M6-4 metaG | ecosystem: Host-associated > Plants > Roots > Rhizosphere > Soil | place... | reverse complement strand
GAATGAACACAATGGAGAATAGTTGATGGCGCTCGACATCCTGGTGGTCGACGACGAACAGGATATCCGCGACCTAGTCGCGGGCGTGCTGAGCGATGAAGGCTATGAATGCCGCACGGCCGGCGACAGCACCCGCGCGCTGAGCATGATCGACGAGCGGCGCCCCAGCCTGGTGCTGCTCGACGTCTGGCTGCACGGCAGCCCGATGGACGGGCTGGAGGTGCTCGACGCGATCAAGGTGCGTGAGCCGAACCTGCCGGTGATCATCTTCTCCGGGCATGGCAACATCGACACGGCCGTCTCGGCGGTCAGCCGCGGGGCGATGGACTTTATCGAGAAGCCCTTCGAGGCCGAACGTTTGCTGCACCTGGTCGGCCGGGCGACCGAAACCGAACTGTTGCGGCGCGAGAACGCGCGGCTGCGCGAAGGCTTCGCCCAGACCGACGAATTTACCGGAAATTCGGCGGTGATCAATCAAGTACGGGCGACTCTTAAGAGAGTTGCGAACACCGGCAGTCGAGTGATGATCACCGGGCCCGCCGGCTCCGGCAAGGAAGTCGCCGCACGGCTGCTTCACGCGTGGAGCCCGCGCGTCGACAAGGCTTTCGTCACCGTCAACTCTGCACGCATCACGCCCGAGCGCTTCGAGCAGGAGCTATTCGGCGAGGAAGTGGACGGCAAGCTGATCCGCGCGGGCCTGCTCGAGACCGCCGACGCGGGCACGCTTTACCTCGATGAGGTCGCGGACATGCCGATCAGCACGCAGGCGCGGATCCTGCGCGTTTTGACCGACCAGAGTTTCGTGCGCGTCGGCGGCAATCGGCAGATCCGCGTCGACGTTCGCGTCGTCTCCTCGACCGCGCGCGACCTGGAGAAGGAAATCGAGGAGAAGCGCTTCCGCGAGGATCTGTTCTACCGCCTCAACGTCGTGCCGGTGGCGATTCCATCGCTGGCCGACCGGCGTGACGACGTTCCCGCGCTGGCCGACCATTTCTTCACCCGCTATGCGCGTGAGCAAGGTGCCGATGCGCCGGAAGTCAGCTCCGAAGCGATGGCCGCCCTGCAGGCTTACGACTGGCCGGGCAATGTGCGCCAGTTGCGTAACGTGGTCGAGCGAACGGTAATCCTGGCCCCCCGCGAACGGCTGAGGCGGATCGAAGCCGACATGTTGCCCGAGGAGATCACCGGGGGCTCCAATGTCAACGGCAGCGCGGTGTCGGCCCTGATGGGAGTGCCGCTGCGCGAGGCGCGCGAGAATTTCGAGCGCGAGTACCTGCGCATCCAGATCCGCCGCTTCTCGGGCAACATCTCGAAGACCGCCGGCTTCATCGGCATGGAGCGTTCGGCTCTCCACCGCAAGCTCAAGCTCCTCGGCATGGGTGAGCGTGAGGGCGGGGTGGAGTAGGGGCCTACTTCGGGGCCTTGGCCTTGTTGAGCACCACCGCCTCCCGGATCAACGCCTTGAACGCCTCCGCATCGAGGTCGTCGCCCTCGAAGATGTCGATCGCCCGCCGCGTGCCGCCCTCGAGGCTGGCGTTGAACAGCCGCGCTGGGTCTGTCAGCGACGCGCCTCGGGCGAAGGTGAGCTTGACCTTGTCGCGGTAAGTTTCGCCGGTGCAGATGATCCCGCTGTCTTCCCACACCGGCACGCCCAGCGGGTTTGACGGCTTGCGCCATTTGATCGCCTCGACGACTTCGAGATCCGCCTCCCGGATCAGCGCGCGCAGGCGTGCCAGGCAGGAACCGCGCCAGTCGCCCAGCGATGCTATCTTGGCGTCGATCTCTTCCGAGCTCATGCGGGGTCCTTCCGGGCCTTCACGCCGCGTCCTTTGCGCGTGTATGGCAGCACGAACATGTAAATGCCGGTGAACAGCTGAAGGAACAGCGGCGGCAGAGGCGAATAGACCAGCCACATCGGCGGTTTGCCTATCGCCATGGCGACGAAATTGGCGACTACCGCCGCCGTGAAGACGACCGAGGTCCAACGGTGGACCTGGCGAATCAGCTCGGTCCCGCTCATGCCCGCGCCTCGACCATCTTCCAGCCGTTGCCCGAAGGGTCGCGGAAGCTGGCATCGACGCTGCCATAGCGCTCGACCGGCTCCTGGGTGAATTCCACCCCTTGGCCGCTCATCCGCTCGTAGGCCGAGCGGCAGTCGTCGACGGTCAGCACCAGCGGCGGCATCGCCCCCTTGGCGACAACCTCGCGCACCGTTTGCGCCGTGGCCTCGTCGATCGTCGGCGGCTGCGGCGCGAACAGGCCGAGCTGGAACGACGGCTGATCGGGATGCTGCACCGTCAGCCAGCGGTAATCGCCGTTCTTCACGTCGGTGTGCACGCTGAAGCCCAGCTTCTCGACGTAGAACGACAGCGCTTCGTCCTGGTCTCGCACGTAAACTCCGGCCACTCCGACACCTTGGCTCATGAAGGCTCTCCTGTTTCTGTTACGTCGTGACCGGCCATACCGTCCGTCGCCGAGCGCCGCTTCTCCGAAACTGCGATTGTGAGGTTCGGCCGCCGCGCCGCGCTGACGTAGCAGTGCGGCACGCGCTCGAGCTGGTGTGACGCCGCCCGTTCGCGCGCGCGCAGCTCGCTCGGGATCTCCCCGGTCACGTCGCGGAAGGTCCGCCCGAACGTTCCCAGGCTCGACCATCCTGTTTCTAGCGCGATGTCGAGGATCGGCAGTTCGGTGTCGCGCAGCAGCGCGGTCGCCTGCTCGATCCGCCGCGTCAGCAAATAGCGATGCGGCGGCACGCCGAACGCATCCTTGAACGAGCGCGCGAAGTGCGCCTCGGACACGCCGCTGACGCAAGCCAGGCGCGACACCGGCCAGGCTTCGTGCGAGGCCGCGTCCATGCGATCTTTCGCGCGCAGCAGACGGCGCAAAAGGAGCGGGTCTTGCCGATTGGTGGAACCGTTTGCCTTGGAGTTGGCCATCTTGTCCTGAGTGCCCCAGCGGCCCGGCCGAGTAAACGGGCGGAAATCGGCCGTCACGGAACTGCAATTGAGCAAAGTCATTTGCTGAATCCGGCGAACGGGGCATAAAGGACGCTCTCACAGCCGGTTCGGGCGATGCCCGGGCCAGAACGCGGATCGCGCCAAGCGGCCGCCAATAAACAAGAAGGAGTGCGGCATATGGCCAAGGGTACGCTTACCGCGAAGCTCAAGCCCCCCAGCGAATCGGACACCTCAACCGCTCCCCCACCTGCGTCGGCGGCTTCGCCCAAGGGCGCCAACCTGCAGGACGTTTTTCTCAACTATCTTCGCCGCGAAAAACTGCCGGTCACGATGTTCCTGGTCAAGGGCGTCAAGCTGCAAGGCATCGTCACCTGGTTCGACAACTTCTCGATCCTGCTCCGGCGCGACGGCCAGTCGCAGCTGGTCTACAAGCACGCGATCTCGACCGTGATGCCTGGCCAACCGATCGCGGCTGCGCAGTTCGGCGGCGGCGATAGCGGGCGCAAGCAGCGGTTGTTGCAGGACGTGTTCCTCAGCCGGGTACGCGACGCGGAAGTGCAAGTGACGATGTTCCTCGTCAACGGCGTCATGCTCCAGGGCCGGATCGCTGCCTACGACCTGTTCTGCATGCTGCTGGAGCGCGACGGCTTCCTGCAGCTGGCTTACAAACACGCCGTGTCGACGATCCAGCCCGCGACCCCGGTCGACCTGACCACAGACTGGGACGAGGAAGAAGGCGGGGCCGCCTGAGCTTCGAGGAAGACATTGGCGAAGTCGCGCGCGGCGCGCGCGCCCTGGTGGTGTGCCCGGACATCCGCGGAGCACGCAGCGGCGTCGAGCCCGAAGCGCGGCTGGAGGAGGCTAAAGGCCTGGCCCTGGCGATCGGCCTGGTCGTCGCCGACGCCTTCGTGCTGCCGCTGCGCCAGGTGCGCCCGGCGACGCTGTTTGGCGAAGGCCAGATCGAGCGAATCGCCGCCGAGTGCGAGCTGGAGCAGGCCGAGCTTGTCATCGTCGACGGATCGCTGACCGGCATCCAGCAGCGCAACCTCGAAGAAAAGCTCAAGCGCAAGGTAATCGACCGCACCGGGCTGATCCTGGAGATCTTCGGTGAGCGCGCGGCAACCGCCGAAGGGCGGCTGCAGGTCGAACTGGCGCACCTCGATTACCAGCAAAGCCGCCTGGTGCGCAGCTGGACCCACCTCGAGCGCCAGCGCGGCGGTTTCGGCTTCCTCGGCGGTCCGGGCGAAACCCAGATCGAGGCGGACCGGCGGATGATCCGCGACCGCATGGCCCGCCTGCGCCGCGAACTCGACCAGGTCCGCCGCACCCGCGCCTTGCACCGCAAGCGCCGCGGGCGGGCGCCGTGGCCAGTGATCGCCCTGGTCGGCTACACCAACGCCGGCAAGTCGACGCTGTTCAACCGCCTGACCGGGGCCGAGGTGATGGCCGAGGACCTGCTGTTCGCGACGCTCGACCCGACGATGCGGGCGATCGCGGTGCCGGGCGTCGAGAAGGCGATCCTGTCGGACACCGTCGGGTTCATCTCCGATCTGCCGACCCAGCTCGTCGCCGCCTTCCGCGCGACACTGGAGGAAGTGACCGAAGCCGACGTCATTCTCCACGTGCGCGACATCGCCAATCCCGACAGCGCAGCACAGAAACGCCAGGTGCTCGAGGTGCTTGAAGAGCTGGGGGTGATCGAGGGCGAGGGCGGCGAGACGCGGGTGCCGATGCTCGAGCTGTGGAACAAGTGGGATCTGCTTTCGGACGAGCGGCGCGAGGAACTGGCGGCCCTGGCCGAGCAGGACGTCGATGTCCTGCCGATCTCCGCCGAGACCGGCTTCGGAGTCGCCGAGACGCTCGAACGCGTCGGCCGCCTGCTGACCGAAGGCGCGCGGGTCCACCGGATCACCATTCCGGCCAGCGACGGCGCGCGGATCGCCTGGCTCCACGCGCATGGCGAAGTGCTCGACGAGCAAGAGGCCGGGGAAGGGGAGGCAGGGCCCTTGCGCCGCCTCGACGTGCGCCTGACCGACAAGGAATTCGGCCGCTACACCGCGTTGGGCGCTTGACCGCAGGGGGAGCCCGCCCGATGCTCGCGCGATGTTGCTGGGCGTCGAGACGGGCTACGAGGCGGAGTTCGATTTTCCGCTCTATCAGCCGCCCCCGCCGCGGCCCTACCTCCTTGCCAGCGTGCCCCGCTCGGGCAGCACTTACGTCAGCCATTTGCTGTGGCAGACCGGCTGCCTCGGCGCGCCGCTGGAGTACTGCAACTTCGAGCCGGGCGGGCCTTACGGTCACGCCAATCGGTCCGCCGCCGAGCAGCGGGAACTTTGGCGCGCGGCGCTGGCTCGGCGCACTTCGCCCAACGGAGTATTCGGGCTGAAGGGCTTTCCGGTACAGTTCGAGGCCCTCCACGCCAGCAACCCCGCGTTGCTCGCCGAGGTCATGCGCACGATCTTCCCGTCGCCCGGGTGCGGCCGCGTGGTCCTGCTCCATCGGCGTGACCGCGCGGCGCACGCGATTTCCTATGCCCGGGCAATCCTCTCGGGCGTGTGGCGCGCCGAGCAGGAGCGCGGGGGCAGGGCGGAGCCGGAATATTCGCGCATCGCGGTGGAGCGTGCCGAAGGGATGATCGCCAGCCAGGAGCGCGCTTGGCAAGCGATGCTCGCCGACCTCAAGATCGCCCCGCTTGAGTTGTGGTACGAGGACGTTCTCGCCAGTCCGGCGGCGACGCTCGACGCAGTCGCCGGCTATCTCGGTGTCGAGCTCGATCCCGCCGCGGCGGTCAGGGTGCCGCCGATCGAGCGCCAGTCGCAACGGGGCGCTCGCGAATGGTCGGAGCGGTATACACAGGGCTAGGCCAGTGTGGCGACTTCCGGGTGACAACTGTCGCCCTAGGCCGCTTTCTAAATCGCGGTATTTCAATATTATATGGGAGGCCCCAACGAGTGAAGGCGCGATACGTGAGCGAGGAGATGTTACCTTCCGATCGCTTTCGTTTGCCGCGATGGCGGGGCACCTTTGCTCGCCGGCGGCGGATCGATGGAATGGTGAGGGGATGGGCGCGCACACAATGCGAACATAAGCAGAACGCGCTCGTGTAGGACAGCAATTTTTGGACGGGCGGCACGGCCATCGATTCTAGGATTCGGCTGCCTTCACACGCTGCCACAGCGCCTCCTGCTCGTCGAGCGACAGCGCGGCGAAAGCCTCGGGCCCGCCGGCCAATCCTTCCATGGCTCGAAAACGCCGTTCGAACTTGCCGTTGGCGGCGCGGAGCGCGTCTTCGGGAGCGATGCCGTACGCGCGCACCAGGTTGACCGCGGCGAACAGCAGGTCGCCGGCTTCCTCGGCGCGTTTGTCGTCCGGCGCTTCGGCCAGCTCGGCGACTTCCTCGAGCACCTTTTCCGCAGGTCCGCTGGGATCGGGCCAGTCGAAGCCCGCGCGCGCGGCGCGGCGTTGCAGCTTGTCCGCACGGAGCAAGGCCGGCAGCGCTGCCGCCACGCCATCGACAGCGCTCTGAGTGCCTTGGGAATGCCGCTCCGCCGCCTTCAAGGCCTCCCAACCGGGCGACGCCTCGGCGTCCCCGAACACGTGCGGATGGCGCGCTTCCATCTTGTCGGAAATCGCCCGGGCGACGTCCGTGAAAGCAAAGTGGCCAGCTTCCTCGGCCATGCGCGCGTGGAACACGACCTGGAACAACAGGTCGCCGAGTTCGCCGCGCAAGTCCTCCATGTCGGCGCGCTCGATCGCGTCGGCAACTTCGTAGGCTTCTTCGATCGTGTACGGCGCGATCGTCGAGAAATCCTGCGCGCGATCCCATTCGCAGCCGAAAGGGCCGCGCAGGCGGGCCATGATCGAGAGGAGGCGGTCGAGTTGCTCGGACATCTCAGGATGATAATATATATTATGTTAAATGGGAGAGTGTTTGAGAATGCAGCACTAGCCCATCGCCCCGAGCACGGCCGCCACGCCGAGGAAGATCGCGCCCCAGATCAGCGCATAGACAACCGCCTTGCGCGCATTCAACTGCCGCGCGCGCAAGGCCGACAGCGCCAGGATCAGCCAACCGAGCAGCGCGATGGCAGAAACCCAGTTCAGGCTCATTGCAGCTCGATCTCCATCCCGTCGTAGCCGACCAGCACGTTGTCCGGCGTCTCGGCCGACAGCGTGGCATAATCCATGCTCTTGTCGAGATGCGTCAGCACGGTGATCCCGGCGCCGGTGCGCCTGCCGAAGTCGAGCGCCATTTCCAGGCTGGCGTGCGTGGGATGGAATTCGCGACGCAGGCAATCGGTCACGAGGATGTCGACGCCGTGGAACAGATCGAGCATTTCATCAGATAATTCATTAAAATCAGTAGCATATCCTACACTTTTGCCATCGCTTTCAAAGCGAAAGCCGGTGCTCGAGATCGGCCCATGGGGCATTTCGCAGCTATCGATCTTGAAGCCGGCGGCGATCTTCACGGTCCCCAAAGGCTGCAAGTCGACGATAGTCGGATAGCCGTACTGCCCAGCAAAAACGTAGCTGAAGCGTTGCTTGAGCCGCCGCACGGTGAATTCCGACGCAAACCCCGGAATCGCGCCACCTCTGCCGAAGCGCATTGGCCGAAGGTCGTCGATCCCGTGACAATGGTCGGCATGGTCGTGGGTCCACACGACCACGTCGACCGCGCCGATCCCCGCGGCCAGCAACTGGTTCCTGAGATCGGTCGAAGTATCGACCAGGATCCGCGCACCCGCGGCGCTCTCGACCACGATCGACACGCGCGAACGGCGGTTCCGCGGCTCGTTCGGATCGCATTCGCCCCAGTCGTTGCCGATCCGCGGCACCCCTGTCGAGGTGCCCGAACCGAGGACGATCAGCTTCACGTCGCTGCTTTCTTGAACAACCCGAAGAAGTTGCGTGTGGTGTTTTCAGTCAGGGTTTCAACGCTTTCGCCGCGCAACCCGGCAACGAATCGAGCGGTATCAGCGACATAGGCCGGCTCGCACGTCCGCCCGCGGTGCGGCACCGGGGCGAGGAACGGGCTGTCGGTTTCGACCAGCAGGCGGTCGGCCGGGATTTCCGGGGCGAAGTCCTGCAGCTCGCGGGCGTTCTTGAAGGTCACGATACCGGAAAGCGAGATCGTCAACCCGAGTTGCAGAACGCTCCGCCCGAACGCCGCCGTGGCGGTGAAGCAGTGGATCAGGGCCGGGAACGCCCCCTTCCCCAACTCGTCCTCGAGGATCGCCACCGTATCCTCCTCCGCGTCGCGCGTGTGGATGATCAGCGGCAGGCCGGTCCGGCGCGAAACCGCGATGTGCGTGCGGAACAGCGCCTGCTGCACCTGACGGTCGGACTTGTCGTAATAGTAATCGAGCCCGGTTTCGCCGAGGCCGATCACCTTGGGATGCGTGGATGCTTCGAGCAGCGCCGCTTCCCCGAGATCGGCGTGCTGATCCGCTTCGTGCGGGTGGATGCCGATGCTGGCCCAGACATCCGGTTCACGTTCGGCGGTGCCGACTACGCGCTCCCATTCGTTCTGCCGGGTCGAAATGTTGAGGAAGCCGCCGATCCCGGCCGCCCGGGCGCGCGCGAGGACGCCGGGCTGGTCTTCGGCCAGGCCTTCGTATTCGAGGTGGCAGTGGCTGTCGATCAGCATCACGCCGCCTCGTCTTCCGCCACCTCGATGCGCGGGAACAGCCCTTGCGGTTTGTCGAGCCGGAAGCCGCTTTCGGCCAGCGGCGAGTACCAGTGCGACCACGCGCCTTCGAAGGTCCGCAAGTCGCCGGCAAAGGCCATGGCATCGAGCAGCTTGTTCATCGACCCTGGCATCACGGGCAGCACCGGCACGGCAAGAACCGCGATGGCGATGTACAGCGTCGCCAGCACGGTCTGCATCCTCTCGGGATCGGTCTTGCGCAGCGCCCACGGCGCCTGCTCGTCGATGTAGGCATTACAGGCGTAGACCGCGCCCATCCAGCTTTCGAGCGCCTGGGCGAAGGCGAGCTTGTCATAGGCCTCGGGCATTTCCTCCCGCGTCACCCGCTCGAGCATCGCGAACAGCGCGTTGTCCGCGTCGGTGTGGCCGTTGATCGGCGGCAGGCTGCCCTCGCAGTTCTTGTAGATCAGCGAGAGGGTGCGCTGGGCAAGATTGCCGAAGCTGTTCGCCAGCTCGGCATTCGAGCGGTTTACAATGGCTTCGACCGAATAGCTGCCATCCTGTCCGAAGGTGAACTCGCGGAGCAGGAAATAGCGCAGGGCATCGACGCCGAAGCGGTCGGCGAGCTCGTTGGGATCGGTCACGTTGCCGAGCGACTTCGATTCCTTCTGCCCGCGATTGAGCAGGAAGCCGTGCGCGAAGACCTGCTTCGGCAAAGCGATCCCGGCGCTCATCAGGAAAGCCGGCCAATAGACCGCGTGGAAGCGGACGATGTCCTTGCCGATCAGGTGCACCGAGGCCGGCCAGAACTGGCGGAAGTCCTCGCTGTCGTCCGGATAGCCGAGCCCGGTGAGGTAGTTGGTCAGCGCGTCGACCCAGACGTACATCACATGATTCTCGGCGCCGGGCACCTTCACGCCCCAGTCGAAGCTGGTGCGGCTGACCGAAAGGTCGCGCAGGCCTCCTTCGACAAAGCTGCGAACCTCGTTCATGCGCGTGGCCGGGCGGACGAACTCGGGGTTGTCGCGGTACAGGTCGAGCAGCGGTTGCTGATACTTGGACAGACGGAAGAACCAGCTTTCCTCGACGGTCCATTCGACCGGGGTGCCTTGCGGGGACAGCTTCTCGTCCCCCTCGCCCACCAGTTCGCTCTCATCGTAGTACGCTTCGTCGCGCACCGAGTACCAACCCTCGTAGCGGTCGAGATAGAGGTCGCCGTTCGCCTCCATCGCCTGCCAGATGGCCTGGCTTGCGCGGTGATGCGCGTCCTCGGTGGTGCGGAAGAACCGATCGTACGATACATCAAGACGGTCGAACAAGGCACGGAAATGGCCCGACATCTCGTCGGCCAGTTGGCGCGGGGTGACCCCCAGCTCGCGTGCCTTTTGGGCCATCTTCAGACCGTGTTCGTCGGTCCCCGTCTGGAACCGCACCGGCCTGCCGCGTAGGCGCTGGAAACGCGCGGCGACGTCGGCGGCTATCGTCTCGTAGGCGTGGCCGATGTGCGGCTTGCCGTTCGGGTAATGGATTGCGGTGGTGATGTAGTAGGGCTCAGCCATGGGCGGCTTCCCTAGGAGCGCCTAGCTCGGCGAGCAAGCTGCCGATCTCCATCACCAGCAGGCCGGCGTCGTAGTTGTAGGTCGGGGCCTGTGCGGCGAGACGGCTGAGTTCCTCATGCACCCTGGTCAGCGCCGGGATGCTATGCGGCTCGACCGTGCGCATCGCTTCGGCCAAGATCGAGCGCGCGAGGTCGATCGCCGCGAGTTGCCGTTTCCGGTCTGGCCGCGCGCCGATCGCTTCGGCGAGCTTGCCCCGGCGCGCGAAGTCGGGATCGCCCGAACGCACCAATTGCTGCATCAGCTTGTGCATCTCGCCGAGGCCGAGGTCGACGAACTCCAGCGCCACGCCGGGCGAACCGGCCGCGGCCGCGATCGCCGCGGCTCGGGTCGCCTCGTCGGCGGCCGGCGCCTCGCGGCGCAGGATCGCCTCGATTTCGCCGTCGGGCACCGGCGGAAAGCGCAGCACGCGGCAGCGCGAGCGGATCGTCGGCAGGAGCCGGCCGATGCGATGCGCGATCAGCAGGAACGACGTGCCCTGCGGCGGCTCCTCGAGGCTCTTGAGGAGAGCATTGGAGGCGCTCGGCTCGAGGTCGTCAGCCGGATCGACGATTACCACGCGCCGCTCGCCCAGCGTCGGCCTGGTGGTCAGGCGGCGCTGCATCGCGCGAATTTCGTCGACCGGGATGTTGCGCTTTGTTTCGTAAGGTTTGCCCTCGGCGCGCTTGTCCGCCTCCTTGTCGTCCTTCGGCGGATGGGTCAGCACCAGGATGTCGGGGTGATCGCCCATGTCGGGGCCGCCGACCAGCTCGCGCGCCGCCTGCTGCGCGAACGCCCCCTTGCCGACACCGCGACGTCCGGCGAGGATCCAGGCGTGATGCATCCGCTCACCAGCAAGCGCCGCGCGCCATTGGCGCCACGGCTCTTCGTGCCCGGCGTAAGTCATCTCGGCAGCAGCGGCGCGACGGCTTCGAGCACCGCCTGCCGCGTGACTTCCGGCGGGCCGCTGCCGTCGATGCGCACGAAGCGCGCCGGCTCGGCTTCGGCTAGGCGCCGGAAGGCCTCGGCGACACGGGCGTGAAACTCGGCCTCGCGCCCGCCGATGCGATCGCTCTCGCCGCCGTCGCGCCGGGCGAGCCGGGCCGCGATTTCCGCGGGCGATGCTTCGAGCAAGATCGTCAGATCGGGCAGCAGGCCGCCCGAGCCGGCGCGATGCAGCGCCAGGATGGCCTCGTCCGAAAGCCCCCCGCCCCCGCCCTGGTAGGCGCGCGTCGAATCGATAAAACGGTCGCAAATTACCCAGGCGCCGCGCTCGAGCGCCGGGCGGATCAGCCGCGCCACGTGGTCGGAGCGCGCGGCGGCGAACAGCAGGGCCTCCGCTTTCGGTTCCCACCCCGGCCCCGAGGGATCGAGTAAAAGGTGGCGGATTGCCTCGCCGCCGGGCGTACCGCCCGGCTCGCGAGTCAGGACGACCTCCAAGCCGCGCTCTCGCAGCGCCTCGGCCAGCAGGCGCGACTGGGTCGATTTCCCGGCCCCCTCGCCGCCCTCGAACGTGACGAAGCGGCCCGCGCTCATCGGAACAGGCCAGTCAGGCCATTGCGCAGACGCTGCCAGGCATTGGCCTTGCCCATGTCGGCGCCGGCGATCAACGGAACGTCATGCGGCTCCTGGCCGGCAATGGCTATGCGCAGCGTGGCTACTTCGTCGCCTTCGTGAAGCGGCGCATCGATCGGACCGCGGTAACGCAGGGTCAGCCGCGCGCTGCCGTCCTGCCCCACTGGCAAGTTGGCGAAAACCGGAGATTCGGTCAGCAAGGGGACCGAGGTGGCGGAGCCGTCCTGGACCATCGCCTCGCCGACCTTGGTGCCTGTCGGCAGCAACTCGCGGCTGGAGAAGTTGGCGAAGCCCCATTCGATCAGCTGTCGCGAAGACTTGTTGCGAATGGCCGGAGACGGGGCGCCTGCAATAACCATCGCCAGGCGCCGGCCGTCGCGCTCGGCCGAGCCGAGGAAGTTGTAGCCGGCTTGTTCGGTGTAGCCGGTCTTGATGCCGTCTGCCCCGGGGACGACGCCGGTGATCGGGTCGTGGTTGTTCTGGGTGATGCCGTGATAGCTCATCCCGTGATGGCCGACGAAGCGCTTGTAGAGGTCGGGGAAACGGGTCGTGAGCGCGGTGGCAAGGCGGATCAGATCGCGGGCGCTGGTGTAGGTGCGGCCTTCGTCCATGTAGCCGTTGGGCAGGCCGAAATAGCTGTCGTGCATGCCGAGCCGGGCGGCGTTCTGGTTCATCAGCGCGACCCAGTTGTCGAGCGAGCCCGCCGCCGCCTTGGCCAGTGCGACGGCGCCGTCGTTGGCCGAAACGGTGGTCACGCCGAGCAGCAGCTCGCCCACCGTCAGGCGGTCGCCTTCCTTGAGGAACAGGGTCGAGCCCTCGCCGCCCCAGTCGTTCGCAACTTCCTTGTCGATGGTTACCACTTGGTCGAGCGACAGCTTGCCGCGATCGATCAGGTCGAACGCGGTGTAGACGCTCATCACCTTGGTCACCGAGGCGGGGACAAAACGCCGGTCGGGCTCGCGCGAGAACAGCGTCTGGCCGGTCGAGAGGTCGACGAGCAGCGCGACCGGGATCTCCGGGTCGACCGGCGAGGTGCTTGCGACGCTCTCCCCTTGCGGCGTGGCGGGCGCGGCCACCGAGCCGGCGGAAGCCAGCACCGCCAGGCAGGCGAGAAAGTTCGAAATCGGTTTCAAATCAGCTCCTGCCGCCGCGGCGACAGGATGCCGCGCACGTTAACCGTTAGTCGAGATTCGCGCGTCGCTATAGCCCGCGGCCCGCACCTTTGCGAGCGAGGCTTCCGCCTGGGCGCGGGTCGCGAAGGGACCGGTGCGAACGCGGAAATACCGGCCCGCCCGGCTGACCGAGCCGCCGATCGCCCCCGCGACCTTTTGCGCCCGTTCGAGGGTGCTCATCGCCGCGGCCTGGACGATGAAGGTTCCCTTTTGCCCGCCGGCTTTCGCCGCTGGTCGCGATTTGGGCTCAACGGCGGCCCGCCGGGGTTCCGCCTGTTCGAGCCGGGCCGCTGCGGCCGGCGCGGCGCGGCTGTCGCTCGGGCTCGTAACGGCCGCTGAAGTGCGCGCTTGCGGAATCGAGCTGGGGGGCACGGCCACGGAGGCAACGGCCACGGGTGCCGGTTTCGACATGAGTGTCGCCGAACCCTCACCGGGCAGTTTGCGCTTGAGGACCGCGAGCAACGAGGCCGGCGTGTCCATGCGCGGTGGTGCGGTGCGCCCGGCGCGGAGCGCGGCGCGCTCCTCTTCCGGCGGGTTAACGCGGCGAACCCGGACCGGCTCGCCGGGCGAAGCACCCAACTGGGCAAAGGCAGCGGGCGAAAGGGCAATCAGAGCGTCGCCGTCCATCGGCCCCCGCCGCACGAGGCGCACGAGGACCGTCTTGCCGGTCGTCAGCGAAGTAACCTCGACATAGCTCGGCAGCGGGAGCGTGTGATGTGAGCCGGTGACGCCCACGCCGCTGTCCGCCGCGGCATGACCGACCTCGTCGTAATTCATCACGTCGGCCGGGGTGTAGAGGATGGCGCCGATCCGGTAGGGATCGCCCACCGCCATCGGGTAATCGGCGGCCGGTCCATTGGCCACAATCGCCGTTCCTGCGCCGGATGCGATCGGCTGATGCGCAATGCAGCCCGCGAGGGCGAAAACGAGAATCAGCGCGGGCGCGCAGCGGCGGGCGAAAAACTCAACGGGCAATCTCATCTGCAAGCAACCCCACACTCATCGCGTAGTAGTTCGAGCAGTTGTATTCGAGGATGACCCTATAATTCTGCGTTAAAAGATAGCCCGGAGCAGCGGCACCGTCGGGCTCGAACAGCGACGCCATGACATCCTCGCCGATCGTGCCTTGCGGGATCACGCCAAGCGCCCGCCATTCGCGCACAGTCTTCCACTTGCTGTGACGGACGTAGACGCGCGGGCAGTTCGGCGGCCGCATCGGGTTCTGCAACGCTGCCCGGTTGAGGTTCGCCGGCACGTAGGCACGCACGCCCCAGGGCTGGCCCGCGCGCCAGCCGGCATCGCGAAAGTAGTTGGCGATGGAATAGAGCGTGTCGGCCCGGCTGTCCCAGATGTTGCGCAGCCCGTCCCCGTCGGCGTCCACCGCCAGGCGCAGGTAGATGCTCGGCAGGAACTGCGGGTTGCCGAACGCCCCCGCCCAACTGCCGACCAGTCGCGAACGCGGGACGCCTTGCTGGACCATCTTCATCAGATCGATAAGTTCGGTCTCGAACAGCTCGCGGCGGCGGCCTTCCCAGGCGAGCGTGGCGAGCGCCTGGGCGAGGTCGAAATTGCCTCGCACTGCGCCGTAGCTTGTCTCATGACCCCAGATGGCAAGGACGATCGAGGCCGGCACCCCGTAGCGTTGTTCGACCTGCGCGGCGAGCGGCCCGAGTTGTTGGTACGCCCGGCGGCCGCCGGCAACCCGGGCCGAGGTGTTGTGACTCGAGAGGTAAGGCGCGAGCGGCGGGAAGCCGGCGTTGTTGGGCGAGGTCGTGTTGTCGCGATCGAGCGCAATCACCCGCTGGCTCGGCGTCAGCCCCGCCAGCACGGTGTTGATCGACCGTTCGTCTACCCCCTGCGCCCGGGCCTTGGCCGCGACCAGCTGCATGTAGGCGTCGAACGACAGCGTCTGGGCTGGAGCGTCGGAGGGAGCGAACGCCAGGCTGGCCAGCGCGGCGAAAGAGATCAGGTACCGGCGGAATCGCATGCCGAGAGTGTGCCACGGCTGGCCGATCATGCAAATGCCCCGCTCGCCGTGCTGCGACGAGCGGGTGCGGGCAAGGGGCTAGCCCTTGATATTCGGGTGCATTCCCGGGTTCTTCTTGAGCATGTCGGCGAACGAGCCGAAACCGCAGTTCTCATCCTTGCCGCAATTGGTGACGGTGTGAATGAAGCGGATCTTGCCGTTCTCGATGCGGAACACATGGCTGTCGGGCCGCTTGTTCGGACCCATCTTGAGGAACACGTCGACCGCGCCGATCACCGGGTCGATCACATAGGACCGCTCGGCCATGTCGATGTTCTCGGGAACGCCCACGTTGCAGCTGTCCTGCGGCGTGCCCTTGGCGGTGTAGGCGCTGCCCTCTAGCCGGGCGCACGGCGTGCCCCACGGGACTTTGACCGACTTGTCCTTGAAGTAGTCGAGGTAGGCGTCAGCCGCGGCCTTGAGCTCTTCGGGTGTGGCGCGTTTGTCGGCGGGGATTTCCGACCAATCCTCGGCTTGCGCGTACTTGAGCGTGTAGGCCGCATCAAACAGCCAGTCGCCCTGATCGGTGTCGATGACCTCGAAGTTCGAGCCGTTGCCGCCGAAGCCGTTGAACTGGACGGCAACGACATGCGGATGGTCAGCGTCGGGCGCGATCATCTCGAGGTAGACCTTGCATTGCTTTTCATCGAGCAGCGCGCGGTGCCAGGCGATCTTGAGCTCGGTAGAGAGCACACCCTGCGACATCGTCGAGAGCTCGCCGTTCTCGTGATAGACCACCCAGTTGCCCATGGGCACGCGCAGCGGAAGGCCTTCGGTCTGTGCCTGGACGTATTTGTCGGCGAGCGACTGCAGCGTCGCCCGGTCGCACGGGCCACCGCCGAACTGCGCCGCCGCCGGGCTCGAGATCGCCAGCATCGCCGTCCCGCCCAGGATCGCGGCGCAAAGCTTCTTCGTCACGTGCCTTCCCTCCATCATCCTCATGCCTTCGGCGTCAGCGCGTGATCGTAGCGGACCTTGCCGCTTTCGATCCGCAGCACATGACCCACGGCGGGGCCGTCGGTGGCGCTCGCATGCCCACGAACGGCCACGGCGCCCTTGGTTTCGTCCACCGTGAACTCGGTATCGGCCAGCCTGGGACCGGGAAGCCCGGCGAGATAGGCATTCGCCGTCGCCAGTAGCGCGGCCCGGGCCTCGCGCTTGTCGGCGGGAATCTCGCCCCAGTCTTCCTTGCCCGCGGCATCGCTGGCCGCCTGGGCATCGAACGCCGGGTCACCCGCTTGCGTGACGACGCTGTTGATCTGGCCGAGGCCATTGAAGCTCCACGCCAGGGCGGTGCCGACAACGTAAGGTGTTGGCTTGAGGATCACGCCCTGCACGAACACCCTGCACGCTGTGGGATCGACCAGTTCAACGTGCCAGGCGAAGTCGGCCGCCTGGCCGATGACGCCAGTGGTGGTGGACACCAGGCCGTAATTCTCCCGGTAATCGACCCATTCGCCGACCGGCAGCGCGAACACCGATCCATCGTGCTGCGCCTTCACGTAGCGTTCGGCAACGTCCTGCAGCTTGTCGCGCGAGCACTGCCCCTGCTGCGCCGCGGCCGGAGCCGCCAGCGCGACCGCGATGCCGGCGAGGCCCAGGGCACCGGCCCTCAGCGTCCCAATCATCATCCGTCCCTCTCCCAAGGCCGTTCAACGGGTCCAATTTGATTTTGTCTAAATGAACCCGCGCTGAGAGTCACGCCCGCTGCGGCCAATAGCGCGCGCTCTTTCAGTGACAACCGGGAGATTCGCCGCTAGCCGAACGAGCCAAGGACAGGTGGCCGAGTGGTTTAAGGCAGCGGTCTTGAAAACCGCCGTAGGTGCAAGCCTACCGTGGGTTCGAATCCCACCCTGTCCGCCAACGCTCGGATTCGGAAGCGAAGCTGGCCGAAGGCCTATCCCACCCAATCCGCCACTCAGGCGAGCTGATCTTCCTCTTCGGGAATATCCACCGCCTTCTGGTACGGCCTGGCCGGGTTCCACCGCGGCGGGCGCGAGCGGGCGCGGCGGCGACGGGCGAGGCTTGGGTTGGTGCTCGCATCGAACAACGCGTCGCAGTCGTCGATTTCGTATTCCATCGCCTCGCTCCTCGCTGCCGAAACGGCGGCGTCGTGGGCCGGTTCCCCCGGTAGGGAGCGAATGCGACGAACCGGTTACGTCAGATGTGCAGCGCCCTGCCGTAGGCGGCGAGGACGGATTCGTGCATTGATTCGGAAATCGTCGGGTGCGGGAAGATCGAGTTCATCAGCTCGGCCTCGGTGGTCTCGAGCGTCTTGCCGATGACGTAGCCCTGGATCATCTCGGTAACCTCGGCGCCGACCATGTGCGCGCCGAGCAATTCCCCGGTCTTGGCGTCGAACACGGTCTTCACGAAGCCCTCCGCTTCGCCGAGCGCGATCGCCTTGCCGTTGCCGATGAACGGGAAGGTTCCGGCCTTGGCCGTGTAGCCGGCCTCCTTGGCCTTGGCCTCGGTCATGCCGACGCTGGCGATCTGCGGGCGGCAATAAGTGCAGCCGGGGATGTTGTTGCGGTCGAGCGGGTGCGGATGGACTTCCTTGTTGCCGAGCTCCTGGGCGATCGCCTCGGCGGCGGTGACGCCCTCGTGGCTCGCCTTGTGCGCCAGCCACGGGCCCGGCACGCAGTCGCCGATCGCCCACAGACCCTTCGCTCCGGTGCGGCCGTAACCATCGATCTGGATGAAGCCACGGTCGAGCTTGGCCCCTGCCTTTTCCAGGCCGATGTTCTCGGTGTTCGGCACGATGCCGACGGCGACGATCACGTGGCTGAACTCGGCTTGCTCGACTTTGCTGTCCTTGCCCTTGATCTTCGCGGAGACGCCCTTCGGGCCGACCTTGAGCTCCTCGACCCCGGCGCCGGTCTTGATTGTCATGCCCTGCTTCGTCAGCGCCTTTTCGAGGAACGCCGAGACGTCGGCATCCTCGACCGGCACCACCCGGTCGAGCATCTCGACCACGGTCACTTCCGCGCCCATGTCTTTGTAGAAGCTGGCGAACTCGATCCCGATCGCGCCCGAGCCGATGACCAGCAGCTTGCTCGGCATCTCCGGCGGGGTCATCGCATGGCGGTAGGTCCACACACGCTTGCCATCGGCCGGGGCGAAAGGCAGGTCGCGCGCCCGCGCCCCGGTGGCGACGATGATGTGCTTTGCCGTGAGGGTCTCTTCGCCCTTCTCGCCTTTCACGGTCAGGCTGGTCGGCCCAGTCAGCGTGCCCTCGCCCATGTGCACGGTGATCTTGTTCTTCTTCATCAGGTGCGTGACGCCGGCGTTCAGTTGCTTGGCGACGCCCCGGCTGCGTTTCACCACCGCCTCAAGATCGGCCTCTATCCCTTTGGCGACCAAGCCATAATCCTTGGCATGCTGCATGTAGTGGAAAATTTCGGCCGAGCGCAGCAGCGCCTTGGTCGGGATGCAGCCCCAGTTGAGGCAGATGCCCCCCAGAAGCTCGCGCTCGACGATCGCCGTCTTCAATCCCAGCTGCGCCGCGCGGATCGCCGCCACATAGCCGCCGGGGCCCGATCCGAGAACGATGACGTCGTACTGCTCAGCCACGAACTGCTCCTACTTCTCTATGACCCGCGGGCGCTTATCGGCGTCGACCGCGACGAAGGTGAAGGTCGCCTCGGTCACCTTGACCGCCTCCTCCTCGTGCCGGTGGCGGCGCCAGGCTTCGACGGCGATCTTCATGCTGGTGCGGCCGATGCTCTGGATGTCGCAATAGACCGAAACCTCGTCGCCGACCGAGACCGGATAGTGGAACTGCATCCCGTCCATCGCCACCGTGACGGCCCTGCCCTTCGTCCGCCGCGCGGCGACGAGGCCGGCACCCGAATCCATCAAGCTCATCAGCCAGCCGCCGAAGATGTCGCCATAGGCGTTGGCGTCGGCCGGCATTGCGGTGACGCGGATGGCGGGATCGCGGAGCGCGGTCATGCGCCTCGCCTCAAGCCACCAGCCCGAGCGGCTTCTCGCAAAGCTCCTTGAACACCTTCATCAGCTGCGCGCCGTCGGCGCCGTCGATCGCGCGGTGATCGAAGCTGCCGGTGGCGCTCATCACGGTGGCGACCGAGAGCGCGTCCTGCACCACGTAAGGCCGTTTCTCGCCCGAGCCGATGGCCATGATCATCGCTTGCGGCGGGTTGATCACCGCTTCGAACTGCTTGATCCCGAACATGCCCATGTTGCTCAGCGAGGCGGTGCCGCCCTGGTACTCGTGCGGCTGCAGCTTGTGCTCGCGCGCGCGCTCGGCGAGGTCTTTCATCTCGGTGCTGATGGCCGAGATGGTCTTGGTCCCGGCGTCGACGACAATCGGCGTGATCAGGCCGCCCGGGATCGAAACCGCGACGGAGATGTCGGCCCGGCTGAACTTGAGCAGGTTGTCACCAGCGAATTGCACGTTGCACACCGGCACCGCCAGCAGCGCTTTGGCGAGCGCCTTGATCAGCATGTCGTTGACCGAGACTTTGACACCCTGGCTGGCCAGCGCGTCGTTGATCTCGGCGCGCAGCTTGAGCAGCTTGTCGAGGTTGATGTCCACGGTGAGGTAGATGTGCGGGATCGTCTGCTTCGACTCGGTGAGCCGGCGGGCGATGGTCTTGCGCATCTGCGAGAGCTTCTCGACTTCGTGCGGGATTTCGCCGGACTGCGCCGTGGCTGCGGGAGCCTGAACGGGCGCCGCTGCGGGCGCTGCGCCGGGTTTCGCGCGCTCGACGTCAGCCTTGACGATGCGGCCGTGCGGTCCGCTGCCCGAAACCCCGGTAAGGTCGATGCCCTTCTCGGCCGCGATGCGCTTGGCGAGCGGAGACGCGACGATCCTGTCGCCGGACGGCGCTGCCTTGGCCATGGCGGGTGCGGATGTAGGCGCGGAGACCTGCGCAGGTGCGGCCGTCGGAGCGGGTGCAGGCGGTGCTGCCTGCGCCGGAGCAGGAGCCCGAGCCTCACCACCGCCCGTTGGCTTCACGCTCTTCGGATCCTCGCCCTCCTCGGCCAGCGTCGCGATCACCGTGCCGACTTTCACGCCCTCGGTGCCTTCGGGGACAGAGATATCGGCGATCGTGCCTTCGTCGACCGCTTCGAACTCCATCGTCGCCTTATCCGTCTCGATCTCGGCCATGATGTCACCGGCGGCGACCTTGTCGCCCACTTTCACCAGCCATTTGGTGAGCGTGCCCTCCTCCATGGTCGGCGAAAGGGCGGGCATCTTGATGGCGATCGGCATGGGCGGGCGTGGGTCCTGTCAGACTTGATCTGGGCTGCCGGTTCTCTGGCGAATTCGCGGGGCTTGGGCAAGGTTCTTGCGCCGTGCGCGCTTTCGACGGATATCGATGCGGAGGGGATCGAGCGATGCGCGTCTATCTGGTGGTGACCGACGAGACCGAGGAAGCGGGACTGGCGCTGCGCTTCGCCGCCCGCCGCGCGGCCGATACCGGCGGTTCGGTGCACATCCTGGCGCTGGTCGAGCGGCAGGCGTTCAACGCCTTTGGCGGCGTCCAGGCGACGATGGAAGAGGAAGCGCGCGACCGCGCCGAGGTGATGGCCACCAGCGCTGCCGGGGCGCTGTTCTCCGAGAGCGGGACGATGCCGCAGATCACTGTCAAGGTTGGCGATGGCCACGCGGTGATCAAGGAATACCTGGCCGAGCACCCCGAAGTCGCCGCCCTCGTCCTCGGCGCCGCGGCCGAGGGCAATCCGGGCCCGCTGGTGACGCACTTCTCGGCCATCGCCGGCAGCCTGCCCTGCCCGCTGTTCGTCGTGCCTGGCGGGCTGAGCGAGGAACAGATCGACGCGGTGAGCTAGCGTCTTCCCCGCCCCTGATGGCGGATATTACCCGGTCGGCCGCGCTTGCCCTGCATGTGCTTCGAACGGCCTTTCTTCTTCGGCTCGACTCGTTCGCCGCGCCTTTCCACGCGCTGCCCGCCACCATCGACCGGTTCGAATTTCAGCGCGCCGGTGAGCGGGTTCGCTTCGCCGAGCCGCAGCTTGAGCGTGTCGCCCAGCGCGAAGCGCTCGCCGGTCTGCTCGCCGACCAGCGCACGGGCGCCCTCGTCGTAGCGGAAATAGTCCTGGCCGAGCGTCGAGACCGGCACCAGCCCGTCGCCACCGAGGCCGACAATGGTGGTGAAGAAGCCAAAGCTCTGCACGCCGGTGATGCGTGTGTCGAACACCTCGCCGACGCGGGCGGAGAGCCAGGAGGCGACGTAGCGGTCGATGGTGTCGCGCTCGGCTTCCATCGCCCGGCGCTCGGTCTGGCTGATCGCTTCGGCGACTTTCGAGAGGTCGGCGCGGTCGTGCTCCGAAAGGCCGGTCGTCGTCGGCAGCGCGGCTTGCGGTTTCGGCTGCTCGAGATGGAATGAATCCACCAGCGCGCGGTGGACCAGCAAGTCGGCATAGCGGCGGATCGGACTGGTGAAGTGCGCATAGCTGCCGAGCGCCAGGCCGAAGTGGCCGGCGTTCTGCGGGCCGTAATAGGCCTGCGTCTGGCTGCGCAGCACCGCCTCCATCACCAGCGCCTTTTCGGCGTCGTCGGCGATGTCCTTGATCATGCGGTTGAATAGCCCCGGCGTGATCACCTGGCCGAGCGCGAGATTCTTGCCGATCGACTTGAAGTAATCCTTGAGCGCGACCAGCTTCTCGCGCGTCGGCGGCTCGTGGATGCGGTAGACGACCGGGTGAGCCTTGCTTTCGAGCGCTTTGGCCGCGGCGACGTTCGCGGCAATCATGAAGTCCTCGACCACGCGGTGCGCGTCGAGCCGCTCGCGCACGGCGATTTCCTCGATTCGGCCCTGCTCGTCGAGCTTCACACGGCGTTCGGGCAAATCGAGATCGAGCGGATCGCGCGCCTCGCGGGCGGCGTTGAGCACCTTCCATGCGGCCCACAGGTTGCGGAGCTGCGGTTCCTCACCCTCCCCCTCGAAGCGTGCCTGCGCGTCCTCGTAGGCGATCACCTCCGCAATGCGGACCAGCGCGCGCGTGAAGCGGAAGCTGGTGATCCTCCCCTGCGCGTCGATCGCCAGGTGGCAAGCCATCGCCGCGCGGTCGGCGCCTTCCTTGAGCGAGCAGACGTCGGCGCTGAGCACTTCGGGCAGCATCGGCACGACTCGGTCGGGGAAGTAGATCGAATTGCCGCGTCTCCTCGCCTCGCGGTCGACCTGCCCGCCGGGGCGGACGTAGAAGCTGACATCGGCGATGGCGACGACCGCGCGGTAGCCGCCTTCCCCGTCAGGCTCGGCCCAGATCGCATCGTCGTGGTCGCGGGCGTCGCTCGGGTCGATGGCGACGATCGGAAGGGTGCGCAAATCCTCGCGCTTCTCCTCGCTCAGCGGCAGCCTCGCGGCGAGCTGCGCTTCGGCCAGCGTCTCTTCGGAGAACACGTTGGGGATCCCGTATTTGTGGATTGCGATCAGGCTGAAGCTGCGCGGCGCGAGGGGATCGCCGAGCACATCGAGCACCCGCACCCGGCCACGCTGCGACTTGCCGATCGGTTCCGCGAGCACGAGGTTGCCAGCTTCCGCCTCGCCGATGTCCGACACCGGGAAGGAATTGCGCACGCGCTTGTCGACCGGGGCGAGCCACGGCTTACCCGCACCGTCGAGCTCGATCACGCCGAGCATCGCCTCGGCGCTGGCGGGGAGCTTCTTGATCGGATGCGCGCGCCAGCCCTTGCCCGCTTCCTCGGTGCGGGCGAGCACGCGGTCGCCCTTCCTTAGCGCCCCGCCCTTCTTGCTCTCGACGATCCGAACGCGCGGCGGCGCCGTGCCCTCGTCGGGCTGCCACGCGTCGGGCACTGCGATCGGGAAGCCGTCCTCGACATCGACGACGCGCAGCACGGTGACCTTGGGCAGCCCGCCCATACGGTGATAAGCGCTCTTCTTGCCGTCGATCAGCCCTTCTTCGGCCATGTCGGCGAGCAACTTCTTGAGCGCGATCTTCTCCTGGCCCTTGAGCCCGAACGCGCGCGCGATCTCGCGCTTGCCGGCGGGGCCGTCGGCAGTGCGGATGAAGTCGAGGACTTGATTGGCCGTGGGCAGGCCGTGGGGCTTCTTCATCGCCGCCATGTGGCGATTGCGCGCCCTGGGCACAACCTCAGTAGGCGCGTGCGACCAGAATGCGCTCGACCGCCGGTTCGCCCGTGAACAGGCAAGTGCCGTCGGCTGGCGAGGCATTGGCCGGCACGTTGCGGAAGGTCAGCTTGAGCGCTTTCAACTGCTCTACGACCCTGTCGAGGGCCGCACCCTCGGGTCGCGACCACGAGATTTCGGCCCAGCCGGGGAAGCGCTTGCCCTCGGCGAAGAAGGCCTCGAGCGCGGCGAGGGAAGCGATGTCGCGCACGATGTTCGCTTCGCGTCGCTCAGCCGCCTGGTCGAACAGCGCGCGCTGCATTTCCGCGAGCGTGACGGGGGCGTCGAAGTCCTCCCGCGCCGTGAAGACGAAGTTCGGCTTGGCGGTTTCGTTCCACAGGCCGTCGCGGCGCAGCACCGCGACTTTGCCGCCTTCCATGTCGCGCGGGCCGACCTCGACGATCAGCGGCGCCCCCTTGCGCACCCAGTCCCACCGCTTGGCCGCTGCCTTGCCCGGCTTGGCATCGAGCAGCACGCGCAGCGGCTCGCCAAAGGCCGATTGGCCGAGCAGATTACCGCGCAGTTCCTCGCAATAGGCCAGCAATGAGGCATCGCCGTCGTCCTCGCGCAGCATCGGCAGGATCACCACCTGGAAGGGCGCCAGCGTCGGCGGCACGCGCAGGCCGTCATCGTCGCCGTGGACCATGATCATCGCCCCGACCATGCGCGTCGAGACGCCCCAGCTGGTAGTATGGGCGAATTGCTGCGCGCCCTCGCGATCCTGGAACTTGATGTCCGCCGCCTCGGCGAAGCTGGTGCCGAGATAATGGCTGGTGCCCGCCTGGAGCGCCTTGCCGTCCTGCATCATCGCCTCGATGCTGAATGTCGCCTCCGCGCCGGGAAAGCGCTCGTTGGCCGGTTTCTCGCCGACGACGACCGGGATGGCCGCGTCTTCCTCGGCGAAGGCGCGGTACATTTCGAGCGCGCGAAGCGTTTCGGCCATCGCATCCTCGCGCGTCTCGTGCGCGGTGTGGCCTTCCTGCCAGAGAAACTCGCTGGTGCGCAGGAACATCCGCGTGCGCATTTCCCAGCGAACCACATTGGCCCACTGGTTGAGCAGCAGGGGCAAGTCGCGCCACGACTGGATCCAGCGACTCATCGCATCGCCGATGATCGTCTCCGAGGTCGGGCGCACGATCAGCGGCTCTTCCAGCTTGGCGGCGGGATCGGGGATCAGGCCGCCCTTGCCGTCGGCAATCAGCCGGTGGTGGGTGACGACCGCCATTTCCTTGGCGAAACCTTCGACATGCGCAGCTTCCCGAACAAAATTGCCGAGCGGGATGAACAGCGGGAAATAGGCGTTCTGCACCCCGGCCGCCTTGATCCGCCGGTCCATCAGCGCCTGCATCCGCTCCCAGATGCCGAAGCCCCACGGCTTGATCACCATGCACCCGCGCACGCCGGATTCCTCGGCCATGTCGGCAGCCGAGATCACTTCCTGGTACCATTGCGCGAAGTCGTCTTCGCGCTTGATGGTCAATGCATGGCGAATGGCGGTCATGGATTACCTGTCAAACTGGGCTGGCTGAGCCCCTAGCCGTTCGCGTCGAGCGAAGTCGAGATACGTTGTGCGCGGCTCGTGATATCTCGACTGCGGCCAGCGGCCTCCGCCCGATACAAACGGAGCAGAACGGCTATTTTCCGAGCTCGTCGAGCTTGCGCTGCATCGCGGCCATCTGCTCGCGCAGGACGTCGATGTCGCTCGCCGGCTTGGCGGCGGGGGCCGGTGCGGCGGCGCCGTCCTTGGGCATGAAAGCGCTCGCGGCGGCCTTGAACATCGCCATGTTGGTTTCGGCGAGGCGCGCGAAGGCGTCAGGGCCCATGCTGGTCTTGAAAGCGTCCTGCAGCTTCTGCTGGTTGGCGCGAAAATTCTCCATCGACGCCTCGAGATATTGCGGCATCATGGCCTGCATCGAATTGCCGTACATCGAAATCAGCTGGCGCAGGAAACCGATCGGCAGCATGTGATCGCCGCCCGCCTCCTCCTCCATGATGATCTGCGTCAGGATCTGGTGGGTGATGTCGTTGCCGGTCTTGGCGTCGAGCACCTGGAAGTCGATCCCCTCCCGCGTCATCCGCGCAAGGTCGTCGAGGGTGATGTAGCTCGAACTGCGGGTGTTATAGAGCCGTCTGTTGGCGTACTTCTTGACGATGACGGGTTCTTCGGCGTTTTCAGAAGCTTGGTTCGCCATCTCGCCGACTCCATGCTGCGCAGCAAACTCGCTTAGCACTTGCAGCAATCGCGGTGCAACACGCTTATCCAGATCGTTGAAAACGCCGGCCGAGCGTGGTCAACAACTCGTACTGCGACAGCCCGCAGCGTTCGGCGGCTTGCGGCAGGTCGTAGGGCACATCGAGCCAGTCGCCTTCGCGCAAACCGGGTGCGGCGCTGGCATCGACCACCACCATGTCCATCGAGACGCGCCCGAGCAACGGCAGCAGCGCTTCCCCGAAACGCAGCGCGCCGCGCCCTGCCCAACAGCGCAGGAAACCGTCGGCATAGCCGAGGGATACCGTCGCGGCTCGCGTCGGCCGGTCGGCGGTGAAAGTGGCGTTGTAGCCGACGCTGTCGCCGGAGGAGAGGTCGCGCAGTTGCAACACGGCGGCCTGCGGATGGGCCACCTGGCGGATGGCATCGGCCAGCTCCGGACGTGGAACGCCGCCGTAGAGGGCCAGCCCGGGGCGGGTGAGATCGAACGCGTAGCCCGGGCCGAGCGCAATGCCGGCACTATTGGCGAGGCTTCGGTGCCGATGCGGCACGTGCTGCGCCAACTCCTCGAACAGCCGGCGCTGCGCCTCGTTCTGCGGACTGTCCTCGTCGGCCGAGGCGAGGTGCGACATAAGCGTCTCGACCTCGAGCCGGGCGATCAGCGGATCCCCGATCTCAGCCGGCGGCAGGCCAAGCCGATTGATGCCGGTATCGACCATCAGGTCGCAGGCCCCGCCGCCGCCTTCGAGCCACAGCCGTGCCTGGAACAAGCTGTTTATCACCGGCCGCACGCCAGTTGCCCGCGCGAAGGCCACATCCTCGGGCCGGATAGGACCATGCAGCACCACCACCTGCTCCGGCGGTAGATGTGCCAGCAACTCCGGCACTTCGCTCCAGTGCGCGACGTAGAATATCTCGCACCCTGCTTCGCGTAGCGCCGGCACCGCATTGGGGACGCCGATGCCGTAAGCGTCGGCCTTGACGGCCGCCCCGGCGCGGGCGCTGCCCGACAAGCGATCGAGCGCGCGCCAATTCGCCGAGAGCGTCTCGCGGTCGAGCCGCAGGCGCAAGGTGCGCGGAGGTAGCTGGGTCATGCGCTCTCTTCGAAATCTTTCGGTGGCCCGCCCGGAAGCCCCCACCAGGCGACCAGGAGCCCGAAGGCCACCACCACCCAAGTGTACCACAGCCCGGCATAGGCATTGCCCGTGGTGGCGACGATGTAACCGGCAATCAGCGGCAGGAAGCCGCCGAGATAACCCGCGCCGATATGGTAGGGGATCGACATCGAGCTGTAACGTATCTGCGGCGGGAACATCTCGGCCAGCAGCGCCGCGACCGGGCCGTAGGTCAGCGCCGAAAGCATTCCTAGGACCAGCAGCAGCGCGACGATTCCGGCGACGTTCGCGAGCGACGGCGTCTGCGGCGAGAAGTCGTAGCCTTGCGCTTCGAGCGAAGTCTTGACGAGCGCCCCGCGCGCGGCCGCGTTGTCGAACAGATCGCCGGTTATCGGCACCCCGGCGCCCCCGATGCGCAGCATAAGTGGCGGCGGCCTGTCACCGCTGTCCAGATCGATGCCGACTTGCCCCGTGTTTCGCTCGCGGACGTCGTAGGGGACACCGAGCGAAGTGAGGTCTTGCAGCGCTCGTCCGCACAACGTCGTCTGCTTGTTGGCGAACGGGTCGTATTTGCAATCGAACCCTTCGACCACCACCGGCGCTGTCTCGGCGCTGCGGCTGAGGCCCGGGTTCGCCAGCGATCCCATCCCCCAGAAAGTTGGAAACAGCAGCAGAAGCGCGAGCGCGCTGCCGATCACGATCGGCTTCTTGCGCCCGATCCGGTCCGACCAATTACCGATCACGAGATAGAACGACATCGCGATGAGCCCGGCGATCATCAGCACCCATTCGACGAGGGTTTCGTCCATCCGCATCGGCCCGCGCAGGAATGAGAGGCCGGAAAAGAACGCGGTGTACCAGATCGTCGTGAGGGTGCCTGTGACGCCGAACAGCGCCACGAAGATACGCTTCTTGTTGCCTGGATAAGTGAAGCTCTCGAGGAAGGGATTGGCGGCCATCCGCCCTTCTTCCTTCATCGCCTTGAACACCGGGCTTTCCGACAGCTTCAGCCGCATCCATAGCGAGATCGCCAGCAGGATCAGCGAAAGCAGAAACGGCACTCGCCAGCCCCAGGCGCTGAACTGGTCGGGCGCAATCAGCGCGCGGCAAGCGAGCACCACGACGATCGAAAGCACGAAGCCGCCGACCACGCTCGCCTGGATGTAGCTGGTGTAGAGCCCGCGTTTTTCGGGCGGCGCGTGCTCGGCGACGTAAATCGCCGCACCACCGTACTCCCCGCCGAGGGCGAGGCCCTGGAGGATGCGAAGCAGGATCACGATCGCGGGCGCCGCCAACCCTATGGTCGCGGCGCCGGGAACGAAGCCTACACCGGCGGTGGCGGTGCCCATCAGCGTGACCGTGATCAGGAAGGTGTACTTGCGCCCTAGCCTATCGCCGAGAAAGCCGAACAGGATTGCCCCGAGCGGGCGGAAGCCGAAGCCGACGGCGAATCCGGCCCACACGAGCAGCGTCTGCAACGTCGCGTTATCCGACGGGAAAAATGCCGCTCCGATAAGCGAGGCGAGCGTGCCGTAGATGAAGAAATCGTACCATTCGAAGATCGTGCCGGCCGAGGAGGCGGCGATCACCAGGCGGATGTCGGCCACGCTGGGTTCACGGTGGACTGCCGGCGGGGCTGCGGTGGCCATGATGCTCCTCTCCCTTGCGGGCCGTCGATTAGCGGCCGACGGTCGCGCTGGAAAGGGCGTCGCGTGCCGCCGTCCACGCCAGCATGATCGCCCCATGGCGGGCCGGAAATGCGCGAGCCGGCTCGATCGCTTCGAGGCCGGGCCATTCAGGCCGGTCGCCCGTCCCGGCGAGCCAGGCCGTCAATGTGGCGTGAGTGGCGTGGAGGTCCTCAAGCCGGCGCCCGAGCGCGGCGCGGGCAAAGATCGCCGCGGCCGCCTGGCCTATCGCACAAGCGCGGACCTGCAAGCCGAGCGCCGCGATCCGTCCCGCTGCGTCAACTTCGATGTCCGCGGAGAGAGTGCTGCCGCAGCTCCGCGAGCGGGCATCGCCGTGGAGCGGCAGCGAGGGGTCGGCGGGATATTCGGCGAGCGACACCGCCAGCGCGAGCAGCTCGGGCGTATAGAGCTTGTCGGCGCCGGCCATCAGCGGCGCTTACGAGCGGCCGCGTCGTCTTCCTCCAGCCGGTCGCGTCGCGCTTCAATGAGCTGGACCATCGCTTCGGACCCGGCGTTGATGAACGGGTAGCTCCGCGCGGTGACGATCCATTCTGGACGGCCTTGCGGGCCCCACACCGTGTCGTAGCCGAGGACCAGCACCGAAAACGCGATGACCGCCATGATCACGCCCTTCACGGCACCGAAACCGAAGCCGAGAACCCGATCGAACGGTCCGATCAGCGAATTGCGCGTAGCCTTCCCGAGGCGACCGGCAATGAGCTTCATCGCCGCGTAAGGGATCAGCAGCAGCAGCGCGAACGCGAGCAGCGCCGCGCTGGTCGTCGTGCCGATGTAGTTGGCGAGAAATGCGGTCAGATCGGTGTGGAGGTAGCGGATCGCGAAGATCGCCAGGATCCACGCCGCCAGCGACAGCACCTCCTGCACGAAACCGCGCATGAAACCGCCGATCGCCGCCACCGCGACGACCAGCAGGACGATAATGTCGAGACCCGTCATCAGCCCAGATTCTATGAGCCCGCCATGATCCGGTCAACGAGCTTCGGCAGCCTGTCCAGACCCACATATCGAAGGCCGGCAGGGGCTTCGCCGACGTCTTCGGGGCCGCATGCCAGATCGAACCCGAGCTTGGCGGCTTCGCGCAGCCGCAGTCCGGCGTGGGCGACCGGGCGAACTTCGCCGGCGAGCGAAACCTCGCCGAAGAATGCGCTGCGCAAGGGCAGCGGCTTGTCGGCCAGCGCCGAGATCAGTGCGGCGGCAACGGCGACGTCGGCGGCGGGGTCGGCCAGGCGGTAGCCTCCGGAAACATTGAGGTAGACCTCGGCCGAGCTGAAGTTGAGCCCGCAGCGCGATTCGAGGACCGCCAGCAGCATGGCCAGGCGGCCGCTGTCCCAGCCGACGACGGCACGCCTTGGGGTTGCGCCCGATTGCAGCCGGACGATGAGCGCCTGGACCTCGACCAGCACCGGCCGGGTGCCTTCGAGCGCCGGGAATACCGCGGTCCCCGCGACCGGCTCGTCGCGTCCGGTGAGGAACAGCGACGAAGGGTTGGGCACCTCGTCGAGCCCCTGCCCGGCCATCGCGAACACGCCGATCTCGTCGACCGCGCCGAAGCGATTCTTGAGCGCGCGGAGAATGCGGTACTGATGGCTGCGCTCGCCCTCGAAGCTCATCACGACGTCGACCATGTGCTCGAGCACGCGCGGGCCGGCGATCGTGCCGTCCTTGGTGACGTGGCCGACGAGCACCAGCGCGCACCCGGTTTCCTTGGCGTAACGGATCAGCTCGAACGCGCAGCCGCGCACCTGGCTGACGGTGCCGGGCGCGCCTTCGATGGTGTCGGAGTGCATCGTCTGGATCGAATCGATCACCAGCAGCTCGGGCGGCTTGCTCTGTCCCAGCGTGGTCAGGATATCGCGCACCGAAGTCGCGGAAGCGAAGCGGATCGAGGCCCCCGCGTGGCCGAGCCGCGCCGCGCGCAGCCGCACCTGGCCCGCAGCTTCCTCGCCGCTGACGTAAACTACGTCGGCACCCTCGCCCGCCAGCCTGGCGCTCGCCTGCAGCAGCAACGTTGACTTGCCGATGCCGGGATCGCCGCCCATCAGGATCGCCGCGCCGGGCACCAGTCCGCCGCCGAGCGCGCGGTCGAATTCAGCCAACCCGGTCGAGCGTCGCCTCAGCGGTTCGACCGGCGCGTCGAGCTTGACGAATTCGATCGGCCGTCCGCCGTTCGACAGGTCGTGTTTCAGCGAAAAGACGCTGGCCGGCGTATCCTCAACCAGCGTGTTCCATTCGGCGCAGTCGGCGCACTGCCCCTGCCAGCGATGCGACACCGCCCCACAGGCCTGGCAGACGTAGCGGCGCTTGCTCTTTGACATGAAACCAGACTAGCGGGAACAAAACATGAACGCAAGCCCGCGAAGTTGACACCATTGACAGGGTTCTAGCCCCCGAACGCGCCCTTCAGCTTGTCGAAGAAGCCGCGGCTTTCGGGGCATTCGTCGCCGGTCTCGGTCTCGCGGAACTGTTCGAGGATCGCGCGCTGCTCCTTGCTGAGCTTGGTCGGCGTTTCGACAGTGATTTCGGTCACCAGATCTCCGCGCCCGCGGCCCTGCAGCACCGGCATGCCGGCACCGCGCTTGCGGAGCTGCTTGCCGTTCTGAATCCCCGCGGGGATATCGATCGCGTGAGTCTCGCCGTCGAGGCCGGGGATATCGATCGTGCCGCCCAGCGCGGCGGTGGAGAAGCTGATCGGCACGCGGGTGAACAGGGTTGTCCCCTCGCGCTCGAACACTGCATGCGGGCGGACGTGGATGAAGATATAGAGGTCGCCGGCGGGCGCGCCTTGGGGACCGGCCTCGCCTTTGCCGGCGAGGCGAATGCGGGTTCCGGTGTCGACCCCGGGCGGAATCTCGACCGCGAGCGACTGCGGCTTGTCCACCCGCCCTTCCCCGCGGCAATCGCGGCACGGGCTTTCGAGCACTTCTCCGCGGCCGTTGCAGTTGTGGCACGGCTTTTCGATGACGAAAAAGCCTTGCTGCGCGCGGATCTTGCCCTGGCCGCGGCACAAGTTGCAGGTGCGCGTGCCGGTGCCCGGTTCGGCGCCGCTGCCGCCGCACGGCTCGCAAGCGACCGAAACCTCGACCTGAATTTCAGTGCTCTTGCCGTGAAAGGCCTCCTCGAGCCCGATCTGCATGTCGTAGCGCAAGTCGGCACCGCGGCGCGGACGTTGGCGCGCGCCTCCGCCGCCGAAGGCATTGCCGAAGATCGTCTCGAAAATGTCGCCGAGGTCGGCGAAGTCCGCGCCTTGCTGGGCCCCGAACCCACCGGGGCCGCCGTTCTGGAACGCGGCATGGCCGAAACGGTCGTAGGCGGCGCGCTTCTGCGGATCCTTCAGGCAATCGTAGGCGGCGCTCACTGCCTTGAACTTGGCCTCGTTGTCCTTGCACCCGCCGTTGCGGTCGGGGTGAAACTCCATCGCCAGCTTGCGATAGGCGGCCTTGATCGCCGCGCCATCCGCATCGCGGCCGACCCCCAGGACTTCGTAAAAATCGGTTTCCATCGCAGACATCTAATGACCCCGCCCAAACCTCTAGCCCCCACCGACGCAGATAGCGACGGTGGGGACCAGGGTTTTCATCAGGCGATCAGCCTTTGTTGTCTTCGTCGACTTCGGAGAACTCGGCGTCGACGACTTCCTCGTCGCCCCCCGAGCCGGCCCCGGCGCCCTCGGCAGGCTGCTCGGCCGCCGAGGCCTGCTCCTGCTGATAGATCGCCTGGCCCATCTTCATGGCCAGGTCGGTCAGCGCCGAGCTCTTGGCCTTGATCGCCTCCACATCGTCGCCTTCGAGAGCAGTCTTGGCCTCGGCCAGCGCCGTCTCGATCTCCGACTTGAGGCCGGCGTCGAGCTTCTCGCCGTGCTCCTCGAGCTGCTTCTCGGTCGCATGGACCAGGCTGTCGGCGTTGTTCTTCGCCTCGGCCGCCTCGCGCCGCTTCTTGTCCTCTTCGGCGAACTTTTCGGCGTCCTGGACCATCTGATCGATGTCCGCGTCGCTGAGCCCGCCCGAGGCCTGAATGCGGATCTGCTGTTCCTTGCCGGTGCCCTTGTCCTTTGCATGGACATTGACGATCCCGTTGGCGTCGATGTCGAAGGTGACCTCGATCTGCGGCACGCCGCGGGGCGCCGAAGGGATGCCGACCAGGTCGAACTGGCCGAGCAGCTTATTGTCCGCGGCCATTTCGCGCTCGCCCTGGAACACGCGGATTGTCACCGCCTGCTGGTTATCCTCGGCGGTCGAGTAGACTTGCGCCTTCTTGGTCGGGATCGTGGTGTTGCGGTCGATCATGCGGGTGAACACGCCGCCCAGCGTCTCG